>Ga0209810_1000223_pt1 | contig 160904 bp, 178 predicted proteins | sample Coa_R1_7_FD_187159 | JGI IMG/M metagenome (GOLD analysis project Ga0209810, IMG submission 187159) | Surface soil microbial communities from Centralia Pennsylvania, which are recovering from an underground coalmine fire - Coalmine... | ecosystem: Environmental > Terrestrial > Soil >... | reverse complement strand
CTCGTCCAACTCCCACGGCGGCCGCCTCGGCCCGCTCGGCGGCCGCCGCTTACCTGATTTCGGTGAGCCTCTCATACCCACCGATTCGCGCTCAGGCGGCGGGTCCCTCCATTACGAGTTCAGTTCCTGACACCTTGAAGGTGTCAGACACCGTGCTGCGCGCGCCGTTCACAGGATCAGCATCGCATCGCCGAACGAGTAGAAGCGGTAGCGCTCGCGGATCGCGAGCTCGTAGAGGCGGCGCACCTCCTCGACGCCCGCGAACGCCATCACGAGCGCGAGCAGCGTCGAGCGCGGGAGGTGGAAGTTCGTCAGCAGGTGGTCGACCCGCCGGAACTCGAACCCCGGCGTGACGTAGAGCTCCGTGCGGCCGGCGAGCGGCGCGCCGCGCGCGAGCGTCTCGAGCACGCGGACGGTGGTCGTGCCGACGGCGAGCACGGCCGGCGCCACGCGGATCCGCTCCCACGCCGCCGCCTCGACCGCGTACCGCTCGCCGTGGATCCGGTGCTCCTCCACCGTCCCCGTCTGCAGCGGCCGGAACGTGTCGAGGCCGACGTGCAGCGTCACGCGCTCCACGTCCAGCCGCGCGAGCACCTCCGGCGTGAAGTGGAGCCCTGCGGTCGGCGCCGCCGCCGACCCGCGCTCGCGCGCGTAGACGGTCTGGTAGCGCGAGGGGTCGGCCAGCGGCTCCGTGATGTACGGCGGCAGCGGGACGTCGCCGGCGGGCTCGCCCTCGAGCCGAACGAGCCAGCGTCCCTCGCCCCGGTGCTCGAGCAGCTCGACGGGGCCGTAGCGCTCGCCCGGCCGCAGCCTTCGCGTCGGCCGCGCGAGCGCCTCCCACACGTCCGGCGGCTCGACCTGCTCGAGCAGCAGCACCTCCCCGCGCGGGCGCTCGATCGGGATCCGCGCCGCGACGACCCGCGTGTCGTTCACGACCGTCAGTGCGTGGACGAGCTGGGGCAGCTCCCGGAAGACGTGGTGCGAGACGGCGCCGTCGACTCGCGAGTACACGAGGAGGCGCGACTCGTCGCGGCGCGGGGGCGGGTGCTGCGTGACGAGCTCCGGCGGCAGGTCGTAGTCCAGCTCCCGGCTGTCCATCCGACGCGGACGCTAGCGTCGAGCCGGATGAGCGACGTTCGCGAAGCGCTCCGGGAAGCGCTCCAGGAGGAGGCCGCGCCGATCGGCCGCCGCCTCGCCGAGGTGAAGGGGCTCTCGAACAACGCGATCCGGCGGCTGGACGGCATCGAGCGGACGCTCGAGCGCGAGCGCGACGCGCGGATCGACGACCTCGCGCTGCTCGTCGACCTCCTCACCGAGGGCTGGCGCGCGATGAACGCCCGGCTCGAGCGGATCGAGGCGGCGCTCGCCCGGCAGCCGGCGAACGTCGTGCCGCTGCGCACCTCGGCGTAGCGCCGTCAGCGCGCGGGCAAGACGAGCTCGAAGCGCGACCCGCGGCCGAGCTGGGAGTCGAGGTCGATGCGGCCACCCAGCATCGCCGAGAGCTCCTTCGCGATCGCGAGGCCGAGCCCCGTGCCGCCGCCCGTCTGCGAGACGAACGGGCGGAACAGCCGCTCGCGCATCTCCGGCGGTATGCCGGGCCCCGTGTCCTCCACGGCGACGCTGACGGTGCCGTTCCGCTGCGCGAGCTCGAGCGAGATGCGGCCGCCGTCGGGCGTCGCGTGGAACGCGTTCGAGAGGAGGTTCCCGACCACCTGCAGCACACGGTCGCCGTCCGAGGTGATGACCGGGCGCGCGCGCACCGTCTGCCGGTAGTCGATCGAACGCCGGCGCGCCTCTTCGCGGTACCGCTCGTAGGCCTGGTCCAGGAGCTGTGCCATGTCGACCTCCTCCGACATGACGGTGAACCGGTTCGTGTCGAGCTTCGCCAGATCGAGGATGTCGCCGACGAGCCGCTCGAGCCGCTGCGCCTCCAGCTCGACCGTCTCGAGCGACGCGGCCCGCTCCGACGGATCCGCGATCACGCCCTCGAGGAGCGCCGCGACGTGGCCGCGGATCGCGGTCAGCGGCGTCCGCAGCTCGTGCGAGACCGACATGAGGAAGTTCCGCTCCATCTCCTCGACCTCGGCGAGGCGGGCCGCCATCTCGCCGAACCGCTCGCTGAGGTGGCCGAGCTCTCCGGGGGCGTGCTCGGGCACGCGGATGCCGTACTCACCGCGTGCGACCGCGTCGGCGGCGTCGGAGAGCTGGAGCACCGGGCGCACGATGCGGCGCGACAGGTACCACGCGAGCAGCCCGGAGACGGCAAGGCCGAGGATGCCGGCGATCGCGAGGCGCTCGATCAGGTCGTACACGCGCTGGCTGACGTCGGTCTTCGGCGTGGCGACGATGATCGCGCCGATCGGCGTCGTGTCCTTGCCGGCGCCCGTGACGACGATCGGCGTCGCGACGGCGTAGTAGCGCCGGTGCTGCCCCGGCGGCGTGAACTCGAACGTCCCCGACTTGCCGGAGATCCAGTCCCAGGTGGTCGGCGGCAGCCGCTTCAGGCCGGTGATCTGGCCCGGGAAGAGCTGGTGCGGGCCCTCGAAGAAGAGCTTGTCGCCGGTTGCCTTCTCGAGCGAGTCGGCCGTGTACTTCGGCGGCGCGCGCCGGTCGACCTTGTTCCCGTAGCTCGCGACGACGCCCTGCGCGTAGAGCTGCGCGATCCCGCGCGCCTCGCGGCTGAGCTTCGAGAGCGCCTGGTCGTGCGCGAAGTCGCGGAACAGCTGGACCGCGATCAGGGTGGTGACGAGGCCGGCGAGGATGATCCCCGCGAGGAACACGAGCGGCAGCCGGACGCGGAGCGAGCCGAACGTCGTCAAGCCGACCACCTCCCTTACTTCTTCGCCGGTTCCTTCTTCGCGTCCTTCGCGGGTGAGACCTTGTACCCGACGCCCCAGACGGTGACGATCGGCGACGCCTCGCCGAGCTTGCGCCGGAGCTGCCGGACGTGCACGTCGACGGTGCGCGTGTCACCGGCGAACGTGTAGCCCCACACCCGCTCGAGGAGCTGGTCGCGGGTGAGCACGAGCCCGCGGTGGTCGAGCAGCTCCCAGAGCAGGTCGAACTCCTTCGGCGCGAGCTGGATCTCCTCGTCGCCGACGCGCACCTCGCGCCGGCCGGCGTCGATGTGGAGGTCGCCGTGGTCGATCGTCTCGCTCTCGCGGTCGCGGCGGTCCGGCGTCGAGCGGCGGAGGATCGACTTGACGCGGGCGACGAGCTCGCGCGGGTTGAAGGGCTTCGTCAGGTAGTCGTCGGCGCCGACCTCGAGGCCGATGATCTTGTCCACGTCCTCGTCGCGCGCCGTCAGCATCAGGATCGGGACGTCGCTCGTCTGCCGGATCCGCTTCGTGACCTCGATGCCGTCGATGTCCGGCAGCATCAGGTCGAGCACGATCAGGCCCGGCATCTCCTGCGCGACCTGGCTCAGCGCTTCGCCGCCGGTCGCCGCCGTCCGCACCGCGTACCCGGCGTTCTTCAGGTACAGCGACACGAACGAGGCGATCGAGCTCTCGTCCTCGACCACCAGGATGCTCGGGGCGGGTGCGTTCACGGGACCGGCGTCGGCTGCGTGCCGAACGGCACCGCGAGCGTCCTCGGGGACAGCACGTAGACGGGCACGGGGATCCATTTCCCCGAGTCGACCGAGTAGTCGCCCGAGTCGGCCGCGAGGATGTCGCCGGCGAGGTACGCGACGCCGACCCCGACCGCCGTCAGGTCGATCCCGGACCCGATGAACGCCAGCCGGTACTTGCCGCCCGTGACGCGGAAGTGGATGTTCGTCCCGCTGTAGGTGGTGACGGTGGCCCCGGTGTCGGCGACCGTGGTGACCGACTTGTGCTCGAAGCCGCTGACGAAGATCTGGCCGTCCGTGGGCGTCGGATCGACGACGACGAGCTTGCCCTTGTCCATCTGGCCCCAGGCGAGGCCGCGCGCGGGCTGCCCCTCCTTGCCGATCGCCACGCTGCCGTTCACCGCCCTCAGCTCGAGGACGCCGTCACCGGTCGCGCGCGCGGCTGCGAAGGCGGTCGGGACGACGGCCAGGGCGCAGACCAAGATGACGAAGAACCGCCGCATCGGAATGGAAGTGTTTCCTTCCGAATTATGCCGCCGTTCAGCGAAAGGTAAGGAGTTTTTGATCGCCGCGCGTCGGTAGTGTCGCCCCGTCGTGCGCGACCTGTCGAGCTTCGGGCTGGACGTGCTGCTCGTCGCGGCGGCCCTGTCGGCGGCATTGCTCGCGAGCAAGCTGAGCGCCAGGATCTCGGTGCCGTCCGCCGCACTCTTCCTGGTCGCGGCCGCCGTCGCATCCGACGCCTTCCACTCGCTGACGCTCTCGCCGCTCGCGGTCGAGCGGATCGGCACGGTCGCGCTGATCGTCATCCTGTTCGACGGCGGCACCTCTATCGGCCTCCGCCGGTTCCGCGTCGTCGCGGTTCCCGTCGCGACCCTCGGCATCGTCGGGACGTTTGCCACCGCCGGCCTCGTCGCGCTGTTCGCCCACTGGGCGTTCGGCCTCACCTGGATCGCGAGCGGGCTGCTCGGCGCCGCGATCGCGCCCACCGACCCCGCCGTCATGTTCTCGGTGCTGGGCGACCGCGAGATCGGCGGCGCGGCCGGGACGTTGCTCGAGGGCGAGTCGGGCGCGAACGACCCGGTCGGGATCGCGCTCATGATCGGGATGCTGGAGCTCGCGACCAGGTCCGACGCGTCCTTCTGGATCGTCGTGCGCACGTTCGCCGAGCAGATGGCGATCGGCCTCGCGTTCGGAATCGTCGGCGGTCTCGTCGAGCAGCGGCTGCTCCAGCGGCTCGCGTTCCCGTCGTCCGGGCTGCACACCGTGCGGACGCTCGCCCTCGCCGGCCTCGTCTACGGGCTCGCGAGCTACGCCCACGGCTCCGGCTTCCTCGCCGTCTTCGTCGCGGGCCTCCTCGTCGGCGACATCGAGGCGCCGTTCAAGTCGGAGATCGAGGCGTTCCAGGACGGCCTCTCGACCCTGGCGGAGATCGTCGTCTTCGTGGCGCTCGGCCTCACGGTCGACCTCGGCGGGATCGGCGGCGGCCGATGGGCCGAAGGGGTCGCGTTCGCCGCGTTCGTCGCGGTCGCCGCGCGGCCGCTCGCCCTCGGGCCGCTGCTCGCCCCGACGACGCTCCGGCCGGGGGAGGTGCTGTTCGTGATGTGGGGCGGCCTGAAGGGCGCCGTTCCGATCCTGCTCGCGGCCTTCGCGCTCGGCCGCCACGTCCACGACGCGCGGCGGATCTACGACATCGTGTTCGTCGTCGTGCTCGTGTCGGTCGTCGTCCAGGGGAGCACGATCTCAGCGACCGCGCGGCGCTTCGGGATCGAGATGCGCCCTCTCAGGCCACACGCTTCACGTGCTGGATGAGCCCGGTGACGCGGACGCTCTCGAACCCCTCGACGACGCGCACCGCTCCGGCCGCGCGGACCCCCGGCTCGCAGACGGCGCAGACGACGCGGTCGCGGCGGCCCCAGCGCCACGTCCGGTAGCGCTCGCCTGCGAGAAGGGTCCGCCGGCACGCGTGGCACATCGCCATGGCCCGCACGCTACGGCGGGAGCCGGACGTCAGTCGTAGGTGTAGAAGCCCTCACCCGTCTTCCGCCCGAGCTTCCCCGCCTTCACCATCCGGACGAGGCGCGGCGGCGGCGCCATCCGCGGCTCGCGCAGCTTCTCGTACAGCGCCTCGCTCGCCTGTACGTGCACGTCGGCACCCACGAGGTCGAGCAGCCTGCACGGGCCCATCGGCCACCCCGCTCCGTGCTGCAGCCCGGCGTCGAGGTCCTCCGGCGCGACCCCGGTCTCGTCGAGGACGCGGACGCAGTCGTTCAGAAGCGGGATCAGGACCCGGTTCACGACGAAGCCGGGCGTGTCGCCGCAGCGGATCGGCGTCTTCCCCAGCGCCTGCGCGAGCTCGAACGCGGCCTCGAACGTCGCGTCGTCGGTTCGCTCCGCACGGACCACCTCGACGAGCGGCATCAACGGCGCGGGGTTGAAGAAGTGCATGCCGACGGCGCGGTTCGGCCGCTCGAGCACCGACGCGATCTCGGTCACGCTGAGCGCCGACGTGTTGGTGGCGAGGACCGCGTCGCGGCCAACGACGCGCTCGAGCTCGCGGAAGACCTCCTGCTTCACGCCGAGCTCCTCGAACGCGGCCTCGATCACGACGTCGCACTCGCGGAGGTCGGCGAGCTCCGTCGTCAGCCGCAGCCGCGCGAGCGCGGCGTCGCGCGCATCCGGGTCCAGCCGCCCCTTCTCGACCTTGCGGACGAGGAAGTGCGCGATCCGGTCGCGCGCCGCCTCCCCGCGCGCCGAGTCGATCTCGCGCCCCACCGTCTCCATGCCTGCCTCGATCGAGAGCTGCGCGATGCCGGCGCCCATCGCCCCCAGCCCGACGACGCCGATCCGCATCGGCTTGTCGAAGGTGTCAGGCACTGCGGTGCGTGACACCCTGCAAGCGCTCGACGACGGCGGCGATCGCCATGCCGAAGCCGACGCACATCGACGCGATGCCGTACCGCGCATCGCGCCGCTCGAGCTCGGGAAGCAGCGTCGCGACGATCCGGGCGCCGGTCGCGCCGAGCGGGTGGCCGAGGGAGATGCCGCCGCCGTTCGGGTTGACGTCGCCCATCCGCTCGCCGAGGTCGAGATCGGCGACCGTCTGCAGCACGACCGTGGCGAACGCCTCGTTCACCTCGATCACGGCCATGTCGTCGAGCGTGAGCCCGGCGCGGCGAAGCGCGTTCGTCATCGCCTCGGGATTGCCGTGCAGCATCCGCGTCGGGTCGACGCCGGCGAGGCCGAACGACACGAATCGCGCGCGCGGCTCGAGACGGTGCCGGCCGAGCGCCCGCTCGCTCGCGACCAGGACCGCGGCCGCTCCGTCGACGATCTGCGACGAGTTCCCGGCGGTCACGACGCCGTCGGGTCGAAACGCGGGCGCGAGCGCGGCAAGCGCCTCCAGCGACGTGTCGCGACGTACCGCCTCGTCGACGGCGAAGGCGGCCGGCGCGACGACGCGCCGCGTGCCACCCCGGTCGGTAGGCTCGGGCAGCGCGACCGGCACGATCTCGTCCTCGAAGCGACCCGAGTCGATAGCCGCCGCTGCGCGCCGGTGCGACTCGAGCGAGTACGCGTCGAGCTCCTCGCGCGTCAGCCCCCACTCCTCGGCCAGCAGTTCGGCCGACGTGCCCTGCATGACGATCTCGTAGCGCGACGTGACCTCGTCGGAGAGCGATCCGCCGTTCGATCCCATCGGGACGCGCGACATCGTCTCCACCCCGGCGGCGACCACGAGGTCGAGCTGCCCGGCCGCCACCGCGGCGGCTGCGTTGAAGCTCGCCTGCAGCGACGACCCGCACTGGCGGTCGACGGTGGCCCCCGCCACCGTGACGGGCCAGCCTGCGGCGAGCACGGCCATCCGGCCGACGTTCCAGCCCTGCTCGCCGACCTGCGTCACGCAGCCCATCTGCACGTCCTCGATCGCGGCCGGGTCGAGGTCGTGCCGTGCAACGAGCCCGTTCAGGACCTGCGCAGCCAGGTCGTCCCCGCGCACGGCCGCGAGCGCGCCGTTCCGGCGCCCGATCGGCGACCGCACCGCGTCGACGACGTAGGCGTCCACCGGGTCAGTCGGCCAGGACGGGCTCGAGGTACGTCCGCCGCTGCGCGCGCCACGCGAACGCGTGCTCGACGGCGACGTACGTGACGACGGCGTAGGCCCAGCCGGCGATGCAGTCGACGACGTAGTGCTCGCCGCCGTAGACGAGGCTGAACGCCATCGCCGCCGGGTACAGCGCGAGGAGCGGCCTCGCCCACCACGGCACCATGCGCCAGAGGAAGAGCGCGAGCAGCAGCGCGTACCCGGCGTGCAGCGACGGCATGGCGGCGACGTTGTTGGCGTAGTGCTGGCCCTTCTCGAAGAGCGAGCCGTAGTGCGCGATCGGGACGTGCGGCCAGACGATCTTCACGGTGCGATGCGCCTCGCCGATCGCGCCGTGCTGCGCGGCCATCCACGGCGGCACGGCGGGGTAGAGCACGTAGGTCGCGAACGCGGCGAAGGCGAGGACGCAGACCATCGTCGCGAAGCGCGCGAAGTGGCGGTGCGCCCACGTCCAGAGGATCGCCGCGACGACGAGCGTCGCGACGAAGTGCGTGAGGTAGACGAACCAGGCGGCGTAGTCCCACCAGCGAAGGTCGCTCGTGCCGTGCCAGAGGTGGTTCTGCAGCCAGACCGTCGGGATCGGCTTCCCGAACAGCGCCGCCTCGATCTTGATCTGCGGCACCTCGCGCGGATGCACGAGCGCGCCGTCGGCGTACCCGCGCAACCGGTCGTAGACGAACAGCACGATCATGAACGGCAGCCAGTCGCGGACGAACCGGGGCACCTTGCGCCGGAGCTCGGTCGCGGCGAACGCCGCCATCCCGGCGGCGAACCAGGCGAAGACGAGGTCGTGCGAGGTCGGGATTCCAACGGTGGCGACCATCACCGCGGAGCAGACGACCCAGAGCGCCGGCGCGCCGACCCGGACCATGCGCGAACACTAGAGCGTAAAGTGGCCGCGATGGCGACGGCGACCGGCGACCACGCGCTGCTGATCGGCGGCGAGCGGGTCGAGACCGGCGAGTGGCTCGACGTCTCCTCTCCGTACTCCGGCGACGTGATCGGTCGCGTGGCGCGAGGCGGTGCGGCCGAGGCGCAGCGCGCCCTCGACGCCGCCGAGCACGCCCTCGCTTCGCCGCTGCCCGCGCACGAGCGCGCCCGGATACTCGACACCGTGGCGCACCTGCTCGAGGAGCGGCACGACGAGGCCGCGCGGCTGATCAGCCGCGAGGCGGGGAAGCCGATGAAGGCGGCGCGCGTCGAGGCGCAGCGTGCGGTCTCGACGTTCACGTTTGCGGCGGGCGAGGCGCGCAAGCTCGCCGGCGACGTCGTGCCGATGGACGCGTCCCCGGCCGGCGCCGGCAAGATCGCCTGGACGCTGCGGCGGCCGATCGGGATCGTCGGCGCGATCTCGCCGTTCAACTTCCCGCTCAACCTCGTCGCCCACAAGGTCGCGCCGGCGCTCGCGGCGGGATGCCCCGTCGTGCTCAAGCCGGCGTCGGCGACGCCGCTCTCGGCGCTCTTCCTGGCCGAGCTCGAGGAGGAGGCGGGGCTTCCCGCGGGCTGGCTGAACGTGGTGGCCGGCTCGTCCTCGGAGATCGGCGACGTGCTCGTCGCGGACGAGCGCGTGAAGCTGATCACGTTCACCGGCTCCGGGGACGTCGGCTGGGGGCTCGCGGAGCGCGCGCCGCGCAAGCGCGTCAAGCTCGAGCTCGGAAACGCGACGCCGGCGATCGTCTGCGCCGACGCCCCCGCCGACACGGCCGCCAGGCTCGCTGCGAACGGGTTCTCGTTCGCCGGCCAGAGCTGCATCTCGGTGCAGCGGATCTTCGTGCTGGAGGGCGCCTGGGACGGCTTCCTCGCCGAGTTCCTGCCGAAGGTCGAGGCGCTCGCCGTCGGCGACCCGCAGGACGAGGCGACCGACGTCGGCCCCGTGATCAGCGACCGCGACCGCGAGCGGATCCTCGAATGGGTGCGCGAGTCGAAGGGCGAGGTGCTGACCGGCGGCGAGACAACCGCCGACGGCCTGATCCGGCCGACGGTGATCGCCGGGCCCGCGCCCGACGACAGGGTGCAGTGCGACGAGGTGTTCGGCCCCGTCGTGACGGTCACGCGCGTGTCCGGGCTCGACGACGCGATCGAGCAGGCGAACGCCACCCGCTACGGGCTGCAGGCGGCGATCTTCAGCACGGACGTGCGCAGCTGCATCGAGGCCGCCCAGCGGCTCGAGTTCGGGGGCGTGATGATCAACGAGGCGCCGACGTTCCGCGCCGACCAGATGCCCTACGGCGGCGTGAAGGCGTCCGGCAACACGAAGGAGGGCCCGGCGTGGGCAGTCCGCGAGATGACCGAGGAGCGTCTCGTGGTTTTGCAGGCGTGAGCCGCGGAGAGTCTTAGGTCGTGGCCGGCTCTCTGGGTCTCGGGATCGCGCTTGTCGTGATCGGCCTGCTCGGGCTGCTGTTCTTCCCGTGGGGCGGGATCGTGCTCGCGGTCGTCGGCGTGCTCCTGATCGTGGCGTTCCTGCTCGGGTTCGGCCGCCGCGCCGCCAACCCGCCGTCGTAGCCCGCTCTACACTCGCGTCGTGGCACTGTTCCGCTCGCGCGCGCCCCGTCCGCACGCCGGCGTCCTGCGGCGCGAGCGGCGGGCGCTGCTGAAGGCGCGCGAGGACGCGCTGCGCGACCTGGGCGGGCTGCTCGTCGAGATGTACCGGCGCGGCGGCTTCCGCGACGACCTGCTGCAGGAGCGGGCGGCGGTCGTCGTCGGGATCGACGCGCGGCTCGCCGAGATCGAGGAGCTCCTGCACGGCCCGCGGCGCGTTCCGCGCTGCGAGTGCGGCGCGCCGATTCTGCGCGGCTCGCGCTTCTGCCCGAACTGCGGCCGCTCGCTCGCCGAGCCGGCGGGCGAGGCGACGGTCGTCGCGCGGCCCGAGTAGCGCTCAGGCCGGCGGAAGCTCGGCGAGCAGCTCCGGGAGCTCGGGGAACCTCCCGGCCTTCTGCTTCGAGAAGATCGTCACGCCGTCCGCGACGACGTCGAACTGGCTCGTCGCCCCCTGGACCATCTCGGCGACGTGGCCGAGCCCGTTGAGCTCCGCCGCGAGACTCGCGGCGCGCCGGTCGTACCCGCTTCAGACGGGGCAGTAGAGGATCTCGATCCGCGCCACCCCACGAATGTACCCGCTCCGTCCTGCCGTATCGTGGAGTCGAGTGACGAGCTCCACCTCGAGCCGCCGCGCCCTCGCGATCTCGGCCGCCGACGAGACATGCCCGCGCTGCGGCGCGCTGCGCGAGCACGACCAGCGCTACTGCCTCGACTGCGGCCTCGCGCTGCCGGCCGTCACAGGACGTGTCGCGACCCTGCGGCGGCGCTGGATCACACGCTTCGGGTGGTATCCGGGCGACTGGGTGTGGACGGCGCTGCTCGCGCTCGTCGTCGCCGCAGCGGGAGCGGTCGCGTCGATCGCCGTCGCCGACGCGCACAGGAGCGGCGGACCCGGCTTCGCTTCGGTCCCGGCGCATGTCTCGATCGCAGCCCCGGTCGCCCCCACGGCGCTCCCCACCGCCCCCGAGCCGCGGACGCACCCGGCGAAGCCGTCCGCGAACGGCCTGACCGCATGGCCGGCGAGCGTCAGCGGCTGGACGATCGTCCTCGTCTCGTACCCGAAGACGACGGGGGCCCGCGCCGCCCTCGCGACCGCGACGCGCGCCGCGACATCCGGCCTTCCCGCCGTCGGCATCCTCGACTCGAGCCGCTACGCGAGCCTCCAGCCGGGCTACGACGTGGTCTTCACCGGGATCTACGGCTCGAAGGCCGATGCGGACGCCGCGGTCGCCACCGCCCGTCAGGCGGGGTTCGCGGGCGCCTACTCGCGGCAGATCGTGCGCTGACCGGGCGCGAAAAGTCCCTGCAACGTGCGGGAGGTGTAGCGGCGGCGCGGGCGGGTACACGTCCTTCCGGCGGCACCGATCTGTTTACACAACTGAAAACATTTGTGACAGCCCCTCGGACGGTGTAGAGTCCTCTCGGTTCGCGCCGGTCGGACGGCATTTACCGCTTCTTAAAGGGGCTGACGGCTACATTCGGAGGAGCGAAGAGAGCGACGATGGACGAACGGATCCTGCACATCCAGCACAGCATGTATCAGTACTCGCGAGCGATCTACCGCTCGATCAAGGATCTGATCGACCCGTACGTCGACCCTCGGACACAGCTCGAATACCGGCGTGAGGTGCTGGCCGCGTGCGAGGGGACGATGGAGCGCCTCGCGCAGGACCCGCACTACTTCGCGAAGCCGGACAAGGCGCTCTTCCAGGACATCCGCCGCTACTTCCCGATCACGGTGCAGGCGCAGGTCGCCTGGGCAGTGACCCACGGGGTCGACGCTGCGGTCGGCTTCGTCGAGGAGCAGATCGAGGCCGGCGCGTTCGACGGCGGGGTGGCCCGCTGCCGCGCGACGACCCGCAAGGGCAAGGCGTGCCAGCGCACGCCGCTCCCGAACCGCGACTACTGCCCGTCGCACCAGCACCTCGAGCGCTCGAAGGCCGCGGCGTAACGCGAGGCACGGTTCGGCGCCTGCGGCGCCGGAACCAGGTTAAGCTCGGGCCGGGTTGAGCCACGACACGGACAAGCTGATCCGTCAGCTGTCGCTGGTCGCGTTCCTGATGGCGGAGCGGCGGCCGCTGACCGCACGCGACATCAAGTCGAACGTCGAGGGCTACCAGGAGATGAGCGACGAGGCGTTCGCGCGCCGCTTCTACTCCGACCGCGCCGAGCTCGTCGCGCTCGGCGTCCCGCTCGACTCGCAGCGGGACGAGTTCACCGGCGAGGAGCTGTACACGCTGCGCTCGGAGCGGTACTTCCTGCCCGAGCTCGAGCTCGACGACGAGGAGCTCGCTGCGCTGCAGACGTGCTTCTACCTCCTCGAGGGCCGGTTCGCCTATGCCGAGCCGCTGCGGCTCGCGCTCCAGAACCTCGCGCTCGGCCGGTCGGCAGGCGCGCTGGAGACGGCGCCGACGGAGACGGCCGTGCGGGTCGAGGTGCGCGATCCCGACTACTCGCCGGAGCTGCAGGGCCGGCTCGGCAAGCTCGAGGGCGCGATCTCGAAGCAGCGCACGGTCAAGTTCCGCTACTGGTCCATCTACCGCGACGAGGAGGAGGAGCGGACGCTGAACCCGTACGCGCTCCTGCCCGAGAACGGCTCCTGGTACGTGATCGGGCACGACCTCGACCGCGACGACATCCGCACCTTCCGCGTGTCGCGCATCCGCTCCGACATCCGGTTCGCGACCCGCCGCGAGCGCGACTTCAGGCTGCCGGCCGACTTCGACATCGAGGTCTACCGCGGCCGCACCGAGTGGCAGTTCGGCGACCCGGTCGGCGAGGCGCGGATCGAGGTCGCGCCGGACACCGCGTGGTGGGTGGAGCGCGCCTACGGAGGCGAGCGCAATCGCGTCGAGGGCGACGTCTTCGTCACCGAGTACGCCTCGACCCACCTGCTCGCGCGCTGGATCCTCCGCCAGGACGGCCGCGCGATCCCGCTCGAGCCGTCGGAGCTGCGGCGCCTCGTCGTGGAGGGAGCCCGTGCGGCGCGCGCGGCGCACGAGGGGCCGGCTCCGGCGCACGCGGCCGAAGCCGCCTCGGGTGAGGCCGACGCAGCGCCCGACCGGCCGGCGGGGCCCGTCGCGCCGGAGCGGTTCGGCGTCCTCCAGTCGCTGCTCGCGTACCTGCTCGCGGCGTGCGGCGAGGAGCGCGAGGCGCGGATCCCCGCCCAGGAGCTCGTCGCGCGCTTCTCGATCCCGCGCGAGCAGCTCGAAGAGCACCTGTCGCTCCTCAACCTCGTCAACTTCGGCGGCGGCTGCTACGCCGTCTACGCCGAGCTGCACGGCAACGAGGTCCACGTCGACAAGGAGCTCTTCGGCGACACGTTCCGCCGGCCGCCGCGGCTGACTCCGCTCGAGGCGCGCGCGATCCGCCTCGCGCTCGAGTTCGTGGGGCCGATGATCGCGGCCGGCGCGCACTCGCCGCTCGACCGCGTGCGCGCGAAGCTCGAGGAGACGTTCGGCGCGTTCGAGCTCACCCAGACGCCCGCCCCGCACGCCGGCGCGGAGGAAGGGCTGGTCGACCAGCTCACGCAGGCGATCGACGCGCACCGCCTCGTCCGGATCGAGTACCTGAAGCCGGAGGAGCAGGAGGTCGCGGCCCGGCTGGTCGAGCCGTACTCGATCGAGCGGCGGCTTCCGCACTGGTACGTCCACACCTGGGACACCGAGCGCGACCAGCCGCGCTCGTACCGGCTCGACCGGATGCGCAAGGCGACGGTGCTGAAGAAGACGTTCAAGCCGCGCGAGGGCTTCGACCCGGCGGAGCTGCACGGTGCGACGACGGCGCGCATCTGGTACTCGCCGGCCGTCGCGCGCTGGGAGGTCGAGAAGGGCGCGCGGCCGCTCGTCGACGGCGCGGCGATCGCCGACCGCTCGGTCGGCAGCCCGGAGTGGCTCGTCGGCGAGGTCGTGTCGTACCGCGGCGAGGCGGTCGTGCTGGAGCCGCAGGAGCTCCGCGCGCGCGTGGCCGAGCGTGCGCGGCAGCTCGCGAGCGAGCTGCGGCCTACCTCGCGGGCAGCGTCAAGGTGAAGGTGGCGCCCCTCCCGGGCGCCGACGCCACCGTCAGCGAGCCGCCGTGCGCCTCGGTGATCGACCGCGCGATGTAGAGCCCGAGCCCGGTTCCCGGCTTCGAGGCGCCGCTCGCGACACGGCCGAACTTCTCGAAGATCAGTGTCTGGTCGTCCGTGCTGATCCCCGGTCCGCGGTCCTGCACCGAGACGCGCACCGAGCCGTCCTCCGCCGCGAGCCGCACGTCGACCGGCTCGCCCGCGGGCGAGTACTTGACAGCGTTGTCGATCAGGTTCCCGAGCACCTGCCGGAGCCGTTCCGCGTCGCCGTGGATCGCCGGCACGGCGGATTCGAGGTGCGCGACGACCGGCACCTCGTCCTGGCCGACGGTCGCGGCCGTGACCGCGTCGCGCACGAGCGTGGGCAGGTCGACGGTGCCGAAGCGGTAGGTGAACGTGCCCGCGTCGATGCGCGACGTGTCGAGCACGTCGCCGATCAGACCTGCGAGGCGCGACGTCTCGTCCGCGATCAGGGCGAGGAACGCCTCGCGCTGGCCGGGCTGAAGCTCCCGCCAGCGCTGCTGCAGCGTTCGCGCCGCGCCGATGACGGCGGCCATCGGGCTGCGGAGCTCGTGGGAGACGAGCGACACGAAGTCCGCCCGGAGCGCCGAGAGCCGCCGCAGCTCCTCGACGGTCCGACGCTCGCTCTCGTACGCGCGCATGTTCTGCACCGCGCTCCCGACGAGGCGCCCGAGCAGCGTCACGAGCTCGACCTCATGCGACGCGAACGCGTTCGGCTCCGCCCGGCCGACCGAGATCAGGCCGACCGCCCGGGTGCCGACGACGAGCGGTGCGACGACGCGGGACCGCACGCCGATCTCCACGAGTCGCGTCTCCTCCGCGTACTCCGGCGTCGTCATGTCGCGGCGGTAGACGGTCTGGGCACCGCCGACGACCTCGGTAAGCACGTTGTTCTCGAGGTCGAGCCGCGTCCCCGGCGGCATCACCTCGTCCGCCTGCGCCCCCGCGGTGGCGAGCACCCGCGCCCTCCCCTCCTCCGCGAGCACGATCGCCGTCCGCTCGAACGGCACCAGGCCGCGGAGCTCGCGGATGAAGGCGCCGAACGCCTCGTCGACGTCGAGCGACGAGCTGAGGGCACGCGCGCAGCGGTTGGCCGCGTCGAGCAGGTCGGCGCGGCGGCCGAGCTCGTCGCGCAGCGCCTCGGCCTCCTCCGCGCGCTGCTCCGCCGTCGCCCGCTGCTCGTCGAGCCGGGTGTACAGCCAGCCGGCGAGCAGCGCCATGAGGAGGCCGGCGCCGGCCTGGAACGTGACGAAGTCGATGCGGTAGTGCGTGTGGAAGAAGTGCGACCGCCGTTCCTCGAACCACGCCGACACGGGAACCGCGGCGAACGCGACGGCGATGCCGCCGGAGAGGCCGAACCGCGCGGCGCCGGCGACGATCGCGAGGAAGAGGAGCTGCCGCGTCGGCGTCCCCAGCTCGAACGCGTACAGCACCGTGAACGCCGCGATGATCCCGAAGTCGAACACCATCGCCGCGACGTCGAGGCTGCGCGACTCCCCGCGGCGGACCAGCACGTAGAACGTGACGGCGCCGACGGCGAGGATGCCCGTCATGAGCCAGGCGATCGACTCGTAGCCCGGCGGGTAGTTCGCGGTGAGAGCGACCTGGAAGACGGCGAACGGGACCGCCGCGAGGCGGACGACGGCGATCCACCACTCGAGCGTGCGCCGCTCGGTCAAGGGCGGGCGCGCTCCGCGATGCGCGCGAGCGCCCACTGCGCGTGCTCGGCGACGAGCGCGTCGTCTCCGCCCGCCGCGCGCGTGAGCTCCGGCACGTGGTCCGGGCCGCCCGTGTTGCCGAGCGCGACGGCCGCGTTCCGGCGCAGCCAGCGCGGATCGTTCCGCGGGACGTAGAGGCGGTCGAGCTCGTTGACCAGCCCGCGGCCGTCGCCCTCGAGCCAGGCGACGAGGTCGACGTGCGCGGCGTGCTCGGCCAGCGTTCCGCGCCGCTTCCGGACGCCCCCGTTCCACGGGCACACGTCCTGGCAGATGTCGCACCCGTACACCTGCGCGCCGAGCGCCGGGCGGTACGCCTCCGGGATCGGCGCCGGCGCCTGCGTCCAGTACGAGAGGCAGCGGGTCGCGTCGAGCGTGCCCGGCTCGTCGAGCGCGCCGGTGGGGCAGGCGTCGACGCAGAGCGTGCACGCGCCGCAGTCGGCACGAAGCGGCGGCGTCGGCTCGAGCTCGAGGTCGGTCACGAGGGTTCCGAGCACCACCCACGACCCGTGGCCGCGGGTGATCAGCATCGTGTTCTTGCCGTAGAACCCGACGCCGCTGCGAGCGGCCGCCTCGCGGTCGACGTGCTGGTTCGCGTCGACGAGCACGCGGTACGAGCTGCCGAGGCGGCGGCCGAGCGCGTCCAGCTTCTCGCGCAGCTCGGCGTACGGATCCTCCCACGCGTAGCGCGCGAGCCGGCCCTGCCCCGGCTCGAGGGGAGCTTCGGGGCGCCAGTAGCAGAGGGCCGCGGAGATCACGCTGCGCGCGCCCTCCAGCAGGGTCTCCGGGTGGCACGACTGCTCCGGGCGCGCCATCGTGAACTTCATGCCGGCGAAGAGGCCGCGCCCGCGGCGCTCGAGGATGTGGCGCTCGGTGTCCGCGTAGGCCTCCGCGCGCGCGACCCCGACCGCGTCGAGCCCGAGCTGCTCGCCGAACCGGCGGACGTCGTCCAGCGTCATGCAAGGATTCTGCCCCGATGAAGGCGATCAGGATCCACGAGGACGGCGGGCCCGGGGTGCTCCGCTACGAGGACGCGCCGGACCCGGAGCCCGCGGACGACGAGGTGCTGGTCGAGCTGCGGGCGGCGTCTCTCAACCACCTCGACGTCTGGATCAGGAAGGGACTTCCGTCCGTGCCGAAGCCGCGCATCCTCGGCGCCGACGGCGCGGGCGTGATCGCCGGCACCGAGGAGCGCGTCGTCATCAACCCGGGCATCCTCGAGAACGGCCGCATGCACATCGTCGGCGAGACGCGGGACGGCACGCATGCGGAGCTGATCGCGGTGCCGCGCGAGTACGTCCACCCGATCCCGGCCGGCCTGTCGTTCGAGGAGGCCGCCGCGTTCCCGCTCGTGTTCGAGACCGCGTACCGCATGCTCGCCACGAGGGCGCGCCTGCAGGAGGGGGAGTGGGTGCTGATCTGGGGGATCGGCGGCGGCGTCGCGACCGCCGCGCTCGCGATAGCCAAGGCTCTGGGCGCGCGCGTCGTCGCGACCTCGTCGAGCGACGCGAAGCTCGAGCGCGCGCGCGAGCTCGGCGCCGACGCAGCCGTGAACCACGAGACGGGAGACGTCGTCGGCGCCGTCAAGGAGCTGACCGGCGGCGGCGCCCACGTCGTGGTGGATGACGTCGGCGAGGCGACGTGGAAGCGGACGCTCGACGCGGCCCGCGCCGAGGCGCGGGTCGTCGTGTGCGGTGCGACCACGGGGGCGAACCCGCCGGCGGGCCTCCACCGGATCTGGTGGAAGCAGCTCTCGATCCTCGGGTCGACGATGGGGACGCCCGAGGACTTCCGCGGCGCCTACGACCTGATCGCGGCCGGGAAAGCGCGCCCCGTGCTCGACCGCGTCTTTCCGCTCGCCGAGGCGCGGGCGGCGCACGAGCGGCTCGAGGCGGGCGAGCAGCTCGGCAAGATCGTCCTCTCGATCCCGTAGCCGCGCTGACTTCAGTTGGCGATGTGGTAGACACTCGTCGTGGACGAGCGGCCGAACGTCTACGACTGGGTCAGGCTGCGCCAGCGGTTCGAGGAGATCGAGGCGGGGACGCGCGGCGTCGTCGTCGCGTACTCGGCGCAGTACGACCAGGCGCTCGTGCAGTTCGTCGGCGTCGCCGAGCCGCGGCACGTTCCCGTCGAGGCGCTCGAGATGCTCTGAAGGGCTGCCCGGACCTGGCTCATCGGCTGGGGTGGCGGCGGCGGCACCGGTCCATCGTGAGGCGTGTCGCGTCTCATGTACCGCGTCAGCGGCGTCGAGGCGGCAGCCGGCTTCATGCTGCTCCTCTTCGCGAGCCACTGGTACGACGCATTCCTGGGCTGGGGCGTGTCGGCGGCCACGTACGCGCTCGCCGCGCGCGCGGAGCAGCTCGAACACTGACGCCGGTCGTCCTCGAGGAGGACGCGAGACCGCCCGTCCGGAGGGCGTCGAGTCGTCCGTCCCGCGGATTCCGAGAGGAAGGCGAACCCGTACTGTCGATACATGCCCCTCCCCGTCCTTCTCGCGGTCGAAGCCGACGACGACGCCCGCGACAGCGTCGCCGCTCAGCTCGCACAGCGGTACGGCCGCGACTACGACGTCGCCTCGCTCGGTGACTTCGACGAGGCGCTGCGAACGCTCGCCGAGCTCGCGGACGCCGGCGCCGAGGTCGCGCTCGTGCTCGTCGGCTCCTCCGTAGGGGCGGCGGGCACGCGCCTCCTCGATCGCGTGCGCAGCCTCCAGCCGCACGCCAAGCGCGCGCTGCTCGTCCCCGCCGCGGCGTGGGCCGACGCGTCGACGGCAGACAGGATCCGCGAGCTGACGACGCTCGGCCGCATCGACCACTACGTGCTGTCGCCGACGGGAACGCCCGACGAGCAGTTCCACGAAGCGGTCTCCAGCTTCCTGCTCGAGTGGGCCCGCGATCGGGCGGCGACTCCGCAGACGGTTCACATCGTCGGGCGGGAGTGGTCGGGTCGCGCGTACGAGCTCAGGAGCGTCTTCGCCCGCTGCGCCGTCCCGCACGCGTTCTGGTTGGCGGACTCGGAACGAGGACGCGAGCTGATCGCGCAAGCGGGCTCGGACGCGCAGCTCCCGCTGATGGTGCTGCCCGACGGCCGTGTCCTCTGCGACCCCACCGACGCCGAGATCGCCGAGGCCGCAGGCGCGCCCGCCGACCTCGAGGAGGACGCGTTCGACGTGGCGATCGTCGGCGCCGGCCCCGCCGGGCTGTCCGCCGCCGTCTACAGCGCGTCCGAAGGGCTCCACACCCTCGTCGTGGACGAGGCGGGCATCGGCGGCCAGGCGAGGTCGAGCTCGCTCATCCGCAACTACCTCGGGTTCGCGAAGGGCATCAGCGGCAGCCGCCTCGCCGGCCAGGCGTACGAGCAGGCGCTCGGCTTCGGGGCGAGCTTCCTGTTCATGCACCGCGCGACGGCGCTGACGGGTGCGGAGGGCCGGCTCGAGATCGCGCTCGCCGACGGGCGCCGTGTCGGTGCCCGTGCCGTGATCCTCGCGACCGGTGCGACGTACCGGCGGTTGAGCATCGCGTCGCTCGACGGGTTGACCGGCGCCGGCGTCTTCTACGGCGGGCCGGCATCGGAAGGGCCCGGACTGCGCGGGAAGCGCGTGTACGTCGCGGGCGGCGGGAACTCAGCCGGCCAGGCCGCGCTCCACCTCGCCCGGTACGCGCGCCGGGTGACGATCCTCGTCCGCGCACCTGCTCTCGACTCGGGGATGTCCCACTACCTCGTGCAAGCGGTCTCCGCGGCGCCGAACGTGGACGTCCGAACGGAGACGGTCGTCGTCGGCGGCGGCGGCGACGCACACCTGGAGCAGCTCGTGCTGCGCGACAACGCGACGGGCCGCGAGAGCACGGTTGCAGCGGACGCCCTCTTCGTCCTCATCGGGGCGCGGCCGCACACGGGCTGGCTGCCGAGCCGGCTGGCGCGCGACGAGCGCGGGTTCGTGCTGACGGGCGACGAGGTCGCGGGGCGCGCCGAGTGGCCGCTCGAGCGGCCGCCGCTCTCGCTCGAGACGAGCATCCCGGGCGTTCTCGCAGCCGGCGACGTCCGACGCTCGTCGGTCAAGCGCGTCGCGTCTGCCGTCGGCGAGGGCTCGATCGCGGCGCAGCTCGTGCACACGCTCCTGGCGAGGCGAGACGCGCTAGACGAGACCGCCCGTCACACGTGGAACCTGCACGTCGTCCGGTAGTAGTGGCCGAGCCGGGTCACGGCAGGTTCCGCCTGCTTCGCCTTCGCCTCCAGGACGCCGATGCTCGAGGCGAGCCCGGCAATCTGCCAGTTCGCGCTCTTGAGCTTCGCGTAGACCAGGTTGACGAACGAGAACACCTTCCGTAGGTCCCGCTTCAGCGAACCGGGCGCAGCGCCCAGCAGCTTCGGCTCGGCGTGGACGATCAGCGTGTACTTCGTCTCGAGCTGCGTGGGCAGGGACGCCGCGCTGAGCCCCTTGGTCGCGCGCACCAGCGCCTTCGCCACGTCGCGCGAGACGCTGCAGAAGGACGCGGCGCGCACCGCCGCCGCCGGCGTCCGCGACGCTCCGCCTGCGACCGAAGCGCCGACCGTGAGCGCGGCGAGCACGCACGCCGCCGGAACGAGGAACCGAACGCGATGCACCAGGGACACGAACTCCTCCTCTACGTCGACTACGTCAGTTGAAGTGACCCCAGTGGGTGGCGACGATCAGCAGCACGCCTCCGACGGCCAGCGCGATGCCGGCGACCGCCCGTCGCGCGGCGGCGAACCGGAAGGCCGGCCGTTGCGCGGCGGTGTACCAGACGCCCGCGAACGCGACGAGCAAGAACCCGAGCTCGGCGAGCCGAACGCCGGCGTGATGCGTCATTGCGAGAACCACGGCCGCAATCCTCTCGCGTCGGCACCGCCGCGTCTACTCCGGGCGCGGGCGGCGTAACGCGAGCTTCACGAACGCGTGCGCTATCCGAACCCGAGGATGAACTTCGCGTCGTCGGACATCTTCTCCGGCGTCCACGGCGGGTCGAAGGTCAGCTCGCTCTGCACGTCCTCGACGCCGGGAATCCGGCGCACGACGCGGTCGATGTCCTCCTCGATCATCGGCCCGGCCGGGCACCCCATCGACGTGAGCGTGTAGTGCACCGTCACCTTCGGCCCCTCGATCTCGGCGCCGTAGAACAGGCCGAGCTCGACGATGTCCATCCCGAGCTCCGGGTCCTCGACCTCGCGGAGCGCCGCGACGACCTCTTCCTGCGTGGGCATGGCAAGAGGCTAGCTCAGGCGGACTTCCTCGCGCCGTTCGCGGGCGAAGAAGTGGATGCCGTCGACGAACCGCACCCAGTTGCAGCGCGTGCACATGACGAGCGTGTGAGTGCGCGCCGAGTCGGCGAGGAACCGCACGCCGCGGAGCAGATCGCCGTTCGAGACGCCCGTCGCCACGACGATCACCTCCTGCGGCGCGAGGTCGTCGATCGTGAAGACACGGTCCGTGTCCGCGATCCCGTGGGCGCGTGCCTCCTCGATCTCGGCGCGCCGCGTCGGCCACAGCTGCGCCTGCAGTTCCCCGCCGAGGCAGCGGAGCGCGGCCGCGGCGAGGACCGCCTGCCGCGTCCCGCCGATCCCGATCGCGAGGTGGTCGTTCGTGCCGCGCACGGCCGCGCTGATCGACGCGGTCACGTCGCCGTCCTGGATCAGCTTGATCCGCGCGCCGGCCGCTCGGATCTCCTCGATCAGGTCGTGGTGGCGCGGACGGTCGAGCACGATCGCCGTGATGTCGTTGACCATGCGGCCGAACGCGTCGGCGATCGCGCGGATGTTGTCGCCCACCGGCCTGGTCAGCTCGATCTTCCCGCGCGCGGGCGGGCCGACCGCCATCTTCCGCATGTACATGTCGGGAAGGGAGGGCATCGACCCGCGCGGGGCGGCCGCGATCATGGAGATCGCGTTGGTGCCGCCGCGCGCGACCACCGCGCGGCCCTCGAGCGGGTCGAGCGCGAGGTCGAACTCCTCGCCCCCGGCCCCGACGTCGGTCCCGGCGGCGAGCTGCTCCGCGTCCTCCGGGCCGCCGATCACGATGCGCCCGCTGATCGGCATCCGCTCGAGCGCGACGCGCGCGCCGGAGAACGCGGCCTCCTCGGCGGCTCTCATGTCGGCGCGGCCGAGCCAGCGCGCGCCCGCGAGCGCCGCCCGCTCCGTCACCCGCGCGAACGTCTCGCATTGGCACTGCGGGCGCTCCTGCTCCGCCGTCGCCGGCTCGTTCGCCTTCTCCTCGGTCTGCGTCACACCGTCTCCCGCATCCGCTCGGCCGCGTCCATGACGAGGCCGATCACCGCGTCGATCGTCCGCTCGACGTTCGAATTCTCGACGACGGGCACGCCCTCGCGCCGCGCGCGGCCGGTGATGTAGGTCTGGATGCGCCGGATGTCGTCCAGGCGGTCGAGGTACTTCTCCATCGCGCGGCTCCCGCCCGTCGCGCCGTCGCGGACGTGGAAGTGCACCTGGTGCACCTTCTCGTCCGCGATCTCGAGCACGACGTGCACGAGGATCGCGCTCTCGAGCTCCCGCGGGAGGAGGCCGGGAACGAGGTGCACCCCCTCCAGGACCATCGACCAGCCCTCGGCGAGCGCCCGGTGGAGAGCGGCGTCCACGCCGACGCAGACGTGGCGGCACTGGTCGACGAAGCCGACGATCGTCGGGTCGCCCGTCACCTCCTCGTCCAGGGCCGCGCCCGCCTCGAAGCTCGAGAAGTGGATCGTCGGCATGAACTCCGGCGAGAAGAACGCGCGCATCGTCTGCCGGATGAAGTCGGTCGACGCGACGCGGTTGATCCCGAGCCGGTGCGCGATCTCGACGGCGACCGTCGACTTGCCCGTCCCGGTGGAGCCGCCGATCAGCACGATGATCGGCAGGTCGAGGTTGTGGAGCTCCGACAACCGGCGCAGCCGGCCGACGGCCTGGACGCCCTCGGCCTCGCCGAGCACCTCGCACGCGAGCACCTCGAGCCGCTCGAGCGAGACCGTCCGCTCGCCTGCCTCGGCGAGGTCGAGCTCGATCCTGCGCGCGAGCTGGTAGGCCTGGTCGGCCGGCACCCCGGCGGCGATCAGCGCGCGCGCCATCAGGCCCTTCGAATACGGGAGCTCGGCGTCGCCGAGCGGCAGCGGGTCGCCGTGGCGAGGCTGCGAGCTCACGGCACGACCGCCGGGACGAGGCCGAGGAGCGCGTCGTCGTCGACGCCGATCACGTCGGTCGCGGCAAGGACCACCTCGATCCCGCGTTCGAGCGCATGCGCCGCGACGACGTCGATCGCCGCGGCCTTCACCTCGACCAGGTACGTGTCGGCGTCGACGAGGTCGTGCCGGAGCGCGCCGCGGTCCGCGAGCCGGGGCGAGACGCGCACGACGTCGGCGTCGAGATGCGAGACGTCGGTCGCGCCGGCGGTGAAGACCGCCACCCGGCCGTGGAGCGGCGCGGTCGGCCGCAGGCGCAGCTCGGGCTGCTCCACGACCACGTCCGAGACCAGCCGCCGATACGTGTCGAGGTACGGGTCGCGGTGCCGCTCACCCGTGACGAGCACGCGCCGCGAGGTGGCGACGGGCGGGATGGCGGCGCCGCTGCCGTCGAACAGCACGACGTCCGCTCCGAGCTCGGCGGCGAGGCGCGCGCCCTCGCCGACGTTCGAGACCGCGACGCCTCCGGCCAGCCCGCCGCCGGCGCGGCGGCAGCCGATCGTCGGCACGCCGGTCAGCGCGGCGAGCTCGAGGTGGTCGGATGCGGCATGGCGCCCGCTCCGCGCCAGCGCCACGAGGTCCTCCACGGTCGGCGGCGTCTCGACGAGCTCCGGCTCGGGCGGGCCGCCGCGGCCCATCGCGACGACGACCACGCGGCGGTCGCGCGCGAGCAGCCGCGCCAGGTGCGCGGTCACCGCCGTCTTCCCGACGCGCTTCCCGGTCCCGATCACCGAGATCGACGGGAGGTCGAAGGGCTCGAGCCGAGGCGGCTCGAAGCGGAAGTCGGCGCCGACGTACGGCAGCCCCGCCGCGAGCGCGCGCGACGCCCACTCCATCCGCTCCGGCGGCCCGAGCACGGGCTCGTCCGACAGGTCGACGACCACCTCGGCCGCACCGAAGTCGGCTCGGAGCGGCACGCCGTAGTCGCGGTCGCCGCGGAGCTTCTCCGTCCCGCCGACGAGGATCGCCCCCTCCCACTCGTACGGCAGCGCCCGCAGCGCGTCGCGCACCACAGGCGGATAGTGCTCCCCGTCGATCAGCGCGACAGCGCGCGTCATCGCCGCGCCGTCACCTCGCGCTCGATCCGCCCCGTGTACTTCTCGTACTCGCCCGTCGCGACGTCGAACTGGATGATCCGCTCCTGCCCGTGGAACGGGTACCTGCGCCACACGGTCGCGTGCGTGCCGGCGATCTCGACGACGTTGTAACAGGGCCGTGTGTTGCCGCGCAGGCGCAGGGTCGAGACGGTCCCCGTGTTGACGACGAACAGGTTCTCGAGCTTCCACGCGTACGGCACGTGCTTGTGCCCGGACAGGACGAGGTGAACGCCGGCGCGCTGCAGGCATTCGATCGCGTCCCCGGCGTCGTAGACGACGTTGCGCTCGCGCCCGGTCCCGGGGATCGGCAGGAGATGGTGGTGGAGGACGAACACCTTCACGTCCGACGGCTCCGCCGCGAACTCCTCCTCGATCCAGCCGTAGCGCCCGCGCCCGATCTGGCCGTGGTCGAGGTCCGGCTCGGTCGAGTCGACCGCCACGACGGTGATCCCCGCGCGCCGCAGCACCGAGCTCCGCTCCCCGATGAGCTGCTCGAAGTGCAGGTAGCCGACGTTCCGCGAGTCGTGGTTGCCCGGGACGACCACCAGCGCGTCGCAGTCGATCGTGTCCAGGTAGCGCTTCGCCTGCGCGAACTCCTCCTTGAACCCGAACGTGGTCAGGTCGCCCGAGCAGACGACGATCTCGGGTTTCAGGTCGTTGATCTCGGCAATCGCTCTCTCCATCAGATCCGGCACGAAGTGCGGGTCGCCGCAGTGCAGGTCCGAGAGATGAGCGATCGTCGACACCGAAGGGGAGAGCATAGGCCATCCGGCGTCGTTGCTACCCTGGCCGGAGTGGTGCCGGAAACGCCTGATTTCCAGGCATATTGCGGAGCCGAACCGCCTCGCTTCGCCAACCCGGCCGAGCTCGAGTACGCCAAGATCCTCGACTGGTACGGGATCCCGTGGATGTACGAGCCGACGACGTTCGTGCTCGAGCGCGACGAGCAGGGCCGGGTGACCGAGGCGTTCGCGCCGGACTTCTACCTGCCGGAGCAGGACCTCTACCTCGAGGTGACGGTGATGAAGCAGGCCCTCGTCACCCGGAAGAACAGGAAGCTCCGCAAGCTTCGCCAGCTCTATCCCGACGTAAAGATCAAGCTCTTCTACGAGCGCGACTTCGAACGGCTCGCGGCCCGCTTCGGGCTGCGGAAGGCGTCCTGAGCGCGCTTCTGGCACGAGACGAGCGCATCGGGGAGGTGTTCCTCGACGCCGACGAGCTCGGTGCGCGCGTGCGCGAGCTCGGCGCGGAGGTCGCCCGCGACTACGCCGGCCGCGAGCCGTTGCTGGTCGGCTCCCTGAAGGCCTGCATCCCGTTCATCTGCGACCTCTCGCGCGCGACGCCGATCCACCACGCGCTCGACTTCGTCGAGCTCGCCGGTTACGGCGAGAACGCCGACGGCATCAGGTTCCTGAAGGACCTCGACGCGGAGATCGAGGACCGCGACGTCGTGCTCGTCGACGCGGTCGTCGACACGGGGCTGACGATGCACTACCTGACGCGGTCTCTGGTCCTCCGGCGCCCGGCGTCGCTGCACATCGCCACGCTGTTCGAGCGGCCGTACCGGCGCCTGGTCGACGACCTGCCGGTGCGGTACGTCGGGTTCACGATCCCGGACGAGTTCTTCGTCGGCTACGGGTTCGAGCTCGGCCAGCGATACCGGAACCTGCCGGACCTCCGCCTCGTGCGGTGAGTTAGGTCCGACTAACATCACGGCGTGACCGCCTCCGGGCAAGCGCTGCCCGAGGGCCTCCGCTCCGTCGACGAGGCCCTCCACCGCACCCGCTTCCGGATCCTGCCGTTCCTGGGCCCCGCGTTCATCGCCGCGGTTGCCTACATCGACCCCGGCAACTTCGCCACCAACGTCGCCGGCGGCTCGCGGTTCGGCTACCGCCTGGTGTGGGTGATCGTCGCCGCGAACCTGCTCGCGATGCTGATCCAGACGCTTTCGGCGAAGCTCGGCATCGCGACGAGGCGCAACCTGGCGGAGGTGGCGCGCGACCGCCTTCCGCGCCGGGTCACGATCCTGCTGTGGCTGCAGGCGGAGGCGATCGCGATGGCGACCGACCTCGCCGAGTTCCTCGGAGCCGCGATCGGGTTCAACCTGCTGTTCGGGTTCGGGCTCTTCCCGTCGGCGCTCCTGACCGGCGTCGCCGCGTTCGCGATCCTCGGGCTGCAGCGGTTCGGCTTCCGCGTGCTCGAGGCGGTGATCGCGGTCCTGATCGGCGTGATCGGCGTCTGCTACCTGGCCGAGCTCGCCTTCGCGCATCCGGACTACGGCGCGGTGCTCCACCACGCCGTCGTGCCGCAGTTCGGAAGCGGCGAGGCGGTGCTGCTCGCCGTCGGGATCCTCGGCGCGACCGTGATGCCGCACGTGATCTACCTCCACTCGGCGCTCACGCAGGACCGGCTCGTCGCGGCGACGAGGGAGGACGCGCGGACGCTGCTCCGCTACACGCGGCTCGACGTCGTGATCGCGATGTCGGTCGCCGGGGTGATCAACGTGGCGATGCTGGTGATGGCGGCGGCGACGTTCTTCTCGAAGGGCCTCGTGCACGTGAGCTCGCTCGACGCCGCCCACCGCACGCTCGAGCCGATCCTCGGCGGCGCGTCCAGCGCGCTCTTCGCGCTCGCCCTGCTCGCGTCCGGGCTCTCGTCGTCCGCGGTCGGGACGCTCTCGGGCCAGGTCGTCATGCAGGGATTCCTGCGGCGCCAGATCCCGGTCGCGCTCCGCCGCCTCGTGACGATGCTGCCGGCATTCGTCGTCATCGCGATCGGCGTCGACCCGTCGCGGACGCTCGTCGTCTCGCAGGTCGTGCTCTCGTTCGGGATCCCGTTCGCGCTCGTGCCGCTCGTCGTGTTCACGTCGCGCCGCGACGTGATGGGCGCGCTGGTCAACCGCCGGATCACGACGGTCGCCGCGAGCGCGATCGCCGCCGTGATCATCGCGCTGAACGTCTTCCTCGTCCTGCAGGCCACGGGGCTGTAGCGGAAAAGCTGCGGGCGCCCCGGGGGAGGCGCCCGCTCGTCGGGAGACGACTCGTGCCGCGGAGGTCGCCACTCCGCATTACGGGTTGTAAATGATAAACGAACGCACGCGCCGGGCGGTTACGGACGTGGAGCGGCTGGGGACAACCGCCTTCTCACCTTTCCGAACCCAAGGAGCAATACCGTGGCCGCACTGCTGCTCGTCCTGCTGATCGTGATCGCGCTCTTCATCGTCGGCTTCGCCGTCGTCAAGTTCCTGATCTGGGTGGCGATCGTCCTCGCCATCCTCTGGCTGATCGGCTTCTTCCTCCGCAGCTCGACCGGCGGCGCCCGCTGGTACCGCTGGTAAGCCGTGGGGGGAAACCTCCGGTTTCCCCCCACGTAGCCCCCCTTCCGACACGTGGCAGCTGCGGGTGGGCGAGCGCCGGCAAAGCCGGCGCTCGTTTCCGGAGTCGTCGTGCAGTTGCGCGACCGCGCAAATGCGCCGCGAGTCGCCGCGGGCGCCGGCTTTGCCGGCGCCCGCCGCTCCGAGAGGCCACGTGTCGGAGAGGGGGCTCGCGGGGGAGAACCGAAGGTGCTCCCCCGCGCTATCCGAGGTAGCCCATCGGGTCGACGGGCTCGCCGTCGACGCGCACCTCGAAATGGAGGTGCGGGCCGGTGCAGTGCCCGGTGCAGCCGACGTAGCCGATCACGTCGCCCTGGTTGACCTGCTGGCCGCACTGCACCGCGATCGAGCTCTGGTGGCCGTACGCGGTGGCGAGGTTGCCGCCGTGGTCGATCACCACGAAGTTGCCGTACCCCTCCTCCCAGCCGCAGTAGATCACGATCCCGCCCGCGGCCGCGTGGATCGGCGTGCCGTACGCCGCGCCGATGTCGATCCCTTCGTGCATGCGGCCCCACCGCCACCCGAACGGGCTCGTGACCGGTCCCTGGACCGGCCAGATCAGGCCGGCGGTGGACGGGGTCTGGGTCGGCCCGCTGCTGGGGCTATCCCGCGCCTGCGCGGCCCTGATCGCGGCTGCGATCCGCCGGCTCGCAGCCTGCAGCGCGTCGATCTCCTCCGCCTCCGCGCGCTCCGCCGCCGTGAGCGTGGAGAGGTCCTGCACCTTCGTCTGCTTGGACGCGGCGAGGTCGTTCCGCGCGCCGACGAGGTCCGCCCGCACCGCCTCGGCCTGCGCCGTCCGGGCGCGGATCACGGCCGTCGCGGCCTGCACGGTCGTGCGCATCCGCTTCGTCCGGCTCCGCGCCGCGGCGACCTGCGTTCTCGCGGCCGCGACCTCGGAGGCGACCGCCCGGTCCTGCGCGGTGATGTCCTCGAGGTACTGCACCTTGTCGATCGCGTCCTGCAGGTCGCGGGCTCCGAGGACGACCTCGAGCGTCGAGGGATCGTCGGACTCGTAGATGTCGACGATGCGGCGGTCGAGGACGGCGAGCGCTTGGCGGTACTCGCCGCGCAACGTCGTCAGACGCTCGCTCTGCGCGACGAACAGCGCGTTCAGCGCGTCGAGGCGGTGCTGGTGGAGGGAGAGATCCTCCTCGAGCGTCTGCAGGTGCAGCGAGACGTCTCCCACCCGCGCCTCGAGCGCGCGGATCCGTGTGGTGTAGTCGGCGACCTCGCTGCGCAGCGACTGCTCACGCTGCCTCTGCGCCGACAGCGTGCCCTGGAGCGTGGCGATCTTCGAGTCGATCTGGTGCTTCTTCCCTGCGTCGTCGCCCAGTGCCGGCGTCGCGGCCGCGAGCAGAATCAGGAGCGCGAGCACGACGCGCTTCATGGACGGATGTTCCCGCTCGCGCCGGCTACTCCTGCGGCGGGGCGGGCACCGTCGCCTCGTCGGGCGGCGGGTACGGCTCCGGCACCGGCGCCGGCGTCGGCGGCGTCCCCTCGTCGGGCGGGGGCGCCGGCTCCGGCGGCAGGTCAGGCGGCTCGAACGCGGTCACCGCGGCACCGTAGCGCGCTTCCGCGTCGAGCGCCCGCAGCGCCGACGCGGCGGCCCGCCGCAGCGGCCCGACGAGCTCGCGGTAGTCCCCGTCGGCGATCTTGCCGGTGCGGTGGTCGAACTCGAGCTCCTTCAGCGCCGCGAGCGCCCGGTCTCGTTCCTCGACGAGCGCGAGCCGCCGCTCCTCTGCCTCGCTCGGCGCGTCGAGCCGGTCGTCGCGCGCGGCCGGGTCGCGCAGGAACGGAAGCGCGACGAGGACGACCGCCGCGACCGCGAGCAGGAGCCCGGCGACGATCACGGCGCCGCCGGCACGAGGCGCGTGACGAGCCGGCGCTGCTCGCGCGCGTCGGGCCACAGCGCGATCCCGGACCCCACCAGGAACACGAGCCCGGCGACCCAGATCAGGTTCACGAGCGGCTTCACGAGCACCTCGACGTAGATGAGGTTCGTACGCGGGTGCGCCTCGTCGACGATCACGTACAGGTCCTCGGCGCGCGCCCAGTCGGTGCGGATCCCCACCTCCCGCGAGGGCTCGGGCGGGTTGACGTAGTCGTTGTTGCCGGACGCGATCGACCCGCTCCACGGCCCGGTCACCGCGAGATGCGCCCGCGTCTCCGTCACGTTCGGCTTCCGGGCGACCGTGACGCCGCGGTTCGTGAGGCTGTAACCGGCGACGTGCATGGTCTCGCCGAGCGCCAGCCTCCGCTCCACCGTCGTGCTGTACGCGCTCGAGCCGGCGATCCCGATCGCGAGCAGCACGACCGCCGCGTGGACCACGTACCCGCCGTAGCGGCGTCGGTTGCGCGCGACGAGCGCGAAGACCGATCCGGTCGCGCGCGTGCCGCGGACGAGCTCGACCACGATCGTCGCCAGCACGAACGCCGAGAACGTGTAGGCGATGAGGCCCGGGCGGGACGAGCCTGCGCCCGCCGCGACGAGCGCCGCGCCGGCGGCGATCGCGGCGGCGATCGGCCAGGCGAGCGTTCGCGCGAGCGCGCGCACGCTCGCCTTCCGCCACGCGATCAGCGGCCCGATCCCCATCAGGAGCAGCAGCGGCAACCCGAACGCGCGCAGGAAGAAGTCGTAGTACGGCCTGCCGATCGTCCGCGTCTCCCCTTTCACGAGCTGCGTGAGGATCGGGAACAGGACGCCCCAGAGGATCGTCAGGCAGAGCGCCACGAGGAGCAGGTTGTTGTAGAGGAACGTCGCCTCGCGCGACAGCGCGGACTCGAGCCGCGTTCGCGCCTTCAGCAACGGGAGGCGCCACATGATCAGCGCCAGCGAGAAGAGGGACGAGATGACGACGAACGCGAGGAACCAGGGGCCGATCGAGCTCCGCGCGAACGAGTGGATCGAGTTGACGACGCCGGACCGCGTCAGGAACGTCCCGAACACGGACAGCTCGAACGCGAGCGCGACGAGCACCATGTTCCAGACCTTCAGCATCCCCTTGCGCTCCTGGATCATCACCGAGTGCAGGAACGCGGTCGCCGCGAGCCAGGGCATCAGCGCGGCGTTCTCGACGGGATCCCAGGCGTAGTAGCCGCCCCACCCGACCTCGACGTACGCCCAGTGGGCGCCGAGGAGCTGGCCGAAACCGAGGAACGTCCACGCGGCCAGCGTCCAGCGCCGCGTCGCGACGATCCAGCGCTCGTCCGTCCTCCCGGAGAGGAGAGCCCCCGCCGCGAACGCGAACGGGACGGAGAGCCCGACGTACCCGAGGTAGAGCATCGGCGGGTGCGCGACCATGTACGGGTTCTGGAGGCTCGGCGTCAGGCCGGCACCGTCGAACGGCGCGGTCTGCGTGCCGAACGGGCTGGCCACTGCGACGAGGACGAACGCGAAGAACGTGGCGATCCCGCCGAAGACCGGGACGACCCACGCCGTCAGGTCGCGGAGCAGCCGCCGGTTCAGCGCCACGGCGAGCGCCCCGTAGCCCGTCAGGATCAGCAGCCAGAGCAGGAGCGATCCTTCCTGGCCGCCCCAGAAGGCGCTCAGCGCATACGCCGTCGGCAGCGCGCGGTTCGTGTGCGACGCGACGTACGAGAACGAGAAGTCGTGGCGGGCGAGCGCCACGGCGAGCACCGCGGCGGCGACGAGCGTCGACGCGAAGCTGCAGAAGAGCGCGTTGCGCGCGGAGTCGGCGAGCCGCCTGCGGTTCGCGCGGGCCGCGACCGCGCCGGCGAGGAGCGCGTACACCGAGAGACCGAGCGTGACGACGAGGGCCGCGCGGCCGAGGTCGGCCATCAGCTAGCCGGCGTGCTGGCGGTGTACTTCGACGGGCACTTGGTCACGATGTCCGTTCCCTCGAGGCGGCCGCCGCTGTACGTTCCGGTCACCACGACGCTGCGGCCCGCTCTGAAGAGCGGCGGGGGCGAGTCGCCCCGGTACGTGACCGCGATCCGCGTCGTGCTCCGCCCCTGCGGGTCGGCGAGCCGGAAGCGCAGCCCGCCCGCGAGGTGCGAGTCGCCGCGGACCGGTCCGACGACGGTGCCGACGACCGCGAGCTTCCCCGACTTGCCCTGCACCTGGCTCGGGGTCAGTGTCGGCGTCGAGCGTCCGGCGACGGCCGTGTAGAGCAGGAAGACCGCGAGGACCCCCGCCACCGCCAGGGCCACGACGAGCCGCGCGGGGCTGCGCGTAGGCACGGCGTTAGGTTAGCGACGCAACGATCGAGCGGGTGCGCTCGGCGACGCGAGCCTGCCGTCTTTCGCGCGCCGCAGCGAGCCCTGTTGCGTCCGTTACGCGTTCCGCGCCGGGATGCGGTAGCCGTGGTCGGCGCAGAGCGAGCCGGGCGAGTCCTCCGTGAGGGCGTCGCAGTAGCCCTTGCCGTACGCCGCGCGCATGAACGCAGCGACGACGTCGAGCGACCAGTCGCTGATGCCGGCCGCCTCGCGCCAGAGGTCGGCGAGCCGGAGGTCGATGTCGAGCTCGAGAAGGTCGATCCGGGAAGGACGCTGGGCCATGCACCCAGGGTAGGAACGCCGTCGGACGGACTACCGCGCGAGCAGGGCTTTCGCCTCGTCCAGCCACGCGAGCGGCCGCTCGAGGAGCTCGACCGGCAGGACCTTCGTGCCGGCCGCCCGCAGACGCTGCGTGAGCCCGTCGAAGCGCAGGTCGTCCGTGTCGACCACGACGAGCGCCGGCGAGAGCTCGTCGTACGCGCGCTCGGCCGTCTCCGCGTCCTCGGCCAGGAGGAGCTCGAACGCGTCCGCGCCCAGGAGCTCGCGCAGAACGTGCGCCGCGCCCAGCCGCCTCTCCGCGATCAGCACCCGCATCCGCGTCCCGCCGAACGAGTCGCCGCGCGCGATGCGCTCCTGGAGGAGCCGGTGCGCCTCGCCCGGGCGGCGCCCGCCGTCGATCTGGTCCTTGACGAACCGGAGCTGGTCGACGTGGTCGCGCGAGTACAGCCGCTGTCCGCCCTCCGAGCGCTCCGGCCGCACGAGGCCGTACCGGTTCTCCCACGTCCGGATCGTCGCCGGCGAGAGCTCGAGCATCCTCGCAACCGCGCCGATCGAAAAGAGCGGGCGCCCTCTCTCCGCCACCCGGCGGCGATACCCTCCGTCCCGCCGCCTCTAACAGCGCGTGCGGCAGATTCCTCGTCAATGCCTCGTCACCTGCACTACGGACCGGCGATCGACCGCGCCGTCGACTCTCCCGCCGACGTGATCGCGTCCCTGGACGAGCGGGGGCTGTCGGCGTGCGAGATCCCGCCGTCCGGGAAGTTCTGGAACGACTACGAGGCGGCGACCCGGCTGGGCGAGCTCGCCGCCGCGGCGGACGTCGCGATCTCGCTGCACGCGCCGATCGCCGGCTTCATGGGCCACGCCGAGCGGGGGAAGAAGCTGAACATGGCCTTCGGGATGCTCGACCACTCGGCCGGCATCGCGAAGGCCGCCGGTGCCGAGGTCGTCGTCTTCCACCCCGGGTTCCTCCTCGGCCGGTCGCGCGAGGAAGCGATTGCGTCCGTCGTCGAGCAGCTCGGCGAGCTTCGCGAGCGGCTCGAGAAGAAGGGCCGCCTCGTGCCGTTCGGCGTCGAGGTGATGGGGCGCGTGCGCGAGCTCGGGTCGCTGGACGACGTCTGCGAGATCGCGTCGAAGGTCGATTTCGTGCAGCCGGTGCTCGACTTTGCGCACCTGCACGCGACCTCCGACGGCGCGTTCCTCGACGTCGACGCATTCGACGGTGCGCTCGCGCTGGCGGACTCGGTGATGGAGCCGGGGAGGCCGTTCCACATCCACTTCTCGGACATCCAGTACGCGAACCGCAACGAGACGAAGCACCTGCCGTACGGCGAGGGCACGCTGCGCGCCGAGCCACTGCGCGACGCCCTCGCCCGCTTCGACCGGCCGGCGACGGTGATCTCGGAGTCGCCGGACGCGGAGTCGACCTACCGGATCAAGGAGATCCTGGGCGCGTAGTTAGGCTCCGAGCGTGCTCGACCCGAAGGTCTTCAAGGCGTACGACGTCCGCGGGATCTATCCGCGCGAGCTCGACGAGGAGGGCGCGTACGCGATCGGCCGCGCGTACGCGGAGCAGTTCTCGCCGCGGACGGTCGCCGTCGGGCACGACATGCGCACCTCGAGCCCGGCGATGGCAGCCGCCGTGCGCGACGGCGCCGCCGACGCTGGCGCCGACGTGCTCGACCTCGGGCTCGTGGGGACGGAGATGGTGTACTTCGCCGTCGGCGATCTCGGCCTCGACGGCGGAATCGCCGTCACCGCGTCGCACAACCCGAAGGAGTACACGGGGATGAAAATCGTCCGCGCCGGCGCCCTCCCCGTCGGCGGCGAGTCCGGGCTCCTCGACATTCGCGACCGCGCCCTCGCCGGGCACGGGCGCGACGCGCGCCGCGGGAGCGTGAGCGAGGAGGACGTGTGGCCGCGCTTCGTCGACCGCGTCCTGTCGTTCGTCGACGTCTCGGCGCTGCGGCCGCTCCGGATCGTCGTCGACGCCGCGAACGGGATGGCGGGCGCGATGCTCCCGCCGGTGCTCGACCGGCTGCCGATGCTCGACGTCGTGCGCTGCTACTTCGAGCCGGACGGGACGTTTCCGAACCACGAGCCGAACCCGCTGCTGCCCGAGAACCGCGAGTTCATCGTCGGGAAGACACGCGAGGAGCGCGCGGACTTCGGCGTCGCGTTCGACGGCGACGCCGATCGCTGCTTCTTCGTCGACGACACCGGCGAGTTCGTGCCGGGCGACTTCACCACGGCGCTCTTCGCCGACTCGATTCTGCGCCGCGAGGGCGGCGGGAAGGTGATCTACGACGTGCGGGCGTCGTGGGCCGTGCCCGAGGCGATCCGCGCGGCGGGCGGGGAGCCGCTCCTGAACCGCGTCGGACACGCGTTCATCAAGCAGCGCATGCGAGAGGAAGGAGCGGTGTTCGGCGGCGAGGTGTCGGCGCACTACTACTTCCGCGACTTCTCGCAGGCCGACTCCGGCACGATCCCGTTCCTCCTCATGTGCGAGCTCGTGTCGCGGCGCGGCAGGCTGAGCGAGGTGCTCGCGCCGTTCAGGCGGCGCTACTTCATCACCGGCGAGATCAACACGCCCGTCGCCGACGTCCCGGCGAAGCTCCGCGAGCTGGAGGAGCGCTACGCGGTCGAAGGCGCGGTCTCGCACCTCGACGGGCTGTCGGTGGAGGCGCCGGACTGGCACTTCAACGTGCGCCCGTCGAACACGGAGCCGCTCCTCCGCCTCAACCTCGAAGCCCGGTCGCAGGAGCTGATGGAGCAGAAGCGCGACGAGGTGCTCGCGCTGATCCGCGCGTAGCAGAAATGCCCGGCTGAGGGATTGCCGCGCCGCGGCCGAGCGGGCAGTGTGACGCTGTGTCCACTGCGGAGTCGCGGCCCGACCTGCCCCTCGCCTTCCGCGGCTACGACCGCGCCGCAGCCGACGCCGTCCTCTCGGCGCTCGTACAGGAGCGCGACGCGCTGCGCCGGCAGATCGACGAGCTCGTGCGCGAGCTCGAGGAGCGCCGCGGACGTGCGCAGGCTCTCGGCGACGCGTTCGCCACTGCGCAGCAGGTCGCCGCCGACCTCCGAGCGGCGGCCGAGGCCGACGGCGAAGCGGTGCGCTCCGACGCCCGGCGGGAAGCAACGGAGATCGTCCGCGAGGCGCGGATCCGCGCCGACCGGCTGATCGCGGAGGTGGTCGCCGCGCTCGAGCAGCATCAGCGCGACACGGACGAGTTCGTCGCGGGCGCGCAGGAGCGGCTGACCGTGCTCGTGCAGGAGCTGTTGAGCCGCCTGCCCGGCAGCGCGCCGCCCCCGGCCCCCGCGGTCGACGAGGGCGAGGGCGACGCACCGGCGGCGGGCGTCGTCGCGGCGTAGCGGCTACGCCGCCGACGCGTCCGTCTGCCACAGCCCGAAGTCGTCTCCGTGCGGGTCGCGGCACGGCGCCTCTAGGATCGGTCCGTGATCGAGCTCGGCCACGTCACTGACCGCAAGCCGCCCTTCAGGTACGCGGCCTTCGCCCGCGTCGGATTCTCGGACACCGACGCCCAGGGGGTCGTCTACTACGGCCGCTACATGCCGTACTTCGACCTCGCGCGCACCGAGTTCCACCGGCACCTCGGGCCCCTGCACGTCGGGAACGTCGACTTCGCGATGCGCGCGGTGAGCGTCGAGTACCTCGCCGGTGCCCGCTTCGACGACCTGCTCGAGATCTTCGTGCGCGTGGAGCGCATCGGGACGACGAGCATCACCTACGACCACGCGGCGTACCGAATCGGCGACGGCACGGACACCTTGATGGCGACCGCGAAGGCGACGCTCGTCGCGATCTCGCTCGACGAGCGGAAGGCGGTGCCCGTGCCGCCGGAGTTCCGCGAGCAGGTCGCGTCGTTCTAGCTAGATGCGCGGAAAGAGCGGCACCTCGGTCCGGTAAGGGAACGAGAACGGCTCCTCCCGTCCGCCCACGAGCTCGCGGACGCGCCCCAGCAGGCCCTCGCGCTCGCCCGGCGGCATCGCGGCGACGAAGGACGTCGACGCCACCCGCGCGCAGAGGTCGTCGGCGGTGAACCGCTGCTCGAGCCGGAACTCGCGCCGTTCCTCGTCGCCGAAGAGCCGCGACTCCGCCAGCGGCAACCTCCAGCGGCCCTCCCGCTGCGGGACGAGCTGCCCCCGGTGCTCCGAGAGCAGGGCCTCCACGGCGCGTTGCAGCGGGTCGTCGAGATCGCGCACGTTCCAGAACAGCGCAAGCCGGCCTCCCGGGCGCAGCACGCGGTGCAGCTCGGGCAAGGCGCGGTCGGAGTCGAACCAGTGGAACGCCTGCGCGACCGTCAGCGCGTCGGCCGACGCGTCCTCGAGCGGCAGCTCCTCGGCCGTCCCGTCGACGGCTTCGCCGACGCCGATCAGCGCCCGCATCTCGGCGATCGGCTCCACCGCGACGACGCGCGCGCCGGTGCCGACGAGTTGGCGCGTCAGCTTCCCGGTCCCCGCTCCGACGTCGACGACGGTCTTTCCCGGCCCGAGGCCCGTCCGCTCGACGAGCCAGTCGATCGCCTTCGGCGGGTACGAGGGGCGCGCGCGGTCGTAGACCTCCGCCGCGCTCGCGAACCCCGCGGCGGCGACCGGGTTGACGCGCGTCAAGAGGGCGTGACGCGATAGGCGTCGAAGACACCTTCGATGTTCCGGAGCGCGGTGAGCAGCGACCGCAAGCTCTTCACGTCGCCGACCTCGGCCGTGTACCAGTTCTTCGCGAGCTGGTCCTCGACGACGCCGCCGTAGCTGACGATGTTGGCGCCGTGCTCCGCGAACGTGCGGGCGACGTCCTCGAGCAGGCGCGGGCGGTCCCACGAGTCGACGGCGAGCTGCACGCGGAAGCTCTTCGCCGCCGTCGCGCCGTCCCACTCGACCTCGGTGAAGCGCTCGGGGCTGCGGCGGAGCGCCTTCACGTTCGGGCAGTCCTCGCGGTGGATCGTGATGCCCTTGCCGAGCGAGATGTAGCCGACGATCGCGTCCCCGGGCACCGGCGTGCAGCACTTCGCGAGCCGCACCAGCACGTCGCCCGAGACGCCGGCGACCACGACGCCCATCTCGGAGCCGGAGACGGCCTGCGCCTTCGGCGCCTTGGTGACGACGGGGGCCTCGGCCGCGACCTCCTCGGTCTTGAGCCGCTGCACGACCTTGTTCACGATCGCGCCGGGCTGCAGCTTCCCCGACCCGAGCGCGAGGTAGAAGTCCTCGGCCTTCTTGTAGCCGCACTCGCGGATCACCTGCGCGAGTGTCGCCGAGCCGCGCAGCTTGGCGTACGGGAGGTTCTGCTGCTTGAGCGCCTGCTCGAGCGCCTCGCGACCCTTGTGCTCGGCGTCCTCGCGCGTCTCGCGGGAGAACCACTGGCGGATCTTGTTGCGCGCCCGCGCGCTCTTCGCGAGCGACAGCCAGTCGCGCGACGGGCCGCGGCCCTGCTTCGCGGTGAGGATCTCGACGAAGTCGCCGTTCCGCAGCGTGTAGTGCAGCGGGACGATCCGCCCGTTCACCTTGGCGCCGACGGTGCGGTGCCCGACGTCGGTGTGCACCGCGTACGCGAAGTCGATCGGCGTCGCGCCGGCCGGCAGCGTCTTCACCTGGCCCTTCGGCGTGAAGACGTGCACCTCTTCGTCGAAGAGATCCGTGCGGAACGCCTTCATGAACTCGCGCGGGTCCGCCTCGTCCGTCGTCCCCTCGTCCATCAGCTGCTTCACCCACGCGACCCACTCGGCGTCCTTCTGGTTCTTGCCGCGCTTGTAGAGCCAGTGGGCGGCGACGCCGTACTCGGCCGTCTCGTGCATCTCGCGCGTCCGCACCTGGATCTCGAGCGGCCGCCCCTGCGGCCCGATCACGGTCGTGTGCAGCGCGCGGTAGCCGTTGAACTTCGGCATCGCGATGTAGTCCTTGAAGCGGCCCGGCATCGGCTTCCAGAGCGAGTGGATCAGGCCGAGCGCGCCGTAGCAGTCCCGCGTCCCCTCGTCGCCGCCGCGTTCGGCGATCACGCGCATCGCCGTCAGGTCGTAGATCTCGTTGAACTCGCGGCCCTTCTTGGCCATCTTGTCGTAGATCGAGTAGAAGTGCTTCGCGCGCCCGGAGATCTCCGCCGGGATGTCGACCTTGTCGAGCTCCTTCTGGAGCACCATCGCCGCCTCGCGCACGTGCTCCTCGCGGTCCGCACGCCGCTCGGCGACCATCTGCTTGATCTCCTCGTACTTGCGCGGGTGCAGCGTCTGGAATGCGAGGTCCTCGAGCTCCCACTTGAGCGCGTGGATACCGAGGCGGTGCGCGAGCGGCGCGTAGACCTCGAGCGTCTCGCGCGCCTTCTGGAGCTGCTTCTGCTTGCCGAGGTACTCGATCGTGCGCAGGTTGTGGAGGCGGTCCGCGAGCTTGATCAGGATCACGCGCAGGTCCTCCGCCATCGCGATGATCAGCTTGCGGTAGTTCTCGGCCTCCGCGTGCTCGCGGCTCTGGAACTGGACGCGCGTCAGCTTCGTGACGCCCTCGACGAGCTGGGCGATCTCGTCGCCGAACTCGGCCTTCAGCTCGTCGAGCTCGATGCCCGTGTCCTCCACGACGTCGTGGAGGAGGGCCGCCGCGAGGGTCGCCTCGTCGAGCTGGAGCCCGGCCAGGATGCGCGCGACGCCCCACGGGTGGTAGATGAACTCCTGCCCGGACCGCCGCACCTGCCCCTCGTGGGCGCGCGCGGCGAAGTCGAACGCGCGCGCGAGCAGCTCCCGGTCGGCGTCCGGCTTGTACGCCTCCACCTCGGCGAGCAGCTCCTCGACGAGGTCCTGATGCCGCTCCAGGACTGCCATGAGCCCAGTGTACTCCTGCCCTTTCGAGTGATCTCCGACGCGTCAAGAGGATTCGCCGCCGTGCCGATGAACCATGCATCCCATGCTCAGGCGGCGGCGGGAGACGAAGCGACTGCGGCAGGTCGCGCGCGTGTTGCAGGCGCTCGACGACGCGTCCGTGCGGCCTACGCCGCAGCGGCGAGCGCGGGTGTCGCTTCGAGCAGCGTCCTGAACGTCGGCGACTCGAGCAGGCTCCGGCGCGCGCCGTCGGCGAGCTCGAGCTCCGCGAAGATCGCCCGCGCCTCGGGCGTCCAGGCGGCCTCGCCCGCACGCCACTGCTCCGCGAGCCACGCCCGGAGCTCCTCGAACCGGTCGGAGGCGTCGAACACGCGCCGGACGACGAGCTGCGGCGAGACGACCCCGTTCCAGCGGTTCTCCTGCAGGCGGAACGCGACGTCGTAGCGCTGCTCGCGGCGGAACCGGTCGAGCTGCGCGCCGAGGCCGAACGCGATCGCGGACCCCGCATCCCGCCCGCGGTGGCGCACGCGGAACCGCAGGTGCTTCCCGTCGCCGACCGTCGCGGGGTCGACGACCTCGCAGCCGTCGACGAGCAGGGTCACCGACGGATTGCCGAGGCCGAACGGGCCGAGCCGGCCGAGCTCCTCGCAGAGCTCGAGCGTCAGCTTCGACCCCTCGACGATCGCGTCGACGTGCGTGAGCGGCCGCAGGTCGTCGTCCGACAGCTCCGCGTTCGCGTGCGTGGCGAACGCCGCGGAGAACACCTCGACCTGCTCCGGCCGGATCGTGAGGCCCGCGGCGGCGCGGTGCCCGCCGAACCGCTCGAGGTGGCCGCCGCACGCCTCGAGGCCGGCGTGAAGGTCGAACGCCGGCACCGACCTGCCGGAGCCCTTCCACGCGTCCTCGGCGCCGGCGATCAGGACGACCGGCCGGTGGTAGCGCTCGACGAGCCGTGAGGCGACGATCCCGATCACCCCCTCGTGCCAGCCCTCGCCCGCGACGACGTAGCCGCGGCGCCGCCGGCGCGACTCCGGCCACGACTCCACCTCGTCGACCGCCTCGCGCAGGATGCGCTCCTCGACGGACTGCCGCTCGCGGTTCAGGGCCTCGAGCTCCTCCGCGAGCCGTTTCGCCTCTGCGTCGTCGGCGGTGAGGAGCAGCGCCAGCGCCGCTTCCGGGCGGCACAGGCGGCCCGAGGCGTTGATGCGGGGCGCGAGCCGGAACCCGATCGACGATTCGTCGACGGCCGCCGGGTCGACGCCGGCGACGCGCATGAGCGCGCGCAGCCCCGGCTTCTGCGTCTGCGCGAGCCGGCGCAGGCCGAGCAGCGCGAGCGCGCGGTTCTCGTCCAGCAGCGGGACGACGTCGGCGACGGTCGCGAGCGCGACCACGTCGAGGTGGCGGTCGAGGAACGGGTGGCCCTCGCCCAGCAGCGCCTGTGCGAGCTTCCAGACGACGCCGGTGCCGCAGAGGCCGGCGAACGGGTAGTCGCCCTTCAGCGGCGCCACCACGGGGCAGGCGGGAAAGCGGGCCGCGGGCCTGTGGTGGTCGCTGACGACCACCTCGAGGCCGAGCGAGCGCGCGTGCTCCACCTCGTCGACCGCGGTGATGCCGCAGTCGACGGTGAGGACGAGGTCGAACTGCTCCTCTGCGAGGCGCGTGAGCGTGCCGGCGTTCAGGCCGTAGCCCTCCTCGAAGCGCGAGGGCAGGTGCCATGCCGCGTCGGCGCCGAGCTCGCGCAGAAGCAGGACCGCGAGCGCGGTCGCGCAGATCCCGTCGGCGTCGTAGTCGCCGTGGACGCAGACGCGCGCTCCGGACTCGACCGCGGCCGCGATCGCGTCGACGGCGGTGCGCATGTCTCCGAGCAGGAAGGGGTCGTGCCCCGGAAGCGCGCCGTCGACGAAGCGCCGCGCCTCGTCGGGGTCGCGGTGGCCGCGCCGGACCAGGACGGCCGCGGTCGTCTCCGAGACGCCGAGGGCTCCGGCGAGCGCGCGCACGTCCGCGTAGTCGCACGCTGCGAGGTGCCAGGTCCCGGTCGGCATGGGGAATCGACGGTACGGGCGGCGTCGGACGGCGCCTCGCGCAAAAGCCCTGGACGTGGTTGAATTTCGCCCCCGTGGTGAGGACCGTCGTCGCGCTCGTCGCCTGCGCCGGGGCCGCTTGCGCGGCCGCGCCGGCCTCGACGCCGACACGCGTCATCCCGCCGGGGGTCACCGCGGCCGGCGTGGCGATCGGCGGCCTGACCGCCGAGCCGGCCCGCGCCAGGATCGAGCGCTCGTTCGCGCGCCCGATCGAGATCGTCGCGGAGGACGGCGTCAGACGCATCGCTCCGACGCGAACCGGTGCGGTCGCCGACGTCGACGCGGCGGTCACGGCCGCGTTCGCGGCGACGCCGCAGAGCCGCATCGCGGTCCCCGTCACGTTCTCGGCGGCGCGGGCTGCGCGCGTCGTCGCGGCGCTCGCCAGGCGCTACGACCGCGCGCCCGTGGACGCGCGCGTGACCGGCGCCGACGCCGCCGGCCCCACGTTCGCTCCGGCGAAGGCCGGACGTACGGTCGACCGGCGGACGATGAGCGCGGCGATCGCGCAGCTCCTGCACGACGGCACGCGCACGCCGCTCCGCCTCCTCACGAAGCGCGTCCCGCCTGCGCGGACCGTGGCGAGCTTCGGGCCGGTAATCGTGATCTCACGGTCGACGAACACGCTCCGGCTCTACGACGGGCGGCAGCTCGTGCGCAGCTTCTCGGTGGCGACCGGCCAGGCCATCTACCCGACGCCGGCGGGCCTCTGGCACATCGTCGACATGCAGCGGAACCCGTGGTGGTACCCGCCGACGCAGGACGCGTGGGCGAAGGGCCTCAAGCCCGTCCCGCCCGGCCCGTCGAACCCGCTCGGGACGCGCTGGATGGGCCTCGACGCGCCCGGCGTGGGCATCCACGGCACGGACGCCCCCGCGTCGATCGGCTACAGCGTCTCGCACGGCTGTATCCGGATGCAGGTGCCGGACGCGGAATGGCTCTTCGAGCACGTCCACGTCGGCACGCCCGTCGTGATCTTGTAGCTGGTTCAGCCCTCCGGGCTGCAACCAGGTTGCGCTTACTCCCGCGGCAGCTGGATGCCGAGGTACGTCAAAAGGACGACCGCCCCGACGACCCCTGCGAGCCCGGCGACGATGAGCCGCGGGTGCCGCGACTCGCGGACGCTCGCTGCGAACGCGCGCCCGAGCAGGATCAGCACGCCGAGAACGAGACCCGAGCCGACGACGATCGCGGGCAGGAGCACGATCCACCGTTCTGCCGTCGAAGCCGCGAGCAACGCCATCTACGATGCGGATGGTGCCTGACTCGCTTCCGTCACCCGACGCGAACTACAGCTCGGGGAACGACTACGTCGTCGAGTTCCTCGGCTATCGCTTCTCGTTCGGCGCCGCCGACTTCGAGGGACGCGTGGTCGCAGCGGCGGTGAAGCTCGGCGTGATCGAGACGCCCGAGCTCGACGACGACGAGACGAGCGACCTGGTCGCCCTCGCCGCGCACGGCGTGATCGAGGATCCCGCGTCGAGGCTCGGGCGCTACCTGATGCGCAACTGGGAGCGCGTGTCGCTCGTCGAGGGCGAGTCGCTCGTGTACTGGATCCGCAAGCTGATCTTCCGCGGTGCCTGGCTCGACCACCAGGTGAAGCGCGGCGCGCTCGAGGTCGTGTGGGACGACGTCGACGCCGAGTTCGCCTACCAGCACCCCGGCGGCGGCGGGCGGCCGCTGCTCGAGCTCGCGCCGGTGCCCTCGTGGCACGAGCTGCAGTTCCGGCCGTAGCCGGGGCGGCGTACCTCGCCGCCCTCCTGGCCCTCGACCACTTCGCGACGTATCACGAGCAGCTCGCGCTCGGCGCGCTGACCTGGCTCGTGCTCGCGACGGCGCTGACCCGCGTGCCGCTCGAGGTGCGCGCGCAGGCGCTCGGCGTCGTGGCATTCGCCACCGTCGGCGAGGTGACGGGGTCGCTGGTCTGGGGCGTCTACCACTACCGCCTGCACAACCTCCCGCTCTTCGTGCCCCCGGCACACGGCCTCGTGTACCTGAGCGGGCTCTCGCTCGCGGGCGCGCTCCGGCGCCACGCCCGCGTCCTCGTCGCGACTGCGGCGGCGGTGTCGTCGGCGTGGGGGCTGCTCGGCCTGACCGTGCTGCCGCGACGCGACGTCGCGGGTGCCGTCGGCGTGCCGCTCCTCCTCCTCTTCCTCTGGCGCGGGCGCAACCGGTCGGTCTACGCCGGGGTGTTCCTCGTCGTCGCCGCGCTCGAGCTGTACGGCACGGCAATCGGGACGTGGCGGTGGGCGCCCCACCTCCCGGGTCTCGGCGTTCCGGACGGCAACCCGCCGAGCGGCGTCGCCTCCGGCTACGTCTGGTTCGACGTGATGGCGCTGCTGACGGCGCCGCTCGCCCTCCGGCTGGTGCACGGCCGCCCGCCGGCGGACGTGGTCGGGGTCAGAACGGTGTCAGACGCCGCCGGTGTCTGACGGCGATTCGAGCGACGCGAACGCCTCCTCCAGCCGAGCCCCTTCCGCCCACGCCCACTCCTTCGTCAACGCGAGCGCGAGCTGCGCCGAGGCGACGTCGGCGAGACGCAGCCCGAGCCGGCGGCAGAGCAGCGTGAAGCCACGCGGCGCCGCGTCGGTGTGCGCGACGACCAGCACGCCGCGCGCGAGCCCGTGCAGCTCGAGCAGGTAGTACGACCGGATGCCGCGCTCCTCGTCGAGCGGCGCGGGCAGCGGGACGACGCTCGCGTCCTGGACGCAGTACGGGAACCGGCCTTCCTCGAGCACGCTCTCGAGCGCCGCCGCAACCGACTCACGTTTCGCCTCCAGCTGCCAGCCGCGGTCGGCGACGGCGAGCCGCGCGCCGTCCGCGAGGTAGATCGCGCCGAGCTCGCACGAGAGGCACTCGGCGGCGACGCGCGCGAGCGAGCTCATCGCCTGCTCGACGGCGTCGGTCGGCACCTCGAGCATCGCGCGCACCGCCTCGAGCTCCTCGAGCTCGTCGGCGAGCCGCTTGGCCGGCGTCACCTGCTCGACCGCGTCGGCGGCGGTCGCGGCGGCCGCGTACAGCGCTTCGTTGCTCGCCGTCTCCAGCTCGTCGCCCTCGCAGCCGAAGACCACCACGACGTCGTTCGTCACCGGGACGAACGCCGCTGCGCCCGCGTAGTACGGGCCGAAGACGAGCTGCTTCGCGCCGTGGCCGACACGGACGGTCGTCCGGTTGGCGAGGCTCGTCGCGAGCGCCTCCGACTCCGGCGTGGTCACCTCGACGAGGCCGGCCCACCCCGCCCCGCGGCCGGCGCCGCCGAAGTGGACGAACCGCTCGTCCCTGACGCGGCGCAGCACGAACAGGTCGCACGCGCCGACCGACGCAGCCGCAGCGTCGGCGCGAGGAGTCGTCGTGCTCATCCTCACACAGATTAGAAAAGCGTCTCGGAGGCCGTCGCCGTTCCGAGATGCGCCCGCCCGAGGTCCGTCACGACGCGGCCGCGCGGGGTGCGCTGGAGGAAGCCGAGCTGGAGCAGGTACGGCTCGTAGACGTCCTCGAGCGTCTCGGCCTCCTCTCCGAGCGCGACCGCGAGGGTCGAGAGCCCGACGGGGCCGCCGCCGAACTTCTCCACCACGCACCGGAGGAGCTCCCGGTCGAACCGCTCGAGCCCCGCCGCGTCCACCTCGAGCAGCGCGAGCGCCTCCTCGGCGACCTCGGTCGTCACCACGCCCTCGTGCCGGACCTGCGCGACGTCGCGGACGCGCCGCAGGATCCGGTTGGCGATCCGCGGCGTGCCGCGCGAGCGCGCGGCGACGAGCTCGGCCGCGTCGTCTGCGACCTCGACCGCCAGGATGCGCGCGGAGCGCCGGACGATCGCCGCCAGCTCCGCCGGGTCGTACAGGTCGAGGCGGAAGGTGAGGCCGAACCGGTCCCGGAGCGGCGTCGTCAGGAGCCCCGTCCGCGTCGTCGCCCCGACGAGCGTGAACGGCGGCAGGTCGAGCGTGAGCGTCCGCGCCGCGGGCCCCTGGCCGACGACGATGTCGAGGCGGAAGTCCTCGAGCGCCGGGTAGAGGATCTCCTCCGCCGCGCGGCTCATCCGGTGGATCTCGTCCACGAAGAGCACGTCGCGCGGTTCCAGCGACGTCAGGATCGCGGCGACGTCCTTGCGCTCGAGCCCCGGCCCGGCGACCTGGCGGATGCCCACGCCGAGCTCGTTGCGGACGATCTGCGCCAGCGAGGTCTTGCCGAGCCCGGGCGGCCCCGCGAGCAGGACGTGGTCGAGAGCCTCGCCCCGCGCGCGGGCCGCCTCCAGCGCGATCGAGAGCTGCTCCTTCACCCGCTCCTGACCGACGAAGTCGGCGAGGCTGCGCGGCCGGAGCGACCGCTCGAGCTCCTCCTCCGAATCGGCGAGCACCGGAGCGAGGAACTGCGTCATGCCGCCTGCCTGAGCGCCGCCCGCACCTGCTCCTCGACCGGGAGCGAAGGATCGACGTCCACGAGTGCACGCTCGGCGTCGAGAACGTTCCACCCGAGCTCGACGAGCGCGTCGCGTGCCACCGCCGAGCCGCTCGCGAAGCTCGCGTCGGCGAGCTTCGCCTTGAGCTCGAGCACGACCCGCTGCGCCGTCTTGAGGCCGATGCCGGGGATCGCCTGGAACCGCTTCACGTCGTCGCGGGCGATCGCGCGCCGCAGCTCCTCCGGGGTCGAGCCGGAGACGATCGCGAGCGCGACCTTCGGCCCCACGCCGTTCACGCCCAGCAGCAGCTCGAACAGCTCGCGCTCGTCCGCCGTTGCGAACCCGAAGAGCTGCAGCGCGTCCTCCCGCACGACCGTGTGCACCTCGACCGTCACCTCTCCCTCGCCGAGCCGGAGGACCGACGGCGTGGCGTGCACGAGGTAGCCGACGCCGTTCACGTCGACCACCACGCCCTGACCGGCACGCCCCGCGATGCGGCCGCGCAGCCGTGCGATCATCTCGCCCTCCCGCGCCGGGTCATGGACGGAACCGTACGGACGCCCCCGGACGAACCGGCGAACGCCCGCGCCCACGCGTGCACGTCGCGCTCACGCGCGCGCGGCGACCTGGCAAACCCCCGCCTCACGAACCGCTCGAAGGCTGCCGCATCCTCCGGACGGACGAGCGGGACGGCACGCCGCCGCGCCCGCAGGACGCCCGCGGCGACCGGAGGCGCCGGGACGAACGCGTCGGGCTCGAGCCGACGCACGACCGTCAGCTCGTACCAGGCGCTCCAGAGCACGGTCTGCGCCGTGCTCGGCCACAGACGCGCACGCTTGAGGGCGAAGCCCCACTCGACGATCAGGTCGGCGGAGACGAGCTGCGGCCGCGGGTCGGAGAGCAGCGCGCGGCAGATCTCCGTCGCGTGCCCGAACGGCAGGTTCGCGACGACCTTGAACGGCTCGCAGGGCCACGCGACCGCGCGCGCCTCGGCCTCGACCACCCGCGCGCCCGAGGCGGCGCGGCGGAGCCGGCGGGCGAGGCGGCGGTCGGGCTCGACGGCGAGCACGCGGGCGCCGGCGGCGAGCAGCGAGCGCGTGAGCATTCCCGAGCCCGCGCCGACGTCCACGACGAGGTCGCCGGACCGGACTCCGGCGTCGGCGACGATCGAGTCGGCGAGACCGCTGCTACGAAGAAGATGCCGCCCGCCCGGGCGCGCCGGTGGCACGCGGGCGACGGACACGGACCATCACCATCGTCATGTCGCCGGGAAGCCTATCCCGCCGCGCGCAGGAGCGGCGGCGCGAGCGCGTGGCAGATCGCAACGGCGAGCGCATCCGCGGCGTGGTTCGGCGCGGGGACGTCGGCGAGCCCGAGGATCGCCTTCACCATCTTCCCGACCTGCTCCTTGTCCGCACGGCCGTAGCCGCAGACCGCCTGCTTGACCGACGCCGGCGCGTACTCGGCGCACGCGACGCCGGCGGAGGACGCGGCGACGAGGACGGCTCCCCGTGCCTGCCCGACGGAGAGCGCGATGCGGGCGTCGGCGCCGACGTACGACTCCTCCAGCGCGACGGCATCCGGCGCGTGCCGGGCGATCAGCTCCTGCACGCCCGTGAAGATCGTGAGCAGCCGCACCTCCGACGGCTGGCGCGCCGGCGTTCGCCACCACCCGTGGCACGTGGCCCTGAGGCGACCGTCGCTTTCGTGGACGATTCCGTATCCGCACGCCGCCGTCCCTGGATCGATGCCGAGTACCTTCACGCGGACACGTTAGGCGCGGCCGCGGACGTTCCTCTGGCAATCCGGGTGCGCCGCGGGCGAGTATGACCTGACCATGAAGAAGACAATCGGGGTCATCCTCGTTTTCGGCTGCGGCTTGGCGGCCGCGGTGTCGGTCGCGCGCCCCGCGTCCGCCGACGGAACGCTGCAGGCGAACGTCGGGCCGGGGTTCTCCATCTCGCTGACGCAGAACGGCACGAAGGTGTCGAGCCTCGCCCCCGGCACCTACACGATCGACGTCACCGACCAGGCGGACGTCCACGACTTCCACCTCGTCGGGCCCGGCGTCGACCAGGCGACGTCGATCGAAGGGACGGGAACGACGACGTGGACGGTGAGTTTCACCGTCGGCACCTACCAGTTCTTCTGCGACGCGCACCCGACGACCATGAAGGGGAGCTTCACCGTCGGCACGCCGCCGCCGACCACGACCACCACGCCGGCGCCGCCTCCGCCGCCGCCGCTCGCGGTGCGCGCGACCGCGAAGGCCGCCGGCCACGTCGTCACCGTCGAGGCGAGGGCGACCAGGACGGCGTCGCTCGACTTCGGGCTCTGGAAGGGCACGAAGCGCGTCGCCCACAAGACCGCGAAGGCGAAGGCGAAGACCGTCCGCCTGAAGGCGCCGGCGGCGGGGCGCTACGTGGCGAAGGTCGTCGCCAGGGCGGGCGGAAAGACGGCGCGGACGTCGGTCCGCGTGACCGTCAAGTAGCGACGTCGATCAGGTACCAGGTACTTCGCACGAGTACCTGGTACCTGGTTCATCCTGCGACCGCCTCGAGCACCTGCTCGGGGATGTCGAAGTTGGCGTAGACGTCCTGCACGTCCTCGTTCTCCTCGAGCGCGTCGATGAGGCGCATGACCTGGCGCGCCTTCGACTCGTCGTCGACTGCGACCGTCGTCTTCGGGACGAGCATCAGCTCCGCCGACTCGACCGCGAACCCCGCACCCTCGACCGCCGCGCGCACCGCTGCGAGCTGCTCCGGCGCCGCCGTGATCTGGAAGACGCTCCCGTCCTGCTCGACGTCGTCCGCGCCCCCGTCGGCGGCGGCGAGGAACAGCTCTTCCTCGTCGACCCCGTCGGCGGAGACGACCACCACGCCGCGCCGCTCGAACTGCCACGACACCGAGCCGTCGGTGCCGAGGTTCCCGCCGTGCTTCGCGAACAGGTGGCGGACGTCGGCCGCGGTCCGGTTGCGGTTGTCGGTCAGCGCCTCGACGATGACCGCGACGCCCTCCGGGCCGTAGCCCTCGTACGTGATCGTCTCGAACGCGTCTGCGTCGGCGTCGGCGCCCGAGCCCTTCGCGATCGCCCGGTCGATGTTGTCCTTCGGCATCGAGTACGACCTCGCCTTCTCGATCGCGTTCTGCAGCGCGAGGTTGTTCGCCGGGTCGCCTCCGTTCTTCGCCGCCACGATGATCGCCTTGGAGAGCTTCGAGAAGAGCTGGCCGCGCTTCGCGTCGGCTGCGCCCTTCTTGTGCTTGATCGACGACCACTTGCTATGCCCGGACAAGCCACCCCTCCTTCACCATCTCCAGGAACCTCGCGTGCAGCCGCGTGTCGTCGGTCAGCTCCGGGTGGAACGCCGCGACGAGGAACCTGCCCTCGCGCGCGAGCACCGGCCGGCCGTCGACCTCCGCGAGCACCTCCACGTTCGCGCCCACGTCCTCGACCCACGGCGCCCGGATGAACACGGCGCGCACCGGCTCGTCGAGCCCCGAGACCTCGAGGTCGGTCTCGAACGACGCGATCTGGCGCCCGAACGCATTGCGCCTGACTGTCACGTCGACGAGCCCGAGGTGCTCGCGGTCGAGGACGATCATCCCCGCGCACGTCCCGAAGACCGGGCGGTCGAACCGGCGGATCGCCTCGTCGAGCCCGTAGAGGCTCATCAGCCGCATGAACGTCGTCGACTCGCCGCCGGGGATGACGAGCCCGTCGAGCCCCTCGAGCTCCGCCGGCTTCCGCACCTCGACCGGGTCCGCGCCGAGACGGCGCAGCACCTGCGCGTGCTCGCGGAAGTTTCCCTGCACGGCGAGGACGCCGATCCGAAGCGGCTTCACGCTCAAATGGTATCGGCGGCCTTCACGTAGCCCGCCCCGACACGGGCCGCACGTCCGGCGCGGACGAGGCGTTCGAGGTGCGCGAGCGACTCGGCCGTCGCGAACCGGCGCAGCGTCGTCGACAGCTCGTCCCGGAAGAGCGCGAGCGAGACCTCGTACGCCGTGGCCGGAACGTCGACGAGGGCGGCCTCCGCCCGGTCGAGGCGGTCGGCGTGGTGCAGCGCGATCTCGCGCGCGCGCCCGGCGGGGTCACGCACCGGCTCACGGTGTCCGGCGTACGCGACGCGCGGCGCCAGCTCCTCGATCCGCCGGAGCGACGCCAGATAGTCGCCGAGCGGATCGGGACGCGAGTTCGGGTACAGCCCGACCGTCGGCGTGATCCCGACGAGGATCGTGTCGCCGGCGACCATCACGTCGTCGCGGAGCAGGACGATGTGCCCGTCCGCGTGCCCGGGCAGGACCTCGACCCGCCAGCCGTCGACCTCGTCGCCGCCGTCGAGCAGGCGGTCCGGGCGCTCGACCCAGTGCACCGCCTCGACGAGCTGCGCCGACTCGGCCACGAGGCCCTCGACCGTCGAGAGCGGCATCCCGTGCCGGACCCAGTGGCCGACGAACGCCCTCGGGTCACGCTCGCCCCAGGCGAGCGCGCACTGCGCGTGGTCGGCGTGCCCCTGGAAGACGGGGGCGCCCGTGAGCTCGGCGACGTCGCGCGCGCCGCCGACGTGGTCGGGGTGCATGTGCGTGATCACGATCGCCTCGACGGGCGCGTCCAGCTCGTCGAGCACCGGCCGCCACCTGGCGGCCGGGTCGCGCGAGCCGAGGCCGGTGTCCACGAGGATCCAGCCGCCGTTCGAGGAGCGGAGCAGATAGCAGTGGACGTGGTCGATCCCGAGCGGGATCGAGAACGTCGCGCGCAGGATTCCCGGCTCGAGCTCGTCCACGCAGGGACGCTAACGGCGGCGGCGCTCGCCGCGCCGCCGCCGTGTCGCTCGTGCTCAGCGCGCCTTCGAGAAGACGTGCCCGAACGGGTGCCAGGCCCCGTTCTTGTACTGCTCGAGGATCTGCTGGTCGATCGGGAACCGCTCCGTCGGCGTCGTCACCATCCTGATCCCCGGGTAGAGGAACGGGTTGACGACGTCGAGGTGCGTGAGCGCGTTCATGAAGCTCTGGCGGGTCGGGTTCTTGCCGGCGTGCTTCAGCGCGTAGACGACCGTCCACGCGTTCGCGAACGCATACTCGATGTTCGCGTCCAGCAGGTTCGCGCCCGGGTCGTACTTGTCGACGATCGACTTGAACAGCTTCGCCGTCGCCGTGCTCGGGTTGTTGATGTAGTCGTAGAGGTAGGTGGCGGAGATGTCGCCGTCGACGTTGGCGCCGCTCTTCTGCGCGAGCGCCATGAAGAGCGGCGACGCGGACACGTTGTTGACGAACGTAGTCGGGTGCCATCCGATCTTGGTCGCGACGACGAGGGCGGTGATCGTCTGCGTCGGCAGCGCGAAGAGCGCGAACACGTTCGCTCCCGCGGCCTTCAGCTTCACGACCTGCGCGCTGACGTCGGTCTGCGTCGGGTCGTACTTCTCCACGTCGACGATCTTGGACTTCGACGCGCCGAGCCCCTGCAGCAGGCCCTGGTAGTAGTTCTGGCCGTACGCGTCGTCCTGCATCAGGACGCCGATCTTCGCCTGTGGCACCTTGCTCGCGACGAACTTGCCGTAGACACGCGACTCGCCCGGGTAGTCGGGCTGGAAGCCGATCGTCCACGGGTACTTCCTGTACTGCGCGCCCCAGTAGGAGTCGCCGGTGGCGACGAGCACCTGCGGCACGCCCAGCTTGTTCAGGTAGTCGCGGGTCGCGAGCGTCGGCGCGGTGCCGAGGCTCCCGTAGACCGCGAACACGTGGTCCTGCTGGACGAGCTTCTTCGTGAGCGGGACGGTGTTCGCGGGGTTGTACTGGTCGTCGTAGTACTTGAAGACGATCTGGCGGCCGTTCACGCCGCCGTGGGCGTTCACGTACGAGAAGTAGGCCGCCTCCGCCTTCGGGATCGCGCCGTACAGCGCCGCGGGGCCCGTGAGCGGGAACGTCCCGCCGATCACGATCGTCCGCGCGGTGACGCCGGGCGTGCCGGCCGCGGACGCGAACGCCGCGGAGACGGCGGCAGCGGCGATCACGAGGCCTGCGGTCGCGAGCGCCGTCTTCATCCTTCTGGTCATCTGCCCTCCGTGCCTAGTGGAGTCTCGGAATGTTTGCCGCGGGTCGAGGCGGACCGCAACACCGCCCGCAGCACGTCGGCCGCACCCAGCGGAAGCAGCGCCATCACGCCGATGACCACGGCTCCGAAGATCACTGGTACGGCTTGTGACGAGGCCAGGTGGCCGGTGGTTAGGCCGACCGGGAGCAGCTGGACGAAGGCGGCGCCGGCCAGGACGCCCCAGAGCGAGCCCAGCCCGCCCACGACCGCGCCGATCAGCACGTAGAGCGAGAGCTGGAGGCCGAAGACGTCGGGGTTGACGAAGCTGTTCACCAGCACGAACAGCGATCCCGCGACTGCCGCCATCGCCGCGGAGACGCCGAAGGCGGCCGTCTTGTAGACGGCGAGCGTGACGCCCGCCGACGCCGCCGCGATCTCGCTGTCGCGGACCGCGCGGAACGCGCGCCCCGTCCGCCCGCGCAGGAGCAGCCACGCCAGCACGAACGTCGCGCCGGCGATCGCCCAGCCGACCTCGTAGAGCCAGAGGCCGCTGTGCGACGGAAGCGACAGGCCCTCGGTCCCGCCCGTGAAGTGGGAGTAGTTCTTCGCGATCTGCGGCACGGCGAGCGCGACTGCGAACGTCGTCAGCGCGAGGTAGACGCCGTGGAACCGGAGCGCGGGCAGCCCGACCACCACGCCGGCGGCGAAGCCGGCCGCGGCGGCGACCGGAAGCGTCGCGAGGTCGTTCCAGCCGTGGTCGTGGGTCAGGATCGCGGTGGCGTAGCCGCCGATCGCCATGAACGCGCCGTGGCCGATCGAGATCTGGCCGGTGTACCCGGTGACGATGTCGAGCGCGAGGATTGCGATGAAGTAGACGGCGACGGTCGCCCCGGTCGACCGGTGGTAGTCGGAGAGCGCGAGCGGCAGCAGCCCGATGACGGCCGCCACGACGATCGCGACCGCGGCTCCCGCGACCGTGCCCCGCGCAGGCCTCATACGCGCCGCACGCGCGTCCGGCCGAAGAGCCCGGACGGCTTGACGAGCAGGACGACGAGCATGATCACGAACGCGACCGGGAGCTGCAGCGCCGGCCCGACGAAGTGCACGTACGTCGTGACGAGGTTCAGCAGCACTCCGATCAGGAGGGCCGCCACGACGGCGCCGGCCGCGCTCTCCAGACCGCCGACGACCGCGGCCGCGAACGCGTAGATGAGGATCCCGTCCATCATCGACGGCTGGAGCAGCACGCTCGGGCTCGCCGCCGCCATCATCCCGGCCACTGCGCCGAGCGCGGCGGCGAGTCCCCAGCCGAGCGAGAGCATCCAGCTCACGCGCACCCCCACGAGCCGAGCGGCGTCGGGGCGCACGGCGGCCGCGCGCATCGCGAGCCCGACCTTCGTGAACTGGAAGAAGAGCCAGAGGACCAGCACGGCCACCAGCGAAATCGCGATCGTGCTCAGGTCCTGGCGCGAAAACGCGACGCCGCCGACGGTGTAGATGTGCGCCGGGAACGGCGTCGGCATGAACTTGACCTCGTTCCCCCAGATCCACCCGATCGACCCCTCGACGAGGATCAGGAGGCCGATCGCCGCGATCACCACGCTGAGCACCGATCCGCGCCGCTCGACGGGGCGGATCGCGACCAGCTCGAGCACGAAGCCGCCGCCGAACGCGATCCCGAGCGTGCACGCGAACGCCGGCCAGTACGAGAGCCCCCACTGCATGAGCTGCCACGCCACGTACGTCGTGAAGGTCGCGATCGCGCCCTGCGCGAAGTTGATCACCTCCGTAGCCCGGTAGATCAGGACGAGCGCGACGGCCAGGCTCGCGTAGATTCCGCCGTTCGCGAGCCCGGACACCGTCTGCTGCGCGAAGAGCGAGCTGCGCAGCGAGCCGATCGCGAGCAGCGCGCACACAGCGCCCAGCCCGAGCGGCACGATCCACGACGTCGACGGCCGGCCCCTGCGCGTCAATAGCCGAGGTAGCTTCGACGGATCGAACCGTGCGACGACAGCTCGGCGCTCGTTCCCGAGAACGCGACGGCGCCGACCTCCAGGACGTACGCGCGCGCGGCGAGCGAGAGCGAGGTGCGCGCGTTCTGCTCGACGAGCAGGAGCGCGGTCCCTTCGCCGGCGTTCAGCTCGCGGAGGATCCGGAAGATCTCCGCGACGACGATGGGCGCGAGGCCGAGCGACGGCTCGTCGAGCAGCATCAGCCGCGGGCGCTGCATGAAGGCGCGCGCGAGCGCGAGCATCTGCTGCTCGCCCCCCGAGAGCGTGCCGGCCTGCTGCGACCGCCGTTCCTCGAGCCACGGGAAGTACCGGAACACGCGGCGGGCGTCGGCCTTCAGCGAGCCGTGCCGGACGTGCGCCCCGAGCCGGAGGTTCTCCCACACTGTCAGCTCGGCGAACGTGCCCCGCCCCTCGGGCACGTGCGCGATCCCGCGCCGCGCCGCACCCTCGGGGCGGGTGCGCGCGAGCGAGCGGCCGGCGAGCTCGAGGCGGCCGGTGCGCCGGACGGTGCCGGAGATCGCCCGCAGCGTCGTCGTCTTGCCGGCGCCGTTCGCGCCGAGGATCGCCACGATCTCGCCGGCCTCGACGGCGAGGGTCACGCTACGCAGAGCCTGCACGGGGCCGTAGCGAGCATCGACGTCTTCGAGCTCCAGCAGCGCCGCCATGCGGTGCGGTGAGTCAAGCGGCATTCGACCGATGAGTCAATATGGCGCCATGCCGGAAGCCGTGATCGTCTCCACGGCGCGCACGCCGATCGGGCGCGCCGCGAAGGGCTCGCTCGTCGCCGCGCGGCCGGACGACCTCTCAGCGTTCGCGATCCGGGCCGCGCTGGACAAGGTCCCGGAGCTGCCGCGGGAGGAGATCGTCGACGTGATGGTCGGCTGCGGCTTCCCCGAGCAGAGGCAGGGGATGAACCTCGCACGCCGCGTCGCGCTGCTCGCCGGCCTCCCGGTCACGGTGCCGGGGACGACCGTCAACCGGTTCTGCGCGTCGTCGCTGCAGACGATCCGGATGGCGTTCCACGCGATCAGGTCGGGCGAGGGGGACGCGTTCGTCGCCGCCGGCGTCGAGTCGATCTCGCAGGTGAACGGCTACCCGAAGTCGGACGAGGAGCTCCACCCCGCGCTCTTCGGCGACGACGCTCCGATCGCGAACGTCTACATCCCGATGGGCCTCACCGCGGAGAACGTCGCCGAGCGATGGAACGTCCCGCGCGAGGAGATGGACCGGTTCGCGCAACGCTCGCAGGAGCGCGCGGTCGCCGCGCAGCGGTCGGGATTCTTCGCGCGCGAGATCACGCCCTACGACGGCGTCACTGCCGACGACGGGCCTCGGCCCACGTCGACGCTGGAGAAGCTCGCCGCGCTCGAGCCGGCGTTCAAGCCCGGCGGCAAGGTGACCGCGGGCAACTCCTGCCCGCTGAACGACGGTGCGGCCGCGGTCGTCGTGATGTCGGAGGCGCGGGCGCGCGAGCTCGGGATCGCGCCGCGCGCGCGGATCGTCGCGTCGTCGGTGTCGGGCGTCGAGCCGGAGATCATGGGCGTCGGGCCGATCGAGGCGGTCCGCAAGGTGCTCGCGTCGGCGGGGATGACCATCGACGACGTCGACGTGGTCGAGCTGAACGAGGCGTTCGCGGCCCAGGTCCTCCCCGTCTGCTGGGAGCTCGGCATCGACCCGTTCGGCGAGAAGCTCAACCCGCACGGCGGCGCGATCGCGCTCGGCCACCCGTACGGGATGACGGGCGCCCGGATCATGAACACGCTCCTCAACGACCTCGAGACGCTCGACGGGTCGGTCGGCCTCGAGACGATGTGCGTCGGCGGCGGCCAGGGAATGGCGATGCTCGTCGAGCGTTTGAAGTGACCTGGGCCTCGTAGCTCTCGTCCTGGCGCTCGGCTCGTCCGTCGTCTGGGGCTGCGCGGACTTCGGCGGCGGCATGCTGACGCGCCGGTTGCCGGTGCTCGGCGTCACCGTCGTCTCGCAGTCGGCCGGCTTCGTCGCGCTCCTGGCGGCACTGGCGGTGCGCGGCGACCTGGGGCTGCGGTCGTTCCTGCTCGGCGTCGTCGGCGGCGTCGGCGGCGGGATCGGCCTCGCGTCGTTCTACCAGGCGATGGCGCTCGGCACGATGAGCGTGGTCTCGCCCATCACCGCCTGCAGCGCGATCGTCCCGTTCGTGGTCTCGCTGGCGACCGGGGAGCGGCCCGCGACGGTCGCGGCGTGCGGCGCTGTCCTCGCGCTGACAGGCGCGATCCTCGCGTCCGTGGAGGAGCGCCGCTCGGAGTCGGCCGACCGCTCGCGCGCAGTCGTGCTCGCGGCGCTGTCGGCGGTCGCGATCGGACTCTTCGTCTACTTCCTTGGCCTCGGGAGCCGCGAGGGCGACGTTCTCTCGACGCTGGTCGGCGCGCGGGTCGGGTCGCTGTCGACCCTGCTGCTCCTCACAGCCGCGGGGCGGGCGCCCGTTCGCTTCGGGCGGGGGTTCCTGTTCGCGGTCGCGGCGGTCGGCGTCGCCGACGTCTCGGCGAACGCGCTGTTCGCGTTCGCGAGCGGGCACGGCCTGCTCGCGCTTGTCTCCGTCCTCGGCTCGCTGTACCCCGTGGTGACGCTCCTCCTCGCGCACGTCCTGCTCGGCGAGCGCCTGACGCGCCCGCAGCAGGCCGGAGTGGCAATCGCCCTGGCCGGCGTCGTCGCCATCGCCGCCGCGTGACACTTCGGTAACCGTCGTTTGGCGACCGAGGATGACCGCCGCGAGCAGCCACTGTTGCGCCCCGGTGCGAAAACTGTGGCGCTTTCGTCACTCTCGTTTGGCGACGGTTCGCCCTACGATCGCGTCGTGCTCGCGCCGCTGATCGTCGAGGAGCGGGTCGAGGCGTTCCTCGACGCGCACGGGCTCGGGAGCGGGCCCGTCACCGCGAGGCGCATCGGTGACGGCGGCGGGTCGAACTTCACCTTCCTGGTCGAGCGCGACGGCGAGCGCCTCGTCCTGCGCCGTCCGCCGCGGCCGCCGCTCCCGCCCTCCGCGCACGACATGGTGCGCGAGGCGCGGCTGCAGCAGGCCCTGCGCGCCGCCGGCTTCGACCGCCTGCCGGAGATCGTCGCCGTCTGCGACGACGACACCGTCCTCGGCGTCCCGTTCTACGTGACGCGCTTCCTCGACGGGTGCGTGGTCACAGAGCAGCTCCCGCCCGGCCTGGACGACGAGCCGGCGCGGCACGCGCTCGGGGCCGACCTCGTCGACACGCTCGTCGAGATCCACGCCGCGGACGCGTCGCACCCACGGCTCGCGGCGTTCGCGCGCTCCGGCAGCTATCTCGAGCGGCAGCTGCGCCGCTTCACGCAGCTATGGGAGATCAATCGGACGCGCGAGCTCCCGGCCGTGGACGAGGCGGCACGGCTGCTGCGGGCACGCGTCCCGACACCCGTTCCCGACACCGTCGTCCACGGCGACTACCGGCTCGGGAACGCGATGGTCGCGCGCGACGCGCCGACGCGGATCGTCGCCGTGCTCGACTGGGAGATGGGCGCGATCGGCGACCCGCGCGCCGACGTCGGCTACCTGCTCGCGATGTACTCCGAGCCGAACGGCCCGCCGAGCCCGCTCGGCACGTCGCCGGTCACCGCCGAGCCGGGCTTTCCGACGCGGCGGGAGCTCGTCGAGCGGTACGTCGCCCGCAGCGGTCGCGACGTCGAGCCGATCGGCTGGTTCGAGGCGCTCGCGCTCTGGAAGGCCGCCGTGTTCTGCGAGGCGATCTACGGGCGCTTCATCCGCGGGGAGCTCACGTCCGATGACGCGCGCGCGGCGAACTTCGAGCACGCCGTGCCGCTGCTCGCAGAGACCGCGGTGGCGGCGGTCAGCTAGCGGCTTCGGCGACGGCGCGCAGCGTCTGGACGTCGCGCGTAGAGACGAGCAGCGTGGTCGCGCCGCTCTCGCGCCAGGCGGCGAGGCGGTCGCGGATCCGCTCGACGGGCCCGACGAGCGCCGCCTCGTCGACGAACGCGTCCGGCACCTTCGCCGCCGCTTCCGCCTGGTGCCCTCCCAGGAACAGCTCCTGGATCGCGCGCGCCTCGCGGGCGTACCCGTAGCGGGCGAGGAGGTCGTTGTAGAAGTTCTTCGACCGCGCGCCCATGCCGCCGACGTAGAACGCGTAGTACGGCTTGAGCGCGTCGAGGCCCGCCTGCACGTCGCCGGTGAGGACGGCCGGGACGGCCGGGGCGATGTCGAAGCCCTCCCGCGCGCGCTCGACCGGGAACACCTCGCGCGCCCGCGTCGGCGCCCAGAAGATCGGCAACCAGCCGTCGGCGATCTCGAACGCCTGCGCGACGGCTTTCGGCGCGATCGCGGCGAGGTAGATCGGGACCGACGCTCGCAGCGGGCGCGCCATCAGCTTGAGCGGCTTCCCGAGCCCGGTGCCGCCCCGGAGCGGGACGTCGTAGTGCTCGCCGTGGTGCTCGAGTCGCTCGCGCCGCAGGATCGCGCGCACGATCTCCACGTACTCGCGCGTCTTCGCGAGCGGCTTCCCCCACGGCTCGCCGTGCCAGCCCTCGACGACCTGCGGCCCCGACGTGCCGAGCCCCATCAGGAACCGGCCGCCCGAGAGGAGGTCGAGCGTCGCCGCAGTCATCGCAGCGTTGGCGGGCGACCGCCCGGGGAGCTGCATCACGGCGGTGCCGAGCCCGATCGTCGTGGTGAGGGCGCCGAGCCACGCGAGCGGCGTGACCGCGTCGACGCCCCAGGCCTCCGCCGCCCACGCCGACCGGTAGCCGAGCCGTTCGGCCTCGCGCGCAAGCTCGATCAGCTCCAGCGGGCTCGTTCCGGGCTGCGCATAGCCCATGTAGAAGCCCAGCTGCACCCGTGCGATGCTACGGCAATGGCCGCGACGGCAGGTGCGCCGCCCACGGCGAAGGTCGAACGGGTGCGCGCGTTCATGAACGAGCGCGTCCTGCCCAACGAGCACCTCCTGGACCGCGAGGACGGCGACGCGGAGGCGCTCGTGGCGGGGCTCCAGGCCGAGGTGAAGGAGGCGGGGCTGTGGGCGCCGCACGTTCCCCCCGAGGCGGGCGGGACCGGCGGCGGGTTCCTCGAGTACGCGTACTTGAACGAGCACATCGGCCGCACGTGGTGGGGGCAGCTGGTCTTCGGCTGCCAGGCACCCGACGCGGGCAACGCCGAGATCCTCCACCTGTTCGGGACGGACGACCAGAAGGAGCGGTGGCTCCGCCCGCTCGTCGCCGGCGAGCTGCGGTCGTTCTTCTCGATGACGGAGCCCGAGGTCGCGGGCTCCGACCCGACCACGCTGCGCACGAGGGCGGTCCGCGACGGCGCCGAGTGGGTGATCGACGGCCACAAGTGGTTCTCGTCGGGAGCGGAGGGAGCCGCGTTCGGGATCGTGATGGCCGTGACCGCCGCCGACGCGGAGCCGCACCGGCGCGCGTCGCAGATCATCGTCCCCGCCGACGCGCCCGGCGTCGAGATCGTGCGGCCGCTCAGCGTGATGGGACATAGGGGCAAGGGCTGGTCGACGCATTGCGAGGTCAGGTACACGAACGTCCGCGTCCCGGCCGGGAACCTGCTCGGCGGCGAGGGCGAGGGGTTCGTGATCGCGCAGAAGCGGCTCGGGCCGGGCCGCATCCACCACGTGATGCGGTGGCTCGGGCAGATGCAGCGCGCCTTCGAGCTCATGTGCGCGTACGCGCTCGAGCGGGAGGCGTTCGGCGAGCCGCTCGCGCGGAAGCAGACCGTGCAGAACTGGATCGCCGACAGCTACGCGGAGATCCAGGCGTGCCGGCTGATGACGCTCGACGCGGCGCACAAAATCGACGCCGGCGACGAGGCGCGGGTCGAGATCTCGGCGATCAAGTTCCACGCGGCGAAGGTGCTGCAGGACGTCGTCGACCGCGCGATCCAGGTGCACGGCGCGCGCGGCCTGACCGACGAGACGCCGCTCGCCCGGATGGCGCTCCTGGCGCGCGGCGGCCGCATCTACGACGGCCCCGACGAGGTGCACCGCCAGGTGGTCGCGAAGCGGATCCTGAAGGCGTTTGCTTCCGGCGCTGGGTGGCAGTTCTCGTAGGTGGAATCGCTCCAGGGCAAGCTGCTCGTCTCGTCGCCGGCGCTGATCGACCCGAACTTCCGGAAGACGGTCGTCCTGATCGCGCACCACGACGACGACGGCGCGATGGGGCTCGTGCTCAGCCGGCCGTCGGACGTCCTCGCCGTCGACGCGATCCCGCTGCTCGCGGGGATCCCGGGCGCGGACGCGCCGATCTTCGTCGGCGGGCCGGTGCAACCCGACGCGTTCATGGTGCTCGCGGAGTTCGCAGACGTGGCGCAGGCGGCCGCCCCGATCATGAACGGGCTCGGCTTCATGGCGGCCGACGCCGATCCCGACGACCTCGAGATCACGCGCCTCCGGCTCTTCGCCGGCTACTCCGGCTGGGGCGAGGGCCAGCTCGAGGACGAGCTCGCGGAAGGCTCGTGGATCGTCGTCGACGCGGTGGCCGACGACGCGTTCGCGGACGACCCCGACGAGCTGTGGCGGGCCGTGCTGCACCGCAAGGGCGGCCCGTTCTCGCTGATGGAGAACATGCCGTTCGACCCCGGTCTCAACTAGCGACCGCTGAGGCCCTCACCTGCCGGTCCAGCTCGGGCGGCGCTTCTCGAGGAACGCCGCGACTCCCTCCTGGCCGTCCTCCGACGCGAGACACGCCGCGAACGCCTGCACCTCGCGCTCGTCGTTCCGCGCGTCGCGCGTCTCGACGAGCAGCCGCTTGATCTGCCGGATCGCGTGCGGGCTCTGCGCCGCGAGCGGCTCGACGTAGCGCGCGATCCCTTCCTCCAGGTCGTCGACCACGAACTCGACGAGCCCCCACGCCTCGGCCGTCTCGGCAGGGATGCGCTCGCCCGACATCACGAGCCAGCGGGCGCGGCCGGGCGAGATCAGGCGCGGCGCCCGCTGCGTGCCGCCCCCGCCCGGCAGCAGGCCGAGGTTCACCTCCGGAAACCCGAGCGCGGCGTCGCGGGTCGCGATCCGGAAGTCGCACGCGAGCGCGATCTCGAGCCCGCCGCCGAGGCAGTAGCCGTGGATCGCCGCGACGACGGGAACCGGCGCCTGCTCGATCAGGTCCGCGACCGGCTGGATCCCGCCGGGACGGTCGCCCTCACCGAGGCCGCCGACGAAGCCGCTGATGTCCGCCCCCGCCGAGAACGCGCGCTCGCCGCGCCCGCGCAGCACCACGGCGCGCACGTCGCCGTCGAGGTGCTCGAACGCGTCCCAGAGCGTCTCGAGGACCGCCGAGTCGACGGCGTTGACGGGCGGGTTGTCGAGCCAGACGGTCTGGATCACGCCGGTTCCATGACCCCGGCGAACATCTCCCGCAGAGCCGTCTTCTTGAACTTCCCGACGCTCGTCTTCGGGATCTCGGCGACGAACTCGAAGCGGTCCGGCAGCCACCACTTCGCGAACCCGGGTGCGAGGAAGCCGCGCAGCTCGTCCGGCGACGCCGCCTGCCCCTCGCGCAGCACGACGACCGCGAGCGGGCGCTCGTCCCACTTCGGGTCGGGCATCGCGATCACGGCCGCCTCCGCGACGGCAGGGTGCGCCATCAGCGCGTTCTCGAGGTCGACCGAGGAGATCCACTCGCCGCCCGACTTGATCACGTCCTTGGCGCGGTCCTTGATCTGGATGTATCCCTTCGGGTCGATCGTGACGACGTCTCCCGTCCTGAACCAGCCGTCGCCGGTCCAGCGGTCCGCCTGGTCGGGCGTGTCGTAGTAGGCGGCGGCGACCCACGGGCCGCGGATCTCGAGCTCGCCCATCGACTCGCCGTCCCACGGGAGCACGTTCCCGTCGGCGTCGCGGTTCCGCAGCTCGACCAGCGGCAGCGGCACGCCCTGCATGGCGACGTAGTCGAGCTGCGTCTCCGCATCGGCGTCGCGCAGGTCGCCCAGGAGCTGCGCGACGGACGCGACGGGCGACGTCTCCGTCATCCCCCAGCCGTGCACGACGTCGAGACCGTGGCGCTGCTTGAACCCGGCGATCATCGCCCGCGGCGCCGCGGAGCCGCCGACGAGCATCCCCTTCATGTGCGAGAGGTCCCAGCGGCCGGGGTGGGCGTCGAGCAGCGCGAGGATGCCGAGCCAGATCGTCGGCACGCCCGCGGCCCACGTCACGCGCTCATGGACGAACGCGTCGAGAAGGCTCTCCGGGTCGAGCAGCGGGCCCGGGTAGACGAGCTTCGAGCCGAGCATCGTCGCGAGGTACGGGTAGCCCCACGCGTTCGCGTGGAACATCGGCACCACCGGCAGGAGCGTGTCCGACTCCGAGAGGCCGAGACCCATCGGGTTTCCCGCGGCGACGCCGAGAGTGTGCAGCAACGTCGAGCGGTGCGAGTACAGCACGCCCTTCGGCAGCCCCGTCGTGCCGCTCGTGTAGCACATCGCCGCCGCCTCGCGCTCGTCGAGCTCGGGGTCGCGCCACGCGTCGGGATCGGCGCCGGCGAGCAGCTCCTCGTAGGCGTCCTCGACGACGATCACGTGCTCGATCTGCGTCCGGCCGACGAACTGCTCGAGGAGCGGCTTCAGGCTCTCGTCGACGATCACCGCGCGGTCGCCTGCGTGGGTCGCGATGTAGGCGAGGTCGTTCGGGTGGAGGCGAAGGTTCAGCGTGTGCAGCACGAAGCCGCCGCAGGGGATCCCGAGATACGCCTCGTGGTGGCGGTAGTGGTTCCAGCAGAGGGTCGCGACGCGGTCGCCGCGCTCGAGCCCGAGCTGCTGCAGCGCGACCGCGAGGGCCCGCGCCCGCCGGCACGCCTCGCCGTGCGTCGTGCGATGAAAGCTCCCGTCGGGAAGACGGCTGACGATCTCCTTCCCGCCGAAGTAGGCCTCGGCGCGCCGGACGAGGGACGGGAGCGTGAGCTGGTAGTCCATCATCAGCCCGTTCATGCCAACCCTTGCCTCCGCGGAAGGTCGATCTCGGGGTTCACGAGGTGGCCGTCGCGCTCGACGTACCCGCCCTTGCCGCCGACGATCAGCAGCACGAGCTCGTCGTCGGTGCGGTTCGAGATCGCCCGCGGCGTCGTGGACTCGACGTGCACCAGGCCGCCCTCCCCCACCTCGTGCTCGCGCCCGTCGATGGTGAACGTCGCGGTGCCCCGGTGGACGAAGTAGAGCTCGTCCTGCGTGTCGTGGAAGTGGTTCGGGCCCTCGTAGCGGGGCGGGAACACGAGCCCGTTCACGCCGAACGCCGTGACGCCGAGCGCGTGCCGGACCTTCCGGAACCCCGGCCCCTCTCCGAGCTCGTCGAGCGAGCTGACCTGGTAGGCCATACCCGCCCGGAATCCTACGACCCGAACAGGAAACGCGTCAGGACGCGATCGCGCAGCGGGTCGGGGAGCTTCTCGAGGCGGGCCCGCAGCCTCGCGTCGCGCCCGACGACGTAGCGGGTCCTCGGCGTCGCCGCCGTCAGCGCGTGCTCGACGGCCTTCGCGACCTCTTCGGGCGGCACCGCCCGCGCGGAGCGCTCGGCGGCGAGCCGGCGGAAGCGCTCCACCCGCTCGCCGTACAGCTCCGCCGCCTCCCCGGGGAGCTCCTCGATCGCGCGCTGCGGCCTCGTCCAGATCGCGGTGGCGATCGTCCCCGGCTCGACGATCGACACGCGGATCCCGGAGGGCGCTAGCTCGACGCGCAGCACGTCCGCCATCGCCTCGAGCGCGAACTTCGACATCGCGTACGCGCCGATGAAGGGGAGCGCCGAGCGGCCGCCGATCGACCCGATCAGGACGACGCGCCCGCGCCTGCGCCGCAACGCCGGCAGGACCGCCTGCAGGACGCGCAGCTGCCCGACGACGTTCACGTCGAGCTGCCTCGTCAGCTCCGCCGGCGCGAGGAGCTCGAGCGGCGCCGCGATCGCGATCCCCGCGTTCGCCACCACGCCGTCGAGCGACTCGATCGCCGCGCACGCCCGCGCGACCGCGTCGCCGTCGGTGACGTCGAACACCAGCTCCCGCGTCCCGTCCGGTGCCTGCCCCTCGACACGTACCGACGCGTAGACCTCCCACCCATGCCCGGCGAGCCGCCGCGCGGTCGCCTCGCCGATCCCGCTCGACGTGCCGGTTATGAGGACAGCAGGTACTCCGCGACCTCCGCGCGCTGCTCGCGGCCGTACCCGAGCGCGCTCTCGAGCGCCAGCGCGCGCTTGTAGTAGCGGTGCAGCGGGTGCTCCCAGGTGAAGCCGATGCCGCCGTGCACCTGCATCGACGTCTCGCACGCGTGGACGGCCGCCTCCGTCGCGGCCGCGTTCGCCGCCGCGGCAGCGACCGCGACCTGCTCGTCCCCGGTCGCGACGCACCAGGCCCCCCAGTACGCGAGCGACCGCGCCAGCTCGATACCGACGTACGCGTCGACGATCGCGTGCGAGACGGCCTGGTACGCGCCGATCTTCTTCCCGAACTGCTCCCGGTCGCGCGCGTACGCCACCGCCAGCTCCGTCGCCGTCGAGCCGATGCCGACCGCTTCAAGCGCGTGCGCCGTGAGCAGCTGCTGCCGATCTCCGCCGACCTCGTTGCGGACGTAGTCGCCCTCGTAGAGCACGCGGCCGAGCTCCTCGAAGAGGACCGCCGCCTCCAGGAACGACGCCGACTCCACGACGCCGACCCAGCCGAGCTCCGCGAGCTGCGCATCGGACGGCGACGGGTTGGCCTCGAGGAACGCGCGCGCCTCGCGCCGCAGGTCCTCCTGCTCGTCGGTGAACGAGAAGTCCATCAGCGCGATCTCGGAAGTCCCAGCACGCGCTCGGCGATGATGTTGCGCAGGATCTCACTCGTTCCGGCCTCGATCGTGTTGCCGCGCGAGCGGAGCTGCTGGTACCGCCAGTACTCGTCCGCGTCGGGGCTGCCGAGGATCTCGAGCGCGAGCTTCGTCAGCCGCTGGTTCGCCTCCGACCATACGAGCTTCGACGCCGAGCCCTCCGGGCCGGGAATGCCGGTCTTCGTCAGCGTCGTGAGCGACCGGTAGTTCGTGTAGCGGAGCGCCTGCAGCGCGATCCACTCGCGGGCGACGCGGTCGCGCAGGATCGGGTCCGCGACGCTGCGCTCCCTCGCGAGCGCGACGAGCTTGCGGACGGCGACGTCGAGCGTCGCCGACAGCGCGAACCCGAGCGTTCCGCGTTCGTGGAGCAGCGTCGTCATCGCGACGTCCCAGCCGCCGCCGATCGCGCCCAGCAGGTTCTCCTTCGGGACGACGACGTCGGTGAAGAAGATCTCGTTGAACTCGGGCTGCCCGGTGATCTGGACGAGCGGCCGGACCTCCACGCCCTGCGCGTGCATGTCGACGATCACGTACGTGAGGTTCCGGTAGCGCGGCGCGTCGGACACGCCGCGACCGACGAGGATGCAGAAGTCGGCGATGTGTGCGAACGACGACCACACCTTCTGCCCATTGACGACGAAGTGGTCGCCGCGGTCGTCGACGCGCGTGCGCGCCGCGGCGAGGTCGCTGCCGGCATCGGGCTCGGAGAAGCCCTGGCACCAGATCTCCTCCGCGTCGAGGATCTTCGGCAGGTACCGCTCCTTCTGCTCCGGTGTCCCCCACGCGATGATCGTCGGCCCCGCCATCCCGATCCCGATCACGCCGACGTGGCCGGGCGCCTCGGCGCGCGCGAGCTCCTCGAGGAAGATCGCCTGGTGGCTGTACGGCGCGCCCGCGCCGCCGTACTCCTTCGGCCACGTCAGACCCGCGTACCCCGCCTCGCCCAGCTTGCGGCTCCACTCGCGGTCGGCCTCCTCGAACCGCCGGCCGCCTCGACGGCGCGACGCGTCCGGAAGGTTGGCCGCGATGAACGCGCGGACCTCCTGCCGGAAGGCTGCCTCCTCCGGCGTGTCGCGCAGATCCACGGCGGCGATCCTACTGCGGCGTCAGAACCGTCCGGATCACGCTGCCGTCCTTCATCGCGTCGAGCGCGTCCTGCCAGGCGTCGAGCGGCGCCGTCCGCGTGACCATTCCCGCGAGGTCAAGGGTCCCGTCGAGAGCCCACTGCGCGAGCCGCGGGAAATCCTCCTGCGGCAGGTGGTCGCCGCCATGGGATACGAGGATGCGCGCGCGGCGCGCGAAGAGCGCGGGCAGCTCGAGCTCCACCTTCTCGCCGGCCGGCGACAGCCCGATCAGCACGATCGTGCCGCCGCTTCCGATCATGCGGAGCGCCTGCAGGAACGTCTGCCGGCGCCCGACGACGTCGAACACGAAATCGACCTGCCCCGGCTCGACGTGCGTCGCCCCGAACTGCCTCGCCTGGTCGAGCTTCCCCGGGTCGACGTCGATCGCGTGGATCTCTGCGGCACCCGCGATCCGCGCACCCTGGATCACGGAGAGGCCGACGGCGCCGCAGCCGATGACCGCGACCCGCGCCCCCTCCCAGACGCGCGCCGTCTCGAGCACCGACATCACCCCGGTCGCGACGGCGCAGCCGAGCAGGCACGCCTGCTCCACGGGCAGCTCCGCGGGAACCTTCACCGCGGCCGCGGCCGGCACGATCGTGTGCGTCGCGAACGTGCCCGTCCGGAGCACCGGCGTCAGCTCGTCCCCGGAGGCGCGGAAGAGCCGGCCGGGCGCTGCGGGCGGCTTCCTGCACTGCCGCGGCTCTCCGCGGAGGCAGGTCGGACAGCGCCCGCATGCGCCCTTCCAGCCGAGGACGACGCGGTCACCCCGATGTAGCTGTACAGCTACATCGGCCTCCCCGACGGCCACGACCGTTCCGGCCCCTTCGTGGCCGAGGAGGACGGGGAGGCGATGGCCCCAGCCGTCCTCGGCGATCACGTGCGCGTCCGTGTGGCACACGCCCGTCGCCTCGATGCGGACGAGCACCTCCCCGGGGCCCGGCTCCGCGACGCGGATCTCCTCGAGCGCCACGTCGCCCGGCGCACGGAGGACTACGCCGCGCTCAGCCACGTCCGGTCGAGGTCGCGGATCGAGCGCGCACCGGCGAGCGCGAGCGTGATGTCGATCTCGGCCATCAGGTTCTGGAGCAGCGCCTCGACGCCGCGCTGCCCGCCGACGGCGAGCGCGTACGCGTACGGCCGGCCGAGGAGGACGGCGTCTGCGCCGAGCGCGACCGCCTTCAGCACGTCGGCGGCGCAACGGATGCCGCCGTCGACGAGCACGACCGCCTCCGGCAGCGCGTCCCGCACCTCGACCAGCGCGTCGAGCGACGCGACCGCGCCGTCGACCTGGCGGCCGCCGTGGTTCGAGACGATCACGCCGTCGACGCCGTGTGCGAACGCCTCCTCCGCGTCTTCGGCAGTGAGGACGCCCTTCACGAGGATCGGCAGCGTCGTCTGGCCACGCAGCCAGTCGAGGTCGCGCCACGCGAGGCCGACGTTCGGGAACGTCGCGAGCATCGCCGCGGCGGCCGCGAGCGGATCCTCCTCGGGGCTCCGGTCCAGCTTCGCGAGGAACACCGGGTCGGTGAAGAACTGCCCGCAGCCCGCGCCCTTGATGAACGGCAGGTACGCGAGCCGGAGGTCGCGCGGCCGCCAGCCGAGCATCAGCGTGTCGAGCGTGACCACGATGGCGCCGTAGCCGGCGGCCTCCGCACGCCGGACGAAGCTCGCGCAGACGTCGCGGTCGTTCACCCAGTAGAGCTGGAACCAGCGCGGCGCTCCCGTCTCGGCCACCTGCTCGATCGAGTGCGTGGCCGCGCTCGAGAGCACGAGCGGCACGCCGGACGCTGCGGCCGCGCGCGCGACGGCGAGCTCCGCCTCCTCGTGGGCGATCGAGAGGACGCCGATCGGCGCGAGCAGGAACGGAGCCGGCGACCGGAGGCCGAGCACCTCGACGGAGATGTCTCGTTCGGCGTTGCCGGTCAGCATCCGCGGGCGGAGCCGCCAGCGCCGGAACGCCTCGCCGTTCGCGCGCATCGTCGCCTCGGAACCGGCGCCGCCGGCGATGTAGCCGAACGCGCCGGTGTCGAGCGCGGTCTCGGCGGCGCGCTCCCAGTCGGCCGCCTCGATCGGCCACTCGGGCGGCTCCTGCGCGATGTAGATCGCGTTCTGCACCAGCGCGCCGGAGAAGCTCATGATGGGATCCTACGGCGATGGGAACGGCGCGCCTGGAGGCATTCAGCGACGGCGTATTCGCGATCGCCGCGACGCTGCTGATCCTCGACGTCCACCGCGCGCACGGGTCGGTCGCGCATGGGCTCGTACACGCCTGGCCGGCCTACATCGCCTACGCGATCTCGTTCCTCACGATCGGGATCGTGTGGGTGAACCACCACACGGTGATGGCGCAGATCGGGCGGGTCGACCGGACGTTCCTGTTCATCAACGTCGTCTTCCTGATGATCGTCGCGTTCTCGCCGTACCCGACGCGCGTGCTCGCGGCGACGCTGCGCGACGGCTCGCGCGCGGGTGCATTCGCGTACGGGCTCACGTTCACGCTCATGGCGGTCTCGTACGCGGCGATGTGGTTCTACGCAGCCGTCGGCAACCGGCTGCTGCGCCCGGACGCCGACCGGCGCACCGTAACCGGCATCTCGCGCTCGTTCCGCCCCGGCTCGTTCGCGTACGCGCTCTCGACGCTCTCGTCGCTCGTCTCGGCGTACCTCGCCGTGTCGCTCTACGCGGCGATCGCCGCGTTCTACGTGCTCGAGAGCTCGCTCTTCGGGCGCGGCGAGTGATCAGCGCGCGACCGCGCGTGCGTCGGCCGTGGCGCCGTCGGCGTCCGTGACGACGAGCGTGAAGGCCGTCGGAGGCCCGTGCGGCCGCGCGAGCACCTCGCCGTCCGCGTGTAGGTGGAAGCCGTGCGGCGGCCGTCCGCGCAGGACGGCCCAGCGGTACGGCGGTGTCCCGCCCGCCGCCCGCAGCCGCAGCTCGTAGGCGCGGCCGTCACGGAGCCGGAGCGGCGTGACGACCCGCAGCGGGTCGACGATGCCCATCACCGCGGCGTGCACCAGGTGCGCCATCGCGAGGCCGCCCGCGTCGAGCAGATGGATGCCGTCGGTCTGGAACCACTCCGGATGCCCCTGCGCCGCCGCATCCCAGTCGACGAGCTCGAGTCGGTGCCACTTCGTCGTCGCCTGACGCAACGCCGCGTTCAGCTCCGGATACGGCTCGCGGACGGCGTGGAGCGTGAGCCAGAGCACGTGCTTCGCACCGGCCGCGACGAGCGCACGCATCGCCTCGTCGACCCCGAGCGCGAAGGTCGACGCGTCGTCGTTGTAGCCCAGCTCGACCACGACGATCGGCGGCACGCGGCCGAGCGCGGCGACGAGGTCGAGGAGCGTGGGCGGCCTCTGCCCGTCGAACGGGCAGCTCACGCCGGTGACCGTCCGGCAGATCGCGACCTGCCAGTACACCGCGAGGTTCTTCTGCATCGCGGCGATCGCGTCGTCGTGCCACGACATCCCGGTCGCGACGGAGTCGCCGATGATCAGGACGCCGGGCTCCGGGCTCGCTCCGGCCGCGGGCTGGGGCGCACGCGCCGTGCACGCGCCGATCGTCGCGAGGAGGACACAGACGGCGGCCCCGGCACGCACGGACGAAGGCGCCTAGCGGAGTCGAACCGCTGTACGCGGCTTTGCAGGCCGCTGCCTAACCACTCGGCCAAGGCGCCAGCGGCCGCATGGTATCGACCGCCGCGGGTAGGTCTCGACCGTGCCCACGCGCAACCCGTACCCGACGGCGGCCGCGTTCATGCCGGACACGCTGACGATGAGCGCGCTGCGGCAGGCAGTGCAGTCGTGCGAGGGCTGCCCGCTCTACGCGGATGCGACACAGGCCGTGTTCGGGGAAGGTGCGCTGTCGTCCGAGGTGATGCTCGTCGGCGAGCAGCCGGGTGACCAGGAGGACCTCACCGGCGCGCCCTTCGTCGGGCCTGCGGGGAAGCTGCTCGACCGGGCGCTCGAGGAGGCGGGCATCGACCGCCGCAAGACGTACGTCACGAACGCCGTGAAGCACTTCAAGTGGAAGGCGCGCGGGACGCGCCGCATCCACGACAAGCCGACGTGGACGGAGCAGATGGCGTGCCGGCCGTGGCTTGAGGCCGAGCTCGCGCTCGTGAAGCCGCGCGCGCTCGTGCTGATGGGAGCGACCGCGGCGCAGAGCCTCCTCGGCAAGAGCTTCAAGGTGACCGCGCACCGCGGCGAGCCGCTCACGTCCAATCTCGCCGACCTCGTGACCGCGACCATCCACCCGAGCGCGGTGCTGCGGTCGGACAACCGCGAGGCGATGTTCGCAGGGCTCGTCGACGACCTGCGCATCGTGGCGGAGGCTCTGGCCGGGAGATAGATTCTCGCCACCTTGTCGTTGCAGGAGCGCAGCGCCACCGGTCGCGTCCAGGAGGCGAGGGAGCGGTACGTCGCCCGCGGGGTCGCGACGCCGCCGCTCGTCGTCGAGCGGGCCGAGGGCGCCCGCGTCTGGGGCGCGGACGGCCGCGAGTACATCGACTTCGCCGGCGGCCTGGGGTGCGCGAACCTCGGCCACAACCTGCCGGCCGTCGTCGACGCGGTCCACGCGCAGGTCGACCGGTACATGCACCAGTGCTTCATGGTCGGCATGTACGAGCCGTACGTGGAGGTCTGCCGGCGCCTCGCGGAGCTCTCGCCCTGCCGCGGCAGCGGCGTAGGCTCCCACGGAGCCGCCGAGAGCTCCGCGCAGAAGTCCATCCTCCTGAACTCAGGCGCCGAGGCGGTCGAGAACGCCGTCAAGATCGCGCGCTCGGCCACCGGCCGGCCGGCTGTCGTCGTCTTCGCCAACGCGTTCCACGGGCGCACGCTGCTCGCGATGACGATGACGTCGAAGGTCGTCCCGTACAAGCAGGGCTTCGGGCCGTTCGCGCCCGAGGTCTACCGGACGCCGGCGCCGTACCCGTTCCGCGGCGTCTCGGAAGACGACGCGCTCGCCGCGTTGAAGCGGCTCTTCAAGGGCGACGTCGACCCCGAGTCGGTCGCGTGCGCGGTGCTCGAGCCGGTGCAGGGCGAGGGCGGGTTCATCCCGATGACGCCGGACTTCCCGCGCCGCGTGCAGGAGCTGCTCGACCGGCACGGCATCCTCTACGTCGACGACGAGGTGCAGAGCGGCTGCGGCCGTACGGGCCCGTTGTGGGCGATCGAGCATTTCGGCATCGAGCCGGACCTGCTCGTGTCGGGGAAGACGCTCGGCGGCGGGCTGCCCCTCGCCGCCGTCACGGGCCGCGCCGAGGTGATGGACGCCGTTCCGCCGGGAGGGCTCGGCGGCACGTTCGGCGGCAATCCCGTCGCGTGCGCCGCCGCAGCCGCGATCCTCGACGCGCTCGAGGCGTACCGCCCGCGCGCCGAGGAGATCGGCCGCCGTCTCCGCGACCGGCTGGAGGCGATGGCGCCCGACGGCGCCGAGGTGCGCGGCCTCGGCCCGATGGTGGCCCTCGAGCTGCCCGAGCAGAGCGGAGAAGAGACAACGCGCATCACGGCCGAGGCGCGGGACAAGGGGCTGGTGCTGCTCTCCTGTGGGATCTACGGGAACGTGATCCGGATCCTCGTGCCGTTCACGATCGGCGACGAGGAGCTCGAGCGCGGGCTCGACATCCTGGAGAGCTCTCTTGGCGGCTGACGTCTCCGTCGAGGGATGCCGCAAGACCTACGGCGACGTCGTCGCGGTCGACGGCATCGACCTGCAGGTCGCGGCGGGCGAGTTCTTCACGCTCCTCGGCCCGTCCGGCTCCGGCAAGACGACGACGCTGCGGATGATCGCAGGATTCGAGCAGCCCGACGCCGGCCGCATCACGCTCGGCGGCGAGGACATCACGCACAGGCCGCCGTACGCGCGCGACGTCAACACCGTCTTCCAGGACTACGCGCTCTTCCCACACATGACGGTCGCCGAGAACGTCGAGTACGGGCTCAAGGTGAAGGGCGTACCGCGCGCCGAGCGCCGGCGCCATGTCGCCGACGTGCTCGAGATGGTGCGCCTCGCCGGCTACGGCTCGCGGAAGCCGATCCAGCTCTCCGGAGGGCAGCGGCAGCGCGTCGCGCTCGCGCGCTCGATCGCGAACCGGCCGAAGGTGCTCCTCCTCGACGAGCCGCTCGGGGCGCTCGACCTGAAGCTCCGGCAGGAGATGCAGGTGTTCCTGAAGTCGCTCCAGCGCGAGCTCGGCATGACGTTCCTCTACGTCACGCACGACCAGGAGGAGGCGCTGACGATGAGCGACCACCTGGCGGTGTTCAACGACGGCCGGATCGAGCAGGTCGGCACACCGTCCGAGGTGTACGAACGGCCGCTGACGGAGTTCGTCGCCGGCTTCGTGGGCACGTCGAACATCGTCGAGCGCGCCGGCCGCCGCATCTCGATCCGCCCCGAGCGCATCGTGCTCAACGGGAACGGCGAGGGCGGAACCGTCGCCGACGTCGTCTTCGTCGGCGCGTTCAGGAGGATCCTCGTCGACACCGACGCGGGCGACCGCCTCACCGTGGTGCGGCCGAACGACGGCTCGCGGGTCGAGCCGGGCACGCGGGTGCGCGTGGCGTGGCGCGACGAGGATGCGTACGAGATCCAAGCCCCCACCCCTACCGAGCAGGAGGTCAGATGAGGAAGCGCATGTGGGCGCTGCTCGCGACGCTCGCCGTCGCAGCCGCGTTCCCGGCAGCGGGCGCGACGAAGCAGGCGGGCGGCACGCTGAACATGATCGCGTGGGAGGGCTACCTCCAGCCGCAGTGGGTCAACCCCTTCGAGAAGCAGACGGGCTGCCAGATCCACCCGAAGTACGCGGGCTCGTCGGACGAGATGGTGACGCTGATGCGGTCCGGAGGCGGGACGCAGTACGACATGGTCTCGGCGTCGGGCGACGCGTCGCTGCGGCTCATCTACGGCCACGACGTGCAGCCGGTCGACGTGTCGAAGATCTCGTCCTTCAAGGACTTCAACAAGGCGTTCCAGTCGCCGCCGAACAACACCGTGGGCGGCAAGCACTACGGGATCTCCCTGCAATGGGGGCCGAACATCCTGCTCTACAACACCCAGAAGGTCCATCCGGCGCCGACGTCGTGGAGCGCGATCTACAGCCCGAAGTACAAGGGGAAGATCACGGTCCCCGACAACCCGATCCAGATCGCCGACGCGGCGCTGTACCTGATGAAGACGCAGCCGTCGCTCGGGATCAAGGACCCGTACGAGCTGAACTCGACGCAGTTCAACGCCACCATCTCGCTGCTCAAGCGGCAGAAGCCGCTCGTCAAGCGCTACTGGCCGTCGGGCGGTCAGGAGATCAGCGACTTCAAGAACGGCAACGTATGGATCGGCGCGGCCTGGCCGTACCAGCTCAGCCAGCTCGTTGCCGCGAAGGCCCCGGTGAAGGACGTCATCCCGAAGGAGGGCGCCACCGGCTGGCTCGACACCTGGATGGTGTCGGCCCACACGAAGAACCTCGACTGCGCGTACAAGTGGCTCGCCTACATCTCGACGCCGAAGGTGCAGGCAGAGCAGGCGACCAACTACGGCGAGACGCCCGTGAACTCCAAGGCCTGCCCGATCATGAACAAGCTGGTCAAGGGTTCGTGCGTCCAGTACCACGCCAACGAGCCGCTCAAGTACTTCAAGCAGATCTACTTCTGGAAGACGCCGCTCGCCGACTGCGGCAACGGCCAGAAGAACTGCATGGACTACACGAAGTGGCAGCAGGCCTGGACTCAGCTCAAGGGCTAGAAGGCATCGGGCGCGGAGGGCGCCGCCGGGTCGGCGGCGCCCTCTGGCGGCGGCCGTGGCTGAAGGGCGTCTCGCTCCTCTCGCCGCCCGTCGTCGCGTTTCTCGGCGTGTACGTCGCGGCGCTCGTCGCGCTCTTCGTCTCGTCGTTCTGGACGGTCGACCCGTTCACGTCGCTGACGATTCACACATGGACGCTCGACAACTTCCGCGAGCTCTGGCACGGCGCGACCTACCACGACGTCGCGCTGCGGACGATCCTGGTCGCGGCGGCCGTGACGGTCACCGACGCGCTGATCGCGTTCCCGTTCGCCTACTTCATGGCGCGGCTCGCAGGGCCGCGCCTGCGGGCCGCACTGTTCGTGCTCGTCCTGCTTCCGCTCTGGGCGTCGTACCTCGCCCGCGTCTACGCCTGGCAGCTGATCCTGAACCACGACGGCCTGCTCAACTGGGTCGCGCACGAGCTGGGCCTGCCGGCCGCCAACCTCCTCTACACCAACACGGCGATCTGGATCGTGTTCTCGTACATCTGGCTGCCGTTCATGATCCTTCCCGTGTACGCGGCGCTCGAGCGGATCCCGCACTCGTACATCGAGGCGTCCCGCGACCTCGGCGCGCGAGGCGGCCGGACCCTGCGGAGCGTCGTCCTGCCGCTCGCGCTGCCGGGCATCGTCGCCGGCTCGATCTTCACCTTCTCGCTGACGCTCGGCGACTACATCACGCCGATTCTCGTCGGCGGCCCCTCGTCGCAGTTCATCGGCAACGTCGTCTACGACTCGGTGAACGGCGCCGGAAACCTGCCGTTCGGCGCCGCGTTCGCGGTCGTCCCCGTGGTCGTGATGGCCGCCTACCTCGTGATCGCGCGCCGCCTCGGCGCGTTCGAGGCGCTCTGACATGGAGCGGCGCGGCACGCGCATCGCCCTCGGCATCTGGGTCGCGCTCGTGCTCGCGTTCCTGTACGTGCCGATCGCGATCATCTGCCTCTACGCCTTCAACAAGTCGAACATCCAGAGCTGGCCGATCCCGGGCCTGACCACCAAGTGGTTCTCGCCCGCGATCCACAACGGCGACATGCAGCAGGCGCTCTGGCTCTCGCTGAAGGCCGGGGCGCTCGCGACGTTCGTCGCGCTCGTCCTGGGCTCGATGGCGTCGTTCGGCGTGCACCGCTTCCGCTTCTTCGGCCGCGAGGCGATCTCGTTCCTGCTCGTCCTCCCGATCGCGCTGCCCGGGATCATCACGGGCATGGCGCTCAACTCGTACTTCACGTACTGGAAGCTCAACTTCGGCCTGCTCACGATCGTGATCGGCCACGCGACGTTCTGCGTCGTGGTCGTCTACAACAACGTGCTCGCGCGCCTGCGCCGCGTGCCCGGCTCGCTCGCGGAGGCTTCGATGGACCTCGGCGCCGACGGCTGGCAGACCTTCCGGTACGTCACGTTCCCGACCATCTCGACCGCGCTCATCTCGGGCGGGCTGCTCGCTTTCGCGCTCTCGTTCGACGAGGTGATCGTCACGACGTTCACGGCGGGGGCGCAGAACACGCTTCCGATCTGGATCTTCGGACAGATCCGCCTCGGCCAGCAGCTGCCGCAGGTGAACGTGGTCGTGTTCCTGATCCTCGCGGTCACCATCGTCCCCGTCGCTCTCGCACAGCGGCTGACGCGCGAGAGCGGGATCCTTCGGACCGAATAGGAGGTTTCGCATGGCAACCATCACCGCGGAGCAGCTCGACGTCCTCAACCCCGCGACCGGCGAGACGATCGCGCAGGTCCCCAACATGGGCGTCGAGGAGGTCGACGAGGCCGTCGAGCGGGCGAAGAAGGCGCTCCCGGAGTGGCTCGACGCGACGCCGAAGGAGCGGTCCGAGCTCCTGCACAAGCTCGCCGACGTGATCGAGGAGAACGCGGAGGAGCTCGCGCAGATCGAGTCGCGCAACGTCGGGAAGCCGCTGATGGCCTCGCGCGACGAGATGCCGTTCTCCGCCGACAACCTTCGGTTCTTCGCCGGCGCGGCGCGCGTGCTCGAGGGGAAGTCCGCGGGCGAGTACATCAAGGGGTACACGTCGCTCGTCCGCCGCGAGCCGATCGGGATCGTCGCCGGCATCTGCCCCTGGAACTACCCGCTGATGATGGCGGTCTGGAAGATGGGGCCGGCGCTCGCGGCGGGGAACGTCCAGATCCTGAAGCCGTCGGAGCAGACGCCCCTGTCGCTCCTGCGGCTCGTCGAGCTGGCGAAGGACGTGATCCCGGAGGGCGTCCTCCAGGTCGTGACGGGCGACGGCGTGCCGACGGGGCAGCGGCTCGTCGAGCACCCCGACATCGGGCTCGTGTCGCTGACGGGCGACGTCGAGACGGGGAAGCTGATAGCGCGGAACGCGTCGGACACGCTCAAGCGCGTGCATCTCGAGCTCGGCGGCAAGGCGCCGATGGTGATCTTCGACGACGCCGACGTCGAGGCCGTCGCGGACGGGATCAAGCTCGCCGGCTATTGGAACTCCGGCCAGGACTGCACCGCCGGCTCGCGCGTGCTCGCCGGCCCGAAGATCTACGACTCGCTGCTCGAGACGCTCGTCCCCGCGATCGAGAGCCTGAAGGTCGGCGACCCGATGGACGGCGACGACGTCGAGATGGGGCCGGTGATCACGCAGTCGCAGCAGGAGCGCGTGCTCGGGTTCCTGGAGCGGGCGAAGGGCGCGACGGTGCTGACGGGCGGGGGCGCCGGCGGCGAGCGGGGCTTCTTCGTCGAGCCGACGATCGTCACCGACGTCTCGCAGGACGACGAGATCGTCCAGAAGGAGGTGTTCGGGCCGGTCGTGACGGTGCAGAAGTTCGCCGACGACGACCAGGCGATCGCGTGGGCGAACGGCGTCCGCTACGGGCTCGCGGCGTCTGTCTGGACGCGCGACGTCGGCCGGGCGCTGAACGCGTCGCGCAAGCTGCAGTTCGGGACGGTGTGGGTGAACGACCACCTCCTGCCGATCACGTCGGAGATGCCGCACGGCGGCTACAAGATGAGCGGCTACGGCAAGGACATGTCGATGTACTCGATGGAGGAGTACACGCAGATCAAGCACGTGGCGCTGAAGCTCGGTTGACGCCGCTCGACGCGGCGTCAACCGATCCAACCTGGTTGCCGCCGCAGGCGGAACCAGGTTGGATCCTAAGCGCTCCGGACATCAACTCGGTTCCGGCCTTCGGCCGGCAACCGAGTTGCGACTAAAGAGCCTGCCGCAGCTCCGCCAGCTCCTCGGCCGACGGTTCCCATTGGCCTGCCTGCGCGTTCGCGCGCACCTGCTCCGGCTTCGTCGCGCCCGCGATCACGGAGACGACCGGCCGCACCGCTGCGAGCCCGCCCACCGCGACGTCGAGCAACGACGCGCCGTGGCTCTCGGCCCAGGCGCGCAGCCGCTCGACCCGCTCGAGGTCGCCGCGGCCGATCGCGCGCCCGTGCAGGCGCGTGCCCGGCTCCGGCGGGCGCTCCCGCGACACTTTCCCGGTGAGCAGCCCGCTCGCGAGCGGGAAGTACGGGATGAACCCGAGGCCGAGCCGCTCGCACGTCGGCAGCAGCTCGTCCTCGGCGTCGCGCCGGAGCCACGAGTACTCGCTCTGCTCCGACACGTACGCGTCCGAAGCGAGCGACTCGACGCGCTGGATCGTCTCCGGCCGGTAGTTGGACGTCCCCCACGCGCGCACCTTCCCCTCGCGCACGAGCTCCTCGACCGCCTCGACCGTCTCTTCGAGCGGCGTGTCGGGGTCTTCCTCGTGGTGCTGGTACAGGTCGATCACGTCCGTGCGGAGCCTGCGCAGCGACCCTTCGACCGCGCGGTGGATGTACTCGCGGGACCCGCGCCGTTCGGAGCCGTCGCCCATCGGCTTCCCCCATTTCGTCGCGAGCACGACGCGGTCGCGGCGTCCTTCGAGGACACGGCCGAGGATGTCCTCGCTGCCGCCCTGGCCCCCGTAGATGTCGGCGGTGTCGAGGAAGGTGACGCCCGCGTCGAGCGCGGCGTCGACGACGCGCCGCGTTCCCTGCTCGTCGAGGCGGCCGCCGAAGTTGTTGCAGCCGAGGCCGACGACGCTCACCTCCAGCGGTCCGAGCTTGCGCGTGCGCACGTCCGGGACCGTAGCGATGACGACGAGGGCGCGCGGCTTCTTCGCCCTCCGGAGCTCATCTAGCGCCACGTAGCGGCAAGCACCCGCAGCCAGTTCTCGTGGGAGATCTTCGCGACAGCGTCGTCGTACCGCTGCGACAGCGCGGCGAGGAGCCGCGGAAGCCCGGCGACGCCGCCGAGCTCGGCCGGTATGACGGCCCCGTCGAAGTCGGAGCCGAGCGCGACGTGGTCGATCCCCATCCGGTCGACGAGGTAGTCGACGTGGCGGACGATCGCGTCGATGCCCGTGTCGGCCGGCCGCACGAGGCCGTCCTCGCGGAGGAACGACACGGCGAAGTTGACGCCGACCACGCCGCCGGAGTCGCGGATCGCGTCGAGCTGGCGGTCGGTGAGGTTCCGCGTCGACGCGCACAGCGCGTGGGCGTTGGAGTGGGTCGCCACGAGCGGCCGGTCCGTGAGCGCCGCGAGGTCCCAGAAGCCGCGCTCGTTCAGGTGCGAGACGTCGAGGAGGATCCCGAGCTCGTTGCATCCGCGCACGAGCGCGCGCCCCGCCTCCGTCAGGCCCGGGCCGGTGTCCGGGTCGCCGGGAAACCGGAACGGGACGCCCTCCGCGAAGGCGTTCGGCCGCGACCACACGACGCCGATCGAGCGCACGCCGCGCGCGTACCAGTCGCCGAGGTTCGACAGGTCGGGCGCGATCGCCTCCGCCCCTTCGAGGTGCGCGATCGCAGTGATCTCGCCCTCGGCGAAATCGGTAACCGAGGTCGCGCGACGCACCGGCAGAGCGCACAGCACGTCGTAGAGCTCGCCTGCGACTCGCGCCGCATCCTCGTGGTCGATCGGCTCCGCGAGCGGGACGGCGTACGGCGGGTCGGGCGGGTCGCCGGGCGGAGAGGGCGACGGAACGTACAGCGCGAAGAACCCGCCCGCGAACCCGGCGTCGCGCGCGGCGTCGAGGTCGACGTGCCTCGCCTGTTCGCCGCGCCAGCGACGGAGGACGAGGTCGTTGTGGCCGTCGATCACCACTGCCGCATCGTACGGGCGCGTCTGGCACGCTCTCCGCTTCGTGACGGAAGGCCCCCTGCGCATCCTCGTCTGCGAAGACGACGACCGCCTCGCCACGCTCGTGACCGAGTCGCTCGACTCCGACGGCCGGTTCGTCGTCGTCGGGCGCGCGACCACGGGGGACGAGGCGGTGCGCCTGGCCGAGCAGCACGCGCCGGACGTCGTGCTGATGGACATCGGGCTGCCCGGGCTCGACGGGATCGACGCGACGCGCGCCATCCACGCACGCGACGTGGGCCAGCACGTGGTCGTCTACACGGGCTCCGACGAGTACGGCGACGTCGCGCGCGCCGACGACGCCGGCGCGGTCGGCTTCCTGCACAAGGAGGCGCTGACGTCGCCCGACCTGGCCGACGCGATCCACGTGCTGCACTCGAACTACGTGAACCGCGTTCCCGATCCCGACTCGGCGGCGTAACGCAGCGTAGAGTCGTCGAGACCGACGGCCGATGGAATTCGACGCGATCGTGATCGGGGCCGGCCCCGCCGGCGAGGTGTGCGCAGGCCGGCTGGGCGAGAACGGCCTCGAGGTCGCGGTGGTCGAGAGTCGGCTCGTCGGCGGCGAGTGCTCGTACTTCGGCTGCATGCCGTCGAAGGCGCTCCTGCGGCCGGAGGAGGCGCTCGACGAGGCGCGGCGGATCCCCGGCGCGGCGGAGGCGGCCACGGGCGACCTCGACGTCGGCGCCGTGCTCGCCCGGCGAAACGAGGTCGTCCACGACCTCGACGACAGCGTGCAGCTCCCGTGGCTCGAGGAACGAAACGTGACGGTGCTGCGCGGCCGCGCGCGCTTGGCCGGCGAGCGCACGATCGAGCTCGACGGCGAGCGGCACACTGCGCGGCGGGCGATCGTCCTCGCCACCGGCAGCGAGCCGCTGATCCCGCCGGTCCCGGGCCTCGCCGACGCCCACGGCTGGACCAACCGCGAGGGCACGACGTCGAACGACGTCCCGGGCCGGCTCGTCGTGCTCGGCGGCGGCGTCGTCGGGGTCGAGCTCGGACAGGCGTGGTCGACGCTCGGCTCCGAGGTCGCGATCGTCGAAGGAGGACCGCGGCTGATCGCGCGCGAGGAGGAGTTCGCGAGCCGGTACGTGCACGACGCGCTCGGGGCGCGCGGCATCGCGATCCACGTCGGCTCGCGCGCCGCGCGCGTCGAGCGCAACGGCGGGGTGCGCGTCACACTGGAGAACAGCACGGTCGTCGAGGGAGACGAGATCCTCGTCGGCGTCGGCCGCCGCGCCGCGACCGCCGACCTCGGGCTCGAGACCGTCGGGCTCGAGCCGGGCCGCTACGTGGACGTGGACGACTCGCTCCGCGTGCCTGGACGCGACTGGCTGTACGCGATCGGCGACGCGAACGGGCGCGCGCTGCTGACGCACATGGGCAAGTATCAGGGACGTGTCGCCGCCGACGTGATCCTCGGCCGCGACGCACGCGTCGACCCGCTCAGCGACGGGCCGCTCTCGCCGCGCGTCGTCTTCACCGAGCCGCACGTCGCCGCCGTCGGCCACACGCTGGCGTCGGCGCAGGAGGCGGGGCTGCAGGTGCGCGCCGTCGACGTCGAGACGTCGGGCACCGCCGGCGCGAGCTTCTACGGCCGCGACGCTCCCGGGACGTCGCGCCTCGTCGTCGACGAGCGGCGGCGCGTGCTCGTCGGCGCGACGTTCTGCGGCGTGGACGTTGCGGAGTGGCTGCACGCGGCGACGATCGCGATCGTCGCCGCCGTTCCGATCGACACGCTCTGGCACGCGGTGCCCTCGTTCCCCACGCGCAGCGAGGTGTGGCTGCGCCTGTTCGAGGCCTACGGCCTCTGAGCGTCGAGCGCGACCGCATCCGGCAGGACCCGGCGCCGTGGCGGCGCTGGGGCCCGTACCTGAGCGAGCGCGCCTGGGGCACGGTCCGCGAGGACTACAGCGCAGACGGCGACGCGTGGGGCTACTTCCCGCACGACCACGCGCGGTCGCGGGCGTACCGCTGGAGCGAGGACGGCCTCGCCGGAATCTGCGACCTCGACCAGCGGCTCTGCTTCGCGCTCGCGTTCTGGAACGGCCGCGACCCGATCCTGAAGGAGCGCATCTTCGGTTTGACGGGCCCGGAGGGGAACCACGGCGAGGACGCCAAGGAGTACTGGTGGTACCTGGACTCGACGCCCACGCACTCGTGGATGCGCTGGAAGTACATGTACCCGCACGCTGCGTTCCCCTACGACCGGCTGATGGCGGAGAACGCGCGGCGCACGCGGGACGACCCGGAGTTCGAGCTCGTGGACACCGGGATCTTCGACGACGGCCGCTACTGGGAGATCACGGTCGACTACGCCAAGGCGGCGCCGGACGACCTGCTCGCCCGGATCGCCGTGCGGAACCACGGCCCGGACGAGGCGACGCTCCACGTGCTTCCGCACCTCTGGTTCCGGAACACGTGGTCGTGGGATCTCGACGAACGCCGGCCCTCGCTCGCGTTCGAGGACGGACGCATCGTCGCGCGCAGCGATGCGCTCGGCACGCGCTTCCTCGCCGCGAGCGGCGATCCCCAGGCGCTCTTCTGCGAGAACGAGTCGAACGGCGCGCGCCTGTGGGGTGCCGCCTCGCCGCCGTACCCGAAGGACGGCATCAACGACCACGTCGTGCGCGGCCCGAGCACGGTCAACCCCTCGCAGACCGGGACGAAGGCTGCGTTCCACTACGTCCTCGACGTCGCCGCGGGCGCGACGACGACCGTCGAGCTGCGCCTCTCCCCCGAGGCGCGGCGGGTGGACGCCGGCTTCGCCGACACGATGGCGCAGCGCGAGCAGGAGGCGGACGAGTTCTACGCCGAGCTGATCCCGGCGGGGACGAGCGCGGAGGAGGCGGCCGTCGTGCGGCAGGCGCTCGCCGGGATGCTGTGGTCGAAGCAGTACTACCACTACGACGTCCGGCGCTGGCTGGCGGGCGACCCTGCGCAGCCCCCGCCCCCTCCCGCACGCGGGAACGGCCGGAACGCCGACTGGACGCACCTCGACAACCGCGACGTGATCTCGATGCCGGACGTCTGGGAGTACCCGTGGTACGCGTCCTGGGACCTCGCGTTCCACTGCGTGCCGCTCGCGCACGTCGACCCCGAGTTCGCGAAGCAGCAGCTCGTCCTGCTCTGCCGCGAGTGGTACATGCACCCGAACGGACAGCTTCCCGCGTACGAGTGGTCGTTCGGCGACGTCAACCCGCCGGTGCACGCGTGGGCGGCGCTGCGGGTGTTCGAGATCGACGGCGCGCGCGACGTCGCGTTCCTCGAGCGGATCTTCCACAAGCTGCTCCTCAACTTCACGTGGTGGGTGAACCGCAAGGACGCGGCCGGCAACAACGTCTTCGAGGGCGGCTTCCTCGGCCTCGACAACATCGGCCCCTTCGACCGGTCGTCGCTGCCGGTCAGCGGCAGGCTCGAACAGTCGGACGGCACGTCGTGGATGGCGATGTACTGCCAGAACCTGCTCGAGCTGGCGCTCGTCCTCGCCCACCACGACGCCACCTACGAGGACATGGCGACGAAGTTCTACGAGCACTTCGCGCTGATCGGCGCCGCGCTCAACGACAAGGGCCTGTGGAACGAGCAGGACGGCTTCTACTACGACGTCCTTCAGCTCGGCGACGGAACCGTGCTGCCCTTGCGCGCGCGCTCCGCGGTCGGGCTGCTTCCGCTTGCGGCGGTGACGACGCTCGGCCCCGCGACGATGGAGCGGCTGCCGCAGTTCATGCGGCGCGTCGACTGGTTCACGAAGAACCGCGACGAGGGCCGCCAGGTCGTGCAGCACACGGCCTCGCCCGTGCACGCCGGCTGGCGGATGCTGTCGATCGTCGACGAGGACCGGCTACGGCGGATCCTCGGAGCGGTGCTCGACCCGAACGAGTTCCTGTCCGACCACGGCCTGCGCGCGCTCTCGAAGTTCCACGAGGCGAACCCGCTGCGGATCGACGTCGAGGGCTTCACGGCGACGCTCGACTACGAGCCGGCCGAGTCGCGGAGCGGCCTCTTCGGCGGCAACTCGAACTGGCGCGGCCCCGTGTGGTTCCCGCTCAACTACCTCCTCGTCGAGACGCTGCACGTGTACTACCGCTACCTCGGGGACGAGTTCCGCGTCGAGTGCCCGACGGGCTCGGGCAACCAGCTGACGCTCGCTGAGGTGGCGGACGAGCTGGCACGCAGGCTGATCGCCGTCTTCCTGCGGCGCGAGGACGGGACGCGGCCGGTGTTCGGCGGCTACGCCCTCCTCCAGCAGGATCCGGCGTGGCGCGACAACCTCCTCTTCCACGAGTACTTCCACGGCGACACGGGTGCCGGCCTCGGCGCATCGCACCAGACCGGCTGGACCGGCCTGGTGGCCGACCTCATCCTGCGGCGGGGACTGCCCCGGTAGCGGCCGCGCCGTCCAGGCGCGCGAGCCACGGGCCGGCCTCGAGCCGCTCGAACGTCCCGCGCGCCTCGGTGAGCAGCGGCTCGGCGTCGTCCACCCGGCCCTGCGAGACGAGCCACTCGCCGTGCTCGAGCTGGACGACGGCGAGCGGGAACACGAGCCCGTGCTCCCGGAGGATGGCCTCCGCCGTCTTGAACCCCTGCTCCGCCGCGTCGTGCTCTCCCCGCACGGCGCGCAGCCGCGCCCGGAAGCGCGCAGCCTGCGCATGGAGCGACGGGGGCCGCACGCCGGGCGGGATCGCGTCGATGCGCGCCACCAGCGCGTCGACCTCGTCGAGGCGCCCGAGCTCGAACGCCGCTTCGAGCGCCTCGGCGAGCGCGACCTTCATGTCGACGGAGATCCCCGCGCCGAGACGCGCGGCCTCCCGCATCCCCGCGGAGGCGGCTGCCAGCGCCTCTTCGGCCCGGCCCTCGGCGCGGCGCACGGACGCCGCAGCGGCAAGGTACGTCGTCCGCTCCTGGAGATCGGCGGACGTTCGCAGGACCTCGAGGTCCGCGAGCACGTCCTGGGCGCGCGGCAGATCGCCGCGCGCGATCGCGATCTCGATCTCGGACTGTCCCGTCGACAGCGTCGAGGCGCGCTGGTCCTCCGGAATCTCCGCGATCACCTCGAGCGACTGCTGCCACTCGCCGCGCCGCGCGAGGCACCAGGCGAGCTCCGCCGTGAGCCGCCATCCCTGGATCCGATCGCCCGCCTTGCGGGCGAGGGCGACGCCGCGCCGGTGCAGGTCGATCGCCTCCTCGTAGCGGTCGCGGCGGTCGAGCTGGTCGCCGAGGTTGTTGTAGGCGCGGAGGGCGGCCGCGACGAGGTCGTGCTCCAGCCCGATCTCGAGCGAGTGCTTGAACAGCGCGAGCGACTGCTCGAAGCGGCCGCCCCAGCTCAACACGAGGCCCTGCGTGTTCAACGCCTGCGACAGGACCTCCGGCAGCCAGAGGAACTCGGCGATCTCGATCGCGCGGTCGGTGCGCGCGGCGGCCAGCTCGATCTCCCCCTTGAAGAAGTGCAACCGGCCGAGCTCCGCGGCGAGCGTGGCAAGGTCCGCGTCCGGCTCGTCGTCCGAGAGGACGGCGAACGCGCGCTCCATCCGCTCGAGCGCCTGGTCGAGCTGTCCGCGCCGCCATTCGACCACGCCGAGCTGCGCCGACACGCGCGCCGCGGGGTGCGTCGACCCCTCCTGCTCGAACAGCGCGAGGGCGCGCTCGAAGAGCGCCTGCGCGTCTTCGCCGCGTCCGGACGCCCAGGCGGTCGCGCCGGACCGCTCGAGCAGCTCGGCCCGCGCGAGCGCGTCGTCGCACAGCTCGGCCGCACGCTCGAAGTAGTGCTGCGCCTCCTCGTTCGCGGCGAGCGAGGCGGCGCGCTCGCCGGCACGCGTCAGCATCGCCTGTGCCGTCGCCTTGATCTCCGGCGCGTCCTCCGCCTCCGGGTCGGCGCGGTACGCGTCGAGGTAGTGCGCCGCGATCACCTCGACGATCTCCTGCTCGCCCGCGCCGTACGCCTCGACGAGGTGCGCGGCGACGGCGAGATGCCGCGCCTTGCGCTCCTGCTTCGCGAGCGTCTCGTACGCGACACGCCGGAGGAGGTCCTGCAGGAAGCTGTAGTGGCCGCGCTCGGGCGAGCGCGGATCCGCCTGGACTGACAACACCTCCTTGCGCACGAGCGCGACGACGAGCCGCTCGACCTCGCCCTCCTGCGCCCCCGAGAGCGCGGCCAGGCCGGCCTTCGTGAACGACTTCCCGAGCACGGACGCGTCCTGGAGCAGGCGGCGCTCGTCCGTCGCGAGCCCGTCGAGCCGCGCCGACAGGAGCGCGTGCAGCGTCTCCGGGACGTCGAGTGACTCGATCGTGCCCGTCGGCCGGTAGACGTCGCCCTCGCGCGCCAGCAGCCCGCGGTCGAGCAGCATCCTGATCGTCTCCACCGCGTAGAGCGGCACGCCCTCGGACCGCGACAGGATCTGGGCGCGGAGCTCGTCGGGGAGACCGGGCGCGAGCCCGTCGAGCAGTCGCTCCATCGCCGCGGGCGCGAGCGGCTCGAGCGACAGCGTGGTCAGGTTGCGGCCCGCCGTCCCGAAGCTCGGCCGGCGCGCGATCAGCTCCGGACGTGCCAGGGCGAGCACGAACAGCGGGTGGTTGCGCGACCACTCGAGCAGGTACTCGACGAAGTCCAGCAGGCCGTTGTCGGCCCACTGGAGATCCTCGAACACGAGCACGGCCGGGCCGCGGTCGGCGAGCCGCTCGAAGAAGAGCCGCCACGCCGAGAACAGGTCCTCACGGTCGGGCGCCGTGCGCTCCGCGAGGCCGAGGAGATGCGCGAGGCGCGGCTCGAGCCAGCTCCGCTCCTCTGGATCGGGGACGTGCTCCTCGATCGCCGCACGCAGCTTCGCAAGCGCCGGCTCCGGCGCCTCGTCCTCGAGGATGCCGGCGCGCATCCTCACCATCTCCGCGAGCGCCCAGTACGCGACGCCCTCGCCGTAGGCGAGGCAACGGCCGCGGTGCCACCAGAAGTTTTCGGCCAGCCCGTCGACGTACTTCTCGTACTCCCACGCGAGCCTCGACTTCCCGATCCCGGCGATGCCGACCACGCAGACGAGCTGCGCCTTCCCCTGCTCCGCGCACGCGTGGAACAGCTCCTTGACGAACCGGAGCTCGCGCTCGCGGCCGACGAACGGCGGCTCGAGCGCGACCGACTTCTGCGCGCCGCCGCGGGCCGCCGTCACGCGCAGCGCACGGTGGAGCTGTACCGGCTCCGCCTTGCCCTTCAGCTCGTGGGCGCCGGCGGCCTCGTAGGCGATCGCCGCCTCCGTCGCCCTCCGCGTCGCCTCGCCGACGAGAACCGTCCCCGGCGCAGCAGCCGACTGGATGCGCGACGCGGTGTTGACGAGGTCGCCGGCGACCATGCCCTGGCCCTCGGCTCCGATCGTCACCGCGGCCTCGCCGGTGAGAACGCCCGCACGCGCGTGCAGGTTCGGGTCGAGGTCGGCGACGGCGGCGACGAGGTCGAGCGCGGCGCGGACCGCACGCTCGGCGTCGTCCTCGTTCGCCACGGGCGTCCCCCACACCGCCATCACCGCGTCGCCGATGAACTTCTCGACGGTGCCGCCGTAGAGCGAGACGAGCCGCTGGCACGCCTCGAAGTAGCGCGTGAGGAGAGCTCGCGTGTCCTCGGCGTCGCGGCTCTCTGAGGCCGAGGTGAAGCCGACGAGATCCGCGAAGAGCACCGTCACGATCCGTCTCTCGACGGCGACGGGCGGCGGCGGGGCGGCCGGCGGCGCGGCGTGCGCGGCGACGCCGTTCGCGAGCGGCGCGCCGCAGTCGCCGCAGAACCGGTTGCCGGGCGGGTTGGCGCCGCCGCAGTCGCCGCAGATCAGCGCGAGCGCGCTGCCGCAGTTGCCGCAGAACCGCTTCCCCGCCGGGTTGTCCGCGCCGCAGCTCGGGCACACAGGCACGGACAGAGCCTAGATGAGCAGTTCCACGGAGAACGACTCATCTCGTTCACTGTGGCGAGAGCGCCGTCAACAGCTCCTTGATCTGGTGGTGCGCGACCGTCCGGTGCCGCATCGGCCGGTCCTCGTCGACCCTGTAGACGTTCCGGCGTCCGACGCGTGTCCGGGTGATGTAGCCGCTCGCGACGAGGTCCGCGAGGACCCGGTGCGCCTGCCGCTCCGTCAGGCTCGCGGCCGCCGCGAGCTCGCGGACCGTCGCCTCCGGGTGCCGGTGCACCTCGAGCAGGATCGCGGCATGCGAGGTGATGAACGCCCAGCCGTGCTCGTCCGCCGCAGTGCCCGCCTCCATCGACGCCGAATCTACGTCACCGGTCAGGAGCCGTCTTCGCCGGCGCCGGCGCCTCGGTCCCGCCGTTCCGCGACGCAGCGTCGGTGCGGTCGAGCGCGCCGCGCAGCATCGGGATCGCCGCGGCGCCGAGGCCGAGCACCTGCGAGAAGAGCTGGCCCATTCCCTCGGCGCCGTTCAGGACGGTGAGCTGGCCGATGCTCGAGAACGCCTTCGCGGCCTCGCCGACGATCTGCGGAAGCTGCTCGGCGATCTGCTGGCCGATCAGGGCCTCGTGGTTCTCGGCGAGCGCCTCCGCGCGCGCCCGGATCGCCTCGGCCTCGGCGAGCCCCGTCGCGCGGACCGCGTCGCCCTGCGCTCCGCCCTTGGCCTTCGTCGCGGCGGCCTCCGCTTCGCCGACCTGCCGCGTGCGCGCCGCATCGGCTTCCGCTTCCAGCTTCACCCGCTTCGCGGCCGCCGCCGCGCGCAGCTCCGTCTCGCGCGCCTCGGCCTCCGCCTGCGCGATCCGCGCGTCGCGCGCGCCCTCGGCGATCGTGCGCGTCTTGTAGGCCTCGGCGTCCGCGGGGCGCCGGACCTCGGCCTGCAGGCGCTGCTCCGTGCGCTCGGCCTCGAGCTGCGCGACCTTCGTCTCCTGCACGACGACCTGCTGCCGCGCCGTCGCCGCTGCGAGCGGCCCCGCCTGCTCGGCCTCGGCCTGGGCTCGCTGGGCCTCCGCCATCGACTCCGCCTGCCGGATCTTCGACGACGACTGCGCCGCGACCTTGAGCGCTTCCGCCTCCTGCTCGCGCTCAGTCGCCTCGCGGTCGGCGGCCGCCTGCGCGATCCGCGCCTCCTTCGCGACGCGCGCCGCCTCCGGCATCGAGAGGTTGTCGATGTAGCCGGTGTGGTCCTCGATCTCCTGGATCTGCAGCGAGTCGATCGTCAGCCCGAGCCGCTGCATCTCGCTCGCCGACGACTCGCGCGTCGCGCGCGTAAGCGCGTCGCGGTTGCGGATCAGGTCCTCGACCGTCATGTTGCCGATGATCGAGCGCAGGTGGCCGGCGAACACCCTGTGGACCTTGATGTCCATCTGGTCTTCCTGGTCGAGGAACCGGCGCGCGGCGTTCGCGATCGACTGGAAGTCGTCGGCGATCTTGTAGATCACGACCGCCTTGACGCCGACGCGGATCCCCTGCGTCGTCACGCAGTCGAGATCGAGCTCCGACTCGTGGATGTCGAGCGACAGGCGCCGCACCTTCTGCAGCCCCGGGAGCACCCAGGCACCCTTGCCGACGACGATCTTGAAGCCGAGGCCCGCGGCGTCGCCCTCGGGGCCGTGGTGCGCCCGCCACCCCGAGATGATCAGCGCCTCGTTCGGCTCGGCGACGCGGTAGAACAGCATGCGAACCCCCTTCTGCCGGTCACCCGAACCGGCTGACGATGACCGTGCGCGGCGGCTCGTGATCCACGACGATCACCCGCGCGCCCGCCGGGATCGCCTCCGCCGCGTCGGCTGCGTAAGCGAAGTACGCCTCGGACCCACCTCGGATCGGGATCATCACCTCGCCGAGGCGGCCGGGCTCGATCGCGCCGATCAATCGACCGGTCTTCCCGATCACCTGGTGGTCAGACCCCATGGAAACAGCATAGGGCTGCACCCGAAGCTGGGCGAGTCTCGCGCCTGCCGCCGCAGCTCGTGCGTCCCGAGACGCGCCCAAGGTCGGGCAGCGCCTAGCCGCTCGGCTGGCGCCGCGCCGGGCTGCGGCTGCCACAGTGAGCGTGGAGCCCGGTGCTCGATGCTGGTCAGGCTGAAAGCGGCCGGCCTCGGGCCAGCGGCAGACAATCGAGCGCGGGGAGCCGCTTCCTGTTCCGGGGGAGCAAAGGGAGAAGGAGCCTCGTTGGAGGCTCCTTCACCTGCGTGCGCACGAGGGCGCGCTACGAGCTGTCGGCGCCGAGCTCGTGGCGAAGTCCTGGAAGTCGAGCTCGAACGGCAGCGACCTCGCGTACTCCTCGATCAGCGAGCGCGCCTCGTGGAGGAGCGGCGGCAGGTGTGCGTCCTCGACGACGAGCTCGGCGTGCACCTCACGGGAGCAGTACGGACCCGGCACGCGAAAGCCCTGCGGTCGCAGGGCTTCGGAGAGCGGATGATGGGACTCGAACCCACGACCTTCTGCATGGCAAGCAGACGCTCTAGCCAACTGAGCTACATCCGCGGGCGGCGGCCAGTATAGCCCGGGTCGCGGTTCAGCGAGCGTCGAGCGCCTCGTTGACGAGCCTGTCCGCGAGCTCGTTGTGCGCCCGGCGCACATGCCGGTACGCCACGCGCTCGAGCTTCCGCGCAAGCGCGTTCGCGTCGACGAACAGCCCGCGCAGCGCCTCGTTCTTGACGCGGTACTCGCCGCGCATCTGCTTCACCATCAGCTCCGAGTCCGAGACGACCTCCACCTCCGGGACGTGCAGCTCGAGCGCCTTCCGCAGCCCGGCGATCAGGCCCTGGTACTCGGCGACGTTGTTCGTCGCCGTACCGATCGCGGCGCCCTCGGCCGCGAGCACGGTCCCGTCCTCCGCCTCGAGGACGTAGCCGTACGCGGCGGGGCCCGGGTTGCCGCGCGCCCCGCCGTCGGTGTACAGCCGCGCCTTCACGCGACGAGGTCGTACACGTCGAAGGCGGGCTCCTCGTACGGGTGCGCCGCACGCAGCGCGGCGAGCACCGCCTCGTGCCGCTCGGCGGGAAACACCATCTCCAGGCGCATCTCCCGCACGCGCTCCTCCACCCCGCGCTCGCCCACCGCCGGCTGCGTTCCTTCGCCGCCGAGGAAGGTGCCGGTCCCGTCGGTGTACCAGGAGCACCGCTCGTAGGCGCCGATCCGGCCGGCCCCGGCGGCGAAGAGCGCGTCGCGAAGCGGCTCGAGCGCCTCCGGTGGCACGAACACCACCAGCTTGCGGTTCACTGCGGCGCGAACGTTGCGGCCGTCCTTCAGACGCGCGGGAACGTACCCGGCACGCGGGCGCGGCGGCGGTCGCGCGTCTCGCGCCGGTCGTCGAACTCCGACCGGTCGCGGCCGGCGCGGCGGTCCGGCCCGCTGCGGCGGTCGACGATCACCGTGACGTTCGGGTTGTCGCGGTAGTAGTCGACCATCCGGTCGTACAGCTCGGGCTCGAGCTCCGGCGGGATCACGCAGTAGATCACGTCACTCAGTGTACGAACAGCGGCGGGCGCGTCTACAGGCGGGCGATGTCGGGGACGATCCGCCCCTCCTCGTCGAGCCGGGCGTTCCAACCCGTGAACGCGGCCTCGAGCTCGTCGGGATCGTGTCCGCGTCCCTCGAGCCGCACCGGGTTCTCCGAGTCGGGCGAGACGCGGTACTGGTACCAGGAGATGTCCCAGGCGACCGTCAGCACGACCTCCGCGTTGACGCCGGAAAGGACGACGACGGAGACGCGCGGGGTCCCGAGCGACTTCGCGATCCCCGCGACCGTCCGCCGGTACTGCGACGCGTTGAAGAGGTCGGCCGCCTCCACCATCGCGAGCTCCTGCTCGGAGAGCCGCCGCAGGATCGGCTCCGGCGCGATCGTCTGCTCGACCGGCCGCGCACGCGTCCCCATGATCGCGCCGAGGATCCCCCGGCCGCGGCGCCGGCGCTCGGTCGCGACGGTCGGCGTCGTCGGCGCGCCCTCTCGGATCCAGCCGTACTCGACCGCCGTGTCGGCGCAGAGCGGGCAGACGTCGACGTAGTCGGCGCCGCCGTTCGGCGAGAAGCGGGTCGCGCGCTCGCCCATCAGGAGCGTCCGCTCGCAGATCGCGCACGAGCGCTCGACCGTGACCCTCGTGACCCGCGTCATGCGAAAAGCGTAACGGCGATCCGCACGCGCAGGCTACGCCGGGACGGCTTCCTTCTCCTTCTTCGCCGCCTCGATCAGCTTCTGCGCGATGTGCGCAGGCACCTCGTCGTAGCGGAGGAACTGCATGTGGTAGTCGCCGCGGCCGCCGGTCAGCGACGTCAGCGCCTGGTTGTAGGTGAGCACCTCCGCCATCGGCACCTCCGCGCGGATCGTCGTCATGCCGCCCTTCGGCTCCATCCCGAGCAGTCGCCCGCGCCGCGAGTTGAGGTCGCCGTTGATCGCGCCCACCGACTCGTCCGGCACCGTGACCTCGAGCTCCATGATCGGCTCGAGCAGCGTCGGCTGCGCCTTCTCGTACGCGTTGCGGAACGCCATCGACCCCGCGATCTTGAACGCCATCTCCGACGAGTCGACGGTGTGGTAGCTGCCGTCGACGAGCGTCACGCGCACTCCCTGCACCGGCGCACCCGCGAGCTCGCCGTGCTGCAGCGCCTCCTGAATGCCCTTGTCGACCGCCGGCCTGAACCCCTGCGGGATGACGCCGCCGACGATCTTGTCGACGAACTCGTAGCCGACGCCGTTCTCGAGCGGCTCGATCTCGATGTGCGCGTCGCCGAACTGGCCGCGGCCGCCCGTCTGCTTCTTGTAGCGCCCGTGGCCGCGGGCCGCGCCCTTGATCGTCTCGACGTACGGGACGCGCGGCTGCTGCAGCTGCATCTCGACGCCGAAGCGGCGCCTCGCGCGCTCGACCGCGACCTCGACATGCATCTGGCTCATCCCGGAGAGCAGCTCCTCGCCCGTCTGCGGATCGCGCGAGAGACGGAGGGTCGGATCCTCCTCCGAGAGGCGCCGGAGCGCCTGCGCGACCTTGTCCTCGTCGCCCTTCGTCTTCGCGGTGACCGCGAAGCTCATCACCGGCTCGGGGAAGCCGATCGGCGGCGGCTCGAGGTCGTGCTCCGCGTCGACCAGCACGTCGCCCGTCTGCACGTCCTTCAGCTTCGCGACCGCGCCGATGTCGCCGGGGCCGAAGCCGTCGGCCTTCTCGTGCTCCTTCCCCTGCAGCGTCATGAGCGCGCCGAGGCGCTCCTTCGCGTGGTCGCGGTGGTTGACGAGGGTCGTGTCCGGCTTGACGTCGCCGGCGTAGACGCGGAACACCGAGATGCGGCCCGCGAACGGGTCGGCGACCGTCTTGAACACGAAGGCCGCGACGTTCGCGTCCGTCTCGATCGGCGAGCCTTTCTTCGCAGGGCTCGGGACGCCCTCGACGAGCAGGTCGAGCAGCGCGTGGCTGCCGAGGTTCTTCGTGGCGACACCGCACGCGACGGGATAGATCTCGTCGCGCGTGACGGCGTTCTTGAGCGCCGCCGCGATGTCGGCGTCGGCGATCTCCTCGCCGCCCAGGTAGCGCTCCATCAACGCCTCGTCCGTCTCCACGACCGCGTCGAGCAGCTTCGTCCGGTACTCCTCCACGACGTCCTTCACCTCGTCCGGGACGGGAACGGGATCGCCCTCGCGCGCACCGCCGGTGTCGAGGTACGCGCAGTTGTGGAGGAGGTCGACGATGCCCTGGAGCTCGTGCTCCGACCCGATCGGCAGCTGGATCGCCACGCAGCGCTCCGACAGCTGCTCCTGCAGCGCGCCCAGGACCCGGAAGAAATCGGCGCGCTCGCGGTCGAGCATGTTCACGAAGAGGACACGCGACAGCTCCAGCTCCTCCGCGCGCTTCCAGACACGCGACGTGTTCACCTCGACGCCCATCACGCCGGAGACGACGACGATCGCGCCCTCCACCACCCGCAACGCCGCCACCGTGTCCGCCTGAAAGCCGGAGTCGCCGGGCGTGTCGACGAGGTTGATCTTCCGTCCGTGCCACTCGCAGTTGCAGAGCGAGGCCGAGAGGGACATCTGCCGCTTGTGCTCGTCCTCGTCCCAGTCGGAAACGGTCGTGCCGGCCTCGATCGTGCCCAGCCGATTCGTCTTCCCCGCCTGGAAGAGCAGCGCCTCGACCAGCGAGGTCTTGCCAGTGCCGCGATGGCCGACGACGGCGACGTTGCGGATCTTCCCGGCTTCGATGGGCATCGAGTCCTCCGTGGTGCGCGAGCTGGACGGGTCGCGCCGAATCCTACGCGCGAACCGACGGCGCGGAGAACCGCGCCCAGGCGGCGACGGCGACCGTGGGGCTCATGCAGCCGTCGCGAGCGGCACGCGTTCCGCCCACGCGCGACTGATGACGACGCTTCCGTCGTGCGCGACGAAACGGCCTGCGAGGGAGCGCGCGTCGAGCCAGGCCGGGCCGCGGTCGCCGAGCAGCAGCGCCGCCTTCGCCGCGACGTCGGCGACGAAGCACGAGTCGGCGGCGACGGTGACGTCGCGCCACGGGGTGTCGGTCGGACGGCGCCGTGCGCAGCAGGCCGCTGCCGAGCAGCGAGATCGCGCGCCAGGGCGCCACCGCCGCCGGCTCGAGCTTCAGACGCGCGCGGTCGCACCGGCGAGCCGCGCCTTCAGGCGCAGGATCGCCTTCGTGTGGAGCTGCGAAACGCGCGACTCCGTCACGCCGAGCACCTCGCCGATCTCGCGCAGCGTCAGCTCCTCGTAGTAGTAGAGCGTGACGACGAGCTTCTCCCGCTCGGGGAGCCGCGCGATCGCCTCCGCGAGCGCCTCCCGCGTCTCGGTCTCGTCGAAGGCCTCCGCCGGCCGCGGGCCGCTCGTGTCCTCGATCGTGTCCATGAGCGAGATCTGGTCGCCGTCGCCTGACACCGACCACAGCTCGTCGAGCGCGGCGATCGAGGAGCGCGAGATGTCGGTCAGCGAGTCCTCGAGCTCGTCGACAGTGATGCCGATCTTGTCCGCGATCTGCTCGTCGCTCGGCGTCGTGCCGAGCTTCGCCTCGAGCTCGGCGATCGCCCGCTCGATCTCGCGCGCCCGCGACCGCACGGAGCGCGGCACCCAGTCGAGCGCGCGCAGCTCGTCGATGATCGCGCCCTTGATGCGGGCGATCGCGTACGTCTCGAACTTGATGTCGCGGTCGGGGTCGTAGCGCTCGATCGCGCCGATCAGGCCGAGCAGTCCGTACGACACCAGGTCGCCTTCGTCGACGTGTGCCGGGAGCCCCGAGCCGAGGCGGCCGGCGACGTACTTGACGAGCGGTGCGTAGGTCAGGATCAGGCGGTCGCGGAGCGCTTTGTCGTTCGTCCTCCGGAACTCGACCCAGAGGGCATGCGTGTCCTCGGCCGCCACGGGGGGAGAATACGCGCTAGGACCGCGTTCTCCTCAGCGCCGACCAGGCGAGCGCGGCCATCCACGCGGCGAGCGCGGCAGCGGCGACCGCGATCGGCCACCGCGACGCCTCGGCGCTCCAGAACGCGATCGCCGCGAAGCCGAGCGCGATCAGCGAGAAGAGCGCCACGAGGGGCACGCGCGGGACCCTAGTTACAATCCGCCCGCAGCCCAGGGGCGTGGCGCAATTGGTAGCGCACCGGTCTCCAAAACCGGGGGTTGCAGGTTCGAGTCCTGTCGCCCCTGTTCGTTTCGTAGAGCCGAAAGTGCCGAGTTGTCCCTGCTAATCGGGCGATTCGGACGTCCTACCGTTCCGATCCGTTCAGGTCCGGTGCGGCCTGCTCGGGACCGTTACCGCACGGTCTACGCACGGTCTCACGGTCTGCGCACGGTCTACAGAGTGTCGTGCTACGGGGCGGGTCGCGGTGGCATCGCGAGGCGTCGTTGCTAGATCATTGCGAGAGAACGGACGTGCTGACGCTCACCTGGACTCCGCCGCGGCGCATCTCAGAGCTTCTCTCGCACTGTTTGGACGAACAGCGTCTTCCGCCCCTCTCGAACGGCATCTACTTGATCTCTCGACGCGGCTGGCGTGCGTGTCCGACGCGGCGGTGCGGGCCGCTCTACGTCGGCGGAAACAGCCAGAATCCTGATCGGTTTCGGATGCGCGTCGGTGACCTGCTGATCGACATGCATGGGATGTTTGGCGGACCAGGCCGTCACAGCGGGGGGAAATCGCTCTATCGCTGGTGCGTCGAGAACGCGGTTCTTCCCGGCGATCTTCACATAGCGTGGGCCACTGGTACGCCATGGTGCGGTCGTTGCGCAGAGGTCGCCGTCGCCGCCGAACTCTCGCCACTGCTAAACAGGATTAAGCCGCCAGCTTGTTCGCTGCACGCTAATCGGCGCGGGGGGCTGTCGCGTCCATCGCGCGTCCGAGGTGTGGTACCGAATCCGGTACGGCATACCCGCATCTGACGGCGATGGCTCACGGACTTGATGACGACAGCCGCCGGTTTCAAGGCGAGGTAGACGCGCTCGTTCGGCGTTGGGCAGGCGATGACGACGGTGAGTACCTCCTCCGGTGGAAGCAGCTCGGCAGCTGGTCGATCAACCGGACGCAAGGGGACGTCGTCAAGAAGGCGGCGCTCAAGAAGCAGCTGATGAACGACACCGGCGGGCGTTGCGCCGACTGCGGGAACCTCTTCGACGCTGCCGCGCTCCAGATGCACCGCCTCGACCAGTCCTTCGCGTTCGACCGCGAGCGCAACTTCGGATACTTCCGCGAGAACGTCGTGCTGCTGTGCTCACCGTGCCACGAGCGGCGCGAGGCCGAAAGGCGGTGAGGGGACCGGAGACGGTGGGGATGACACAACGAACCCAAGTTGCGCTCCTCATGGCATTGCTTACAGGTGCGTGCGGCGCATGCGGTTCTGGTGGCAACAACAGTCCGGCGAGTAGCGGCGAGGGCGGCGGCGGCAGGGCGAACGCGGCCGTTGGCGGAACTCCGTACGCTGTCGAACGGAAGATCTGGGACCACGGCTTCGAGATCCTGAGTCTCCCTGAGGGGACGTCTATCGAGGATGCGAAGGCAGAAATCCTGCACGAGTACCCACCTGATGCCACTGCAGGTGCGATGACCGTCTTCCCGGATTGCGCGCTTATGAATGTCATGAGCGCGACGCTCGATGCGTGGCTGCAGAAGAACAAGCTCGGGGACTACACCGTCGTCGAGTTCAACAACGCGGTACTGAACCCGTCGCACACGGTCTACGACCCGTCAAATGTCGACACGGCAAGCGCCACGCCACTGTTCGCGTCAAGTGTGGCCCCTGCTTGCTGACGTGCCTACCTTTCGCCGACGGATCACCTTCCGCTAGTAGCGTTGAAGGGCCGGGTGGCGATCCGAACGCCCTGGCCGCTAGCTCCGTTGGCGGGCCGCGCAGATCACGCTACGCCGCCATGACGCGGAGCGGTAGTGACCTCGTCCGCGATGCTCGCAGCCCGGACGCCCCGACGCGTCACTAGGGCGGGATGAGCGCCTCCGCCCCACCCCGTGTCGAAGCCGACCCGACGTATGACCATTCGTCGGCCCCGGCGACGATGTCGTCTTCGGTGTAGTCGGGATCCCGACGGAGCAACGACCACTTGTCGCCAGGTTCGAGCTGGACTACGACGTACATGCCGTCAGGCGAGAGGTACGCCTGCGCTGGTTGCGTCACCCACGTGGGATCAACGTACTTCGTCCAGTCGACGTCCATCTAGGTCAAGCAGCGTGACACGCGGCCTGCTCGTTGTTCAAGGGGCGCTCGCGGAGTAGGGAGACCGGACGGCGATCCGAGCGCTGACGCGGAGCCGTTAACGGTACTTCGCTCGTCCCGTACCCGGAAGTGGCTGCCGTGGACACGGCCGCTGGCGCCCGCCGCTTGGTCGACTCATCACCACCCGGAGCACCGCCGGATTCGTCCGAGCGTCCGTCGGCTGATCTATCTTCGGCGACGTGACGCTGGAGCCGACCACGCCGCATAGCCTCCTAGGCGCCGCCAGGGCGGCGAAGCAGGATGAGTACTACACGCAGTGGGTCGACATCGAGCGCGAGATGAACGCGTATATCGAATATGACCCAGACGTCTTCCGCGACAAAGTGATTCTCCTGCCGTGCGACGACCCTGAGTGGTCGAACTTCACGAAGTTCTTCGCTCTCCACTTCATGGACTACGGCATCAAGAAGCTGATCTCGACGTCCTACGCCGCAGACAGCAATGCAGCCGGAGAGTTCTACCAGCCGACGCTGTTCGAGACGTCAGACCCGAAGTTCGACGCCACCAAGACACGTGCCAACGGCAAGAAGTTTGTGCTGGAGCGGAAGGACATTAACGGTGACGGTGTCGTGAACATCGATGACCTTCAGTGGGATTACCTGGCTGCTGACGGCGACTTCCGTAGCGAGGAGGTGACGGCACTGCGCGACGAGGCAGATTTCGTCATCACCAATCCCCCGTTCAGCCTCTTCCGGTCGTTCATCGTTTGGCTCATCGAGGGCGGCACGAAGTTCGCCGTCATCGCCAACCAAAACGCGATCACATACACAGAAGTCTTCCCGCTCCTCCGGGAGAACCGGATGTGGCTCGGCAAAGGATTCCCGCGCAACATCGCCCACTTTCATACGCCGTACACGCCACATGGCCGGTGGATCGAGCAGGAGGGGTCGGACGTGGTGCGGGTCCCGGGCGTTCAGTGGTTCACCAACATCGACCACGGTCGACGTCACGAACCGCTCCAGCTGATGACCATGGCGGACAACATCAGGTTCAGCAAGCACAAGGAAGTTCGTGGTGTCGGCTACGCGAAGTACGACAACTTCGACGCCATCGACGTTCCGTTCGTCGACGCGATCCCCAGCGACTACGACGGGATGATGGGCGTCCCGATCACGTTCCTGACCAAGTACAACCCGGACCAGTTCCGCATCGTGGGCAGCTTCAACGCCGGGAGTCACGGCGATGAGCTCGGAGCTGCCAAGACGGAGATCGAGACCAAGGGGAAAGTCGCAATGTGGAATGGCCCAGTTGTGAACAGAAAGCCGATGTACAAGCGGATCGTCATCCAGCGGAAAGACGCCTCGTGAAGACCGACCTGAAGCGCTACACCGTCGCCGAAACCGTCGATGGCTTTGTCTACAACGAGCTTGAGGGAAAGGGGCTGTTCGGTCTCGCCGGAAAGTTGGTCATCCAGCCCGAGTACCAGAGGAATTACATCTACAACGACGGCAAGAAGGACGTCGCGGTCATCGATTCGCTGCTGAAGGGCTACCCGCTGGGGCTGATCTATTACAACGTCGCCGGTGACGGCCTTGAGGTCCTTGACGGCCAGCAGCGCATCACAAGTATCGGCCGGTTCGTGACTAACAAGTTCGCGATCAAGCTCGACGGCAAGGAGCAGACGTTCTCATCGCTCCCCGCCGAGGTTAAACAGAAGATCCTAGAAAGCGTTCTGCTCGTCTATCAGTGCAAGGGCACGGAGAAGGAGATCAAGGAGTGGTTCGACACCATCAACATCGCCGGGATACCGCTGAACAGCCAGGAGCGGTTGAACGCGATCTACTCCGGCCCGTTCATCACGAAGGCGAAGGCGGAGTTCTCGAACAGCCAGAACGCCAATATGCAGAAGTGGTCGTCCTACATTAAGGGTGACCCGAAGCGACAGGAGATCCTCAAAGAGGCGCTGGAGTGGGTCTCATCGGCCAACGGCGTCAGTGTTGACGGTTACCTAGCGCAACACCGTGGCGACACCGAGATCACGGGTCTGAAGAACTACTTCACCTCCGTCATCGACTGGATCAGCAGCGTCTTTACCCGTCCCCCCGACAGGGAGATGCGGGGGCTGGATTGGGGACTCCTCTACGAGACGTACCACTCGAAGTCCTACAACGCGGCCGCCATCGACGCCGATGTTGACGCACTTCGGGCCGATCCAGCGGTGCAAAACAAGAAGGGCATCTACGAATATCTGCTGGCCGGCAAGACGGATCCCAAGCTGCTCAATGTCCGGGTTTTCGACGAGAAGACCAAGATCGCCGCGTACGAGCAGCAGACGCAGAAGGCCAAGGAGTTGGGTGTCTCCAACTGTGCGCTGTGCGCTATTGGCGAGAGTACCAATAAGTCGCGGATCTACAAGCTGGACGAGATGGATGCGGACCACGTGACCGCCTGGTCGAAGGGCGGCGACACGGCACTCGAAAACTGCGAGATGCTGTGCGTCACTCACAACCGAGCCAAAGGCAACAAGTAGGAACGCGCCGCGCAGCATCTCGAGATGCGCGAACTGCGTCGTCTCGCTGCTGCCGTTTACGTCGAGCATTGCGAGATCGCGCGGCATCAGTTGTGCTGCCGGGACCGTCCGGCGTAGGCGAGGGGATCTAGAATCGGTGCGCCGACTGAGCGCGTGCAGCACGGCTGCGCCACCTCCGGAGGCATCGGCGTCGGGTTCATGCACCGACGAATGCAGCCGCGGCGATCTCCCGTAGCTCGCGATGGGTTGTCGTGAAGCCGTGGTCTCGCAGGCGCGTGATCTCGGCGCGGATCTCGTCCCAGCCGTCGCGGAACGGTGCTGCCCAGCCCGCACATGGCTTGTGTCCGTCCGGCGGCGCCGCGTGGAGCAGGAGATCCGCCCGGTATGGGAGCCACGGTGCGACGGATCGCGCCTTGTCCACGTAGGCGCCGGGATCGTGGCCCTGGTCGCGGAGGTCCTCCAAGATCACCCAATCAAGGCCGCCGAGCTCGCTTGCCGCGTAGAGCGTCGCCTGCGACAACTCGTCGCGGTCGCCTGCCGCGACGAGGTCGTCGAGGCTGTAGAAGCCGTGGCGCGCGCATTCCGCGTACATGACAGCACGTCGCGCCACGAACGCTATGTACGCGTACACGATCAGTCGTTGGCGCGCGTGACGCGCCCCTGCTGCGATGACTGCTGCGTCTCCGGGAACAGATCACGAGACCACACCGCGACGACCTCGGGCGTGACCTGTGCCGTCGGGTATGCGGTAGCGGCGCCGTGCAAAGCGGACGCTGCGACCGGCTGCGGCTGCCGCCGTAGCTCGGGGAACAACTCGCGCGGGTATGGCTCGACGGGCAGCACCGGCGCCAGCATGGCGAGCGTGGCCTCGGTTCCCGCGGGGTCGCGGTCGTAATGCGTCTCCCAGAAGCTGCGCCGGTCTTCGCTGAACTTGCCGGCCGCGATTGCGGCGCTGATGACGGCATCGCGCCGTGCGTGCTCAAACATTGTCGTTGTCCTCCATCTCGTCGTTGAAGAGGTCGTTGCTGTTCACCGGAATCACGCCCTGCGGCGTCAGGCGGGCGAGTTCACCGACGAACTCCGGCAGCGGCTCCGGTACGACGTCGCCCAGGTGCGTCCAGGCAATGGGACCGAGGAACGACCGCCCCGTGTAGCGGTCGGTCCAATGCATCAGCCGCCGCGGTGCGCTAGCGAGCCGCTCCGCTTCTTCCAACAGCCGCCGTGCCTCTGCGCGCTTGGCCTCGGCCGCGGCAGACGCTTCGTGCAGCGTCTCGCGGATCTGCGGCTCACGCGCCACGATCTCCCGCAGCGCGCGCTGCACGAGCTCTTCCAGCGCCTCGCAGGCGACTTCGTATTCGTGCACGGCGTCTGCGATCTCCGAGTCCGCTGGCGCGTCAGGCAGAGCACCGTTCGGCTCCTGCCCCGTCAGAAATGCCGCGCGCAAGGCGTCTGCGCTCGCCTCCTCAGCCGTCTGCCGCTGCCGCTGTAGGGCGCCGAGTGCCGTTAGCTTCTCCTTCGTCACGGCGAGTAGGCGCACATGGTCAGCGCGCAAATCCGCCAGCACCGGACAGACGTCCTCCGGCGGGAACCAATTTGGATCAAGAAATGCAGCGCTTTGAACGAGGATACGTTCATACGCGCTCGTTGACATTGAATGGCCTCCTGTATCAGCGTTAGTGACAGGAGTTACGATACCTGAGATAACACGAGGCGAAGCGTCTCTGATTTCAGGAGGTAAATCCGTGGCTCATACACCAGAACAGCGCGACAAGCACGCACTGTGTGGCGCGAAGAAGAAGTCCGGTGAGCTATGCCGAGCGTTCGCAGGCCAAGGCACTGACCACCCCGGCGTCGGCCGTTGCAAGTACCACTTGGGCGCGACGAAGAACCACCGCGTCAACGCCGTCAAGCAGGAGGCGCAGCGACGCGCGATCCAATTCGGCCAGAAGATCCCCGTCGAACCGACGGAGGCCTTGCTCACGGTCTTGTACCTCTCGGCGGGCCATCTTGAATTTGTGCGGTCCGAGCTGACCGCCCAGCAGGATGGCACGACCTTCGAGGCTCAGGTGCTCGGGAGGCAATGGAATGAGGAGCGGGAGCGCGTGGCACGCATCGCCAAAATGGCGTTGGATGCAGGCGTGGCGGAGCGGCAGGTGCAGCTAGCCGAGCGCTACGGGCACCAGCTGGCGGAAATGCTGCGAGCCGTGTTCGACGAGTTGGAGCTGACCGCAGCGCAGCGCGAGCGGCTGCCGGACCTGCTCCGGCGGCACCTAGCCCCCGCGGACGCCGGGCGCCCCGCCCTAACCGCCGTAGCTGGCCGCTAAGGCCCTCCTAGTGGTCGAGGGCTGGTTGGAGGAATTCGACGTGAGAAATTCTATGGCTCTCACGTCCAGCGACTTGTACGGCCACTAAAAACAGCCGTTCGTAGAGTACCTAGGTTTACGGGTCGGCTCCGGTTCCGTTAGGTATCCTTCGCCTATCGTGAAGCGCCCGTCCAGAGCCACCCTGTGGGACGTTCAGCCCGAGCCGAACGGATCCGTAGATCGGCAGATGGAGTTGTCGCTCACTGCAACACCCAACCAGGGAGGAATGTCGTGTAACGCCAGGCGCTCGGGAGCTTGGCCGTCACCCTGGGAGGGTGTTGATGGCAACAAAGCAGAACGTGAAAGCGCGGCCTGAGGCCGAGCTTCCGACCCGCGAAGACGTACTCCTGACGCTGCCGCAGGTCGCGCAGCTGCTCAACGTCACCGAGCACTGGGTCAAGACGCGTAGCCACCGGTACTTCCCGTCGGTCAAGGTCGGGAAGTTCAACCGCTGGCGCCGCTCCGACATCCAGGCGTACCTCGACGGTACGGGGGCGGGTGCGTGAGATGGGCCGGAAAGATCGGGGCGGAGCGCGACAGGCGTACGCGCCCCACCCCAACCGTCATCCACCAGCCGGGAACGGTAGCGCGCGGTCCGATGCACAGCTCGTCCCGCCGGAGCGCGAGGAGAAGCACCACTACCGGTGTGGCGTCTGCGATCACGTTGCGGACGCCACGCGCAAGCGCAACGCCGAGACGGGTCACTGGAACTGGCTCGTCGGCAACTCGTTCGACCCCGAGTGCCCGGGCGGACCGGACTGCCTTCGAGCCACGGCTGAAGCACTCGGAACGACGGCAGCGCAGCTGAAGGAAGAGCCGCTTGTACATCTCGGCCCTTGGCTCACCGGCAGAACGACGAGCAGTGACGAGGCGGCGGCGCCGCCGCCGAGCGAGGGCACGGTCGCCGGATACCACTCCGCGCTGCTCTCAACGCCGCACGCGCTCACCTACTTGCGAGGCCGCGGTCTCACCGACGAGACGATCATCCGCTACCAGCTCGGCTACGACATTAGGCGGAACGCCATCACGTTCCCAATCCGCGACGAGCACGGTCAGCCGACCAACATCAAGAAGCGGTTGCTACTTCCGCCGCCGGGTGAGCCGCAGAAGTGTGGGCTGCCGCGGCGTCCGGCCGCGCTATACCCGATGCAGGTATTCCGCGACGACCCGCGCGCGGTTGTCTTGGGCGAGGGCGAGCCCGACGCACTCTTGCTCAACCAGCACGGGATCCCGGCCGTTACTTCAACCGCCGGCACGAAGGGCTGGGACCGCTACCCGCAATGGCCGCGGTACTTCGTCGGCCGGGACGTCGCCGTCCTGTACGACGCTGGACCGCTTTCGTACGAAGACGCCGAAGCACGCGCCGCCGCGCTACAGGCTGCCGGCGCACGACGCGCCTGGCCCGTGGACCTCACGCTGGCCGGATTCGTCACCGGCGAGGACGTCGGCGACTGGTTCTGCACCTACGGCTGGTCGGCCGACGAGCTGCGGACGTTCATCTGGGAGTCACGGCAGTGGTACCTCGAAGACAGGCGGGCCGCAGCATGACGCACGTCCCGCAGTGGTGGCGGCGCGCGCCCGACGTCATGGCGTCGTTCGCCGGGTCAGTTGTACGGCTCGATGATCGGCGTCGTCCGCCGTTCAAGAAATTCTGCAAGCTGGACGCCAACGGCCGTCTCAAGTTCCAACCGCCACTGCTCGGCGCGTACATCATCGAGCAAACGCCGGTGGCCGCCGGAGGTGGGCTGTTGTACGTCTACCAAGACGGCGTCTACCGCGAAGGCGAGCAGGCACTCCGTCATCTCATTACGGATCTTCTCGGCAATGAGTGGACGCGCAGCCGTTCTGAAGAAACGATTGCGTGGCTACGTGCTCGTGCAGCCGCGGTAGACGAGTCGCCGTCACCCGACGAAGTCAATGTTCGGAACGGCGTTCTACACATCGGGCGGCGTGGGATCGAGCTAGGCGACCACGACGCAGACCGCCGCACGCCGGTTCAGTTGCCAGTGACATATGACCCCGCGGCGAGCTGCCCGCAGATCGAGCGGTTCCTGTTCGAAGTGTTCCCGGACCCTGCACTACTCAAGTTGGTCTACGAGATCGCGGGCTACCTGCTCGTCCCCGACAACAGCTATCAGAAGGCAATCCTGTTGCACGGGCCGGGCGGTAACGGCAAGTCGCGCGTGCTTGCCTTGCTGACAGCGCTGATCGGCGCCGAGAACACGTCAAGCAGACAGCTGCAAGACCTGGATGAGAATCGGTTCGCGTGCGCCGACCTCTACGGCAAGCTCGCCAACATTTGCGCCGACATCAGCTCGCGGGAGTTGCAGTCGTCCAGCAAGTTCAAGGCGATCACCGGCGGAGACCGCATCAGCGGCGAACGCAAGCACCAACCCGCGTTCGAGTTCACGCCGTTCGCACGGCTCCTGTTCAGCGCGAACGAAGTTCCATCCGTTCGCGACGGTTCCAAGGCGTTCTTCGACCGCTGGATCGTGCTGCCATGCACGCAGGAACTGCGCGGCAGCGAGCGGGAGGACCCGAAGATTCTCGACAAGCTCCTCACGCCCGCGGAGCTGTCGGGCTTCCTCAACTTGGCGCTTGAGGGCTTGCTGCGTCTACGGCGGAACAACGGCCGGTTCTCGATGCCCACGGTCGCGGCCGCGGCCGGCTGGAACTTCCGACGTCTGGCGGACAACGTGGCGGGATTCGTCGACGCCTACCCGCCGAAGCCGCGCCGGTGGATCAAGCGTGCAGACCTGTACTGGAAGTACCAGTCGTGGTGCCACGAGGTCGGGCTCAAGCCCCTTAGCCGTGGGCGGTTTTATGCCCGGTACGCGGAGCTCGTTCCCCTGGCCGAGAAGAAGCGGCGCGGCCACGATGGGTTCCTGTTTCTGCCGCCCAAGGGCGGCCAGTAATGGACGCCGCGCGGACGAAACTGGCGGTGGAAAAGCGTCGTTTTAAGGGTCGTTTTTCCACCCGCCGTGGCGGTTTAGGCCGAGTTTGTTCAAAGGGCGGCGGCGGCACGCTAAGCCGCTCGGCTACTAGCGATCTGGGCACTTCCGGGGTTCTGCCGAGGGGGGAAAGGGGGGAAGATTTTCTTCCCTATCGCGTACGCGGGGGAGCGGAAAGAGTAAGTCGAAAAATCGTCCCCCCGTTCCCCCCGGCAGCGGGGGTGGTAGGGAAGCTAGAGCCGGTCCCACACACTCGTCTTTTCAGCGACATTTCGACTAGGCGGAGCCTCATCGGCAGGCGAAAACTCACCGTTTCGCCGCCGGGAGGATGCCGCTGCACGATGCCGAACCCACATTGCTACGGCATTCGGAAGGCGCGCGCGTGGACAGCCTCTTCGACGACACCGAACCCGACCGCGACGAGTTCATCCAAGAGGAGCTCGTTGAATTCGAGCACTCGTCCTCCTTCGCGCGCTACGTCTCGGAGGGCATGGCGCTGCTCGAAGACTGGCTGCGCGACCCGAGCTAGCACCCCGCTCCCCACCCCACCCGGCGGCGACGCCCGGTCCCTAGGACCGGGGCTACAGCGCCGAAAGTTCCTGCTATTTGCAGACTTCTTGAACCCGAAGTGGCAAATAGCCCGTGCCGAGACCGTCTGCGCGGAAGTAAACTTCTTGTTGTCATTACAGACAACGGATACATCCACAAAGGCGACCGCGTTCAGGTGCTCGGAATCGGCAGCGGGCGCGTCATCGCCGTCATCAACGGGGCGCTGTACCGCGTCCGCTACGACCGACCCGACCCGCTCGGTAATCCGAGCGGCGATCACCTCATCGACGTGCTGAGGCGGACGCGATGACCGCAATTACTAAAACGGGACTCCTGTACTCCGGGGCGAGCCGCGTGGATATCTGGAAGAGGTTCGGATTGACCGGAGCGGGACGCTGATGCACGGCCACATCCGCAAGCGCCACAAGCCGGACTGCGCCAACCGCGCGGACAAGCACCGGCGCTGCAACTGTAACGGGCGCTGGCAGGCGCGCATGCCCGACCCCGACCCCACGCGGCCGCGCAACGCCGAGATCTCGAAGACGTTCCGCACGGAACAGGAAGCGCGCGACTGGTTGGCCGTGCAGCGCGGCGCGCAGCTGGGCGGCGAATGGCTGGACCCGCGCAAGGCCGAGCGCCCGTTCGCCGCGGTCGTTGCAGCGTGGCAGGAGTCGTGGCCCGGACGCCTGTCTCCGCTCACGGAGCAGCGCTACCGCGGCGTGCTGGACAGGTACCTACTGCCCGAGTTCGGCGCCATCCCGGTCGGCCGCATCACGCGCGAGGTCGTGCAGCGCTACGTCAACCGCTTGGCGGCGAGCGGAGGACACGCGCCGGGCACCATCCGCAACATCTTCGCCGTCCTTCGTACTGCGCTGAGCGAGGCGCTGACGCTCAACATCATCCGCGTCAATCCCTGCCTCGGCATCCGGCTACCGAAGCCGCGGCGCGAGGAGATGCTGTTTCTCACGCCGGACGAAGTTGCGGCGCTGGCGGAAGGGATCGACCCGCACTTCCGCGTGTTGGTCTACGTCGCTGCATACACGGGCCTACGCGCGGGCGAACTCGCGGGGCTGCAACGGCAAGACGTAGACCTGCTACGCGGCGTCATCCATGTCCGTCGCTCCGTGCGCGACGTCAACGGGCGGCTCGAGATCGGCACGCTCAAGACGGAGCACTCGCGCCGCACCGTCTCGCTGCCGCGCTTCTTGCGCGAGATGTTGGCCGAGCACTTGGCCTCCCCCATCCCCGGCGGCACAGGCCCAGAGGCGTACGTGTTCACGATGAAGCGCGGCGGACCGATCCGGCACCGCACCCTGTACGGCAAGTTCTTCCGCCGGGCGGTGGCCGGGTGGACGGACGGTTGGGGACGAGAGCATCCCGGCGCGCTGCCGGCGCATCTACACGGCCTCCGCTTCCACGACCTGCGGCACACGGCAGCGTCGTTGGCCATCCACGCGGGCGCGCACCCGCTGCTCGTCTCAAAGATGCTCGGGCACTCGTCCGTGACGATCACGCTGGACAGGTATTCGCACCTCTTCCCAGAGGCTACAAGTTCGGTCGCGGAAAAGATGGACGGCCTCTACGCGGCCTCTCAGCCAGCCAAGGGCAATGTTCTGAGCCTGTAGCTGCTGTTCTGCGGGAATTACTAAAACGGGACTCCGGTGGGCGGGGGCGAACCGGACGAAAACGTCCACCACATGCGATGAGCAGGAAAATCAGGTTCGCAAACGGTAAGGATCGGGTACCGCTCCTGCCATGCTCGGTCAGAACCTGCGGCAGCTGACCCGCATCGCGGCGACGCTTGAACTCCTGCTCGAATCGCTGTCCGAGCCGGGCGCGGAGCACCTGGCCGATGATGCGCTCCTGGCCGATCTGCAAGACCTGCGCGACCGCGTGTTCACCGAGCTCGGCTCCGCCTCCGGCGGCAGCTAGCAAGTCCCCGTTAGGACACCTCCCTAGAGTTCCCAAACTCGCCCCACACAGCATCGTGCGGCGTGGTAGCGTCGACGATGCGCAACCACAGCACGCATCCGCGACGACGCCGATCCTGGCCAGCGGATAGCAGGCGCGACTGACGGCCCGCTAGGGCCACCTCAGGAAGTGGGTTGACCAGCCGACGCTGCGCGTCGGAAAACCCGTTTCATCAGAGGAGGGAGCATGACGCTCCAAGAGCAAGAGAAGCGTTCGCAGCGGTGGGTTCGCCACGAGCGCGAAACGGCGACTGCACTCGCCGAAGCAGTTGAAGAACTCGAACGCGTGCTGCAGCAGATACGGCATGGTCGGGTTCTGCTGCCGGAGGACGTCGTACAGATCTACGAGGCTGTCGCCAAAGTCTTCTGGCCCGCTGTTAGGACGACCTACGAGTGGCGCGAGTGGGCCCTCACGGAGGTGCCGTGATGGCCGCGCTCCAATCACGCAAGTCGCCAGAGGTCCGGCTCACGCCCATGACGATGCTGGTGTTCGACGTGCCGTTCCCGATTCCGAGCGAGTACGCGAGCCGGATCGGGATCGGGACGCGGTCGTATCCTCGGCAACAGAACGGATCGTCGGAGGCACTCGCGAAGCGTGCGACGCCACTCGCACGCGAGATGGTTGAGGCCGTGCCGCAGGACGGGGTGTGGTACCTCGCCGCCATTTGCTACTCGCACGGCCAAGCGCCGGCGCTCGCCAGCCACGTTGGGCGGGGCGGCTACGGACCCGACATTGAGATCGCGGTCGGGCCGATCCCGAACAAGAACATCCGCGGGATGGGTCGCGAGCACGCAGTCCTCATCAGACGGACGAGCTGGCTGTAGGACGATGAACGCGGCGGCGGACGGCTTCGGCTGTCCGCCGTCCACCTACTTCGTGTCGCGTCGCCGAGATTCGTGTCCGTGGCGCGTCGTGTCGGAATCAATGAAACGGCCACGCTCATCCTTGATCCGAACCTCCCCGCCTCCGAGGTTCTCAACTATCTGGCGCGCCCGATCCTGCGCCTGTCGCTTGGTGTTCGTGTGGGCGCTCGCGCGCTGATGATTCTCCTTTACGACGTCCCACCCGCCCCGATCGTGGTTCGGGACGATGTAACGGTCGTTGTCGTTGCCCTTTCTCGGAGCCATCCTTCACCCCCAACTCGTGTTGTCGTCCGTCTTCCCAATCCCGCGGGAACACATGCTTCCGTCTTGCGCCTGGCGTAACCTCACCGAGGTGACTCAGGTCGACGCAGTGGCCGAGCGGAAGCGCCTGACGGACCTCCACGAGAAGGCGACCGACGCCTTCGACCGCGCCATCATGACGCTCTCCGGCGGCGCCCTCGCCGTCTCGCTCACCTTCATCCATGACGTCGCGCGTCACCCGACGCACAAGTGGACCCTCGCGACAGCGTGGTCGTGCTTCGCGGCGAGCCTCTTGCTCATCCTCTCGTCATTCCTAACGAGTGAGCGCGCGATTGTCCGGATGGTGAAGCAACTGGACGAGGAGACGGAGGAGATACCGCGCGGGCGGCTGACCGACGTTCTGAATTGGGGAGCTGCCTTGGCGTTCGTTGTCGGCGTGATTTTTCTCGTCCTGTTCGCGCTGTTGAATATCTGAGCGATGCCACAGAGGAAGAAGTCTGGTAGCGGCGGCGGTAGCTCGAAGAAGTCGTCATCGCGGAGGAGCTCGAAGAAGCGTGGCGCCAACAACCCGATCCCGCCGAAACGCAACAAGAAGAACAAGTGATGTCAGACCGCCACGACAAGCAACGCGAGTACGGGAACAACCCGATTCCTCCGCGCCCGCAGCAAGGCGGCGAACGCGGGAACAACCCCATCCCGCCCAAGACACCCGCCAACAATCCGATCCCGCCAAAGAAGAACTAACCGACAGCGGGCGGCGACGAAGCGGGAGCGGCGCGGCTACGGCTTCGCGCTCGCTCCCGCTTCTGGCTTCTTGATGAGGTCAAGCAGTTTGGTGAAGACCTCGTCGGGCCATCCCAATTCGACTATTGCCTCCGCATAGTGATCCGCGCCAAGATGGGCGGTTCGGCTGTGCGCCACGCGACATTGCTCGGCGCGCGCCCGAAGCGTCACCATCGCCTTCTCGGTGAGGATCCTCCGGAGCAGCTCGTCAGCTGAAGTTGCGCTACCCGTGATCGCTGGCATTCGCCCTCCCGGTGTCATGTTGTCTGCAGGTACTCGTCGAGCGCCTTCCGGGCGTCGTCAAAGACGAAATAGCGTCCCGCTCTCTCGACGTCGTAGCGACCAAAGTCGATGTCCACGACCTTGGCCGCCATCTGCCCCTTCTTGATCAACCGGTCCTGCGCGACGAGCACAACCCGCAGCGCCGCGCGAGCCGACTTCTTGTCCGGGGCGCATCCGTCCTTGCCCGGCTGCATCTGCAGGCCGAGCTCCTCCGGCGTCACGCCACCCGCGGACTCTGGTGGAAGAAGCTCCAAAGCCTCGCGTGATCGCGTTCCGTTCCGTAGCTTCGTGTGGAGCGTGACGGCATCGTGAGGCTTCTTCGTTGACTCGATGGTCGCCGAACGTCGCGCGAACCACTCGTCGCGAAAGCGGTGTGCCTCCTCAACGAGCGCATTCACTCCTGCATCGGTCGCGGGGGCCGTGAGCACCAGTTGGCTCTCGGCTGCCGTTGCCATCCTGCCTCCCCTCCTTTGATCGTACGTTCAGGCGGAGAGTACACGGACCCACGGTAGCGGGCCCACGGCGCCACGGTCCCGCACGGTCTAGCTCCGGCGTCACCCGGCCGAAAAGCCAGGCGTAGAGCGGGTTCTAGCGCTTAGTTAACCGGTCTCCAAAACCGGGGGTTGCAGGTTCGAGTCCTGTCGCCCCTGCTCCCTCGGCCGGCCGCGGTCAACGCGGCGGCGTGTGCCCCGGCAGCAGCGCGCCGCCCGCTCGCTCGTACTCGGCGGCCGTGATCTCGACGATCCCCCAGCAGCCGCACTCGCACAGGAAGCCGAGGGGTGCGGGGTCCGACCGCGCCTCCAGGCGGTCGGCCAGCCCGAGGATCTTCTCGTTGACGATCCGCGCTAGCTGCGCCCGATCCACGCGCTGCCGAACGTAGTTGGGCAATCGCTGCGGCGGTATGGGTCCTCCGGCCCATCGCTACGTCCGCCGAGACCTATTCGTGTGGTTTGGAAAACGGAAAACGGGAAGTCGGTGCTCGGTGACAGGCACAGAGGCCTCCCGCTTGATGCGAATCGCGGCGGTGGCCGAACTCCTCCTCGGCTGGCTCTCGGAGCCCGGCACGGACCACCTCGCCGACGAGGCGCTCCTCACGGACCTGCAAGACCTGCGCGAGCGAGTCGAGGCAGAGCTCCGCGCCGCCGGCTCCGGCTAGCGCGGTCGAGGCGCCTCCACCTCCCCGGTCTCGTAGGCTGCGCGCAAACCGAACGAGGAGGAACCATGGCGCTCGCGCGTGTCGTCAGCTTCGAGAACGTCAACCAGGAGAACGTGACGCGGATCAGGGAGAGCGTCCGCAGCGGCGACCTGCCGGGGGGATGCCGCCGGCGGAGTTCCTCCTGCTCCACGACGCCGAGTCGGACAAGGCGCTCGCGATCGTGATCGTCGAGACGGAGGACGACTACCGGCGCGTGGACGAGATCCTCGGCGGCGTCCCCGCCGACGAGGCCGCCGGCCGTCGCACCTCGGTCGCGCGGTACGAGGTGGCCGTTCGCGCGTCGCCGAGCTGAGCTCCGCCGAGCACGCTCGACCGCCTCGAAACGATCCCCCGATGGAGGACTGGACGCCGCGCCGCGCCGCGGCGACCGTGAGAGACGTCCCTGCGGCGTGAACCAAGGGAGCTCATCGTGAAACGTCTCCACCTCCTGCTCGTCGTGGCCGCTGCCGCCGTCGCGAGCGTCGCGGGCGTCGCCGGCGCACGCGCCGACAACGCCGGTAAGGTCACGCTCTGCCACGGAACCGCGTCGGATACGAACCCGTTCGTCCAGATCACCGTCAGCGCCAACGCCGTCCCGGCCCAGATGATGGACACCGGGCAGCGCGAGCAGACGTTCCAGTACGACCCCTCGTTCCCGACCTGCCTGGACCAGTTCCTGGCGGGCCAGAACCTCTAGCAGAGGCCGTCGACGCGCGCGGGCGGGGCTGCGGCCGCCTCGCCCGCCGGGTCGCGAGCGCGCTTACATTCCTCAGAAGCTGGGCACGCTTGTGCTCTGCGCGCGCGCCACAATTCGAGCCGAGGCATCTTGGCTGACTCACAGCAACCCGACCGCCTGCTTCGGCTGCAGGCGCTCACGGACGCGGCGCTCGCGCACCTCGAGCTGGACGCGCTGCTCGACGCGCTCCTGTCGCGTACGCGGGAGATTCTCGAAGTCGACACGTGTGCCGTCCTCCTCCTCGACGAGGAGACGGGAGAGCTCGTCTCGCGGGCCGCCGTCGGGATCGAGGAGGAGGTCGAGCAGGGCGTCCGGGTTCCCGTCGGAAAGGGCTTCGCCGGACGCATCGCGGCGCAGATCGAGCCGGTGATCCTCGACGACGTCGACCACACGGACGTCGTCAACCCGATCCTGCGGGAGAAGGGGATCAAGTCGATGCTGGGCGTCCCGCTCGTCGTCGAGACGCAGGTGCTCGGCGTGCTCCACGTCGGCACGCTGACACCGCGGAGGTTCGACCGCGCGGACGTCGAGCTGCTCCAGCTTGCCGGCGACCGCGCGGCGATCGCGATCGAGCACGCGCGCCTCTTCGAAGCCGAGCAGGCGGCGCGGCGCCGGCTGGAGCGCATTCAGGTCGTCACCGACACGGCGCTCGCCCACCTCGAGGTGGACGAGCTGCTCGAGGTGCTGCTTCCGCGCGTACGGGACGTGCTGCACGCCGACACGTGTGTCGTCCTCCTTCGCGACGACGCCACCGGCGAGCTCGTCGCGCGCGCGGCTGCCGGCGTTGCGCAGGAGGTCGCCGGGGGCGGCTTCGCCGGCAAGGTGGCCGCCGAACGCAGGCCCGTGATCCTCGAGGACGGCGATACGCACCTGCTCGACCCGGTGCTGCGCGAGCAGGGGACGACATCCCTGGCGGGCGTTCCGCTGATCGCGGCCGGCGACGCGATCGGCGTCCTGCAGGTGAGCGCGCGTGCCCACCGCGCGTTCACGCCGGAGGACGTCGAGCTCCTGCAGCTCGCGGCCGGGCGCGCCGCGATCGCGATCGAGCACGCGCGCGTCTTCGACGCCGAGCGCCGCGCCCGTGCACGCATCGAGAACGTGCAGGCGGTGACCGACGCCGCGCTCGCCCACCTCGACGTCGACGAGCTGCTCGAGGTCCTCCTCCCGCGTATCCGCGACATTCTCTCGGCCGACACGTGCGCCGTCCTCCTGCTCGACGACGAGACGGACGAGCTGGTGGCGACCTCGGCGATCGGGATCGAGGAGGAGGTCGAGCAGGGCGTCCGGATCCCGCTCGGCAAGGGCTTCGCCGGGCGCATCGCCGCGCACCGGCATCCGGTGATCCTGGACGACGTCGATCACGCGGACATCTTCAACCCCATCCTGCGCGAGAAGGGGATCAAGTCGATGCTCGGGGTGCCGCTCCTCGTCCGGGACCGCGCCATCGGGGTGCTCCACGTCGGGACGCTCACGCACCGGCGCTTCACACACGACGACACCGAGCTCCTGCAGCTCGTCGCCGAACGGGTCGCGCTCGCGGTCGAGCGCGCACAGCTCTACGAGGAGACCGTGCGGCTCGACCAGCTCAAGCTGAACTTCGTCGCGATCGCGTCGCACGAGCTCCGCACGCCGGCCACCTCGGTGTACGGCGCGTTCGCGACCTTGGTCGAGCGCGGGCACGACCTGTCGGAGGAGCTGCGCGAGCAGCTGCTCAGGATCGGCTACGAGCAGGCCGCGCGGCTTCGGCGGCTGCTCGAGGAGCTCCTCGACCTGTCGCGGCTCGACGCGCACTCGATCGCGCTGGATCCGCGGCCGACGGTGCTGCAGACGGCGCTCGCGCAGATCGTCGGCGAGGCGGTCTCGGACGGAGGCGACGTGTCGCTGCAGGTGCCTGCGGACCTCGCGGCCGTCGTCGACCCGCTCGTGCTCGACCGCGTCGTCTCGAACCTGGTGATCAACGCGCGGCGCTACGGCGCACCGCCGATCGTCGTTCAGGCCGAGCAGCGCGACCGGCACCTGCGCATCGCCGTCGAGGACCGAGGCGGCGGCATCCCCGACGAGCTCCGTCCGCGGCTGTTCGAGCGCTTCGCGCACGGCGAGAGCGCGACGGGCAGCGGCCTCGGGCTGGCGATCGCGCGCGCGTACGCCCGCGCGCACGGCGGCGACTTGATCTACGACCCGTCGGGTCGCGGGGCCCGGTTCGAGCTGATCATCCCCCAGCAGACGTGAGTCACGGCTCCGGGACGGGCTCCGGCCCGCGTCCGGTGGCGAGCACGCAGCCGACGAGGATCAGCGCGAACCCGAGAAGCATCCCGGCGCTCAGGTGCTCGCTCAGCACGGTGACGCCGAGGATCGCCGCGACCGCCGGGTTGACGTAGGTGATCACGGTGGCGCGGACGGGGCCGACCTCTGCGATCAGCGCGAAGAAGATGAGGAACGCGACCGCGGTGCAGACGACGGCGAGGCCGAGCACCGACTCGACCACGTGCGCCGACGGCATCGACGCGGGCCAGCTCGCGGCCGCGAACGGCGCGTACACGACCGCCGAGATCAGAAGCGACGCCGCGACCACGCCGAGCGCCGGCACGTCCGCCAGCCGGCGCGAGAGGATGATCGGGCCGACGGCGTAGCAGACGGCCACGCACGCGATCTCGCCGACCGCGAGCGCGTCGACCTGGCCCACGTCGAGCCCGACGAGCGCCGCGACGCCGCCGATCCCCACGAGGAGGCCGAGCCACCGCCGGGCGCCCTGGCGCTCCCGCGCTCCCGTCAGCGCGACGAGGACGGCGCCGACGAGCGGCACCGCCGCCACCAGGAGGCCGGTCAGCGAGCTGGTGAGCTTCGTCTCGGCGCGCGCGAGCAGCACCCACGGAACCATCACCTCGATCGCGGTGTACGCGACGAGCGGCGCCCAGCGCGCGAGGAGCGGGCGCAGCTCGCCGCGCCGCGCCGCGAACGGAACGAGGAGCAACGCGCCCAGCCCGGTCCGGAAGAAGACGAGCGTCACGGGCGCGAGCTCGCGCACGGCCACGCGGATCATGAGGTACGGAACGCCCCAGATCACGCACATGGCTGCGAACAGCAGGGCGCCTCTGCGGTTCATTCAGCGGTCTCGGTCAGCATCCTCACCACGTACAACGCCGCAACGACGGCGATCGTGAGGTCGTTCCCGAGGCACCACTGGCAGATCGCGCCGATCGGCCCGAGCTGCGCCCAGAGCAGATAGCCGCTGAAGACGACGCCGACGGCGGCGACGAAGACGCCGGCAAGCGCGGCCTCCACCCCACGCACGACGGCGAGGCCGAGCAGAACGCCGTACGCGACGAGCCCGAGCAGCGCGACGGGCACGCCCGCGAGCTCCGCGTACTTCGACTTCTGCACCGTCTCGCAGCCGCCCGTCGTGCACACCGGCGCCGTATGCGCGTAGTGCACGTACGTGAGGTAGCCGGCGATTCCGAGGCCGACGACGCATGCTGCGGCGATGGCGCCGCGCAGCCTCACCGAAGCGCGGCGTCGAGCGCAGCCGTGAAGACGCCCGGCTCGAGGCCGCTGACCTGCAGCTGGCGGAACGCGCCGAGCGGCTTCTGGATCGCGAACGTCGGCGTGCCGTTGACGCCGTAGGCGCCTGCCTGGTTCGCCGCCTGCCGGAGCTTCGCGGTGACCGCCTTCGTGTTCGCGTCCTTGATCAGCCTCGAGTACGAGACGCCGACCTCCCGTGCGGCGTCGCGGATCGTCCGCAGCGTGATCCAGCCGCTGTTCTCGTCGCCCTGCCGCTCGTACAGCGCCTCGGACAGGTTCCACAGCTTGTTCTGCAGCCCCGCGGCGTAGACCGCGCGCAGGCCGTCGACGCTGTTCGGGCCGATGACGACGATGCCGCGGTAGACGATCTTGATGCGGCCGGTGCGGACGTAGTTCTGCACGACCGTCGGGAGGGTGTCGATGTTCCACTCGCGGCAGTAGGGGCACTGCGGGTCCTCGAAGACCGTCAGCGTCACGGGCGCCGACGCCCTGCCGAGCGTGTCGTCGCGCTGCGGCACGCCGGCGAAGGTGGAGACAGCCTCGGGCCCGCCCGTCGACGGCGTCGTCGCCGTCGTCGTCGTCCTCGCCGACTTCGAGCCGCCGCCCGCGACCGCGATCACGACGGCGACGACCACCACCGCGGCGGCGATCGCGCCGCCCAGCATGAGCAGGCGGGTCCGGTCCATCGGCGGACAGGATGCCGCAAGCGCCAGCCGTTAGGCTCCGGCGCGATGGCTCTTCTGCAGTCGCGCGTGGAGCGCACGGACGACTTCGGGCGCAGACGCGAGCGCATGCAGGGGCTGGTGGACGAGCTGCGCGCGCGCACGGCCGAAGTCGCCGCCGGCGGCGGCGAGCGCTCAGTCGAACGGCATCGCGCGCGCGGGAAGCTGCTCGCACGCGAGCGGATCGACCGCCTCGTCGACCCCGGCACCGCATTCCTCGAGCTGAACGCGCTCGCCGCCTGGGACGTCTACGACGGGCAGGCGCCGAGCGCGGGCATCGTGACGGGGATCGGCGTCGTCGAGGGACGCGAGTGCGTCGTCGTGGCGAACGACGCGACGGTCAAGGGCGGCTCGTACTTCCCGCTCACCGTGAAGAAGCACCTCCGCGCGCAGGAGGTCGCGGAGCAGAACCACCTCCCCTGCCTGTACCTCGTCGACTCCGGAGGCGCCTATCTGCCGCTGCAGGCGGACGTCTTCCCGGACCGGGACCACTTCGGCCGGATCTTCTTCAACCAGGCGCGAATGTCCGCGAAGGGCATCCCGCAGATCGCCGTGGTGATGGGCTCGTGCACGGCCGGCGGTGCGTACGTGCCGGCGATGAGCGACGAGACGGTGATCGTGCGCGGCACCGGCACGATCTTCATCGGCGGTCCGCCGCTCGTGAAGGCGGCTACGGGCCAGGACGTCACGGCCGAGGAGCTGGGCGGCGCCGACGTGCACGCTCGGCAATCGGGCGTCGCCGACCACTACGCGACCTCCGACGAGCACGCGCTCGCCATCGCGAGGCGCATCGTCGCCAACGCGCAGACGGCGCGTCCTGCGCTTCCGTGGGAGCGGTCGTCGCCCGAGCCGCCCGCCGTCGACCCCTCCGACCTGTACGGGCTGATTCCCGACGACCACCGCACGCAGCTCGACGCCCGCGAGGTGATCGCGCGCGTCGTCGACGGGTCTCGTTTCGACGAGTTCAAGGCGCTCTACGGCGAGACGCTCGTGTGCGGCTGGGCGCGGCTCGAGGGTTACCCGGTCGGGATCCTCGCGAACAACGGCGTCCTCTTCGCGGAGAGCGCGCAGAAGGGCGCGCACTTCATCGAGCTCGCGTGCGCGCGCCGCGTGCCGCTCCTCTTCCTGCAGAACATCACCGGCTTCATGGTCGGCAGGGAGTACGAGGCCGGCGGCATCGCGCGCGACGGCGCCAAGCTCGTCACCGCGGTCGCTTGCGCGGAAGTGCCGAAGTTCACGGTCGTCATCGGCGGCTCGTTCGGGGCCGGGAACTACGGGATGTGCGGCCGCGCCTACGCGCCGCGGCAGCTCTGGATGTGGCCGAACGCGCGCATCTCGGTGATGGGCGGCGAGCAGGCTGCGACGGTGCTGAGCATGGTGGGCAACGTCGACCCCGACGAGATCCGGGCGAAGTACGAATCGGAGGGCAACCCGTACTACTCGACCGCGCGACTCTGGGACGACGGCATCCTCGATCCGCTCGACACGCGCCGTGTGCTCGCGCTCGGAATCGCGGCCTCGCTCAACGCGCCGATCCCCGCGTCGACGTTCGGCGTCTTCCGGATGTGAGCGCGCTCGTCTCCCTCGTGCCGGTCGGTACCTGGTACCCGGGTTGACAGCCTGCGCGAAGGTGCTGTCGTGAGCGCGCTGCGCGTCGAACGCGACGACGCCGTTCTGCGTGTCGCAATGGCGCGCTCCGACCGTCGGAACGCGCTCGACGCCGCGCTGATCGACGAGCTCGCCGCGGCGTTCGCCGACGTCGGCGACGCACGTGCGGTCGTGCTGTCCGGCGACGGACCGTCGTTCTCCGCGGGCGCCGACGTCGAATGGATGCGCGCGTCGATCGAGCTCTCGTACGACGAGAACGTCGCCGACGCGCTGCGGCTGCGCGCGATGCTGGACGCGATCGACTCGTGCCTCGCGCCCGTCGTGGCGCGCGTGCAGGGTCATGCGCTCGGCGGCGGCTGCGGCCTCGTCGCGTGCTCCGACGTCGTCGTCGCGGAGCCGGCGGCACAGTTCGCGTTCAGCGAGGTGAAGCTCGGCATCGTGCCGGCGGTCATCTCCCCCTTCGCGCTCGCGAAGATCGGGCCCGCCGCGGCTCGACGCTACTTCTTGACCGGCGAGCGCTTCTCCGCCGAGGCCGCGCTCCGGATCGGTCTCGTGCACGAGCTCGCGGACGACCTCGACGCTGCCGTCGCGCGCATCGTGGACGAGCTCCTCAGCGCCGGGCCGCAAGCGGCGCGCGCGGCGAAGGAGCTCGCGCGGGCGCCGCTCGAGGCGGACGAGACGGCGCGCCGGATCGCCGAGCGGCGGACGAGCGCCGAGGGCCAGGAGGGGCTGCGCGCGTTCCTCGAGAAGCGCGCGCCACGCTGGCGGAGCGAGCGATGATCGCGTCGTGACCCTCGACGACGTTCGGCCGCTGATCGACGCTCCGTCGCCGGCGGTCTTGACGACCTACCGGAAAGACGGGAGCGCGTTGACCACGCCGGTGTGGTTTCGCTTTCACGACGGCGCGTTCGAGGTCGTGCTCGCGGAGGGCGACGTGAAGCGGCAGCATCTCGGCCGGACGCCGCGCTGCCTGCTCGTGATCTTCGAAGCCGTGCCTCCGTTTCGGGGTATCGAGGTCAAGGGCGAGCCGGAGCTGGTGGACACCGACGTGACGTCTGTGCGCGAGGCGATCGCCGGGCGCTACCTGGGCGTCGAGCGCGGCCGCCGCTACGCCGAGACGCGGCGGTCGCGGCGAGGCACGGTCGTGCGCCTGCTGCCGAACGACCCCCGGGTGTGGGACCTGGCCGCGGTCCTTCCGGACTAAGAAGCCCTCAGTCCGCGCGCAGCGAGACCGGCCGCGAGATCTGCACCGCGAACCTCCGGCCGCCCGGGACCTCGACGCGGTAGCTCCCCGGGCGCAACGTCCGGTCGAAGACGCCACGCGACGTCGCGACGGATAGCCAGCGGCGCCGGGTCAGGCGTTGCACCTGGAGCGGGAGCGCCGGCTGCACGCGCGCCTGCAGGCGGGAGCCGTCGGCGCTGACGACGACGCGCGGAGCGACCTGGAGCCCGACGGCGTCGCCCGCGACGCCGTTGTACGCGAGCCGCAGCTCCGTCGACGAGGCCGCGCTGAGCCACACGACGAAACGGCCGTCCGGAGCGACGTGCAGGTGCCGCACCGTCCGCCATCCCGCCACGGTCAGCTCCTGCAGCCGCGCACGGCCGAGGCCGCGCACGAAGCCCGTGACGCGGACGGTCGCGCCGTACAGCGCACGCCCCGGCTCCTCGAGCGTCATCGCACGCAGGTCGAAGTCGGTCGACCCGAGATGGAACATCCGCCTGATCACAACGCCGGGAAACACGCGCCACCCGGTCGCGGTGAGGACGCGCACGGCGCGCGCACGGCCGGACGAGTTGCGCACCACCTCCATGTCGCGCACACGCGCGAGCCCGAGCACCGACGCGACGTGCGCGGCCGTCAGCACCTGCGTCGGCCACACGTGGTGGGGCGAGATGTAGTCGTACGGGTCGCGCACGGAGACGAGGTACGGCACCTGCGTCGCGCGCGGCCACGCATCGTGGATCGACGACGTCCGGCCGCCGGAGCTCGAGAAGTAGTAGGCGGGGATGATGCGGCCGCGCCAGACGAGGACCTGCCCCGCCGTCGCGCCGACCGCGAGGTTCGTCTCCGGGCGCTCGGCGCGGATGCCGCCGTACATCTGCGAACGCTGGTCGGCGTAGACGTCGTAGTCGGCGGTCGGGTGGAGCATCGCGAGCACGTACGAGCGTGCGGCGACCGCCTGCGCCTCGTACGTCTGCACGTGCCATCCCTTCGGCGCCTCCCACGGGACGACGCCGCGCAGGTAACGGTCGAGCGGCAGCACGTTCACCGCCATCAGCCCGTCGGGCTTCGCCTTCACGAGCACGTCGCCGCGGTAGCCGGCGAGGTCGACCTGCAACGGCTGCGCTCCGGGCACGAAACGCAGCGGCTGCGCCAGCTTGCGGTGCTGGAGCATGAACCGCCGGTCGACCACCACGGCGCGTGCCGGCAGGTGGAGCTTGCGGCCGCGGGCGTCGACGACGAGAAACGGCGCCGCCGACCCGACGCGCACCGAGTCCTGCCGCTGGAGCAGCAGCACCCGCACGGGGCGCGGCGGCACGAGCGCGACCTGGGTGTGCGGGTAGTAGTGCGCGAGGATCTGCCGGTAGTCGAAGCCGTGGCGCGCGTACCCCTCGGCGCCCCACTGGCTCATCCCGACGCCGTGGCCCCACCCGCGGCCGTCGAGCAGGAACACCGTGCCGGCGGAGGCCGCCACGGGCACGACGAGCACGGCAACGGCGGCTGCGGCGACCCAGACCCTCATCGCGGACGCGAACGGTAGCGTCGGTGTCGATGCGGCGCATCCTCCTTTTGGCGGCCACGGTCGTCTTCGTCGACACGATCTTCTTCGCGGCGCTGACGCCGCTGCTGCCGCACTACGCGCACGCGCTCGGGCTCGGCAAGACCGGCGCGGGCGTGCTCGCGGCCGCCTACCCGGCCGGCTCCTTCGTCGGTGCGGTTCCGAGCGGCGTCGTCGCGGCGCGCGCCGGCGTGAAGCGCACGGTGCTGGTCGGGCTGACGGCCGTCGCCGTCTGCATCGTCCTCTTCGGCGTCGGCGACCGCGCGTGGGAGCTCGACGTCGCGCGGTTCGTCCAGGGCGTGGCGAGCGCGTTCTCGTGGACCGGCGCGCTGGCGTGGCTCGTCGCGGCCGCTCCCGCCGGCCGCCGGGGCGAGCTGATCGGGACGGCGTTCGCGGCCGCCGTGGGCGGCGCTCTCTTCGGCCCCGTCCTCGGCGGCGTCGCCACCGTCGCGGGGACCGGTTGGACGTTCGGCGTCGTCGGTGTCGCGTCGCTCGGCCTCGTCGCGTTCGCCGCGACGACGCCGTCGTCGACCCCCGAGGAGCCGCAGCCGCTGCGCAAGCTGGTGGCTGCGTTCGGGGACCGGCGGCTGCTCGGCGGGTTCTGGTTCGTCGTCCTGCCTGCGCTTCTCTTCGGCGTGCTCGACGTGCTCGCGCCGCTTCGGCTCGCGCGCCTCGGCCTCTCCGGCGTCGCGATCGGCGCGGTGTTTCTCGCGGCCGCGGCGCTCGAGGCCGGCAACAACATCGTCGTCGGCCGCGCGTCCGACCGCCGCGGCACCGCGCGCCCGATCATCGCCGGCCTCGCGGCGTCCGCGGCTGTCGCGGCCTTGCTGCCGTGGCCGGCGCGCGCGGCGCTCCTCGTCCCCGTCGTCGTCGTCAGCGGCATCGCGTTCGGCACGTTCTTCACGCCGGGCATGACGCTGCTCGCGAACGTCTCGGAGGAGCGAGGGCTCGACTACGGCTATACGTTCGCGATCGTCGGCCTCGCGTGGGCGCCCGGCGCCGCTCTCGGCGCCTCGGGCGGCGGCGCGCTCGCGCACGCCGCCGGCGACGCCGTCCCATACCTCGCCCTCTCGGTGACCTGCGCCCTTACGCTTGGGGGCGCATGGCTCTCGCGAGGATCGACCGCCTGGACGACGCCGTCGGCGAAGGCATCGAGCAGCTCGTCGTCTCCCACCACCGACGCCGCCTGAGGCGGCACGGGTGGGCGCGGGCGTACGCGCCGCCCGACGACGGCCTCTGGTGCGCCGGCGACCCACCGCCGAGGCCGGGAAACCGGATCGAGCCGCTCATCGACGGCGACGACGCGCTCGGACGGCTGGCGGCGGACATTCGCGCGGCATCGACGAGCGTCCACCTCGCCGGCTGGCACTTCGACCCCGGGTTCCGGCTCGTCGCGGGCGGCCCGACGCTGCGCGAGCTGCTCGCGCAGGTCGCCGAGCGCGTGGACGTGCGGCTGCTCGCATGGGCCGGCGCGCCGCTGCCGCTCTTCTCGCCGTCGCGCAAGACGGTCCGCCGCGACCGCGACGCATTCGTGCGCGGGACCCGCATCCGGATGGAGCTCGACGCGCGCGAGCGCCCGATGCACTGCCACCACGAGAAGCTCGCCGTCGTCGACGGCCGGATCGCGTACGTCGGCGGCATCGACCTGACGGGCCTCGCGGGCGACCGCCGCGACGCCTCCGGCCATCCTCCGCGCGACGGGCTCGGCTGGCACGACGCCGCGGTCCGGATCGAAGGCCCGCTCGTGCAGGACGTCGCCGCGCACGTCGCGCTCCGCTGGCGGGAGGTGACGGGCGAGCAGCTCCAGGCCGCGGCGGATCCGACGCCCGCCGGCGACGTCGAGGCGCAGTTCGTGAGGACGGTCCCGAACGGGATCTACGACGCGCTGCCGCAAGGCGACTTCCGGATCCTCGAGGCGTACGTCCGCGCGCTGAGGTCGGCGAGGAGCCTCGTCTACCTGGAAAACCAGTTCCTGTGGTCGCCCGAGGCGGTACGCATCCTCGAGGCGAAGCTGCGCAATCCTCCGAGCGACGACTTCCACGTCGTCGTCCTCCTTCCCGCGCGGCCGAACAACGGCGCCGACGACACGCGCGGGCAGCTCGGCGTGCTCGTCGACGCCGACCGCGACGGAAGGTTCCTCGCGTGCACGCTCTACCAGCCGGGCCGGCGCCAGCAGGTGTACGTGCACGCGAAGATCGCCGTCGTCGACGACCGCTGGCTGGCGATCGGCTCGGCGAACCTGAACGAGCACTCGTTCTTCAACGACACCGAGGCGTGCGTGATCACGTGCGACGCGCGTCTGGCCCGCGACACGCGCCTGCGGCTGTGGCGCGAGCATCTCGAGGTCGAAGAGCCCACGTTCGAGACCTGGCGGGAGCGGGCCGACGAATCCGCCTACGACCGGTTGCGTCTCCTGCCGCACGTCTCGCGGCGCGTGCGTCGGTTCCTGGGGCCGATCAACGGCCTGCTCGTCGACGGTTAACGTCACGCCGTGCAGAAGGTCCTCGTTGCGAACCGCGGCGAGATCGCGCTGCGCGTCTTCCGCGCGGCACGCGAGCTCGGGCTCGCGACCGTCGCAGTCGCGGCGGGCGACGACGCGACGTCGCTGCACGCGCGCTCGGCGGACGAGACGGTCGCGATCCGCTCGTACCTCGACGCCGACGAGCTCCTGCGCGCGGCGCGCGAGACAGGCGCCGACGCGATCCACCCCGGTTACGGCTTCCTCGCCGAGAGCGCCGAGCTCGCGGAGGCGGTCGAGTCGGCGGGGCTGACATGGGTCGGGCCCCCGCCGGCCGCGCTGCGCGCCGGCGGCGACAAGCTCGCCGCGAAGAAGATCGCCGCCGAGAACGGCGTCCCGACGGTGCCCGAGGCGTCGGAGCCGCCGCTGATCGTGAAGGCGGCGGCCGGCGGCGGCGGCCGGGGCATGCGCGTCGTGCGCTCCGCGGACGAGCTCGACGCGGCCGTCGAGGCCGCGCGGCGGGAGGCGCAGGCGGCGTTCGGCGACGACACGATCTACCTCGAGCGCTACCTCGAGCGGCCGCGGCACGTCGAGATCCAGCTGCTCGCGGACGCGCACGGAACGGTGCTCGCGCTCGGCGAGCGCGACTGCTCGGTGCAGCGCCGCCACCAGAAGGTGCTCGAGGAGTCGCCCTCCCCTGCCCTCGATGCTGACCTGCGCACGCGCATGAGCGCGGCCGCGGTCCGCTTCGCCGAGGCGATCGGCTACCGCTCGGCCGGCACCGTCGAGTTCGTGCTCGACGGGAGGGAGTTCTTCTTCCTCGAGCTGAACGGGCGCATCCAGGTCGAGCACCCGGTGACCGAGGCCGTCACCGGTCTCGACCTCGTGCAGTGGCAGCTGCGGATCGCGAGGGGCGAGCGCCTCGACGCCGCACCCGGCCTGCACGGGCACGCGGTCGAGGTGCGCCTCTACGCCGAGGACCCGCGCACGTTCCTGCCGCAGGCCGGCCGCGTCGAGCGTCTGTTGCTCCCCACGTCGGTGCGCGTCGACGCCGGCGTGGCGGAGGGCGACGAGGTCGGCACCGGCTACGACCCGATGATCGCCAAGCTGATCGCGAGCGGCGACACGCGCGACGAGGCGCTCGACCGGCTCGCCGGCGCTCTCGCCGCGACCGAGGTCGTCGGAGTCACCACGAACCTCCCCTTCCTCCGCTGGCTCGTCGCGCACCCCGTTCTGCGCGCCGGCGGCGCGACGACCGCGTTCCTGGCCGAGCACCCGCCGCTGTCCGCGCCGCCGGCGCGGCGGCCGGACGACGTCTGGCTCGGCGGGTTCCGGCTCAACCTCCCGCCCGCGACGCCGCAACCGCCGCCGGACGTCGACGCCGCCGCGCAGGAGCACGGGCCGGCCGAGGAGTCGAGCTCCGTCGCCGCGCCGATGCCGGGGACGGTGATCAAGGTGAACGTCGCGGCGGGCGACGACGTGCGGGCGCGCGACCCGCTGGTCGTTCTGGAGGCGATGAAGATGGAGACGCCGCTGACGGCGCCCTACGACGGCACCGTGCGCGCCGTGCACGTGCGCGCCGGCGACCGCGTGGAGCGCGGCGCCGTGCTCGTCGAGGTGGCGGACAAGGTGTCAGACACCACGAGTGTCTGACACCTTCTGATCGACCGCCGTCGAGGCGGTCGATCAGAACAGCTTCTGGAGCTTCATGGCGGCGCCCATGTCGCCCTTGATCTTCAGCTTGCCCGTCATGTAGGCGGTGGTCGGGTTCTGCTCGCCGGCGATGATCTTGTCGAACGTCTCCGCGGACGTCGTGATGGTGGCGTCCGCGTCGCCGCCGCCCTCGGCGACGGCCAGCTTGCCGTCGGCGACGGTCACGCGCCACCGGCCCTCCCCTTCGATGTCGAACAGGTACGAGTTGTTCATCCCCGCGAGCGTCGACGGGTCGGCGCGCGTCTCGAGGCTGTCGAAGAACTCCTTCGCCGGCACGGCCGCAAACCGTACCTGAGCCGCGGGTGAGCGGTTAGAGTCGCGCTCCGTGCGGTTGGAGACCAGGGAGGCCGCGGCAGGCGACGTCCGTGCCCGCGTCGATCCGACGCTCGCCGCAAGCGACGTCGTGCGGACCGACGACGAGATCCGCGTTGGGCCGCGCGACCTTCCGGGGAGCGACACGCTGCGCGCCGCCGCGGCGCTCGCTGCCCGCGCGCTCCGGCGAACCGGCGGCACCGTCGCGTGGTCGGCAGCCACCGAGGACGAGGTGCGCGCGGTCGTGGAAGGGACCGCGTTCGGCGCCTACGACGCCGGGCTCTACAAGGGCGGCTACGACGGCCGTCCGGAGGTGACGCTCGCGCTCGACGCGCCGGAGGACCTTCACGGCCTCGTGCGGCGCCAGGAGGTCGTCGTCCGGCACGTCGACGCCGCGCGCGATCTCGCCAACCGCCCGCCGAACGACCTCACGCCGGAGGGGCTCGCGCAGCACGCGCACGCGCTCGCCCGCGACCAGCTCACGGTCGAGACCCACGGCCGCGAGTGGATCGAGTCGCACGGCATGGGCGCGTTCGCCGGCGTGGCCGCGGGGAGCGCGCTCGACCCGCAGCTGATCGTGATGCGCTACGAGCCGCCGGCCGCACGCCGCGACGTGCTGCTCGGGCTCGTCGGAAAGGCGATCACGTTCGACTCGGGCGGCATCTCGCTGAAGAAGCCGCTGCGGATGCAGGACCTGAAAGGCGACATGTGCGGCGGCGCGGCCGTGGTCGAGGCGACGGCTGCGATCGCCGAGCTCGGGCTGCCGATCCGCGTCGTGACCGTCGTCGCCGCGACCGAGAACGTGCAGGACGGAGGGTCGTTCAAGCCGGGTGACATCCTCCGCGCCTCGAACGGGAAGACGATCGAGGTCATCAACACGGACGCCGAAGGGCGGCTGATCCTCGCCGACGCGCTGCACTTCGCCCGCTCGCACGGCGCGACGCACCTCGTCGACTTCGCGACGCTCACGGGCGCGATGACGCTCGCGCTGGGCGACCTGTACGCGGGGTGGTTCTGCAACGACGAAGCGTTGGCCGAGGCGATCGAGCGCGCGGCGCGGACGAGCGGCGAGCTCGTCTGCCGCTTCCCGCTGCACCCGCGGTACCGGCGCTACATCGACTCGAGCTTCGCGGACCTGAAGAACGCCTCGGAGCTGCGCGAGGGGAGCCCGATCCTCGCAGCGGAGTTCCTGCGCGAGTTCGCCGGCGAGGGGCCGTGGGCGCACTTCGACATCAGCCCGGCGTACCTCAGGCGCCCCCGTCCGGACTACGCGCTCGACGAGGGCGGCACAGGCTACGGCGTCCGGCTCGTCGTCGACCTCGCCGACTCGCTCCTGTGAGCCGTAGGCTCGACGGAGGCTCGAAAGGAGCGGAGGCACCGGCTTTGCCGGCGCCGGAGCGGGAATGAGCCTCGACTTCGACCTCGACGACGAGCACCTCCTGATCCGCGACACGGTGCGGCAGTTCGCGCTGGAGAAGGTCGCGCCGGTGGCGGAGGAGCTCGACCGCGAGAAGCGCTTCCCGTACGAGCTGGTCGCCGAGATGGCCGAGCTCGGCCTGATGGGGATGACGATCCCGGAGGAGCTCGGCGGCGGCGGCACCGACACGCTCGCGTACGCGATCGCCGTCGAGGAGCTGGCGCGCGTCGACTCGTCGGTCGCGATCACGGTCGCGGCGCACCACTCGCTCGGCACGTTGCCGATCTGGTACTTCGGCACCGAGGAGCAGAAGCGGCAGTGGGTGCCGGACCTCGCCTCCGGAAGGAAGCTCGCGGCGTTCGGCCTGACCGAGCCGAACGCGGGGTCCGACGCCGGCGCGACGCGCACGACGGCGCGGCTCGAGGACGGCGAGTGGGTGATCGACGGCTCGAAGATCTTCATCACCAACGCGGGCACCGACATCACCGCCTGCGTGACGATCACGGCGCTCACGGGCGAGGGCGAGATCTCGAACATCATCGTGCCGAACGGCGCGCCCGGCTACGTCGTCTCCCCGCCGATGCAGAAGCTCGGCTGGCGGGCCTCCGATACGCGCGAGCTCTCGTTCCAGAGCGCCCGCGTTCCCGACGCGAACCTGCTCGGGGCGCGCGGCGAGGGGTTCCGGCAGTTCCTGCAGATCCTCGACGGCGGCCGCATCTCTGTCGCGGCGATGGGCATCGGCCTCGCGCAGGGCGCGTACGACCTCGCGCACGAGTACGCGAAGGAGCGGCAGCAGTTCGGCAAGCCGATCTCGTCGTTCCAGGCGGTGCAGGCGAAGCTCGTCGACATGGCGACTGAGATCGAGGCCGGGCGCCAGCTCGTCTGGAAGGCGGCGTGGGAGAAGGACCGCGGTCGCGACTTCCGCCGCTCCGCCGCGATGGCCAAGCTCTACTCCGGCGAGCTCTCGCACCGGGCCGCCAACTGGTCGCTGCAGATCCACGGCGGCTACGGGTTCATGGACGAGTTCCCCATCTCGCGCCTCTACCGCGACCAGAAGATCCTCGAGATCGGCGAGGGCACGAACGAGGTGCAGCGCATGGTGATCGCGCGCCACCTCGGCCTGTGACCCGCTGGTGCGCGGGTTAAGCTCACCTGCCGTGCTGCTCTTCCGGCAGTTCGTGGACGAGGACCTCGGCTGCGCGTCGTACCTCGTCGGCGACTCGGACGCCGGCGTCGCAGCCATCGTCGACCCGGCTTTCGCGATCGAGCAGTACGTCGACGCCGCACGCGAGAGCGGCGTTCGTCTCGAGCGCGTCCTCGAGACGCACACGCACGCCGACCACGTGTCGGGCCACGGCCGCTTGGCGCTCGAGCACGGCCTCCCCGTCGCGATCCACCCGCTCGCCGAGGCGGAGTACCCGCACGAGCCGCTCGCCGACGGCGACGTCCTCCACGCCGGCGGCGTGGCGGTGCGCGTCCTCCACACGCCCGGGCACCGCCCCGAGCACTGCGCGTTCGTCGTCGACGACGAGCTCGTGCTGACCGGCGACTCGCTGTTCGTCGGGGACGCAGCGCGGCCCGACCTCGCCATCGCGGCGCGCGAGGGCGCCGAAGACCTCTTCCACTCGCTCGCGAAGCTCGCCGAGCTCGGCGACGGCGTGCGCGTCTACCCCGGTCACGTCGCAGGGTCGCTGTGCGGCGGCAACATGAGCAGCGAGCGGTCCACGACGATCGGCCGCGAGCGCGCGACGAACGACGCGCTCGGCTACCGCGACGTGCAGGACTTCGTGCTCGTGAACGCGTCGGTTGCCGCGCCGCGGCCGCCGACGACGGAACGGGTCGTCGCGCTCAACCGCGGGCCGTGGGTGCCGCTGCCCGAGGACCCGCCGGAGCTCGACGGGGCGGGCGACGCCACGATCCTCGACGTGCGTCCGTTCGCCGACTACGCCGCCGGGCACCTTCCGGGCGCGATCAGCGTTCCCGTCAGCGGCTCGTCGTTCGCGACGAAGGCGGGTTTCGTGCTCATGCCGGACGAGCGGGTCGTCGTGCAGGCGCGCGACCGCGGGGAGGCGCTCGCGGCGACGCACGCGCTCTGGAAGATCGGCATCTTCGAGGTCGCGGGGTACCTCCTCGCGCAGGGCGCGGAGACGCTGGCGACGGTCGACGTCGAGGAGCTGAAGCGACTCCTCGACGGCGGCGACGTCCAGGTGGTCGACGTCCGGGAGGCGGCCGAGCGCGACGAGGGCTACATCCCGGGCTCGCGCAACATCCCCTACCGGCTGCTGCGCAGGCTCGGCTCCGACGCCCTCGAGCGTTCGAAGCCCGTCGTGACGGTGTGCGAGAGCGGGTCGCGCGCGGCGATCGCCGCGTCGCTGCTCGCGCGGGAGGGCTTCGACGTGCGTGCGGTCGCGGCCGGGGGCGTGGCGACGTTCGACGGCGACGTCGTCAGCTTCCGGCGCTGCGGAGCCTGACGCCGTCGAGCACGTAGCCGTGCGCCTCGAGCGCCGCGACGAGCTCGCGGCAGTGCTGCTCGTCGCGCGTGATGATCGTCAGCTCGACCCCCGTCTCGGCGACGTGCAGCCCGATCCCCTCGCGGCGGTGGTTGATCTCGAGCACGTTCCCCCGCTCCGCGGCCACGAGCTCGAGCAGCTTGACGAGCTGGCCCGGCCGGTCGGCGACGCGCGTGCGGAGGACCAGGTAGCGGCCGGCACGCGTGAGGCCGTGCCGCACGACCGAGACGAGCAGCGTGGCGTCGATGTTGCCGCCGGACAGCAGCGCGCACACGTCGTCCCCTCCCGCCTCGCCCTGGAGCAGCGCCGCGACGGAAGCCGCGCCGGCACCCTCGACGACGAGCTTCGACCGCTCGAGCAGGAGCAGGATCGCCTCGGCGATCGCGTCGTCGTCGACGTGGACCAGGTCGTCGAGCAGGTGGTCGAGGATCGCCATCGTCAGCTCGCCCGGGTGCTTGACGGAGATCCCGTCGGCGATCGTGCCCTGACCCGTCTTGCCCGCCTGCACGCCGACGAGCCGTGCGCTCGGGCGCAGCGCGCGCAGCGCGATCGCGATGCCGGCCGCGAGCCCGCCGCCGCCGACGGGGAGCAGGAACGTTCGCGCGTCGGGGAGCTGCTCGGCGAGCTCGAGGCCGATCGTGCCCTGGCCGGCGATCACCTGCGGGTCCTCGAACGCGTGCACGAACGTCGCCCCCGTCTGCTCCGCGCGCTCGGTCGCAGCGGCGAGCGCGTCGTCGAACATCGCGCCCGTGAGCACGGTCTGCGCGCCGTAGGCGCGCGTCGCCTCGACCTTCGCCATCGGCGCGTCCTGCGGCATGAAGACGGTGGCGGCGATCTCGAGCTCGCGCGCGGCCCACGCGACCGCCTGGCCGTGGTTCCCGGCGCTTGCCGCGATCACGCCGGCGGCGCGCTCCGCGCCGCCGAGCAGCGCGATCTTATTGACCGCGCCGCGGATCTTGAACGAGCCCGTGCGCTGGAGGTTCTCCCCCTTGAGCCAGACGCGCGCGCCGGTGAGCCGGGAGAGCGTCTCGGAGCTGTAGACGGGCGTCACACGGGCGCGGCCGGCGACGCGCTCGCGCGCGGCCTCGATGTCAGCGAGCGTCGGTGCTGTCGCCGTCGCCAATCCGGAACACCTTCTCCAGGATCTCACGGACCGCCGTGAGCGGGTCGAGCTTGCGCTCCTGCACGTCCTCGAGCAGGCGGCGCAGCTCCGCGTCCTCCTGAACCTCCGCCTCCAGATGCCGCCGCGCGCGCGCCGAGGCGACGCGGAAGACCTCGGTCGCGAGGTTCCGTCGCCGGCGCGCCTCGAGCTCGCCCTCCGACTCGAGCCACGCGCGATGCTGCTCGATCTTCTCCCAGAGCTCGGCGATCCCCTCGCCCCGGATCGCCTCGGTGAGCACGACGGGCGGACGCCATCCGCCGCGCGGCGCCAGCGAGAGCACCTGCCGCACCTCGGTCAGCATCGCCTTCGCCATCGGATGATCCATCTTGTTGATCGCGATCACGTCGGGGATCTCCATGATTCCCGCCTTCAGCGCCTGGATCGAGTCCCCCGAGCCGGGCATCAGCGCGAGCACGACCGTGTCGGCGATCGAGATCACGCCGACCTCGCTCTGCCCGGTGCCGACCGTCTCCAGGAACACGAGGTCCTTCCCCGCAGCGTCGAGGACGAGCAGCGTCTGCAGCGTCGTCTCGGCGAGGCCGCCGAGGTGGCCCCGCGTGCCCATCGAGCGGATGAACACCTGGGGATCGAGGAAGTGGTCGCTCAGCCGGATCCGGTCGCCGAGGAGCGCCCCCTGCGTGAACGGGCTCGACGGGTCGACCGAGATCACCCCGACGTCCGCGCCGCCGGCGCGCACGACGCGGATCAACGCGGAGACGAGGCTCGACTTGCCGACGCCGGGAGGCCCCGTGAGGCCGACGGCGTACGCGCGCCCCGTCTCCGGGTACAGATCGCTCACGACCTCGTAGGCGAGCGGATCGCCGTTCTCGACGAGCGTGATCGCGCGCGCGAGCGCGCGCCGGTCACCCGCGCGGAGCGCGTCGACGAGGCGCTCGCGCGTCCAGTCGCGGCGGCGGCTCACGCTCCGGCGCCCTCGCCCGCGAGCGTCGGCGCGGGGTCCACGCCGCGCGCGAGCCCGAGGACGGTGACGGCGCTGCCCGCCGTGAACGCCGCCGCGATCCCGTACGTCCAGCGGGCTCCGACGCTCGCGGTGAGCGCACCGGACGCGACCATCGCGAGGCCGAGCAGCGCGTTGTGGATGCTGATGATGACCGTGAATGCGCGGCCGCGCACGCGGTCGGACGTGTGGCGCTGGACGATCAGGACCGTCATCGGGAAGGCGAGGCCGTTGCCGAAGCCGGTCACGACCATGGCGAGCGCGGCGATCCACACGTCGGGCGCGACGGCGGCGCCGAAGATGCCGGCCGCCAGCGGCACGAACGCGAACACGTAGGTATCGAGCACGTCGCGGCCGGCGAGCAGGATCCCGGCCGCGATGCTGCCCGCGACCAGCCCGATCCCCGAGCCGGTCCAGAGGAGCGCGTACCCGAACACGCCGCCGTGCAGCGACCGCGTCGCGAGGAAGATCTCGCTCACGTTCACGAGACCGGTGGCGATCATCGTCAGCCCGAACCCGTAGAGCGCGACGCGAAGCGCGCGCGACGCGCGGTAGGCGCCGAGGCCGTCACGCAGGTCGCGCCAGTGCCCGCGCGTGATGCCCTGCTCGCTCTGCAGCAGGCGCGCCGGGATTCGCACGAGCAGGACTGCCGAGAAGAGGAACGTGCCCGCGTTGATCCAGTAGACGAGGTGCGGCCCGGACACGCTGTAGAGCGCGCCGCCGAGCACCGGCCCGAGCGCCGCCGCGACCCAGTCCGTCCCCTGGAGGAGCGACGTCCCCGCGTCGAGGTCGTGCTCCTCGACGAGGTTCGGAACGCCCGCGAGCACCGCCGGCCGGAAGAAGGAGTTCGCGATCCCGGCCACCGCAGCGAGCACGATCATCAGCGGGGCGCGGCCGGCGAACGGCAGCACGGCGAAGACGAGCAGGCGCACGAGGTCCGACGCGACGATGAGCATCTTGCGCGAGAGCCGATCGATCAGCGGCCCGATCGCAAGTCCGACGACGACCGTCGGCAGGAACGTGACGATGAAGAGCGCGCTCACCCACCACGTCGACTGGGTGCGCACCTGGACGTCCCGCGTGAGCGCGATTGTCGCCATCCACGTGCCCAGCCCCGACCCGAGCGTCGCGAGGAAGAGGAGCCGGTACATGCCGTTCGCGAGGACGGCCGCACGGAAGCGGATGCCGCCGAAGACGCTCACGCACGCGCGAGCACGCGCCCGAGCGCGGCGGCGAAGTCGTCGAGCTCGTCGGGCGTCCCGACGGAGACGCGGACCGCGGTCGGCGACCCGAAGCCCGCGAGCGGCCTGACGACGACGCCCTCGCGCAGCAGCCTGTCGAACAGCTCGCCTGCGTCGGCGCCGGTCTCGACGTAGACGAAGTTGCCGACGGCCGGCGCCGGGTCCAGCCCGTGCGCGCGCAGGATCTCCTCGAGGCGCTCGAGCCCGTCGCGGTTGGCCGCGCGGCGGCGCGCGATCTCACCCTCGTCCCCGAGGCTCGCGACGGCCGCCACCTGCGCAGTCGTCGACAGATCGAACGGCCGGCGGACCTTCGCCATCGCAGCGATGCAGCGGGCGGGCCCGACGGCGTAACCGACACGGAGGCCGGCGAGGCCGTAGATCTTCGAGAACGTGCGCAGCACCACGACGCGACGGCCGGTCTCGAGGTAGCGCTCGATCGCGTCGGGATAGTCCTCGCGGTCGATGTACTCGAAGTACGCCTGGTCGACGACGGTGAGCACGTGCTCCGGGACGCGGTCGAACCAGGCGTCGAGCTCGTCGGCCGTGCTCATCGTCCCGGTCGGGTTGTTCGGGTGGCAGATGTAGGCGAGCTTCGTGCGCGGCGTCACGGCGTCGAGCAGCGCCTCGAGGTCGTAACGCAGGGCGCGCAGCGGCACGAGGCGCGCCTGAGCGTTCTGCTTGCGCGCGTAGATCACGTAGCTCGGAAACGACGGCCAGCCGCAGAGGACCTCGTCGCCGGGGTCGAGGATCGCCTGGCTGAGCAGGTCGATGCAGCCGTCGGCGCCGGCGCCGACACACACGTTCTCGAAGGCGACGTCGTGGCGATCCGCCAGCGCCGCGTGCAGGCGGTACGCGCCGCCGTCCGGGTACCGGTTGAGGTCGACCGCGACGCGGTCCATCGCGTCGAGCGCCCCTGGCAGCGGACCATAGGGGCCCTCGTTCGACGCCAGCTTGACCACGCGGTCGAGGCCCAGCTCGCGCTGCACCTCCTCGATCGGCTTCCCCGGCTGGTACGGGGTCAGCGCGTTGACGCTCGGCCGGAAGAAGGCGTCGGCGAGGTCAGCGAACCGGCTGGACACCGGCGCACACTACCCTGCAGGCGTGCCGGAGCTCGGACTGTTCCCGCTGCCGCTCGTGCTCGTGCCGACCGAGCGGATCCCGCTGCACATCTTCGAGCCGCGCTACCGCGAGCTGATCGGCGAATGCCTCGAGACCGACGGAGAGTTCGGGCTCGTGCTGGCAACCGGCGACGGCGCCGTGCACGAGATCGGGACGCGTGCCCGTGTCGCCGCAGTCGTCGAGACGCTCGACGACGGCAGGATGAACATCGTCGTCGAAGGCGGCGACCGCTTCCGCCTGCTCGAGCTGACCCGAGGCCGCTCGTTCCAGACCGGTGTCGTCGAGGAGGTGGTCGACGACGACGATCCGGCGGACGACGAGGACGTCGAGCGCGCGCTGACGGTGTTCAGGCAGCTCGCGGACGCCGCCGAGAGCGACGTCGACATCCCCGAGGCGGGCTCGCCCGACCTCGTGTGGGAGCTGGCGGCCCGCGTCGACTTCGGCATCGAGCCGAAGCAGGAGATCCTCGCGACCACGTCGCCTGCACGGCGGATGCGCCGGCTGATCGAGCTCCTCGAGGCGTCGCTCGAGGCCGTCCGGCTCGAGCAGGCGTTGCGCGAGCGCGCGCAGCGGAACGGCCGCGTCGCGCCGCTGAACGGCGACAGCGGTTAGGCGACGACGATCCCGTCGCCCCCGCGGCGGCTGTCGCCCGCGGCGGCGAGATGCCCATCCTCGGAGACCTCGACCGCGTTCGTGCCGCCGAAGTAGAGGTTGCGCCGCCGCCACCGCACGACGTCGTAGCCCCACGCCTCCAGGCGCTCGAGCACGCCGGCCGCGAAGCCGCCCTCGCAGTGCAGGTGCGGCTCCTCGACGTGCACGCGCGGCGCGTCGATCGCGGCACCCACCGCGAGCCGGTGCGCGACGACGTTGGCGATCACCTGCATGATCGCCCCCCGCAGGCGGACCGAGCCGGCGCTGCCGACGACGAGCCGCGGGCCGCGCGCGCCGAGCACGATCGTCGGCGCCATCATGCTCGTGAGGCGGTGGCCGGATTCGGCCGGTGCGCCTGCGACCAGGTCGTACTCGCCGAGCATGTTGTTCAGGTGGATCCCGGTGCCTGGCACGAGCACGCCCGAGCCGGAGCCGGTCGACGAGGAGAGGGACGCGGCCGTGCCCTCGGCGTCGACGACCGAGACGTGCGTCGTCCCGCCCGCCGGCGCGGCCTCCTCTGCGCCCGGAATGCCGGCGGCGACGCGCTCGGCCGCCTCTGCGAGCGCCTGCGCCGACAGGAGCCGCTCGTCGAGGCCGCCGGCATGGAGCTCCTCGGCGAAGGCGTCGTCGCGCACGCGCGTCTGCTCGCGCATCACCTCCGCGAGCGCAGCGACGGCGGCCGCGCTGCCGGCTGCGGCGGCGCCGACGCGCTCGAGCAGCCCGAGCCCGTACGCGATCAGGATCCCGCCGGACGACGGCGGCGGGTTCGAGACGACCTCGTGCCCGAGGTAGGGCACCCGCACCGGCTCGCGCCAGATCACCCGGTACGCGGCCAGGTCGCCGACCGTGAGGCGGCCGCCGCCGTCCGCGACCGTGCGCGCGATCGCGGTGGCGAGGTCGCCGACGTAAAGCGCTGCCGCTCCCTCCTCGGCGATCTGCGCGAGCGTCGCGGCGAGGTCGGGGAGCCGCAGCACGTCGCCGGGCTGCAGCCGCGCCCCGTCGGCGCGGCTGTAGACGCGGCGCCCCTCGGCCGTGTGGCGTAGGATCAGGTCGAGGATCGCGTGCAGGTGCGCCTGCTCGCGCGAGAGCTCGACGCCCGTCCGCGCGAGCTCGATCGCCGGCTCGACCACCTCCGGCCACGGCAGCCGGCCGTAGGCGCGGTGGACGGCCTCGAGCCCGGCGGCGGCGCCGGGGACGGCGCAGGACGGCTCGCCGATCCGGAAGACCTGGGTCGTCTCGCTGTCACCGCCGAAGCCGACGTCGACTGCGTGCATCTCGGCTCCCGCCGGCTCGGGCCGGCCGAGGCCGGGCGTCGCGACGAAGAAGTCCGCGACACGCGGGGGCCCGCCGGCGGGGGCGACGAGGACGAATCCGCCGGCGCCCGGGCCGGTCAGCGGGCTCTCGGCGACCCAGCCCGCGAACGCGGCTGCGACGCACGCATCGACGGCGTTCCCGCCCTCCTCCAGGATCCGCGCTCCCGCGCGCGCCGTCAGCGGGTGCCCCGCCGCGACGGCGCCCTTCACTTTCGAGCCGCGTCTGTCGATGACGGGTTCACGGTCGATTCATTCCGAATCTTCACGCTTTCCCCACTAACCCGACGCGAGGTATCGCGTCGAGGGAGCTGAAGGGCGCGCATGACACTCCCTCGCCAGACGATCGTGCTCTCCCTCGCCGCCGCCGGCGCGCTCGCCGCAGCCGCCGCGCTCTCGCACGTCGGCGGCCGCGTCGCTCCTGCGCTCGACGGGCTCCAGGATGCGAGCCGGCCGTGGCTCGCGCTCGCCGTCGTGGCCTTCCTCGCCGCGTTCGCCGGTACCGTCGGCGCGTGGCGGGCGGCGCTCGCCGGCGCGGGGGCGCGCCTCGGCGTGCGCCAGGCGGCGGCACGGATCGCGACGGGCGCGCTCGTGAACGCGTTCGCGCCCGCGAAGATCGGAGACGCCGTCAAGATTGCGCTCTGCTCGCGCGCGCTCGACGCGCCGGATCGCCTCTGGACGACCGGCGGCGCGTACGCGGCGCTGGCCGCGACCCGCTCGCTGGCGCTCGCCGCGCTCGTGGTCGTCGCCGCCGCCACCCACGCCCTGCCCCTCTGGCCCGTCTTCGTGCTCGTCGGCGGCGCCGCCGCCGTCGCGGTGCTCGCCGCCGCCTCCTCGCGCGTGCGCCGCCACCACCGGCTCGCGAGCCTGCTCGCGGGCGCCGGCGCCCTGGCTCGGACGCCGCGCGCGCTCGTCGCCGTCGGCGGCTGGAGCGCGGCGGCGCAGCTCGCGCGCCTGGCCGGCACGGCTGCGGTCGCGGCCGCCTTCGGGCTCCCGCACCCGCTCCTCGCGGCCCTCGTCATCCTGCCGGCGCTCGACCTCGCCGGCACGATCCCGCTCACGCCCGGCAGCATCGGGATCGGCAGCGGCGCCGTCGCCGTCGCGCTCGCGTCGCGCGGCATCGGGATGACGCAGGCGCTCGCCGTCGGGCTAGCGATCCAGGGCGTCGAGACGATCGTCAGCATCGGCTGCGGGGCGACCGGCATCCTCTACCTCCTCCAGCCGGGCGAACGCGCGCGGCGCCTCGCGCTGCGGGCCGTCGCCCTCGGCGCGTCCGCGGCGGTCGCCGTCGCCGTCGGCACCGCCGTCGTCAGCCTGATCTGAGCGCGGCTACAGGTCGCGCAGGAACGACGGCGGCTCGAGGTCGCTCCGTGCACGCGAGCCGGCGGTGACGAACGTGCTGCGGCGCCCGGTGCGACCGCCGATCCCGGTCGCGACCACCGTCACCCACATCTGGCCCTCGAGCCGGTCGTCGATCGTCGCACCGAAGATGATGTTCGTGTCGTCGGTCGCGGCCTCGCGCACCGCCTCGGCGGCCTCGTTGACCTCGTACAGCGTGAGGTCGTTGCCGCCGGCGATCGAGAGCAGGATCCCACGGGCGCCCGTGAGCTCCGTGTCGATCAGCGGGCTCCGGAGCGCTCGCTCGGCGGCCTCCTTGGCGCGGTTCTCTCCGGTTGCGAAGCCGATGCCCATGAGCGCCGAGCCGGAGTCGGCCATGATCGTGCGCACGTCCGCGAAGTCGAGGTTGATCAGGCCCGGGTTCGTGATGAGGTCGCAGATCCCCTGGACGCCGTGCCGCAGGACGTCGTCCGCGATCCGGAACGCCTCCAGCATCGACGTGCCCTTGTCGAGCACCTCGAGCAGCCGGTCGTTCGGCACGACGATCAGCGTGTCGCAGGCCTCCCGCAGCGCCTGCAGGCCCTCGTCGGCCTGCTTCCGCCGCCGCGTCCCCTCGAACGCGAACGGCATCGTCACGATTCCGACGGTGAGCGCGCCGAGCTCGCGTGCGACGCGCGCGACGACCGGCGCCGCTCCCGAGCCGGTGCCGCCGCCCTCTCCCGCCGTGACGAACACCATGTCGGAGCCGCGGAGCGCACGCTTGATCGCGTCGTACGCGTCCTCCGCGGCGCGGCGTCCGATCTCGGGGTCGGCGCCCGAGCCGAGGCCCTCCGTGAGGTCGCTGCCGATGTGCAGCTTGGTCGGCGCGTCGCTCATCTGCAGCTGCTGGATGTCGGTGTTGATCGCGACGAAGTCGACCTGCGTGATGCCGGAGTCGATCATCCGGTCGACGGCGTTCAGCCCCGCGCCGCCCACGCCGGCCACCCGGATGACGGCGAGGTAGGAGGCGCTCTCGCGGCTTCGCTCGAGCCGCGGCGGCTGGTCCGGCAGCGGGTCGAGCCAGCGCGCGACCGGGCGCCGCTCGTCCTTCTTGGCGCGGATCGGCGTCGGCTCCGGCGGGGCCGCGGCCTTCCTCGTCTTCTTCTCCGGCTGCGCCTCCGTGGGCAGCTCCTGCTGCTCGTGCTTGGGCGCGCGCTGCGCCGCTTCCGTCGCGCGGAACAGCTCCGCGAGCGGGCCCTCACGCATGCTGGCGCGATTTCTGGCCACTGAGCACCTCCTTCGCGAGGTCGCGATAGAGCTCGGCCGCCTCGCCCGTCGGGTCGTAGGCGAGCACGGACGAGCCCTTCACGGGAGCTTCGGCGTAGCGGACGGTCTTGCGGATGCGGGTGTTGTAGACGAGGTCCCCGAAGTTCTCGCGCAGGATCTCGTCCGCCTCGCGCGAGTGCGTCAGCCTCCGGTCGAACATCGTCGGCAGGATGCCGACGATCTCCACGCGCGCGTTGAGGTTCTCGCGCACCATCGCGAGCGTGTTCTCGAGCTGGACGAGGCCTCGAAGCGACAGGTACTCCGTCTGCACGGGCACGATCACGCCCGTCGCGGCGACGAACGCGTTCACCGTCAGCAGCCCGAGCGAGGGCGGCGTATCGATGAGGACGTAGTCGTAGCGGTCCTTGATCGGGACGAGCGCCTTCTCGAGCGCTCGCTCGCGGCCGATCTGCGTCGAGAGCGCCATGTCCGCGCCGGCCAGGTCGATCGACGAGACCCCGAGGTCGACCTCGCGCGTGACGATCACCTGCTCCATCGGCAGCCGGTGGACCAGCACGTCGAACATCGACTGCTCGATCTCGTCCGGGTTGAGGCCCTGCGACATCGTCAGGTTCCCCTGGGGGTCGAGGTCGACGAGCAGCACCCGGTAGCCGCGCTCGGCGAACGCCACCCCGAGGTTCAGCGTCGTCGTCGTCTTCGCCACGCCGCCCTTCTGGTTCGCGAGCGCGATCACTTCCGTCTCGGCAGCCGAGGCTGCGCTCGCAAGGCGGACGTTCGGGCGCGGAAGGAGGCGCGCGAGACCCATGTGGGGCGCAGTTCGGGTCGCTCTACCGCATTCCTTCCGCCTTTCCGCGAAGTTCCTGCGGCCCGTCGGAGGCGGACGCGACCAAGCGAAGCGTGCGCGCCGCCGCGCGGGCGCGGGCGTCGCCCTCCGCGCGCGCCCATGCCTCCGCCTCGGGGACGAGGAGCCGCAGCTCGTCGAGGAGCGCCGCCGCCGGTGCGACGCCGCGGAGCCGGTCGATCCGCCCGAGCCGCTTCAAGACCGCTTCCGTCTCGTCCATACCGCGACGGTAGCCGCACAAGTGTTACGTGTCTGTACCGGCTCTGTGCCAAAACGCGAACGAACGCGCGATCGCCTCGCCCCGAACCGTTACGCGACGCGCAGGGCCGACTGCGGCCGGGGCCGCAGGCCGAGCAGCGTCTCGTCCAGCGCCTCGACGAGCGCCGCGCGCTCGCCGTGGAGCAGCGTCTCGACCAGCGCCCGGCGCACGGCATCGCGCGCGTTCCGGTCGAGCCGCTCCGCCTGCAGCGCGAGCACGAGGTCGTGCCGTTCGCGCGTCTTGTCCGCGAGCAGCACGGCGGTTCTCATCGCCGCGGCCCACGTTCCGTCGGCGCCGCCGAGCAGGCAGCAGGCCGCCTCGCGTACCTGCGCCGAGCGGAACGGCTCGTCCGAGAAGAGGGAGAGCTCCCACCGGTCGAGCGCCTCCCCCAGCTCGCGGTCCTCGTCGGCGAGGATCAGTTGCGCCCGAAGCTGTGCAGCGAGCGCCGCGCGCGCGCGGTCGAGCCTCGTGGGCTCGCCGTGCGGCTGGGTGGACGCGATCGGCAGCAGCGGCGCGATTCGGAGCGGGCGGAAGTCCAGCCGCTCGAACACGACCGGTCCCGCTGCGATGGCGCCGGCGGTCGCGAGGCGCAGCGCCGTCACCGCGTCTGCGAGCTCGGCCGCGGCGTCGGGAGGCTCGGCGTCGGCCGCGTCGAGCTCGCGGCGCAGCTCGAGCACCAGCAGCCGGTCGACCTCGCGACCGAACTCCGGCGGCATGAGGCCGCGCGCCTCGGGCCAAAGCTGCGAGATCTCGCCGCTTGCCACCGGGCGGAGGGCGACCCCGTCGCCGAGGTCTGCGTCCGAGCCGGCCGAGAGGCCCACGACCGGCGCGAGGGCGACGTACGTGCGCGCGCTACCGAAGAGCGTGCGCTCGAGGTCGGCGTAGGCGGCGTCGAACGCCTCGTCGCGCCAGTCGAACCCACCGCACCGCTCGGCGGTCCAGGTGAGCATCGGCAGCAGGATCGACCGGAAGAGCGCGTCGTCGCCGTCGTCGGCGAGCCTCGCGTGCGCGCGGGCGAAGATCGCCGCCGCCGGCTCTCGCCGCAGGTCGTCGATCGCGTTGCGCGCGTCGGGCAGCCGCCGCAGCGTCGGCGCCTGCTCGTCGACGAAGCTCCGGACGAGCGGGCGGTACTCGTAGAGCGACGGACCGTCACGCGTCGCGTGCTCTTCGAACGCGAACGGGATCTGCGCGCCACGCTCGGCGGCGAACGCCGCGAGGCAGAACGCGCGCAGCGACTCGTACAGGTGCGGCGCCCGCAGCACGGCGACATCTACGCGCCGGGCGGATCGTCTCCTCTCTGGCACACGGGACACCAGTACGCCGTGCGGTTGTCGTCGCCCTGGCCCCACGCCCTGATCGACGCCCCGCAACGAGGGCACGGCCGCCCGGCACGACGGTACGCGTTGCGCTCGCCGCGCCGGCGGCCGTCGACGGAGTTGCGCATCAGCGCGGCGGCCGCCTCGAGCGCGCGCCGGCGCTCGCCCACGGTGACGTCACGCAGCCGCCGCCACGGCGAGAGCTGCGCCTCCCACAACGCCTCCGCGAGCCACAGGTTGCCGATCCCGGCAACTATCGATTGGTCGAGCAGGCTCTCGCCGAGCCACCGCCCCTGGTCGGCGCCGCGCAGGCGCGCAAGCATGGCGTCGATCCGCGCCGGCCGCTCGAGGATGTCGGGGCCGAGGTGCAAGAGCCCGCGCGCGTGCAGCTCGAGGACGGGCCCGTTCCACAGCACGGCTTCCGCGCGCTCGCCGCGGAGCACCAGCCAGGGTCGCCCGACGCGCCTCTCTCCGCGCGGGCGGATCGACCAGCGGCCCGACATGCGCAGGTGCGAGCGCACGACGACGCCGCCCTCGAAGCGCAGAAGGAGGTTCTTGCCGACGGCCTGCACGGACTCGAGCGTACGGCCGTCGATCCGCTCTGCCACCCGCTCCGCCTGCGCGCGCGGGTGCGGCGACTCGGCGGTGATCCGCTGCCCGACGAGCACCTGCATCCGGCGCGCCGCGCGGTGGAGCGTGTCGCCCTCCGGCACGTTTCCCACGCTAGCTCCCGCGGGCAGACTCACGACGTGACGCGGGCGCGCGCAGCGGCTGCGGGGGCCGTCGCTGCACTGGCCTGGGCGCTGGCGGAGCCGATCGACCGCAGGCTCCTGCGCCACGACTACTCCGACGTCGCGATGCTCGGGAAGCTTGTCACGCGTTCGCGCGCGTGGCCGTTCGCCGGCCTCGTCCTCCACGCTGCGAACGGCGCGCTGTTCGGGCTCGCGTACCGCGTGGCACGACCACGCGGCGTCGGCGCGGTTCAGCTCGCGCTGCTCGAGAACACGGTGCTCTTTCCGCTCGGGCTGCTCGTCGACCGGCGCCATCCGGCCCGCGGCGAGCGGGGCCTCGCGCCGCTCGTCAGCGCGCGCGGGTTCGCGCAGGAGACGGTCCGCCACGTGCTCTTCGGCGCCGTCCTGCGCGAGCTCGCCGCCGACCGGTGACGACGCCCGTGAACCTGCCGCCCGTCGTTCTCGCGCCGCTCGCGGGCGGGCCGTCCACGCCGGAGCTGGCCGCAGCCGTCGCGGGCGCGGGCGCCCTCGGCTTCGTCGCCGGCGCATACCTGCCGCCCGACGCGCTGGAGGAGCGCCTGGCGCGGGCGCGCGCCCTCACCGACGGGCTGCTAGGCGTGAACCTGTTCGTCCTCGAGGAGCGCCCGGTCGACGAGGAGGCGGTCGCCCGCTACGCGCGGCGGCTGGCCGCGGAGGGGCACGAGCTGGGCGAGCCGCGCTTCGACGACGACGGGCTCGAGCAGAAGGTCGAGATCGCGCTCCGCGCCGAGGTCGAGGTCGTGTCCACCACGTTCGGGCCGCCGCCGCGCGGATTCGTCGCCGCCGCGCACGCGGCCGGGAAGCAGGTCTGGGCGGCCGTGGCGGCCGTCGCGGACGCGCAGATCGCCGTCGAGGCGGGCGCAGACGTGCTCGTCGTCCAGGGCGAGGAGGCGGGCGGCCATCGTGCGACGTTCGACGACCGAGACGAGGACGACGCGCCGCTCCTCGAGTTGCTCGGCGCGATCCGCGCCGCCTCGCTGGACATCCCGCTCGTCGCAGCCGGTGGGATCGTCGACCGCGCGTCGGCCGAGGCTGCACGTTCCGCGGGCGCCGTGGCCGTCCAGGCGGGGACGGCGTTCCTGCTCTGTCCAGAGGCCGGTACGAGCACGCCGCACCGCGCTGCGATCGAACGCGGCGGCGAGACCGCCTTCACGCGCGCGTTCACCGGCCGCCGCGCCCGCGGCATCGTCAACCGCTTCATGCGGGAGCACCCGGACGCGCCGTCCGCGTACCCGCACGTCCACCATCTGACGGCGCCGATGCGTGCCGCTGCCCGCGCGGCAGGCGACGCCGAGCGGATCAATCTGTGGGCGGGGAAGGGGTTCGCGCGCGTCCGCGCGCGGCCGGCCGCCGAGGTAGTCGCGGAGCTCAGTCCGTGAGCCGGTACCGCCAGTCGTTGCAGCGCATCACGCTGCCCTTCGGGTACTCGAAGTCGGCCTCGCCGAGCAGCTCGAAGCCGAGCTTCCGGCAGATGCCGTTCGACGGGCCGTTGTCGACCGACGGGAACGCGTGCACGTCGCGCGGGTCCGGCTCGGCGCGCGCGAGCTGGAGCACGGCGGCCGTCCCGGCGCTCGCGACCCCGCGGCGCTGGAACGCGGGCAGGATCGACCAGCCGATCTCGAAGACGTCGCGGCCGCGCCACTCGCGCTCCCAGTAGCCGACCCAGCCGGCGCCGGCCCCGTCTGCGACGACGCGGTATTGGCGCGAGCCCGGAAGCGCGTAGTGCGCGTTCCGCGACGCGATCTTCTCCGCGGGCTCGGGCCCGCCGAGGTGCGCCATCGTCGCCGCCTCGCCGAGGAGGCCCTGCAGCAAGGCCAGGTCGTCGCGCCACGGCTCGACGTGAACGTCACCCACGGAGCACGGCCCGGCGGGGGCCCGCGAGGAAGCCGGCTTCGACGAGGAGCGGCATCGCGGCCGACTCCACCACCGGCTCGCCGTCGAAGCGCTCCACTGCGAGCCTCTTCGAGCGGCCCGCGCGCACGTGCCCGACGAGCGCGTCGAGCGCCGGGCGGAGCCAGCCCTCGTCGGGGTCGCGCAGCGGCGTCAGCGAGCGGCCGCCGCGCTCGACGTAGAGCGCCGCCTCGCCGCCGAGCATCACCACGTACGCGCCGGCGACGCGCGCCGCACGCGCCCCGGCACGCTTCGGCCACGCAAGCGCGGCGCCGTACGGCTGCGCCGGGTCCGCTGCGGACAGCACGAGGGCGTCGGCTCCCTCCGGCCGCTCGCGCAGCTCGCGCAGGCGCTCGACGGCGCCGCCGAGGGCGAACTGGGCGCCGCCCAGGCCCTCGACGAAGTAGCCGCGCCGGCAGAGGCCGAGCGTCTCGAGCGCACGGAGCTCCGCGTAGACCGCGCCGTAGCCGCCGGGGATGCCTTCGGCGCGCACGCCGTCGCGCGTCACGATCCCCTGTCGCTCGAGCAGGAGCTCGGCGAGCGCCCGCCGGTCGGGCGGCGCTGCGAAGAGGCGCTCGGTGCGCGACCAGCGCCCGGCGGTCGCGACGGGCCCCTGGACGCGCCGGCGCGAGAAGCGGCGGGGCCTCCGCTCCGGCTTGGGGACGCCGAACCTCCGGACGGCCCGCAGCGGCGTCCAGGCGTCGTTCGTCACCTCGCCCGCCCAGACGAGGTCCCAGAGCGCGGGCAGTGCCGCCGTCTCGTCGAGCCCGGCCTCCGCGAGCAGCTCGTCGAAGAAGAGCGCGCCGCGCAGCGCCGACCGGATCGCGTCGTGCTCCTGCCCCTCCGGCCGGGCCGCGGCGGGGACCTGCCCGAGCGCGGCTGCGTCCTCGCGGAAGTAGAGCGCGACGCGGTCCTGCCCCGCTCCCGCCCAGACGACCTCGCCGCTCGCGGTCAGCGCGTCGAGGTGCTCGGGCCGGTAGGCGCGCACGCGCCGCGGGAGCACGTCGCTCTCCCACAGCGCCACCGGGAGAGGGAGCGCCTGCAGCGGCACGAGCGCCTCTCGCAGGGACGCGCTGCGGTCGATCCCGTGCCAGCTCGGCAGGAAGCGGGCGAGCGCCTCCTGGTCTACGGCCTCGACCTCCCGCCGGAGCGCAGCGAGGGAGGCGCGGCGGAGGCGGCGCAGGACGTCGGGATCGCACCACTCGCGCTCGGTGCCTCCCGGCCGGAGCTCGCCGCGCACGAGCAGGTCGTCGCGCTCGAGCTCGGCCAGCACGTCGGTGACGTCGCGGCCGAAACGCTCCGACACCTCCGCGCTCGTGAACGGCCCGCGGCCCTTCGCGTAGCGCAGCACGAGCTCGCGGAGCGACGTTGCGCCGCCCTCGAGGAACACGTCGGGCAGCCCCGCCGGCGGCATCGCGCCGACGGCGTCTCGGTACCTGCCGGCGTCCTCGGCGGCGATCAGCCGCTCTTCGCCGGCGATGCGGACGAGCACCGCGCGCCGCTCGGCGAGCAGCGGCGTCGCGAGCTCGGAGTCGTACTCGCCGCTGCGCAGGTCGCCGCGCAGCCGCAGCTTGTCGTGGAGCTGGTCGGCCGTCTTCGGCTCGCCGCGCAGCTGCCGCTCGACCTCCTCGACGGCGTCGCGGTCGAGGAGGTCGCGTAGCTCCTCCTGCCCGAGCAGCTCGCGCAGCAGGTCGCGGTCGAGCGAGAGCGCCTGCGCGCGCCGCTCGGCGGGCGGCGTGTCGTCCTCGTACATGTAGGTCGCGATGTAGTCGAAGAGGAGCGACGCGGAGTACGGAGACGCGCTCTGCGTCTCCACCTCGACGAGGTCCAGCTCGCGCGTCTTGAGGCCGTGCAGGAGAGTGCGCAGTGCGGGCAGGTCGAACACGTCCTGCAGGCACTCCCGGTACGTCTCGAGGATGACCGGGAACGAGCCGTACTTCCGGGCGACCTGGAGCAGCGACTGCGCCTTGAGACGCTGCTGCCAGAGGGGCGTGCGCTCGCCCGGGCGCCGGCGCGGGATCAGCAGCGCGCGCGCCGCGTTCTCGCGGAAACGCGCGCCGAACAGGGCGGTCTCCCCCACCTCGGCGACGACGAGATCGTCGAGGCCGTCGGGGTCGACCAGCAGCTCCTCCGTCGGCGGCGGCGCGTCCGCCTCGGGGAAGTGCAGCGCGATGCCGTCGTCCGACCAGATCGACTGCGCCTCGATCCCCTGCGCCTGGCGCAGGCGCGCGACGATCGCCATCGCCCAGGGCGCGTGGACGCGGCCGCCGAACGGCGACAGGATGCACACGCGCCAGTCGCCGATCTCGTCACGGAACCGCTCGACCACGATCGTCCGGTCCGACGGGACGGCGCCAGTCGCGTCGTGCTGCTCGCGCAGGAACGTCAGCAGGTTCCGGGCGGCGCGTTCCTCCAGGTGGTACTCGCCCCGGAGGCGCTCGATCGCCTTCTCCTCCCTCAGCGCCGAGAGCTCGCGCGACGCGCGCCCGATCTTCTGCCCCAGCTCGTACGGGCGCCCGACGCCCTCGCCCTTCCAGAACGGGACCGCGCCGGGCAGCCCGGGCGCGGGAGAGACGAGCACCCGGTCGCGCGTGATCTCCTCGATGCGCCAGGTCGAGGCGCCGAGGAGGAAGGTCTGGCCGGCGCGCGCCTCGTAGACCATCTCCTCGTCCAGCTCGCCGACACGGCCGCCGCCGTCGACGAGGAAGACGCCGAAGAGGCCGCGGTCGGGGATCGTCCCGGCATTCGTGACCGCGAGGCGGCGTGCGCCTTCACGCGCACGGATCGTTCCCGCGGTGCGGTCCCAGACGATTCGCGGACGCAGCTCGGCGAACTCGTCCGAGGGATACCGGCCGGCGAGCATGTCGAGCACGTTGTCGAGCTGCGCGCGCGACAGCTCTCTGAATGGATAGGCCCGCGTGACGAGCTCGTACAGGTCGTCGACGAGGCTCTCGGCGTCGGCGGAGATCGCCACGATCTGCTGCGCGAGCACGTCGAGCGGGTTCCTCGGGATGCGGGTCTCCTCGATCGCGCCCTCGCGCATCGCGCGCGCGACGACCGCGCTCTCCAGCAGGTCGGCGCGGAACTTCGGAAAGATGCGGCCCTTCGAGACGGCGCCGAGCTCGTGGCCGGCACGGCCGACCCGCTGCAGCCCGCGCGCCACCGACTTCGGCGACTCGACCTGGATCACGAGGTCGACCGCGCCCATGTCGATGCCGAGCTCGAGGCTCGACGTCGCGACGAGGCACGGGACCCGTCCCGCCTTCAGGTCCTCCTCGACGAGCAGGCGCTGCTCGCGCGCGAGCGACCCATGGTGCGCCCGCGCGACCTCGCGGCGCGGGCCCTCGTTCCCCTCGTTCGCAAGCTCGTTGAGGCGGAGCGCGAGCCGTTCCGCGAGCCGGCGGTTGTTCACGAAGACGATCGTCGAGCGGTGCGCGCGGACGAGGCGGAGGATCTCCGGGTAGATCGACGGCCAGATCGACTGCGCACCGAGCTCCGTCCCGGCGTCCATCTCCTGCCCGTCTGCCGGCACAGGGTACGAGAGCGACGCCGTCGAGCCGAGCTCGCGCATGTCCTCGACGGGAACGACCACTTCGAGGTCGAGCTCCTTGCGCGTGCCGGCGTCGACGATCGTGATCGGCCGGCCGCCCGACACGAACGCGCCGATCTCCTCGATCGGCCGCTGCGTCGCGGAGAGCCCGATCCTCTGGACCGGCCGTTCGGCGAGCTGGTCGAGGCGCTCGACGGAGAGCGACAGGTGCGCGCCCCTCTTGGTGCCGGCGACCGCGTGGACCTCGTCCAGGATGAGCGTCTCGACGCTGCGCAGCGTCTCGCGCGCCTGCGAGCTCAGCAGCAGGAACAGCGACTCGGGCGTGGTGATCAGGATGTCGGGCGGCGCCTTCAGGAGCTCCCGCCGCTCCTTCGCCGGCGTGTCGCCCGTGCGGACGCCGACGCGCACCTGGGACTGCAGGCCCGCGAGCGGGCCGCGCAGGTTGCGCTCGATGTCGTAGTTGAGCGCCTTCAGCGGCGAGACGTAGAGGACGCGCAGGCCGTCCCCGGCCGAGGAATGGAGGCGATCGAGCGCGTACAGGAACGCCGCCAGGGTCTTCCCGGAGCCGGTCGGCGCCTGGATCAGCACGTGCGCGCCGGTCGCGATCGCCGGCCAGCCGCGCTCCTGAGGCGGCGTCGGGCGGTCGAAGGTCCGCTCGAACCAGGCCCGCGTCCCGGGCGAGAAGACGCTCAGCGGGTCCACATTACGGAGAGTACTGAGGCGGCGCTACACGACGAAGTAGACGATCAGCGCCGCCGCGACCACGACGGCGACGAAGATCGTCACGGCGAGCGTGACGCCGGTGAGGGCGAGCCACGGCGTCCGGTCGCTGCGACCGCGCTGCGTCTCGTCGAGCAGATCCTTCGGCGTCTCGGTCACGGACGGCGGCCTACCCGATTCGCAGACTCTGGAACTCGCGCGACCGACCGGGTAGCGTTCGCAGTCTCTCTCCCGAGGAGCCGCCGCACATGCCGATCAAGCCGGAGCAGGTCAACGCCAGCAAGCTGCCCACTGCCCTTCGCGGGTACGACCGCGACGCCACCGACGAGCTCTTGCGCCGCGTCGCCTGGGACTACCTCCAGGTCGAGCGCGCGCACGCGACGGCCGAGGACGAAGCCGAAGGGCTCCGTGGCCGCATCGCGGAGCTCGAGAGCGACCTCGCCTCGCAGCAGGAGCACTTCGATCGCGAGCTGCGCGAGCGCACGGCGCGCCTGGAGGGGGAGGTCGAGCGGCTCCGGCGTGCGCTGCGTGACCACGAGCAGCGCGACGAGATGACGCGCAGGCTCCTCGTCAGCGCTCAGCGCTCGGCCCGGGAGATGCGCGAGACGGCGCGCGCGGAGTGCGAGTCGCTGCTCAAGGCGGCGCAGCGGCGCGCGACAGAGATCGAGGGCGAGGCGCAGACGTCGCTCCGCCACTCGCTCCGCGAGGTCGAGCGGCTGCGGAAGCTCGAGCACGACCTGAAGGCGGACCTGCGCCGGATGCTCGAATCAGTGCTCGCGAACAACACCGGCGAACGCGTGGACGGGGACGCCGTCGCGCAGCCGCTGCCTCCGACGGCCGTCCAGTAGCCCGTGCCGCCGAAGGCGCTGTGGTTCACCGACGACCCGAAGGCGTGCGAGCTGCTCGCGCGGGAGCCGTTCGCGCTCCTCGTCGGCTTCGCGATCGACCAGCAGGTCCCGGTGCCGAAGGCGTTTGCGGGCCCGTACGTCCTCCGCGAGCGCGTCGGGACGCTGGACCCGCGGAAGCTGGCGAACATCGACCTCGTCGGCGCGTTCTCGCAGACGCCCGCGATCCACCGCTTCCCGTCCGCGATGGCACAGCGCGTGCGGGAGCTCGCGTCGGTGGTGGCCGAGGAGTACGGCGGAGACGCGGCGCGCATCTGGAACGACGCCGCCGACAGCGCCGACCTGCGGAGGCGGATCGCAGCGCTTCCCGGCTTCGGCGAGATGAAGATCAAGTCGCTCGGGGCGGTCCTCGCGAAGCAGTACGGCGTGAAGGCGGCCGAGGGGCTCGTCCCGGGACATCCGACTCTGGGCGACGTCACCTCGCCCGAGGGGCTCGACCGCTACCAGAGCTGGAAGCGCGCCTACAAGAAGGCCGCCAAGGGCGCCGCCTGAGCTCCGGCTCCGCGCAGATCGCGCGCCGTTCAGACGGCCGCTCGTACCCGAGAGCGTCGAACGCGGGCGGGTAGACGACCCGATGTCCTCCGCGACCAGCGCCAGCTCCGGAACGAACTGCTCCGACGCCCGAAGGCGTTCGACGAACGACGCAACCTCGTCCGGGTGTCGGACAAACGCCGTGCGAACGACCTCGGCGGTCGCGGGATGATCCGCCTCCCGCTCCGGGCGGATGCGCACGGCCTCGGCCACCCTCAGCCCGTCTCTCCGGAGTCGGAGCGCGCGCGCAGCTCCCGCAGCGCCGGCCCCAGGTGCTGCGTGCCGTGCAGCACGGGCTCGAACAGGTCGCCCCGCTCGGCGACGCGCTCGAGCGCGGCCTCCATCGTGAAGTCGCGCGGGCGCACGTCCTCGGTCAGCTCGCGCCACTCGAGCGGCGTCGACACCGGGGCGCCCGGCTTCGGCCGCACCGAGTAGACCGACGCGATCGTCTTGCCGTGCCCGTTCTGACGGTGGTCGACGAGCACGCCGGCGCGCTTGCGCTTCAGCCACTCGGTCGTCACCTCGCCCGGGTGCTCGCGCTCGAGGCTGCGCGCGACGAGCTCCGCGAACTCGTAGGTCTCCTCGTAGCTGGAGCGCCTCGCGATCGGAACGAGCACGTGGATGCCGTCGGCGCCGCTCGTCTTCACGTACGCGTCGAGCCCGAGCGCGTCGAGCGCGTCGCGGACGTAGTGGGCGACGCGGACGCAGAGCGCGAAGGCGTCCGGCTCGTCGGGCGGGTCCAGGTCGAAGACGACCCAGTCGGGCCGCTCCGGCCGGTCGACGCGCGAATACCAGGCGTTCATGTCGACACAGTGCATCTGCACCATCCAGAGCAGCGCCTCCCGCGAGTTGACGAGCGGGAAGTCGACGAGCCGGCTCGCGCCCTTGCCGCCGCGCGGCCACGTGCGGAACTGCCGCGTCGGGATCCACGACGGCATTCCCTGCGGCGCCTGCTTCTGGAAGAACGCGCCGCCGGGAAGACCCTCGCGCCAGCGCTTCATGGTGAAGGGCCGGTTTCGCAGGTGCGGGACGAGCAAGGGCGCGACACGGTCGTAGTAGGTGAACAGGTCCCCTTTCGTGATCCCGTCGTCCGGGAAGAGGACCCGGTCGGCCGACGTGAGCTTGACGGTGCGCGCCGTCACAGCACGTCCAGGACCGGGAAGCGTGGGTCGACGTCGAGACACGCCTGGGCGAAGAGCGCGACGCCGATGTCGCCGGTGAAGAGCGAGTAGCGGCGCTGCAACGCGACCAGCGCCGCCTCGGCGAAGACCCGTGCGCGCTCGAGCCACAGCTCGTCCCCCGTCAGGGCGTACGTGCGGAGCAGCGCGTAGCCGTTGCCGGCGGTCCCGTGGCAGAGGCCCGGCCCCTTCTCGAGCGGGCCCGCGCGCCACGTCGTCTCGGCCGCGGCGAGCAGGAGGTCCTCCGGCATGAGGTCGGCGAGCGTCGTGACGATGCCCGGCGCGCCGTGGCACCACTGCACGCGGTCCGGCTCGCCGCCGACGGCCGGCGGCCAGTTGACCGCGTCTCCGTCCCAGACCGCGTGCGCGCGCAGGACCGGCTCGACCCGGCGACGGAGCTCGTCGTCGTCGAGGAATCCGCGCAGCGCGTGGACGTTCCCCGCGAAGCCGTGCGCAGGCCCGAGGAACTGCCGGACGTGACCGTGGATGTCCTGCGTCCAGAGACCGTCGCCGCGCTCCCACTCCTCCGCCAGCAGCACCGCCGAGCGCCGCCACTCCTCGTCGAAGCCCGCGGCGCGCGCGGCGAGCATCGTTCCCGGCGAGCCCCACAGGAGCTCCCACGTCGGGTTCCGCTCGTTGGCGGCGATCAGGCCGCGCAGCCGCTCGTCGTCCGAGCGCGTCAGCAGCAAGAGCGCCGTCTCGCCGAGGAACAGGCTCGCCGGCTCGTCGCCGCTTCCGAGGGCGCGGTAGCGGGCGAGCGTGTCGCGCGCGAGCGCGTCCAGGTCGAGCGACGAGCCGAGCCGGCGGAGCGCCCAGATCGTCCCGGCGCCGCCGAGGTAGAGGGTCAGCCGCTCGCGCTCGGCCACGTCGTCGTCGAGCGGATGCGCCGGCCAGAGCCCGTCCTCGAGCGCGGCCTCGGCGTCGGCGACGACGGCCGCGATCGCCTCCCTCACTCCCGCACCGCCCACAGCACGTTCGCGAGGTTCGGCACCACGTAGGTCCCCTCGGGCAGAAGCTCGCCGAGGCGCGTGAGCACCGCTGCGCGCTCCCGGTCCGGGCGGCTCGCGATCCAGCTCACCGAGCGCGCGTTGTCGAGGAGGCCCGCGCGGTCGAGCACGTGGTCGTGCGCCACCGTCGCCTCGTGCACGTCGCCGAACGGCCCTCGCGCGATCACCTCCGCGAACGGCGGCGTGTCGGCGAGGACGGAGCGCTCGGCGCGCAGCATCTCGAGGTACGCGAGGTACGGCGCCGGAAGCGGGTTCGCGCGGCTCTCGTCGGGGCCGTTCCAGACGAGGCAGAGCACTCCGCCGGGGCGCAGCACCCGCGCGATCTCGGCGACCGCCTCGTCGTTCGCGAACCAGTGGAACGCCTGCCCGGCGAACACGCCGTCGACGGACGCGTCGGCGAGCGGCAGCTCCTCGGCGCGTCCCGGACGTGCCTCGGCCTCCGGGACGACCCGCGCGAGGATCGCGCGCATCCGATCCAGCGGCTCGACGGCCACGACGCGCGCATACCGCTCCACGAGGACCCGCGTCAGCTTCCCGGTACCGGCGCCGACGTCCAGGACCTCGGCGCCCGCCGCGAGCGGCAGCGGGTCGAGGACCTGCGTCGGATAGCTCGGACGCGTCCGCTCGTACTCCTCGGCCGCCAGGTCGAAGCTTCGCGCCGGCTCCGTCACGTCGGCGAGTCTAGGCTTGCGCGGTGCACGAGGGCACGATGGAGCGCGACGGGCTCGAGACCTGGTACCGCGTCGTCGGCGACCTCGACGCCGGCCCGGCGCCGGTCGTGATCTGCCACGGCGGCCCCGGCGCCGCCCACGACTACACGGAGCCGATCGCGGAGCTCCACCGCTACGGCCGCGGCTGCGTGCTCTACGACCAGGTCGGCTGCGGTCGGAGCACGCACCTCCGCGACGCGCCGGCGGACTTCTGGACCGTGCAGCTCTTCAAGGACGAGCTGGCGGACCTGACGCGGCAGCTCGGGATCGCCGACCGCTACGCCGTCGTCGGGCAGTCGTGGGGCGGGATGCTCGCGCTCGAGCACGCGCTCGACCACCCGCCCGGTCTGCGCGCGATCGTCGTCGCCGACTCGCCCGCGAGCATCCCGCTCTGGGTCGAGGAGGCCAACCGCCTGCGGGCGGAGCTGCCGCCGGAGGTGCAGGAGACGCTGACGAAGCACGAGCAGGCGGGGACGACCGACTCGCTCGCGTACGAGCAGGCGATGCGTGTGTACTACGACCGCCACGTCTGCCGCGTGCCGTGGCCCGACTGCGTGCAGCGCACGTTCGCGCAGCTCGCCGAGGATCCGACCGTCTACCACACGATGAACGGCCCGAGCGAGTTCCACTGCATCGGCTCCCTGAAGTCGTGGGACGTCACGGACCGGCTGCACGAGATCTCGGTGCCGACGCTGCTCGTCTCGGGCCGTCACGACGAGGCGACGCCGCACATCGTCGAGCAGATCCACTCGCGGATCCCGGGCGCGCAGTGGACGCTGTTCGAGGAGTCCAGCCACATGCCGCACGTCGAGGAGCCGGAGGCGTTCCTCGAGACCGTCGAGGCGTTCCTGAAGACCATCGACTAGAGCCGCTTCCAGTAGAGCTCTGTCACGACCCTGAGGTCGTACGCGTCGTCCATCAGCGGGTACGCACGCGCCGCGATCGCCTCCCGCTCCTCGTCCGGGATCGACGCCGGCGTGCTCGCCGTCAGGTGCAGGTCGACGAGGTCGCGGCCGGAGATGCGCACGAGCTCGACGAACCGCTCCGGTCCCTCAGGCCGCACGACGTCGCGCCAGTCGGGAAACTCGCGACTCGGCCGGTGGAAGCGCGCCCACACGGTGTCGAGCTCCGCCTTGAACGGCGTCGGGAGCAGGCCCGGCTGCTCCGTCTCGCCCCAGCTGCGAGCGAGGACGGCGAGGGCGCGGCCGACGCGGCTGATCTCGGCGAGGGCGCGCTGGAAGTCGAACCAGTGGAACGCCTCCCCGACGAAGACGGCGTCGACGGCGCCGTCTCCGAGTGGTATGGCCTCGGCGGTGCCGGCGAGCGCCTCGCCGTCGAGGTGCGCCCGCATGCCGTCGTCGGGCTCGACGGCCAGCACGGTCGCGAACACCTCGCGCAGCGTGCGCGTCAGGTTCCCGGTGCCGGCGCCGAGGTCGAGCACCGTCGCGTCGGCCGTCAGCCCGAGCGCGGCGGCGGCGCGCTCGATCGGCTCTCGCGCGTATCGCGGCCGCGTGCGCGCGTACGCGGCCGCGACGCGCCCGAACGTCGTCCCGGGCTCACCCAACGCCCGCGAGCAGGAAGGCGCGGTTCTCCTTCAGCATCTCGCGCGCGATCACGAGGCGCTGGATCTGGTTCGTGCCCTCGTAGATCTGGGTGATCTTGGCGTCGCGCATCATGCGCTCGACCGGGTACTCCTGGATGTAGCCGTACCCGCCGAGGATCTGCACGGCGTCCATGGTGACCTCCATCGCGACGTCGGTGCAGTAGAGCTTCGCCATCGCCGACAGCTTCGTGAGCTCCGGCCCGGTGTCGCCTTCGTCGATCATCCTTCCGACCTTGTAGAGGAGGCCGCGCGCCGCCTCGCACTTCGTCTCCATGTCGGCCAGCATCGCGCCGATCAGCTGGTGCTGCGCGATCGGCTTGCCCATCGTCTCGCGCGTGCGCGCGTACTCGAGCGCGTAGTCGGTCGCGCCCTGCGCGAGACCCAGCCCCTGCGCGCCGATTCCGGGCCGCGACCGGTCGAGGATCCGCATCGCGATCTTGAAGCCGTCCCCCTCCTCGCCGAGCAGGTTTGCGGCGGGGACGCGGCAGTCGTTGAAGAAGATCTCGCCCGTCGTCGAGCCCTTGATCCCCATCTTCGGCTCGATGCGTCCGACCTCGAACCCCGGCGCGTCCGCCTCGACCACGAACGCGCTGATGCCGGCGTGCCCCGCCTCCGGGTCCGTCTTCGCGAACACGACGTACAGCGACGCGACGCCCGCGTTGGTGATGAAGCGCTTCCCGCCGTTCAGGACGTACTCGTCGCCGTCGCGCACCGCCGACGAGCGCATCGCCGCGCTGTCCGACCCGGAGCCCGGCTCCGTCAGCGCATAGGCGGCGAGCCACTCGCCGCTCGCGAGCCGAGGCAGGTACCGCTGCTTCTGCTCCTCCGTCCCCGCGAGCTTGATCCCGAGCGACCCGAGCTCCTGCACCGCGATCACGAGCCCGCTCGTCGCGCACACCTTCGAGAGCTCCTCGATCGTCACGAGCGTCATCAGGGAGCTCTCTCCGATGCCGCCGTACCGTTCGTCGTACATCACGCCGAACAGCTCGTTCTCGCGAAAGACCTCGACGACGTCCCAGGGAAACTCGGCCGACTTGTCGATCTCGGCGGCGCGCGGCGCGACCCGCTCGCGCGCGATCGTGCGCACCAGCTCGCGAATCTCGCGCTGCTCCTCGGTCAGCGGATCGAGCGCGCTCACGGCCGCAGTGTAGGGCGTGGCGAGCGCTACCTGAGGATGTTCACGGCGCGCGCGACGACCATTACCGCGAGCGAGAGGCTCATCGCCGACTGCACGAGCATCAGCATCTTCGCCCACCGGCTGAGCGGCATCGTGTCGGTCGGGCTGAAGGCCGCCGCGTTCGTGAACGACACGTAGAGGTAGTCGAGGAACATCGGGTGCCAGCCTCCTTCGAGGAGCACCGGCTCCGTCTGCTGCGGGAACAGGAAGTCGCGCTCGTGCGGCGCGCATGTCGCGCGCCCGACCGGGCCGCCTCCGTCGAGCTGCCAGTACCAGAGCCCGAACAGCAGCACGTTCACGGCCCACATGTGCACCGCCGCACGCAGCAGTGGCGGCGCCGTCGCGTGCGCGCCGTTGACGAGGAGGTGGACGAGCAGCACGATCGACGCGGTGTTGGCGGCGCTGAGAACGGCGATCATCGCGAGCCCCAGGTAGCGGCGCGTCACGTGCAGCCCGTGGCCCTGCCAGCCGAGGCGCTGCACGAGCCGGCCGCGGGGGACGCTCGCGAGGAGCGCCGCGAGCAGCAGGACGGTGAGGCCCGGCACGACCCAGCGGACGACCGAGAACGCGCCCGCGGACGAGCCCGAGATGAACCGCTGCGGCAGGTCCGCGTACAGGATCGCCGAGGTGACGATCGCAGCGGCGGGCCAGAGCGGCGACTCGCCCAGCGTCGCGTGCTCGCCGGCGAAGAGCTCCCGCGTCCGCACCGGGCGCCGGCCCTCAGCCGCGGTCGTGGAACACGGCCTCGACGTTGTTGCCGTCTAGGTAACTGAGAACGTTGATGCTATCGTGAGCGGTCATGGAAGACGGCTTCGACGTTGTTGGAGTCGGCGTCGTAGACGAAGGCGCCGTAGTAGCCGGGGTGGTACTGCGGGCGTTCCCCGGGCGTCCCGTTGTCGCGGTAGCCGGCGGCGGTCGCCGTTTCGTGGAAGCGGATGACGGTGTCGAGGTCGGGGACGGAGAAGGCGAGGTGCACGTTTTGCGTCGGTTCGTCGCCGGTGACGAAGGAGAAGGAGCCGCGGCCGTCGCTGAACCGGTACTGGAGGCGGTCGGGCCAGTTGTGCCGCAGTTCGATCCCGACCACGGGTGCGACCGTGTCGTAGAAGCGTTTGGCGGCGGCGAGGTCGCGGGTGCGCAGCCAGAGGTGGTCGATCTCCCCGTGCCGGCTGCGATCGTGGTGGACGGCTTCGACCGAGTTGCCGTCGGGGTCGGTGATGAAAGCGCCGTAGTAGCTCGCGCTGTAGTGGGGTCGTGGGCCGGGTTTGCCGTCGCTTTGGTAGCCGGCTTCGGTCATGCGGTTCCACCAGGCCTCGACGGCGTTGCGGTCAGGGACGGCGAAGGCGATGTGCAGGTTGCGGGTGAGCGGGTGGTCGTCGTCGACCGACTGGATGCCGAAGTCGCCCCACTCGATCCACTCGCCTTCGACGCTGGGCAGCCCGAGCGCCTGATGGTAGAAGCCGCGGCTGGCGGCCAGGTCGGAGACGGTGATGTCGACGTGGTCGAACACGAGCGACATGATCGCGGATGGAGGCCGGTGCGGCTACTGCGTGCGCGCGAGCTGGTGGGTTGTGGCTGCGACGGCTGACGGCTACATCCGGGTCTCGCGCCGGGCCGGACGCGAGGGTGGGTCGTTTATCTCGCCGGAGGTGCAGCGGCAGAAGATCGCCGGCTGGGCGAAGCTGCACGACATCGAGATCGTCCAGTGGTGGGAAGAGCTCGACCAGTCGGGAGCGAAGCTCGAGCGGCCGCTGTTCCAGCAGGCGGTCGAGCGCTGCGAGCGTGGTGAGACGGGCGGGATCGTGGTCGCACGCCTGGACCGCTTCGCCCGCTCGGCGGTGGATGCGCTGGAGTCGATCAAGCGGTTGAATCAGGCGGGCGCCCGGCTGGTGTCGGTCGAGGACAACTTTGACGGCTCGACGCCGATGGGCCGGTTCGCGATCGGGATCCTGACCCTGATCGCCGAGCTGGAGCTGGAGCGAATCAAAGAAAACTGGACGACAGCGGTGCGAAGCGCGGTCGAGCGCGGCATCCACATCTCGGCCCGCGTGCCAGTGGGCTACCAGCGCAACCCGCAGACAAAGCAGCTCGAGCTGCACGAGCGCGCCGCTGCGGCGGTGGCGGAGGTGTTCCGGCGGCGCGCGCTCGGCGCCTCCTGGACCGAACTGGCCGACTACCTGAAGCAGAACGAGGTCTACCCGGCCAGCGGCAACAGGCACTGGTCGAAGGTCGGGGTGGCGGCGCTGGTGCGCAACCGCGTTTACCTCGGCCAGGCCCGCAGTGGCTCAGTAGTGAAGGAGCAGGCGCATCCGGCGATCGTCACGCGGGCCGAGTTCGACGCCGCCCAAAGCGTCAAGAAGTCGCTGCTCAAAGCGCGCGACGGCTCGGTCGCCGAGCAGGCACTGCTGGGCGGGCTCGCCCGCTGCGCCGGCTGCGGCCACACGCTGAAGATCACCGGCAACACCCGCAAAGGAACAGGGGTGCGCTATCCGGTCTACTACTGCACCGGCCGCTACGCCTCCGGCCCCTGCCCCGCCCGCACCAGCGAAACCGCCGCCAAGCTCGACCAGTACGTCGAACAGCAAGTCCTGGCAGCGCTCCAGGCCGACGGCGGCCCGGTCGCACAGGCCGTCGTAGCCTCGGCGCAGCTGGAGGACGCCATTCGCGCTGTCGCCGCTGCCGAGCACGAGCTCGAGCTGTTCGTCAACAACCCCACCCTGCTCACCACCCTCGGCGAGCGACGGTTCACCGAGGGCGTGCTCGTGCGGCAACAGGCACTCGACGAGGCGCATGCCCAGGTTGCCCGGGTACGAGCTGAAGCCAGCTTCGCCGAGCAACTCGCCGATGCCGATCTCCTCCAGAACTGGCCGACCCTGACCGTCCAAGAGAAAAGGCGGCTCATGCACGGCCTGCTCGAACGCGTCAACGTCAGCCGCGCTGCCGGCAGCGGCAAACAGCGACAGCCGATCGGCCAACGAACACAGATCATCCTCCGCGGAGGTGCCACGCTCTGAAAGCGGCACCCGCCTACCGTCGGCCGTAGCCGCCGCGTCGTCCGACGTGCGGAAAGGCGTTCGGTCCGCGCCGGTAGCGGGCAGCAGATGAACGATCGTGGCGGACGTTGACCTTGACCCGACGCTCGGCGATCTCGACCCGCGAGGGCCGGGTGTCGGCGAGCGAAGCGCTGCAATTCGGGCGCTTGTTCGGAGGCGACTGGCGCCGCCTCCCGCTCAGCCAGGCGCTAGCACAGCTCGCGAGCCACAGCAACCCATCTGGTCCGCCTGAGACACCCGCTGAACACTGAGATCACGGCTCGGCCAGTACGATGCCGACATCCTCGGCCCCACGATCAAGCCTGTGCCCGCGTCTGGCCAGCTGAGAGGACAAGCAGCCGGCACCGGGTGCTCTGCGGCCCGGACGCCGCCGGCCAACTAGCTCGCAGCCATGCCACTGTGGATCACGCTTGCCCACGGCGAGGAGCTCAAGGTCGACGTAGCGACGGACAAAGAGTCGGAGTGGCGGCCGAGATCCGCGAGGGAGACAGCATCTGGATCGGCGTACAGACGAACGTTTGGGTCAAACGCGACTCGATCATCAAGGTCGAGATCCGCGGCTCGACACGCGGCTTGTAAATAGAGCGCCAGGTTCGCGCCGCTCCCCCCTGGTGGACGAGTCCTGCGACCCGCTTCCCGACCGCGGCTCCGGACAAGCCGTGCAGGCATAGCGTCTCCGAGAACGCTCCCGCTACTTATGGAGGCTCCGGAAATACATACGTTCGCGAACGAGCGAGCGAGTTCCCCGTGCGCCTGCTTCGCTTACACCCAAGTCCGCGTCGCGGCAGAGGTTCGCGGAACCACGCCTTCCCTAACAGAGACTCAATCTCGCGCGCGTTACGCTGCTGCTCCTTGCGGCACGGGGGCGCAGGACGGGGTTCACGGAGCTTCTCACAGTGGTGGTGGTGGTGGTGGTGACGGTCGGGCTAGCAATCGTGTGGTTGCTGCTTCGATGAAGACGACGCTGCGCCGATACCGGCTGGTTGACCGCGACGGGTGTGACCTGGGGCCGCTCGTGAGCAAGCGTGTCGACTGGTGCGTCGGCTCGCTCATCGAGCGTGGCGAGGCCCGCTACCGGGTTCTCGCCGTTGTCGACGCAGAACCGCAGGACGACCTCACCGCCTACCTGGTCGTGACCGGCCCGCTCGAACAACAATCCGCAGGCTCCGGACCGGAGGCGCCGACGGAGATGCCGCCGCGGCGAGCGGGATGATCCCAGCGAGCGTCGCAGCACGGCATCGGGCCGGGCGCCCGCGCGTCGTTCCGGTGCAGACATTCGATTCAACCGGCCACGATAAACACCGCCGGTTGCCCCGACAGATTCTGGGAGGGTAGAAGCGCTATGAACGCCCTGATCGCGAAGATCCGCGGCTGGTTCGCAAAGAAGAAATAGCCTACTAGGTCGCATTAGTTGCACCGGCGTCCGACGCAGTCGGATCCGCCGGCCTGCGAGGTGCCGGCGAACGCGGCGACTGCGACAGCCGGGCTGGGGCCGTCGTCCAGCACGCACAGACGCGGTTCGCCTTCGAGTCACTTCCGCGTTGGCGGCCTGCCAGCTTCAGGGCGGACGAAGCGTGTGCCTCATCCGTCCCGCGGCAGGAGGCGCTCGATCAGCTGCGAAGGAAAGCCGGGCAGCGCACCCGAACAGAGGGAGGTTGACGGTGAAGCGGGTGATGCAACGGTACGGCGCTGCTAACGGCGCGTTTGCAGTGGGTGTGCTTTGGAACGGGCTTCCGGTCGCGGCCGCATTCGAGTGCCTGCTGTCTGCCGGGTTGGTCGCAAGCGCTGTGGCGGTGGTTCATCGACGACAGGGCGTCAAGGCGCGGAAAGCCCGCGCGGGGCGAGGCGACCGGCGCAGGAGCGCAGTCGCGGGCGACGTGGCGGCCTCGGGCGACTGGCCGTTCGCGCCAGAGCCGCTGTGACCCCCGCGGAGGCAAACCTGCAAGGTCGCAGCAGGCGCTCGAATAGCTGCGCTCTCTCAAATCCGCAATGCCACACTCCCAACCTCGCCTCAAGACGCCGATCGACAATCCGTCTACACGCCTGCAGGCCAGATGCTCCCTGATCTCCGATCGCGCTTCGCGTGCTGGCATTGATCCTTCCGCCGGCCGCGCGTTTGCCAGCTACGTAAGTAGCCAGTACGCGCTGTAAGCCAGACTGGCTAGCCAAACCAGCTCGACGAGCGTGACGGCCGTAACGATCGCCCGTCCGGTCCAGCTGCGTGGCCGACGATGAGCTGCCGGCGCGACCGCTGCGCGTGGTTCTGCAGATCTGGCGGCGGTTGCCGTCATCGCCTCTCCCCCTTGGATTGCCGGCCGGTCAGACTCGGCGCGTCACTAGCGTATTGACTGGCGGGTCAAGATCGAAACGAAGGTCCGGTTAGCGAACTCGGACAGCGGTGATCCCGGTAAGTGGTGGCAGCGAGCGACAAGACCGGCGGGGGCACCCCAAAGTGGTCGCCGTTGACTTCCGGCTGCCGCGACGCGTCTCTGTCAGCGGGCGGTCTGGGTTTCTGCGGCAGCTCGAGAGGCTGAACGTCGGTGTCGTGATCGCCTTGGCGCTGTGCGTAGCGATCTGGATGGTCATCGTCGGTTTCTTGCGCGGCTACGTGTTCTAAACCGCGCTACGAGCGTCAACGACGGGGCTGCTGCGGCCGCCAACCCCTCAGCGGCAGCTCAACAAGCATCGCCTCCAGACGCGCGAAAGGATACGCCTCTCCCGTCTTACGTCTGGGCTCAAGCCTGGCCCGTGACGACGAGCCGGTACACCCCATACAGGATGCCGAAGAAGACGATCACCTCGATGATCGCCGATACCAAAAAGAGGCGTGACGCGAACCGCGCACTCTCATCAGGGTCGTCCTTGAAGACGCGCCTGAACAGAATCCAGCCGAGCAGCGTCACCACGGTTGGTCTTTGATCGACCACCCCTGCAATCCGGAAACACACCAACGAACACGGACGCCTTTTGAGCGGGAGAGACGCCGTGCTCGCCTACCTGCCGAGCTCAAGACCACCCGGGCAAGAAAGCGGCTGCAGCGCCTTCTCCACACGCTCCCCGTACCGGTCACTGCCGAGCAGGTAGGCGCGCCACCTCCTCGCCCCCGTCGAAGGGTCGAGGGTCGCACGCGACGCAGCGCAGCACACCCGGCGTGTGACGCCTCCGCGGCAAACAGAAGCGAGTCGAACGACCTGAGCCGGCATCCCAGAGGCCCACGCGGAGGGGAAGGGGGTGTCCTCCTCCGCGCGGGCCTCGCCACAGCAAGTCCACTCCGCAGCCGACTCACCGGGCGCTTGCCAGAAAAACAGCTACGCAAGCAGACGACAACCTGCCCCGCGCGGCCATAACGGCGACGCAACACACGCAGCCACGGAGCTCCGGCGACGACGGCCGCCGCGACTGCCTACTCGGACCCGCTGCTCTCGACGGCGAAGGCGATGTTCACCGTCGTCCGGTACTCGCTGATCCGCCCATCTTCAACCACCGCGCTCATCGTCACCACGTCAGCACCCGTAATCCCGCGCAACGTCTTCGCCGCCTCCTGCACCGCCGCATCAGCAGCCTTGGCAAAGCTCTCCGCCGACGACCCGATGATCGTCACCACCTTCGCGACCTCAGCCATCCCCAACCTCCTCGAACATGAACCGAAACGCCGCCAGGTGAAGTGCCTCAACCACCCGATCCCAAACGACGGGGGGCCGCTGATCGTAGAGCCGAGTCGCCACCGGCCGCAGTAGTCGACACATTCACACCTGCGGCAACCGCTCTAACAGAGACTCAACGAACGAGACGCTAGCGTGCGGCTCCCAATCCTGGAGCGGCGACGGACGTTACAGCGATCTTGGCGATAGCGGCGGGCGCGGTCATCATCGTGCGGCTCGTTTGGCTCCTCCTCCGGTGACCAACCCGATCCATTACCGACTCCTCGACCGCGACGGCATCGACCTTGGGCCGCTCGCGAGCAACCGCGTGAACTGGCAGGTCGCGTCGCTGAGCCGGCGCGACTCCGAGGGCTACCGCGTCCTCGCCGTCGTCGACCCGGGCGAAGGACGAGATCACCGCCGACCTCGTCGTGGCCACTCAACCGCCAGCCACCCAGGCGCCACCAACGGAGCGGCCAGCCCGCGGAACGGCCAAGCCGTTTGCCGCTCGCCGAGGCCACGCCGCAGGAGGTTGAGACGACGCTGAGTGACGAACTCACACGCCCGATCGCCTCCGCAGCTGGGCGCATCCGCCGCTGCCCCTGGAGTGGCGCCGATCCGGCGCCTCAGGCGTAAGCGACGCTCGCTCAGCCGACGGTGATCGCTCGCCGTTTCCGCCTGGCGGACCGTCCCAGCTCGCCATTTCCTCGCGGGACGATGGTCAAGTTCAAGTGCCTCGTCTGCAACGAGCTCGTCCTCACCGGAACGCCGAGTTTCGTCTCTGTCCCAGGCGACCCGCCCGGTGGGATGATCGGCTTCTTGCGGTTGCACCCGGAGTGCGCTCGAAAGGTCGCGCACCCGGATTTTGACTTGGCTGCCGTCACTGAGGAGCACAAGCGGCAGGTCGGAGCCGTGCGGGCACGTCGAGCAGCACAACAAGCAACGCTCCTCGCTGTGGTCGAAGCTCTGGCGTCGCCAGAGTGGAGCGCCAGCCTCGGCCGTCATCGCGGAACTCTCGCGTACGCCGAGGTTTGACGCCCTCTCGCCTGGCGATAGCCGCTGTATGGATCGGTACGACGAGATCGCGCGGTGCGTTGTAGCGACCGATCGCGAACTAGTAGGACTTTGTTACTCACGGCGGTGGAAGAGTGTGAGTTGGTCGAGGTCGACGGGCTGGGTGCAGGTGCGGCAGCGGCCGGTCCAGCAGCGCAGGACGGGCTGCAGGAGCAGCACCGCCTGCGG
>Ga0209810_1000222_pt1 | contig 160971 bp, 139 predicted proteins | sample Coa_R1_7_FD_187159 | JGI IMG/M metagenome (GOLD analysis project Ga0209810, IMG submission 187159) | Surface soil microbial communities from Centralia Pennsylvania, which are recovering from an underground coalmine fire - Coalmine... | ecosystem: Environmental > Terrestrial > Soil >... | reverse complement strand
GAGCAGTTCCAACACCACCTTCGTCTTCAGCTCCGCATCGTAATGCTTGTGCTTGCTCATGTGAATCTCCTTTGTCTGACAGTATACCCTCTCGGTTTTGAAAGTGGTACTGTCCAACTTTTGGGATTCACTACAATTATTAATAATTATATTTCATTGTGTGCCAATTGAAAAAGTTAATTGAAAGATGATGCCATTAGTTAAAATATGGAATAGAAAATATAATATAAAATACGTTGCAATTCAGTCGAATATATGTTATTGTTAGATAAACTGAAGTGATGTAAATTGGATATCTGGAAAGGAGTAAAATTACAAACAGTTTTACACTATAAGGCTTAAGACACTGATTTTAAGTTGAGGTCTTTGCAAAGCGAGAAGGAGAGGATTATATGGCAGAGACTGTTTTTCACACTGATGGCGCGGTAAATATTACCAATGCCAGGGCCGTTTTAGGCGGTAAGACTTACGCGATGAGTAACATCTCCTCTGTAACAATGGTGAAGAAAAAGGTCAACATCGTCCTGGTAGCAATACTTGGCATTATTGCACTTGCAAGCCTGGGCATGCTTGGTTCGAGTCCTATCACAACCATTCTAGTGATAGCAGTATGCGCTGGTCTCATCTATTTGCTGGTAAGACCGGCCTATGGAGTGGTGCTGGGAAGCGCTTCGGGAGAATCCGAAGCATTGGTTTCAAGAGATCGGGTCTATATTGAGAAGATCGTCAACGCGATGAACGAGGCGATTGTACATCGTGGTTAGTGGCTCTCTGTACCTGGTAGTCTTTTATCGATTATAAAAATGGAGGAGCAGCACAGCTCCTCCATTTGCTTGTGAAGCCTTATTACGAACTGTCTAATCGTTGTCCATATTGCCGAGAACGGCTTCAAAGTAGGGACCGGAGGCGTGGAACTGGTTGGTTTTTTGATAGCGGCCATAGCTGTTGCAGACCATCGTGCCATGACCTACGACTTTCACTCCGGCTTGTGATTCGTCATAGATGGGGCCATTCAACACGACCGTATAGCCGCCACTGACACGCAGGTCAGTTACGTTGTTTGTGGTCATCTCGCCCACCACAAAAGCGGTATCACCGGTCACATTGTCATGTGCCCATACGACCATTGGAGCCTCAGCCCGGGTGCTGTTCTCCGTGTACGCACTTTCAAGCTTCGCACTGCCATGTATGACGCCTGACTCGTAGCCTGCAAAGACATGCTCGGCTACATCGTGGAACATGCCTTGTTGATCGATGTAGGCGCGTCCGCAGGTGAAGTCAACCGCGTCGGGAGTACCATTTATGGCACCGGGATGGAAGCTGACGGCCTCTACCTGAATATAGAGAGAGTTGCGAATAGACTGAATGGTGTTACAGGGACGGTCATCATTGATGCAGTAGAGCATCTGTACCTCAATGTCATAGCCGGGAGGATTGTCGGCATGGGCTACACGCACATTTCCGAGGAGAGCAGCCAGGGCAACCAGGATTACCACCATTGGTAAAACGATGATGCGCTTCATGGGGCCTGCTCCTTTCTTACCCAGGAGAAAGAGAGTACATGTTGATCTTAAAAAGGTTGAAGCGTGAGCTATAGGGAAGTTGTCATCTATATAGTAATCAAGAATAAGATGAAAATCAAGTCCATCATAACAAGATAGCATTATTTAACAAAAAATTAAATGCTACCTTTTTAAGGTAGATGAGAAACTTTAACAGGTTTGCAGACGGTGCCTCTTATTTTCTGCTCTTCCTGGTTTCGGATACAAAAATCAGTCATTTCGTCCTGTCCCTGCAATAAAGTGGTGAGATACTTGCGCATTCTTCCGCTATCCGTAGTAGAATGGGGGAAGACCTATTTTTATAGCAGGGGAGGAGTTATGCCAGGACAGCTAACAACAAAAGTGCATGCATTGGGCGTGCTGACCGGCGGCGGCGATGTGCCTGGATTAAACGCGGCTATCAAGGCGCTCGTCTACCGCGCCGAGCAGATGGGTATTACGATTACAGGACTGCGTGAAGGATGGGCAGGCATCACCGTATTGAACCGGGCGCTTTCACGCCAGGAGCAGACTTTCAACGCGGATAATCCGAGTACATGGCAGCATGGCTATATTATGCCTCTGACTCGCCTGAATACACGTCCGATAGATCGTATGGGCGGGACTATTCTGCAATCGACGCGCACTAATCCGGCGCGTTTTCGAGTAGGGGATTTGCCGCCGCATCTCGCGAGCTATGGAGAGGGGCATTCACCAGACGACCGGGTTGATTTGACGAAAGAAGTGCTGGCTAACCTGGAATATCTTGGGCTGGATGGGTTGGTGGTGATAGGTGGCGATGACACGCTGAGCTATGGCGCGGTGCTTTCTCAGCATGGCGTGCCGATCTGGGGTATTCCAAAGACGATGGATAATGATGTGCATGGCACCGATTACTGCATCGGTTTTCAGACAGCAATCAGCCGGGCGGCGGAATTTATTAACCGGATTCGTTCAACGGCGGGGTCGCATAGTGAGACGGTGTTGTTCCGCATGTTTGGACGGGACGCTGGTTTCACGGCGCTGGAGACGGCCACTGTAGCCTGGGTGGATCGTTGCCTGATTCCAGAGGTGCCCGCTAATATTGACAGACTGGCCGAGTTGATTGTCGAGGACCGGCGTAATAATCCGCGCAGCTATTCGACGGTTGTGCTTTCAGAGGGGGCCAATCTGGGTGTGCCTGTGCCTGAGGTAGGACCGCCAGATGCCTATGGACACCGGAAAAAGGCCAATGTGGCAGAATTTTTAGCCGAGGAACTTACACGTCGTTTGCCTGAAATTCGTTTTCTGCCGATTGACCTGACCTACTTCCTGCGCAGCGGCGAGCCTGAAGTCTACGACAAGCACATGGCGATTTTTTATGCCAACCTGATTATGAGCCAGGTTGAAAAGGGACTGCATGGCGTCATTGCGGCTCACCGGGGCGGAGAATATATCTGTACGGATATTCCCGGCAAAAATTTTCCAGCGCGGCGCGTAGACCCGGCTGACTATCATCCTATGCGCTATCGACCGCGTTTCGAGAATATTACCGGGCCGTATCTGCCACAGGAGTAGCAAGACGGAAGGAGATTCGTGCAATGCTTTGTCCTTCCTGTGGTACATCTTCTGATCGTGAGGGAGCAAGATTTTGTCGTGTCTGCGGCAAGCCGTTATATGCACCGCAGGCATCACATTTTGTTGAAGTAAGCCATGAAGATGCCGGGCGGCTTCGACAGCTCGACCTCTGTTTTGTGATGGATGCAACGGGCAGTATGGGAAGCTACATCGAGGCGACGCGCAAGGAATTGGAGCATTTCGCAAGAACCCTGTCCTCTCACGATATTCACCCGGATGCCTGCTATGGACTGGTGCTTTACCGTGATCATATTGGCTCTGCGAGGGATGTTGTCACGCAGCGTTACCCTTTTACGGCGAATCTGCAAGACTTGCAGGATTTTTTAGAGGGAACACACGCCAGAGGCGGCGGCGGCGATGGGCCTGAAGCGGTGGCAGATGGCCTGTATGATGGATGCTACGTGATGCCCTGGCGCGAGAATTCGCACAAGGTGATGGTGCTGGTAGGAGATGCACCTCCGCATGGAGTGGGCGGCCGGAGGGATAACTATCCCGAAGGCTGTCCCTGTGGTAGGGATCCGCTGGCGATTTCACGTTACGCGCGGGCCAGGGGTATTGTGGTGTTTAGCCTGGGAATCGGCGATAATCGCTGGATGAGGGAGAGCTTTGAGCAGATTGCGAGACACGGAGGCGGCAAATTCGTCACCATCAGCGGAGCGGATACACTCATCGATGAAATCCTCTTGTTGCTACAACCAGAATTTGATAAGGTGAGTATCGACCTGCGCGTCTTTTCGGCATACCGGCCCGATTCGACGCCGCAATCTATCGCGGCGACGACGGGCCTGGATGTTGGCGAGGTCGATGAAAGCATGAATAGACTTCGCCAGAAAAAGATGATCCGGTGAGAACCTCTTACCGGTATACTTGAGCGGTGCGAGCCGCGAGTACCGTTCCTTGAATCAAGAGAATCAGACTGGCGAGCAGCAGCAGGTGTTTGGTGACATCTCCGTCCAGATTGGCTGATTGTAGTAGGGCGCAGAGCGCGGCAACTCCGAAGATGACCAGGAGTGTGACGCGATCAATGAGCGTAGTCTTGCGCAAGAGCCAGGCGAGCGAAATAATCGCGGCTCCCGCTAATCCGAATGTCAGAAGTGGGTTGACGCTCACTCCTGAAAGGAAAGGCGTGCCCAATGTATTCTGTACGTCGCGCACAGTCTGCACAAAAAAGGCGAAACCTGCCGGTATGGTAGCGAGTATGGTCAGGAAAAGAATGCCCAGACCGGTGATATTGCGCACAAAGGTGCTTGAAGCAAAGGCCACGATAATCAGAAGAATGGATAAGCCCAATTCGGTAGCGTGATCCAGGCCCCAGGGATTGCCGGGGCCATAGGGATTAGTAATGTTAAAGGTGATAACACTGCCAATTATGGTGATGGCAAGTAGAAGCGCGAACAGGCCGATGAACTTTGGACTCCAGACCTCCGAGCGCCCTTTCCCGGCCTTCTGAGGCGAGGCAGCAGGGCTTACTGTTGGTATGGTATTGTAGGCAGGTGTCGCGGGTGTATTGGTGGATACCTGAACAGTTGGCGCATAGTCAGGCGGGCGTGAGCTGCGCAATGGCGTGACCGGCGAAGGTTGCGCGTACTGGGTAGGTGCGGATGCCGCTGCAACGTGAGCGAGGCCGGTGGTGGCATCAGAAGCCTGATGCTTTATTTGCAGTAAGCGCTGCTGGACAGCCAGCGCGCTGGGCGGCCTTTGTTGCTCATTCATAGAAAGCATCTGGTGTATAAGTTGCTCAAGTTCGAGCGGAACCTGGGGATTGATCTGGCGTAGAGGCGGAAAGGCGAAGCGATCTACGGCATGAAATGGATCGCGACCCGATAGGCAGCAGTGTAGAGTCGCGCCAAGCGCGTAGATGTCTGAGCGGGGATTGGTCTGAGCGGCTCCGTGTTGTTCTGGCGGGGCGTATCCCGGCGAGCCGAGGAAAACGGTATCCTGCGCCTGCCCTTCTTTAAAGAAACGCGCAATGCCAAAGTCGATCAGGTAGATGTGCCCATCCCGCTGTACCATCACATTGGTGGGCTTCAAATCGCGGAAGATGATCGGCGGCTGATGCTGATGCAGGTAGTTCAGAACATCACAGAGCTGCAGCGCGTAGTCAATGACCTGAGGAACTGGCAGGGGCTGATGCGCATCGTGCAGTAATTGCAGGAGCGTTTTGCCTTCGATATAGTCCATTACAAGATATGAACGCCCATTTTCGCTGAAGGCGTCATAGATACGCGGTAGATTTGGATGATGCAGCGAACGCAGGAGATCGGCTTCCTGATAGAAGCGAGCTGTCGCTTCGTTAATCTGGGACATAAGCACCGGATTCTGGCTCATCTCCTTAATGGCGACCAGTCGATTGCCATTGACTGTATCGATGCCTTTATAGACCGCACTCATGCCGCCACGTCCCGCAACTGAGTCGATCAAGTACCGCTGTTTTAAGAGTGATTTAGGGGGAAGCCTTCCCGTAACTTGTTCATAGGTGGACATCTTTCACCTCACCATGCGAAATTCTTGTGCAATCGTGCCGGAATGCAAAAGTTTTGCCGCTTACTCTCTAGCTATTGTTACCAGTATAGTTGATCTTCTATACAGTGGTCAATTGAATTGCTCACATTTTAGTTGGAAAAGCGGAAAACTTCATCTTCTTTTCATATTGCTTCTACAAGACCATTGATAATGGTACCGTAGATCGCCCTGGGGAACCATGCCGTAACTCACGCAAAGGAAGTGAATTTCGCCACCTTTCCCGTCTACTTGCGGACAAATTCGCCTTGCAATAGGCGTATGGTTCCCAGGAAGAGGCAGAGCAGCACGACCTGTGAAAAAAAGAAAGTGTGTTCTGTGATAGGAAAATGACTGGCAGGAATGAAATCGCGTGCCAGGAAAAAGTTGATAGCGTTGAAGCCACCATTTGCGATATCGGAGACCAGGAGAATGAGGGGAACTGCTCCAAAAAGAAAGGTTGGCCCAGGCTGTAGTTTCCAGCAGGTGGGACGCAACCACCAGACAAACAGACAGAGAAGAAGGGCTGTGACTGCGATATTGCTTTCAATGGAAAGAAGGGAGCGGTCGAACTCCCAGGTTGTGAGCAATTGGAGCCCAACGAGAAGTATGCCAATGATGGGGAGCAGGCCCAGAAGCCAGGCATCCCAGCGTGTTAAGGGCATGTGATCGATGGAGAGACAAATATAGCAGCCGAGCAGAGAGAGGCAAATGGGAGTGTTGACATTCGAAAAGACAATAAAAGGCGGGTTGTGAATATAGGAACTAATCAGGACATCGATAGTCATAAAAAACGCCCAGATACAGCCGAAGATACCACCCAGCCGTGTCCAGCGAGAGCGAGCAAAGAACGCCAGCGCCAGCCACGCGAGGAAGTTAAGTAGCACCTGCACTTGAAAGACCCATTGCCCTGTGTAAAGCGAGTTCAACCAGCCCTGCGTGAGCAGGCTTTGAATGCTCAGTCCGAGTATCAAGACAAGCGCGAATATGCAGATGAAACGTGGTGTCCAGATGATTGCGCGGCCCGGCTGCGTACCGAGTAGGGTTTGATCTGGAAGAAGTTGAGTCGCACTATTGCCATTTGTGTCTGCTTCCGCTTCATTTGTATCGGTTGGGCCAGTGTTCTCCAGAAGCGGCAACTGTTGATCGCCAGTTTTATCAGTACTCATATATTATGAACAAGTAACTTTCAGAAGCGTGATAGTGGTTTACTTGCGCAAGCGGAATAGAAGCGTTATAAGCGGCAAATCTATTTCCACAAGGAAAGGCTTGCGCTGAAACAACCTGTTGCTATCATACACTATCGCGTATCGTTGGGCAATTTTTTGGTAATAGTGTTGGTAGAGATCATCGAACATCCAGATATTTGCGTCGTAACACGTCGGGTGAGGTGCCGAATGAATAGAGTGTGCGCATGTACCACATAAAGAAAAGAGTGCGCAGCAGTCCATTTTTTTCGTGACGACGAGCCGAAGTGGTGACATAGTGGGGCAGTAGAACTACTTTACCGAGACGGCGCAAGCGTTTGATGATGGCTAAATCTTCCATCAAGGCGATATCTGGAAAGCCGCAGATGGTGCGAAAGCTGCTGGCGCGCACAAAGTAGGCCTGGTCGCCGGTGTAAATGTGCCGTAACCGCGAGCGCATATTTGTTGCGAAGGCCACTATACGATAGGCCAGTTTGTCGCAGTTAAAGCAGACGCGAAATGCACCCGCTATCACACGTGGGTCAGTCAGAGCATGCTCGATAGCTTGCAGAGCGGAAGGCGGCAGGAGTGTATCAGCATGGAGAAAGATGAACACGTCGCCAGTGGCTGCGGAAGCACCAGCATTCATTTGTTTTGCGCGTCCTTGAGGGGCAATCATTACGTTGCCAAAACGCTGGGCAATCGCGACGGTCTGGTCGGAGCTTCCGCCATCGACGATCAGCAATTCATAATCATTGCTGGCACAGAGGTGGGTAAGTTGTGTAAGCTGTTGTTCGAGAACAGCCTCTTCGTTCAATACAGGGATAATGATAGAAAAGCGCATGTGCTACTCCAGAAGCTGAAGCAATTGAGCATGATGTGGGTGAATCAGCTTTTTACCTGATTTCACCCACGCGAGAAATGTTTGCACTAAGATGCTGGCTGCTTTGTTCTTCGGGTTGGCAGCGGGACGAAGGCGCTTTCGTGCGCGTGCGGTTGGGCCGGACGCATTTTGGCGTTGAGGGCGCAGAAGGACATCACGCCTCTGGGCGAGCCGTTGTGGAAGCAGCAGCGCTCGATGCGGCTCATGTCGATGTCGCTCTCATCCATGAAGGGTTTGACGAAGAGGGTGAGTGTTTTGCGGCTGGTCCAGAACGAGGGATCAGTGCCGATGTGCGGCCAGAGTGTCTTGATAAGCTTGAGGCTGCCGCCGATGTTGGTGACGATTTGTGGAAGTACGGCGGCGCGCCCGCGTGTCAGCATACGCAGGGTCATATTTGGGCGCGGCCCCATGATCTCCATAAATTCCTGCAGCGTGAAGTTGGGTGCGATAGGTTTGTAGCCCTCTTGGGTATGTTTGAGCAAGGTGAAGGCGTTGCAGAGCGGGGAGCCTTCGCCCACCGGAAAGAAGAGGTCTTGCGAAATGCCTGTTTGCTGCTCGATGAGCTGGAGAATTTCGGGCATGCGCAACTTACGCGGGCGGCGTTGTTCGCTCTCTTGCTGTATTTCAAAACGGCCAAAAGGCGTGGCGGCCTGGAAGGCGATGGCGCAGACGGTATCGGGATGCTCCCAGGCGAAGGAAATGACCTGCGCTATCTGATCGGTGTTCAGCCCCTCGTAGAGCGAGACGGCCAGCGTGGAGGGCAGCTTAACGCGCTCCAGGGCGGCGATGGCTTTGAGACGCACATCCCACAGGTCCTCGCCGCGCAGTCGGTAAATGTCCTCGGGGCGCGTGCTGTCGAATTGCAGGTAGACCGAGGTGAAGCCCCATTGAACCAATTTTTCGGCGAAATCGGGTTCGCGGGCCAGGCGAATACCGTTGCTCACCATTTCAAGATGTCCAAAACCTTTGCGCCTGACCATTGCTGCAATCTGATCCAGGTCTTTCCGTACCGAGGGTTCGCCGCCCGAGATTTGCAATGAGATGCCCTTGCCCTCTACGGCGATCAACTGGTCGAGGCGGCGCTCGATCTCCTCGAGTGAGTAGTCGCGCTCAGAAGGGCTGGAGTAGGCGTAGCACATCGGACAGGTGAGGTTGCAGCGTTCCGTCACTTCGAGAATTGCCAACCCAGCAGGTTTGCGTATGGGAAAGGGTGAAAGACCTTGCGAGATATCGTTGGTGCCGCCATCGCCATAGCGCGAAATCAGCAGTTTCTCTACCTCGAAGGACTTGCGGTAGAACGCGGCCTGATAGCCGAGATCTGTATCTACAGTGCCATGCTCGGGGCAGGTACGCGAGAAGAAGACCTGCTCCTGTTCGCGCACTTCATAGGTAGCGGGGATGATTTCGCCACATACCGAGCAAATACTGCGCGTATTTTTGAGAATTTCGGCCAAGATAGTTCTCCTTTTGCTAGACGATAGCGGACGATTTCTCTCGCTTTAAGTATAGCTGTTTATGGGGTCAAAAGGAATGGAGGAGAACAGCCTGACTATATTCTTGCTGGCAAAAAGTTCCCTCAACGAAATTTCGTTGAGGGAACTTGTCGTTAGAATGTGACAGTTAATCAGATTAGCCTCGAGGGTTGGTCGGATAGGTTGTATCGCCAGTGGCCGGATTGTACGGCTGCTGAGGTGTTGCAGGCGGCGGAGGCGTCTGCGTGGGATATGCCTGCTGCTGCTGTGGATAAGCTGGCTGCTGATAGGGCTGTGTCTGCGCCTGTGCCATTTGCTGCTGTTGCTGGTACATTTGCTGCTGGGCGCGAGCCTGCTCAGCCTCGCGGCGGGCAGCCATCGCCTCGTTGCGGCTCTGTTGAGCGCTTAACTGGGCCGCTGCACTGGTGGCGGTTGACTCACCGCGAGCGAGCCAGCGACGAGCGGCATCCTGTCCGCCAAGACCGAAAGCCAGACCAAAGGCAATCGCCAGGGCGGCGACAATCGCGCCAAAGAGTTCGTTGATGAGCGTGGGAGTGATCTGCAACTGCTCAAGAGCGACCAGGGCGGCGAAGGCGATAATGGCCCACCTGGCAATGTTCGCGAACAGGTTGGGGTTGCCAAAGTTAGCCGAGGCCACCGCGCCGCGCACAATGTCGGCGACAAAGGTGCCCGCCAGTGTGCCCAGGAACAGCACCAGGATCGCGACAAACACGTTGGGGATGTAGGCCACCAGCGTGTTGAGGATGTTGCTCACCGTTGGCAGTCCCAGCGCGTCGGCAGCCGGGATCAGGAAGATCAGCAGTAGGAACCAGTACACGATCTTGCCTAGAACTCCTGCTGGATCAAGGCTGACACCCATACGCTGCTCAAAGCGCGACAGGCCGATACGGTTCGCCAGTCGGTCAAAGCCCACCTTGCGCAGCAGGAAGGTGACGGCTCTACTGACTACTGAGGCGACGATCAGCCCTACAATCAGGATCACTAAAAAGCCCACAATACGCGGGATGAAGGTCAAGATGAGCTTCACCGCGTCATTGAGTGCGTTGACAATGGAGACTCCTATGTTTTCCATGTAATCTCACTCCTTCGAGATTCAAATCTAGAAACTATGCCATTCCCAATAAGGGGTTCCTAGAAAAGGATAATCAAGGAAGGAATTAGATTACAAGTGAACAATATAACACTAAGATTCTTCTAATAAACTCTTAAGTTGTATTTAATTCTGCAAACGCTACAATTCCTCTATTTCACCCAGGTTTTGCATGGCCTGCCGACGCAGCGCCTGAAGACCCTCGCTGAAGCGCACAGGGTAGGGGGTCTCGACGGTCAGGGCGCGATACTGGCTGGGAAGACTCTGCAAATTTTGTTGCGCCAGCTCTCGGATCTCTGAAAGTGGAGGCAGGCTGCCGGGAATCATCTCGCCGTTGCGCATGACCGGTTTTAAAAGGCGATGGTAGTTATCGGGGCGTGGCTCCTGCGCGAGTTGAATGACGTCCTCTTGCCAGTCGGGATGGCGATAAATCTCTTTTTTGCCGGGCCAGGTAGACTTGGCACCCGCGATTTTCAACTTGGCGTGTTCGGTGCCGGTTTCATCGACGTACCAGACCTCCTTGTAGACCCCGCCCAATGCGCCACCTTCAATTCCGTGTTCAAGCGAACCCGCGCCAATACCGAGCGAGGTGCCAACGCCGAACGAATCGATAGCGGCTCCGGCTTTGAGAAGCGCATCTATTTTCCATTCGTCGAGGTCGCCACTGGCGAGAATGCGCACATGTTCTAGCCCGACTTTGTCCAACTGCTCGCGGACGTAGCGGCTGTCCGAGGCGATATCTCCACTGTCGAGGCGAACGGCAGCCAGGGTATGGCCGAGGGTTTCCTGGGAGCGCAAGGCAACTTCGATGGCGGTATGAATAGCGTTGCGCGTATTGTAGGTGTCGAGCAGCAGGGTGTAGCGGTTATAGGCATCAGCGATGGCCTCGAAAGCCTCTTGCTCGGTGGGGAAGAGTTCGATGAGCGCGTGCGGGACGGTGCCGGTGGCGGGCAGACGATAATCGTAGGCCGCGTTGAGCAATGAGGTGCTGGCGCAGCCACCGATGTAGGAGGCGCGAGCGACAGTGAGTGGTTCCTGGGCGCGACGGAAAGCGAATTCGGCTACTCTGCGCTTGCGCCCGTCTTGCTCGGCTGCATAGACGATGCGAGAGGCCTTCGTTGCAATCAGAGTAGCCAGGTTGATGGCCTGCAACAGTCCGGCCTCTAGCAGAATGACCTCGCGAAAAGGCGCGGTGACGCGCATGATGGGTTCATTGGGAAAGGCAATCGAACCCTCGGGCATGGCCAGAATTTCGCCAGTAAAGCGGAGATTTGCCAGTTCATCCAGGAAGGCCGTATCATAGTCGCGAATTTGCGCCAGGAAGCGTAAATCTTCCTCGGTGTAGTGAAAGGCCTGGACGAATTCCAGCGCATTCTCCAGACCGGCCACGAGGAGATATGCCCCTCCGAAAGGAGCGGTGCGTGTATACAAGTCAAAGGTTGTTAACCCGTTGCGTCCAGCTCTCCAGGAAACGAACGCGGAATCGGGGTGGTAAAGGTCGGTCATAAGCCCTGCTCGAATACGTGGTGCCCTGCGATGCATGCTACTTGCCTCTGTTTGTGTTTTTTTTGTACTTAGTGTACATATTACCATATGTAGGCAAGGGAACGAAAAGCGGTTTCTCAGGCAAGGCGTGGCGCGTAACAATTGACATGGCTGATCTTTTTATGATACGCTCTATTCCGTCACCACTCTGCACAACAGGGTAGAAGTAGCCGGGAGCGTTTGCATTCATCTGAATGCAACTGAACGGCGTACATTTGAATAGAGCGTACCCGAATCGTAGCATTGCATCATCAACGGAGTAGGTGAACATGTATGGTATCCCCTGTCTTTAGCGTAGACTGAAAGGAGAATTGCGGAAAACTCTTCACACACGCGGGGGTACAACAGATCATTTCTTCCCTCGCCTTCTTAAAAAACACATTCGTTCCTTGTGGGTGAATCGATGGAAGTGTCGCGTTTTGTTTCCCTCTTCTTTCCAATGGCGGAAAATTGTACGCGACGAAACCAAATGGAGGTACCAACTTGACGATGAAGCGCGAAATCACTGTCACTGTGAATGGGCAGCAACATCATTCACAGGTCGAACCGCGTATGTTGCTGGTACATTATTTACGAGAGGTGCTGGACCTTACCGGAACCCACATTGGCTGCGACACCTCACAATGTGGAGCATGCACAGTCCTGTTGAATGGAGAGTCGGTCAAGTCATGCACAGTGCTGGCTGTTCAGGCCGACGGTTGTGAAGTAACGACCATTGAGGGACTGGCTCCTGACGAGAGCAATCTCCATCCACTCCAGGAGGGTTTCTGGGAGAAACATGGCCTGCAATGCGGGTTCTGCACGCCAGGCATGATTATGGCTTCCTACCAACTGCTCAAAAACAACCCCAACCCGACCGAAGAAGAGATTCGCAAAGGTCTCGAAGGCAATATTTGCCGTTGTACAGGCTACCAAAATATTGTGCGCGCTGTGCAGTATGCCGCCGAGAAGATGCGAACCAGTACAGGCGCTACAGTAGGCGCGGGCGGCGAATAGGCGTTGCGAGGCTGCTCCTGTGTTTTCCGCCTGCAAAGCGCCACATAGGGGCAACATGCAGAACACATTTGCTACTTTCCGTAATGAGAAAGGATAGGCATACATATGGGTATTGCAGCTACTCTTGGCACGCCCATCAAGCGGCGTGAAGACCCTCGATTGATTACGGGTCAGGCGACCTACGTCGATGACATCAAGCTTCCCGGTATGCTTTACATGTCCGTACTTCGCAGCCCCTACGGACATGCTCGTATCAACAGCATCAACACCGAAGCTGCGCGCAATCTCCCTGGCGTGAAAGCCGTTTATACAGCAGAGGATATGAAAGGTGCGGTAGGCAATGTGGCTATCGCAGTTCCGTTGGGCCAGATTGCGCAGGGAATGGGAGTGCATGGGCCGCTTGCCGAGGGCAAGGTGCGCTTCTATGGTGATCCGGTAGCGGTGGTGATTGCGGAAGACCGCTACACGGCGCGTGATGCTCGCGATCTGATCGAGGTTGATTATGAGCCTCTGCCCGCAGTTGTGGACGTTGAGAAGGCGATGCAGCCGGATGCGCCGTTGTTGTATGAAGAGTTTGGTTCCAACGTCGCATTCAGCATGAGTCCGCCCACCGATGAGATTGACAAAGTCTTCCAGCAGACGCTGGCTGACGGCGGCGTAGTCGTCAAGCAGCGCCTGGTAAACCAGCGCGTCGCCCCTGTGCCAATGGAGACACGCGGCGTGGTCGCGGACTATCGCAAAGCGGGCAAGAGCCTGACGGTCTGGAGTTCTTCGCAAATTCCTCACCTGCTGCGTAATATCCTGGCCGCGCTGGTTGGTCTGCCACAGCACCAGGTGCGCGTGATTGTGCCCGAGGTCGGCGGCGGTTTCGGGTGCAAGCTCAATATTTATCCCGAAGAGATGGCCGCCTCGTTTGCTTCGATGCGACTCGGCCTGCCCGTCAAGTGGATCGAGGATCGCAGTGAGAATCTGGCGGCGACCATTCATGGCCGCGACCAGGTGGACTACATCGAGGTGGCGGCGACGAAAGAGGGAAAGATCACCGGGCTGAAAGTGCATGGCATCTCCGATCTGGGAGCATATTGCCAGATCTTCACGGACGTGATTATGATCGCGTTTGGCTTCCCGGTCTCCTGTGGAGCCTACGACATTCCTGCTGTGCATCTCAGCGCTGATATTGTGTTTACGAATAAAGCGCCCACCGATGCGTATCGCGGGGCTGGGCGACCTGAAGCGACGTATGTCGTAGAGCGCGCAATCGACCTGGTGGCCCGCGAAGTGGGTAAGGACCCGGCTGGGGTGCGGCGGCTCAACTTCATCAAGCCAGAGCAGTTCCCCTACAAATCTGCGGCGGGCGCGGTTTATGATACCGGCAACTATGAAGCCGCGCTGGACAAGGCTTTGCAGATCGCCAATTATCAACAGATGCGCGCTGAGCAGGCACAGAAGCGAGCCGAGGGCAAGCTGGTTGGCATTGGCGTCTCCTCATACATTGAAATTTGCGGCTTCGGGCCGAAGGGGTCTGCGCCGGTTGGCTTGTATGAAAGTGCCCGTATGCGCGTTGAGCAGAGCGGCACAGTCATGGTCTACACCGGAGCCTCGCCTCATGGACAGGGCGAAGAGACGACGTTTGCTCAGATTGTCGCCGACGAGTTCGGTATTCCTGTCGATAATGTGTTGATTATGCATGGCGACACCGACTCGACTCCCGAGGGGCGTGGCACGTATGGCAGCCGCACAACGGCGGTCGGTGGTTCGGCGGTTTTCACAGCAGCGCAGAGGCTCAAGGAGAAGATGAAGCAGATTGCCGCGCATATGCTGGAGGCAAGCCCATCGGATGTGACGCTGGAGGATGGCAATTTCTCGGTAGCTGGTTCGCCGCAGAAGGCGGTTTCCTTCGCTGAGGTGGCCGCAACGGCCAATCTTTCCAATACGCTGGCTCCTGGCATCGAGCCGGGCCTGGAGACGACGGTGTTCTGGGAGCCGGAAGCCTGCACCTTCCCCTTCGGCACGCACGTCTGCATGGTCGAGATCGACAAAGAGACAGGCAACGTGGAGATCAAGCGCTTCATCGCTGTTGATGACTGCGGCCGCCAGTTGAATCCGATGATCGTGGAGGGCCAGGTGCATGGTGGCATTGCCCAGGGTGTGGGGCAGGCTCTGGTCGAGGGTGTGGTCTATGGCGAAGATGGGCAGTTGCTGACGAGTACCCTCATGGATTATGCCATGCCGGTCGCGCCAGAATTACCTGATTTCGAGACCGATTCCACGGTTACACTGACAACGGTGAACCCACTTGGTGTGAAAGGCGTGGGCGAAGCTGGCACGATTGGCTCGACACCTGCCGTCGCGAATGCTGTCGCGGACGCGCTGGGTGTGGCCCATGTCGATATGCCCTTCACCTCAGAGAAGATCTGGAAGCTCATCCAACAGCAGCAATAAAAGCGAACTCTGCTATGCGCCGGATAGAACCCGGCGTGTAGCAGAGAATATTTGCTTGTTGCGATTGAAAGGAGATATTTGCATGTCTGTACCAGCAGAATTTGATTATCACGTTGCCAGTAGCGTAGATGAGGCTATCGCCCTCGCGCAGCAGTATGGAGATGACGCGAAATTTCTGGCCGGTGGACACAGTTTGATTCCAGCGATGAAGCTGCGCCTTGCTCAACCAGGACATCTGATTGACCTGGGGCGCGTGCAGGGCCTTTCTTATATACGTGAAGATGGTGATGCGGTCGCCATTGGCGCGATGACGACCTATGTCACCATTGAACGATCGGATCTGTTGAAGCGTTCGTTTACCGCGTTGCCGGAAGCGGTATCGTTAATTGGCGACCAGCAGGTGCGCAACCGAGGTACCATCGGTGGAAGCGTTGCGCATGCCGACCCGGCAGCCGATATGCCCGGTGTGGTGCTTGCGTTTAAGGCGGATATTCTGGCGCAGGGACCTGATGGCGTGCGTACTATCAAAGCGGATGATTTCTTCGTGGATCTTTTCCAGACCGCGCTTAATGCTGGAGAAATCATCACGGAGCTGCGCTTTGTCAGACCAACCGCCAGGACGGGCAGCGCGTATGAGAAGCTGGCAAACAAGGCTTCCCATTACGCGGTGGTGGGCTGCGCGGCGGTGATAACCCTGGGTGATGATGGCACCTGCAGCGCGGCGAGTGTCGTCATAACGGGCGCATCTGTCAAGCCGACGCGGGCCAGCGGAGTGGAGGCCGTCCTGGTTGGTAAAAAACTGGACGAGCCGACAATAGCTGGCGCTGCCGCTCACGCTGCCGATGGGCTGGAACTGCTCTCCGACATTCACGGTTCCAAAGAATATCGCGCTCAGATGGCCTCTGTGATGGCGCGTCGCGCTATCGCTCGCGCTCTTGAACGAGCATAAGGGGCAGGTTAATGATAAAGGCAAGCCAGAAGCTTGCCTTTATCATGTGTCTCGGTTTTTTTGACATAGCCGAAGTTGCTATTGGAAAGGGGGGCCTTGCTGCGTCATATTAAGGGATAGGGTTTTTGTAGCGCATATTGTAAAGCTGGGAAGCTCCTTTTGTCCGGGGGATCATATGGATGAATCTACTTTTATCCCTAAATTTGACCAACTGGTTGATCGCATCGCGCGAGAAGTCGCCTCGTTGCGCGAACCACAGAAGCAATGGGCAGACATTGCGCGGCTGGCAATTCAGGGCTTACCTCACGATGCGCAAAGCCTGGCGGCATTAGAGAACTACATCAACCAGGCCCGCTCACGGATTCGCAAAGATATTCTAATCGCCTCTGAGCATTTCACCGAAGAACAGCTTGAGCTTCTCCGCAAGCGGGCTGTGATGAGCAAGTATGCATGGAGAAATTATAAACGCAGCGAGCGTATTACGACGAAAAATGGTTTTCGTCTTCTGATTTATTGATATCTCTTGCCTGATAGTGATCCGGTAATGGGTGACGCCGCTTTTTGTGAAGTCGCAACTGCCACGATGAAGGCTTTTTCCCGGTGAAAGCCCTCATCGTGTTTTTGATCGTTTTTAGGGAGTTCGTTTGGTGCGACGGCGGAAAAACCATACAGGAAGTAGTCCGATGGTCAGGAATGTTGCCCCTGCAGGCAGAACTACCGCTTTAGTATTTCCCTGGCTGTTCGCGCAATCATTTGCGCCGCTTACGGCCTCTTGCAGCGGCGGCAAAACAGCCGTTTTCAGGTTCAGACACATCGTCGCGGCCAGCGTCGGAGCAAGCTGCATGGAGTAGACAGGATCATCACTTGTGACTCCCTGCCGGATGCCCGGACCGGAGACGAAAAGCGGGACGCGAATATCGCTCGCATTGAATCCGCCATGCTCAACGTGCTTGCCCAGGGGAGGACTGGTATAGACAACGGCGGGTGTTCCATTGAGGCCGATGGTAGGCTGGATGGCGAAATCCGGTGTGCGATAAGCAGGAGCAGCATGCAATTGACGCAGATTATCCTGCGTGAGGAAATAGCTGATGCCGAACTGTTTTTTCACTGACGCAGGGGAGAGCAAGCTAAGCGCAGCCGAAGTTTGGGCTGGATTTTTCAACCAGACCAGATAGACCTGGTCGGCGGTAGCCTGAACGACTGGAATATTGTGATCGTCCAGATATTGCTGGATACTGCCCGGGCCGCTATCAGGAATGGCTTTATTGACGGCAGTGTTGCCATGATCGGCAGTCACTACAATATCTGTCTGATCGTAAATACCGGCCTGTTTGAAGGCATCGATGGTCATTTGTATCTGCTGATCTTCAAAGCTGATCGTTTGTGCCACCTGTGGTGCATCGATACCATACTGTTTTTCGATGCTATTGGGAGCAACCGCGTAGATTACATACAGATTGGGGCGATTGGAACCCGAAAGGATATCTTTGCGCATCGCCTCAAAGTTCATTTGATCGTACTGCTGCGGTGTACCCTGGAAGTTAGCAAAAGTGGGGGTGCGCAGAATATCGATGCTGGGAGAGGGACCTAAACGTTGCGGTCCATTCTCGATGCTATAGGCTGGATATTTCGAGGTGAATTCTGTACGCAGACCACTTGCTTTTGCCGCCTGGAACAGTGTCTCGGCATTAACCAGATTGCCTGCGTTTGCCAGCGTAAAGCCAGGGGGTAGAATGGGCGTTTCGTCCAGCTCGATGACCTGGTTATAGAAACGGTCATAGAACGTTTCGTAGATCATGCCGGTTTGTGTAGGGAAAGTGCCGGTAAGATCAGCGGTAATGTCTGTGATAGAGTCGCCTGGAACGGCGGCTTGTGCATGTGTGAAGTGAGCGCCTGTCTGCCCAAGTCCGGTAATGGTGGGGGCATCCTGAGGCGTAATCATACTGGGCAAGACACCGTCAAGAAAGACAACCAGGGAATACCTGGCTCGACCACCATTCTCATGAGCCAATACTGAGGAATTCTGGTGCTTCAGGATGATCGGTGTCGCGAGCATAATCAGGAGGATGAGCAGAAATAACCCTACTGCTTGTAGAACCTTGTGCAGTGGATGGCTTCGCATGGGTGCAAATCTCCTTCTTAATTAGCATATCTGGCAGAGATACAAACAGGGTTGCACTAGAATAGGTAGGAGTGTGGTTGCAACCTTACAGGCATAGAGTAGTATACCATCAGCTCTTTCTCCATTGCAATACCGGTGGCTGGCTGTTTCATAGAAGGAACAAGAAAGAAAGCCACCTACTTTTGTTGTTGGAATCTGGTAATGCTATCTTTACCAGCGCATAGATAGTGTTTCCGCGAAAAATAGGTATTTTTGCCGTCTAAAAAAGTGCATGAGCTATTGACAGCAAGACTTCCTACTGCTACTCTGCCATTGTGGGCTAAGAATACATGTATCGTCAGAGGATAGTGACAGATGGCTCAACAAATTGTTAATGCTGCTCCCTCACGGAAAGTGGGAGTAGGCCGTATTGGTTGGTGGCTGCTGATACTACTCAGTGCTGCTTTGATTGTTTTTCTTATTGTTTCAGAAATTAAGGCCTTTTCTTCGCCGATTCCGTTACATCGCTTACAACTGGTGAAAGATATTCCCCTGCCAGATGCATTACCCGACCCTCATCGCACGAGCCAGAATCCTTTCGCAGCGGGGCAGGCTGAGCGCTTTGATCACTTTGATTTTCAGTCGCTTGACCCGGCCACGCACCTGCTCTTTATTGTGCATACAGGGCCGAACCCGGATAAAGAGGCGGCCATCTTGCATAATCCGAACTTTGACGCAACTACGGATGGCAATATTGTGGTCTTTAATACTCAGCTTGGCAAGGTGGTTGGGCTTATCCCTGTGCCTCAGGCCGCAGGTGTGATCGTCGCTCCTGACCTCGGTAAGGTGTTTATTGGGGATGCTGCTGATGGTATAGTCTATATTGTGAGCGAACAAAGTCCTTTCAATATACTGGCAAAGATACGACTCGACCCATCGGATAGCCCTGACGCCATCGAATATGACCCGGTGGAGCACCGCATTTTTATCGCCGATCCAGGAGCGCCAATCAGTCCTGATGACGCGAATATAGCCCTGAAAAACCAGAATGTGGCAGTGATTGATGCGATTACCAACAAGCTGATTGGCAAGATTCAAATTGGTGTTCATAAGCCCTTTGGCGATGATGTTGGACATATTCAATTTGATCCGGTGACGCATCGCATCTATCTGGTGACTTTACCGTTGATTGACCAGAATTCGGGTGCGCAGCAGACACCGCCTTCTTTTCTCGCGGTCATTGACCCGATTTCACTCAAAATTCTTTCGGAAATTCGGCTGCCTGATGCGTGTCTTGCTCCTCACGGAGTAGTGATCGATGTGCAGCAGCGTGAAGCTTTCGTGGCCTGTGTCGATTCACAGAATCTGGTACGAGTTGATTTGAACACGATGAAGCCGTTTGCTGAAGCTCCGCTTCCGGTAGCGTTCAATCCTGATATTGTGCGCTTAGACCATACGTTGCATGTTCTTTTTATTGGCTGCGCGGGGGGCATTTCTGTCTTCGATGAGAGCGGGCGCCAGCTTAAGAAACTGGGCGATTACTTCCTGGGTGGCGGTAGTCATCATACGCTTGCTATGGATGAGGCGACGCAATTGATTTACCTGCCGCAGCCCTCGGTTGGCGGTAGACCTGTTTTGCGCGTTATCAAGTATGTGCCAAATGGAGTCTAGCTCAACTGAGATGGACTGTATACCAAAACGAGGCGAAACGCGGGCGCATTTTCCTGGTGATACGTCCTGCCAGTTACTCGCAATCAGGGCAGATTCATGATGGGCTGGCTTCCCTTCAAGCGCGTCTTGCCAGTTACATCGATATCTGGACAATAGCTCATTTGATCCCATAATAGGAGAGAGGATCGCTCAAGAAGAGTGGATCCTCTCTGTTTCTACGCGCTATGCCCACTAAAAGGTCTCATAGGTAAGAACTGCTCCCGGAGCGAGAACGATGCGGTCTCCAATCGAGATGGGTTGGCGATCGACGCGATTGCCCTTATAAGTAATGCCATTGAGGCTATCCGCGTCTTCAATTACCCACATACCGTTATCCCAGCGCATTCTGGCGTGCAGGCGCGAGACACGAGGAGATGGCACCTGGATATCGTTGGCTGAGAGACGGCCAATCGTCATGACAGGCTTATTGAGCGGAGTAACGCCGATATCCTTTCCATCGACTTCGATTTTCACGCGGGCGCGTTGTGGAAGCGGTCGTAATCCATCCCCATTGAAGCCAGGGGAACTATTACGAGCAGGTGTTGGTGGTATCGGAGGGGAACCTGGTTGCGATGGTGGCCCTCCTGGAAAGCTAGAAGGCTGGGGAACAGGAATGGGCCAGTTTTGCTGTCCTCCTGGAGCTGCGGCTGCGGCAGGACGCGCTCGCCAGAGATCGTCGCCTCCACCACCTACAGGCAGGGGAACAAAAGCAGAACGCAGGATAGACTGATCGCCTGCGACCCGCTCAGCGCTGTAACGGCTCTGTTCATCCAGCATGTGAGCGAATACGCCACCCATTCGCTTGAGTTCTTTATAGGTACCTTTTTCAACAATGCGCCCATCGCTTAGCACAATGATTTCATCCACGTTACCAAGCGTACTGAGGCGATGCGAGATGACGATGACAGTACGCCCAACAATGAGCGTGTCAAGGGCGCGCATCACTTCGGCCTCAGACTCAACATCGAGGGAGGCGGTTGGTTCGTCCAGGATAAGAATTGGGGCATCGCGCAGGATGGCGCGGGCAATGGCCATACGTTGGCGCTGTCCACCGGAGAGATTCTTACCCTGCTCGCGTATCAGTGTATTATAGCCATCCGGCTGTGCCATGATCGTTTCATGTATCTGCGCCTTTTTGGCGGCGTCGATAATCTCTGCTTCGCTGGCCCCAGGACGTCCTACTTCGATGTTTTCACGGAAAGTACCCTCGAAGAGGACGGAGTCTTGCAACACCATGCTGATATTCTGGCGTAGCACCGTGAGCGGAAAGTTGCGGTTGTCATTGCCATCGATTTTAACAGAGCCTTGCTGTATTTCATAAAAGCGAGGAATCAGCTTGACGAGAGTGGTTTTGCCTCCGCCGGATAGTCCGACCAGCGCCACTCTTTTCCCTGCTGCAATGTGCAAATTGATGCCCTTGAGAACGGGAGGACGTTCTGGAGAGTAACTGAAGTAAACATTTTCAAAGGTGATGTTACCCTGAAATTTGGTAGGTCCATGATAGGGAGCTGTTGTCTCAACCAGTTCTGGAGCCTGATCCAGCACTTCTTGAATGCGCTCAGCGCCTGCCGAGGCGGCGTTGGCGAGCGTGGTCAGCTTCGAGAGGTCGCGCAGTGGTTGATAGAGCAGCTTGAGGTAGAAGAGGTAAGAAACAATCAGGCCTGCGTCGATGGTACCGGCAGCAAGTTTGAATGGACCGGCTGAAAATGGGTTTCCTGCGGCAACATAACCTCCAACGCCGAGAACGGTAGCTGTACCAAGCGCAACGAGGATGGCAACAAGTGGTGTGAACTGTGCCTGGAGTTTTCCAGTGCGCAGGCCCGCCGAACGGTTCTCACCTACCCGACCACCAAAGCGCATATCTTCCCGTTCCTCGCGGGTGAAGACTTTAATCACGGTCAGCGCATTGATGTCTTCGGTGGCGACATCAGCTACTTGCGCGGCAGACTTCGCCTGCTTTTTGGCGGCAGCCTTGATCGTGCGCGTGTAGTAGAGGACGATGACGGCCATAGCAGGAACGATGGCAAGGGAAAGAACTGTATAGGGTACACTGTAAAACAGCATGATAGCGGCAACGCCTCCAATGGTCAGGAAACCAACCAGCAGATCAACCAGGCCATCGGTGACGAATTTTTCAATGTCGGCGATATTGCTGGTGATACGCTGTACCAGGTCGCCTTTTTTCTGCTTGCCATGCCAGTCCAGCGAGAGGCGTTGTAGATGTTCGAATAGTTGCTTGCGTAACCTTGAACTAAGCCCTTGAGCTATGTACGCGGCCAAAAAAAGGTCCACGTAGACCAGTATAGCGCTCAAAGTAGAGAAGATAACCAGCACAATTACTGAAAAAACGATGACGCCAATGACGCTATGGTGGGTGGTATCAGGTGTGATGAACGTCTGTGGCCTTGCCGGATCGGCTGGACAGGGTGAAGTAGGCGGCGGTACGGGCTGATGTCCACCAGGAGGCGGGTTGAGAGAAGGATCAAGCGTGGGAGTATCAAACCAATCGAGCAACCCAGGGTTGTTGTTCAGGCCGAGAAACGGAAAGGTACAGGCTGGATCATTTCCTGGATTCTGGGCTTTACTAGGAATCCATTTAAGCGGCTGAAGCGCAATGATATCCGAACTTACCTGGGCAAATGCGACCAGTATTGCAAGTAAGACCAGCACACGGTACCCCTGTAAGTTACGGTAGAGAAATTTGATCAAGAACATGGCTGCCTCCTCACCCAGAAGCATAGTAGTTATTATAAGGACGATACACTTGCTGATTTTTTTGCTCTAAGCTATCAGCAGATAGCAGGCCCCTGCGCACGAAAGACGTTTTTGAAAATAGCGTTGATGTGTGTCTATCAGTTAATGGCAGAGTATCAGGCAGAAGCAGAACTGTCAATAGATCAGAAGACATTTTTAGGCAGTAAAAATACTGAATACTATTTATTAATCTCTGCTATTTTGTTCGTAGCTATGTGTACTACGAAAAATGCTTTTCATTTTTACAGACCTCATCTGATTTGGGAATATTTCGTCATGACGCTCAAAAGCGGGGTGAAGATTTCTTAACGTGCAATAAGTACTTTTCTATCAGTCTATTTTATATCGCAGAATAGCTTTCTTTTGCCTGCTGTAATATTCTCATTGAGTCATCTGTATTCAGAACAATTCAACGTATTTCAGCGGATACCTCCGATACGGGATAAATTGTTACTGACATCATGAAATACAGATGAGAGGATGGCATTCTTTCAAAGTGAACGCCTCTCTTTGACTGGAGTTGTGCAAGTCTTGTCTATTAAAAAGGAGAAGCAGATGCAAAAAATGGTTCTTCCCAGTGGCTGGGACGATGATACTTTTCCTCCTGTTCCCAGCAGGAAGGCGCGGCGAAAAAAGGAACGGAAACTGATAGCTGTTATTGCAGGTGTTGTCTTGCTCGGCCTTGCAATTACGCTTGTATCTTCGCTGGTCTTCGCCAGGCTCAACGCGGCGCTGCTCAGCAATTCTTTGTACCATCGTTACCAGAATGGTCAGTCCGATTCGGGCAACCGGCCAGTTACAACCATTATGGGCCTGAATCGCATCTCTGTGGTGGGCAGTACGGCCTTTATTGTGGATGGTCATGGCAGAACGATTTCGGTTGATCCCAACCCCTATGGCGTGGCTATTGCACCTACCGGGATGCCGGGCATCCTCAAACCGGGCGATGTGGTGGTGACGAACTTTGGCGCGAATCAGACGGGAACCACGCTGGTTCGTTTCCCCGGCGGCAAAGGGCCTGGCCTGCTCTTTAATACTCAGGCGAACGCGGGTACAAAAGGACCGGCGTTCGAGGCGTTCAATGCGCTGACCGGTACGGACTGGGTGGCGAACTTCGCGGCGAACAATGTGCAGGTGTTCAAAACCGATGGCACAGTCCTGGCTACGATTACCAGCCCGCTTTTCAATAAACCCTGGGCGCAGGCAACCAATCATGGGCTACGCAATCCCATAGATGGCTCGGTAATTTCATTCTTCACCTCAAATACTGGTGACGCGACTATTGACCGCATCGACGTGATTCCGTCTAAAAACGGCACGATGTTCCGTGTCTTCCAGATTGGTCAATTGACGCAGGTGAATGGCGGGGCAAAGATCAACCTGACCTGGGTGCCATCGCTTCAGGTTGGCCGTCATCGCTTCACGGATGTGCTGATTGCTCTGGATATCGGCATGAACAGAGTCGTGATCTACCCTAACAGCACCACTATGAATACGACCAACACGCGCTCAACCTCCAAAGGGATCGCGGTCTTCCAGGGGAAGCCGCTGAACATGCCGGGTGGATTAACAATCAATCCCCTCAATGGCGACCTGCTGGTGGTCAACCTGAATGACAACAACCTGGTCGAACTGAACCTCACTCTGGGTAAGGCAGTAGGGACGCGCCTGCTCGACAATGTGCCGGTCGATGCACAATCGGGAAATGGTTCAGCGTTGTTCGGTGTGGCGGCGACACGCGATTCAAGGGGCAACCTGGAGGTATTCTTTACCGACGATAATATGAATACCCTGAATCTGCTGAGCATCTAACTGAAGAGAAGGGCTGGCTATGCAATCGCCAGCCCTTCTTTTTATTGGAAAGCCGCTCTCTTACTGAGAAGCAGGAGGAACGATAAGCGCTGTCAGCGAATAAGGGGGAAGCACTTGCAGGTAATCAGGCACTATCCCTGGTTCGCGTATTCTGCTGATCGAGGTGCTGTTCTCGCCGTAGAAGTAGGCGACAGGATTGGGCGCTGGCTTAAAACCCGTCCATGAAAGGGTCACGGCATAGGTTGTGCTGGGGTCTTTGTTGATGAACAATACGGCGATGCTGCCATCAGCCCGCTTCACGGCATAGACGGCAATCAGACTTTGATTGGACGAGGCACCAAGCATCTGATCGCCCGCGTCAGCAAATTTATGCAGCATTTGCAGGCCGTAGTACGTGGGGAATGGCGTGTCAGCAGGCGGTTCGCTCACTCCATTTGACGATTCGCCACTGGAGAGAACCCCATAATCCCCGTAGTCGGCTGTGCCATAGAGCGAGGGGCTATCGTTGGTTCCGGTCATGATGCTGTTGTGCAAGTCCCACCAATCGACATTAGTGACACCATTTTCGAGCCAGTTCATATAGTCATCGTCGAGAAAGAGGGCGTTGACCAGGCTGACGGTCTGCTTGCCAGGATTGTAGGATACAGAGTTGGTTTCTGTGACCATGATCTGTACGGCGCTGGCGTGCGAGCCGCAGTATTGATTGATCTTGGAGCGCAGAGTGGAGACCATGCTGGGAATACTGGGAGTGGAACTGACGCTAGTTGTTTCGCCGTTTTCGGGCGCTGAGAGCAAACCAGCATCGCTTTCACCGCCGGGACCCTGCGCGTACCAGTGCGCAACGACGAAGTCCACGGAAGAGCAGGCGATTGGCAATACGGTATCGTTCCAGGGCTGCGGCGAAGATGCGCTGGTCTGCCCGTCTGGCCAGTTACCCGGCGCGGTCAGGACGAGGCCGATCTTGATGGTGGGATCGACCGCTTTCATAGCCTGGCTGAAGGAGACGACGTTGTTGGCATAAGTTGCTGGCCCCAAACCATGCGTGTCGTATTCCCACGTGGCTCCGTAGGTACCGTTGCCATAGAGTTCGTTGCCGATCTCCCAATACTTGATGCCATAGTTATGCCCGGTGCTGCTGCCGCCGGGATAGGTTGGTATGGGGCCGTTATAGCCAGGACCACCTTTGTTCGCATATTGCACCCAGCCCGCGGCTTCTTGAGGCGTGCCCGAGCCATAATTGACTGTGATGATGGCCTGCGCTCCGGTCGCCTGAACGACACCCATGAAGGCGTCGAAGGTATCATTGGCATTGACCGTACCGCAGATCGAACAGGTTTCAGTGGTATTTGACTGCCAGTGGTAATAGTCCGAGGTCGAGCCGCCGGGATAACGCATGACCTTGACGCCGTCCTGGCGTAGCATTCCTGGAACGCTTGCATCGAGGAGGTGACTATCCCAGGCGGCTGTGTTGATGCCGAACGCAGTGCCTGGAATCGCGCCGAGAGAAGAACCAGCGTTAATGGTCGCCTGAGCTGCCGCAACATTTTGTGCCTGACGAGGTGAATATGCCGCCGCGCTGGAAGAGGTGGCGATTGTTCCCGCCAGTATTGCACCCAGTGCCAGTATGAGAGCGACCATGCGCCTGCTCCAATTTTTATGCAGGAGCGTATACCGTGATGTCATCGTACCTTTCTCCTTAACTTTGAAGCAATACAATAAATATCTGCTGTGGAAAAATGTTCTGAGCCGACACCTCCTTTCCTTGAGACAGCATGAAAATGACAGAAAAGTGAATTATGTTGCCAAATTTGGCAACAAGAGTACAAGACATAAGCACGACAGTACGTCATTATGTCAGTAGTAACAGGCTTGTTATTTAGTTGAAATGGCAGTTGTGTAAGCTATATTGAGTTTATGGTAAAAGTGGCACCACACGATTTACGCACTACGAGATGGGTCGGCAAGATGATATGCGAAGGTGTGATTTGCTCCTCAACAGGAGCAACCTGCCCTTTCTTTCGACGGTTAGAGTACACATCCCTTTGATTAATAAGCGTGAGCAAGAGTTGGGCGGCGTGGCGGCCCATCTCCTTGAAAGGATGATGGATGGTTGTGAGAGGAGGCTGTACATGTGCCGAGGGGGGAATGTCGTCAAAGCCAACTAAGGCGACATCTTCGGGAATACGAATGCCCTGTTCTTCGGCCGCCTGTAAGACGCCGTATGCCGTGAGGTCGTTGCTGGCAAAGATGGCGGTGGGAGGAGTATCCATCGCAAAGAATTGCCTTGCGCAGTGACGACCACCTTCACAGGTATAATCTCCTTGCAGCACCAGCGCGGGATCGACTTCCAGTCCTGCTTCATGTAGCGCCTGACAATATCCCTGATAGCGGTCGTGGGTACAGGGGATTTCGGGAAGTCCTAAAATACAACCGATGCGTCGATGTCCGAGGTCAAGCAAGTGACGCACAGCCGCAGAGGCTGCTGCTGCATTATCAATTCCTACCCAGGGAAGATTTGCGCGTGATGCGACATGGTTAATTAAGACCACCGGCAAGCCACGTTCATGTAGTTCTACCAGGTGCTGGGGGGATTGTGTATGTAAAAGCGCCAGGAGACCAACGGCCATGTTGGTAGCGAGCATACGGTCAATGATGAAACTGAAATCCTTCTCGGGAGAGGCGCTGTAGAGAATAATCTCGTATTGCGTATCTTCGATCACTGCCGCGACTCCCTGCAACACATCGGTCACAAGTTCCCAGGTCAGGGCAGGGACGAGCAGGCCAATGAGGGGGTTGTGCCCTTTTGCGAGGCCAGTGGCGGCGGCATTGGGCATGAAACCATGTTCCTGCATAACGTTAAGGATGCGCTCTCGTGTTGCGGCATCAACGTTGGAGTGCGCGTTTAGTACGCGAGAGACGGTTGATTTTGACACCCCGGCCAGACGCGCAATGTCGCGTATCGTCAACTTTTCGGTCATAAATGGACATCCCCAGGCTTCTTTATGACTCTCATTATGTAGTGGGACCGGTCCCGTTTCTGTTGTTAATAATATAGTGAAAATTTCTTGAAGTCAAGAGGTCTACTGCTTTTTTTCTTCGCCAGATAGATATTCATTTGCATCAAGGACATGGGTCCGTCGCATTACCTGAATTGGATGATGGGCATTGCTTGATATCGAATGTAAGAGGCGGGTTGGCTAACTGAGTAATATTGGCATAATAGCGATGGCTGCTACGGTCCAGATTGGGCGTAATAGGCTGGCTGTTCGCAGCCTCAGTTGTAATCAGAAACTTGATGCTAGCGGCATACAGGTTGGTATGCGGCGGGTCGCTGGAATAAATACCATGTATAGCGCCCTGGGAAATCTGCAGTTTCCAGTTTGGGATGAGCGAGGCCTCGCTGTTCGCTTTCTCCAGCCAGGCATAATAGGTGGTATTCGTGGGTGGGGGTGGAACGTTGGTGAGATCTATGCGTAACTGATCGAACGTATTGTGCGGTACACCCGCGCTGCTGAGAAAGGTAATCTGTCCTACAACACTATTTATGGGGCTGGGAGTAGGAGTTGAAGCCGTTCTGGAGAGCAGCGTGGGAAGCGCAACGAAGGCGCTTACACCAAGAAGTACAAATAGAATAGCGAAGGTGATGGCGAGGTAGAGGCTTCTTCTACTTTTTGGCTGTGCTGATAGTGCATTACTGCTCACAGGGGTAGTATAAGGAGCATAAGAGGGAGTGCCAGGTTGGGAGGGTAGGGGAGATTGTGAGAGCGGCGAAGCTACGACGGTTGGAGGATAGGAGATTTGCCCTGAAAGTGAGCGGGAGGGCTGAAGAGGATTGTATCGCTGTACCTCGCTGGCGGCTTTAGACGAGAGCAGGCTTGCGGGAACAGGCAGGTTGAATGCCTGTGCCATTTCTATCGTCATGGCAGTTGCGTTGGGATAACGGTCATCCGGTTTTTTAGCGATACTTTTTAGCACCACGTCGGAGAGCGCAGGATGAATATTGGGATTGATGAGGGCCGGGGGAGGAGGTTTTATATGCACATGCTGTGTCATGATGGCTAAAGGACTATCGCCCCGGAAGGGTGTGATGCCAGTCAGTATTTCGTACAGGACGATACCGAGCGAATAGAGGTCGGAGCGTTTGTCCAGTGTATCCCCTTCTGCCTGTTCGGGCGAGATATAGAGCGGTGTGCCGAGTAGAGCTTGAGTAACGGTAGAGGTGCTTGCACCCTGCAGGCGGGCGATGCCGAAGTCGGTAAGAATTGGCTCGCCTAACCGTTTATCGGCACTATCGGAGCGATCGAGCAGGATATTTGCGGGTTTGATGTCGCGATGGATCATGCCTTTATCGTGAGCGTAGTCGAGGGCGAGACTGATGGCAGTGAAGAGATAGAGGATATCTGCCGCCGGAGGAAAGAGTCCTCTACGGGAAGTGCTGCGAATGTAGTCTGAGAGAGTACCGCCCTCGATATAGTCCATCACCATGTACGCTTTGATGCTTGATCCCTCTACATCAGTAAGTTGAAAATCATGCACCTGCACGATATTTGGATGATGGAGAGATGCTACAAGCTGGGCTTCACGCATAAAGTGTGTGACAAAATCAGGGTTGGATTGGAGATCGGCATGCAGGAGTTTGATAGCCACGTACCGTTGGAGTTGCGTATCTCGCGCCTTCCAGACTTCGCCCATGCCACCTCGCCCCAGCCGGTCTATCAGTTCATATTTCCCCAGGTGTTGTGAAGCCATGTGAACCGTTGTTCCCTTCTACGAACTGCTGTTTAGATACTCTGTGGCAGAGTTGACGTAAACGACAAGGTTGCAAGCAATTGAATGTTGTAATGAGCTTGCAGAACGCCAGGGATCACCTGATCGGTCTGTGGATTAAGTTTCCCGATATAGGCGTAGGTGGCAAACGTTAACATGTTATCGAGCATGGTCAGCGTCGAGGGCTGCGCGAGTTGAGTGGCGTCCATCAAGACAAGCTGGCGAGCAAAGTTCCTCACCTGGTTCAGCCAGAGTCTGACGTTATCCAGGCTCTGTACAATCTTTACAGCCAGGCTGCGCATCTGCGATGTGGCATCAGGGGCACCCACAACCCCTTGTAAGTGAAGCTCCATATGATCCAGGTAGCCGGGAGGATTATTTGCCAGGTCTTCCTTGAGCTGCTGGGTTGGAGAGACGGAGAGCAGCCCGACGCGAGAGATGACAGGGTCAGCGGCCACAGTGCCGCCTGGCACATCAAGATGGACATTGGGCGAGCCGTCCAGGTAGTCCAGGATGCTCACAAACAGGTTATGTATCACCGTCGGGTCCGAGACCTGGGGATGGTAATCGTCCCGGGCGCTGATTGCCCATTCCAGCACTTTTTCTGTATTTCTAAAGAGCCAGACATCCAGACCGCCGGGCAAGCCCAGGACGCCCACCTTCGTCTCTTTATAGAAGAGGTGGCGTATGTGATCGAGCGCGCTCAAAGGTGGATTGCCGTAGGCCGTTTGAGGAAGCTCCGCGTAGTAGCGCCAGGTGCTGCGGTCCGCCGCCGGGCCTTTGGGCGTTCCGTTTGAAGACTCCTCTGTAATAAGCATTCGGCTTGTGAGCGAAAACAGGTTGTCATGATGCGCTGTTCCGGGATAAAAGAAGTTGATGTTCCCTTGAACAACGGGTAATTTTCCAATTAAAAGGGGCAGTGTAAATTGGGGCGGGGGCTGGAATGGCTCTTTTTCCGCCTGTGGGTGCCGGTCGCCGATTAACCAGGCATAATAGCTGTTGCCCTGCTGGGGATTGGGAATATGTTGCAGCCGGATAACTAACTCATCGGCAATGCCCTGTGCTGTGCCCTGATTGAACTGGCCGGTACTCAGAAAGAAAGCCTGACCTCCCGGTACAGCGGCAGGCTGAGGCTGAGTAGGATGATTAAAAAACACGAAGTAGGCACCGAGACTGGCACCAAGCAGCACGAGCAAGAGCAGGATGCTTATGCCTGCGTAGAGCCAGCGTCTTCGATTCCTCGGCGGTGGCGTAGATGTGGGAAGTGGGGGAGGCGTCGGGGGTGCGGGAGGACTTTGTATTGTCCCTGTCGATGAAGATCCTCCGATTCTATTTGCCTCAATGGTTGATTGCCATAAAAGCGGTGTTTGTGGTGCCGATTGACCCAACACAGGGGTTCCAGCGCCGGGTGGCAGTGATGGATTGCTGCCAACAACAGGTGAAGAAGAGGAGCTGGCGAATGAAGGGGTCGCGGAAGGAACTACTGGCGATCCTGTTTGAACAGGGTTGATATGGGTGGGCATGCTACTGAGACTTGGCGGATAGGAAGGCTGGCCCAGGATTTCTGGAGGCCGGATGTTTAATGATTCAGCGATGGCGGCGGTCATAGTGGTGGCGCGAGCGAAACGGGCGTTCGGGTCTTTTGCAAGCGCGGTCAATACGACCATCGAGAGCGCCGGTGGTATATTTGGATTGATCTGGATGGGAGGGGTCGGCTCGGCGTTGAGATGCTGCGCGAGTATAGCCATTGGGGATTCCCCACGGAACGGTGGTACACCTGTGAGTATTTCGTAGAGAATAACGCCCAGCGAGTAGATATCGCTGCGCTCGTTTCCTGCGTACCCGCGTGCCTGTTCAGGCGATGCGTACAGAGGCGTACCGGGCTGGCTCGCGGTCAGGCTGCCTGCCGTGACGCCAAGGAGCCTGGCAAGGCCGAAGTCGCTGAGAATAGGCTCTCCCATAGGGTTGCGGGCGGTGTTATTTTTATCAAGCAGAATATTCGCCGGTTTGATATCGCGGTGAATCATGCCCTTTTGATGGGCATAGTCAACGGCAAGGCTGATGGAGGTGAAGAGGTTAACAATCTCAGTTGGTGTGGGAATATTTCCCTTCGCGGAGGTCTGGGCGATATAGCCAGCCAGGGTTTGTCCCTCGATATAGGTCATGACCATGTAGGCAATAGGGTTGTCCGATTCGGAGGGTCGATATACCTGGAAGTCATGAATCTGCACAATGTTCGGGTGGCGCAGCGAGGCGATGATCTGTGCCTCGTGTAGGAAGCGCGTCATAAAGTTGGGGTCTGCCTGCAGATTGGCGTGCAGCAGTTTGATCGCGACATTGCGTTGCAGTTGTGTATCATATGCTTTCCAGACCTCTGCCATGCCACCCTGCCCCAGCCGTTGTTGCAACTCATATTTCCCTAATTGTCTCAACGGTTCTATACTCATTTTTGTATTCCCCTTTGATATTGCTGGTAAAACGTGCTTTCGCTATTAGATGGAGCAGGGCTGGTTCGATGTGCATTCCCTGACATCAAAGGTGGCGAGGCGCTGAATATCGTAGTGAATCTGTACCACACCGACTGAAACCTGAGCCTGAGGATTGACCTGACCAACGAAAGCATAATTCGCGTAGCTTGCTACAGAATCCAGCAGGCTGCGGCCGTTGTCTGAGAATAACTGTGTATTGTTCATAGCGAAGAGTTGCAGGACATTGTTGCGTATCGCGTTGAACCAGACAGTTACCTGGTTGATCTCCAGGTTAATTTGATTTGCGAGCGTTTTCTGTGCCGGACTTGTCTGTGGAAGTTGGGTTAGCTCGCGCAGGTGCTTGCCGATGTGATACAGGTAACCGGGCGGATTCTGCTTCTCAGGATCAAAGGTCAGCAAGCCGATTTTCGCGATGGTTGGATCGCTCAGCACACTTTGGACATTTTGCCCCGGCAGGTCTTGTTGGGCATAGGTGAGTCCATCGAGATAGTCGAGGATGCGAATAAGCTGTCGGTGTATCAGTCCTGAGTCCCTGTAGTTCCAGGCATCTCTGGCGCTGCCTGCCCATTCCAGAATCTTTTGTGTGTTTCGATAGAGCCAGATATCTAATCCTCCGGTAAGACCTGCCGCCTGAACCTTTGGGTCATTTGCCAGCAGGTGACGAATATGGTCGTAGACGCTGTAGGACGTTGGGTTGTGGGGATCGGGTCTAATTTGCGAGAACTCAGCATAGTAGCGATAGGTGGTAGGATCAAGCGAGGGATTGACTGGCGGCGGGCTGGTGTTTTCTTCAGTGATGAGAAGTCGGCTGTTGGTCGCCAGCAAGTTGGTGTGCTGAGAATCACCGGGAAACATAAGACTCGTTGAGCCATTTTTCAAGGTCAATGGGCCTAGTAAAATCGCGCTTGACGACAGGGTGATGTCGTTCAAGAGCCATGCGTAATAGCTCTTGCCGGACTGCGGCGGTGGGATATTGTCGAGTTTGATCTGAAGCTGGTCGGTTATACCCTGGGAGCTTTCTTGATTTGCGCTCAACAGCCCGCTACTGACGAAGAAGGCATGCCCTACAATTGTGGGTGCTGCCGAAGAGGAGGCGGGCTTCGAGAAAAAAGTGAAGTAGGCTGCCAACCCTGAGCCAATCAGTGCCAGAATGAGTAGTGCTGCCAGCACCATCCAGAGGCCTCGTCTTGAACGTCTTTGAGGTAACGGCATGGATGGCGGAGGAAGTTGTCCCATTGAACCGGTTGCCATACGTTGCGTTGGTTGCGCAGACGGAGCGGGCGTAAGCGGGTTTACAGGCGTGATTGCGGGTGAAGAAGGAGCGGGAAACGTCCCACTGCTTATACCAGGCTGGAAGGGAGTAAACCCAACAGGAGTCATGCCAGCACGTGGGGAAAACTGCCCGTCAGTGAGGACGGTAGGCGAATCGGTCTCCTCAGGTGAGCCTGGAAGCTGGTTTACATTTCCAGGGGTGATGACTGTCGAGTATTCTGCTGCCTCTTCACGTCCAAATTCGCGTGTGAGCGTTTCGATGAGAGAAGATACGGTAGGAAAACGCGCTGTGGGATCCTTGGCGAGACAACGCATGATGATCGCTGTAAGTGGAGGAGGCAGATTGGGATTAATCAGCGCAGGAGAAATGGGCGTAGCATTGAGATGCTGCATAATAATTGTGGCCGGATTGTTTCCCGTAAAAGGTGGAGTACCTGTGCAGATCTCATAAAGTATCGCGCCGAGCGAGTAGATATCGCTGCGCTCGTTTGGAGGGGAACCCATAATTTGTTCCGGTGAGGTGTAAAGCGGCGTACCGATGGACCAACCGCTGGTGCTGCCAGCAGTAGTGCCCAGCAGCTTGAGGATGCTGAAGTCAGAAACTTTTGGTTCGCCCATTGCATTACGCGAACTGCCGCGTTTGTCGAGCAGGATATTCGCCGGTTTCAGTTGTCCATGTATGACACCATGCTGATAGGCGTAGTCAAGCGCCTTGCCGATGGGAGTAAAAAGCTGTACGAGTTGAGCGGGAGAAAGGAATTTACCGGCGCGTGCTGTGGTGCGAATGTAGTCAACCAGCGTGCCTCCATCTACATATTCCATTACCAGGTAGGCGGTCGTCGCCCCAGATGCTGCTAGTTGTGGGATGGAGAAATCATAGAGTTGCACGATGTTGGGATGATGCAGGGACACGAGCGATTGCGCAACCTGCTGGAAGCGCGAGGCAAAATCGGGGTCTGCCTGTAATTGAGCGCGCAGGAGCTTGATGGCGACAAAACGATGAGAGCGATTGTCAAACGCCTTCCACACTTCAGTCAAACCGCTCTGGCCAAGTAGCTCCTGTAATTCATATTGGTCGAGGCGACCTGGTAATGTGTTCATGGTCACGTGCCCCTTTATTTATAAATGCAGCGATGAAGCAAGTCAGTATGCCTGTCGCGGGGGTTGAGGAGTAGAAAATCCCTGCTCCTGTCGGATAAACGATGACTAACCAGATTATTATAGGCTCAGGTAGATTTGTCAATAGGTGGAAACTATGAGAGTCAAGATATAAGGCGGCTTGAAATATGCTAAAAGGTCTTACAATGTAAGTGCAATTCTTCTGTTTTACCCCATGCATCCCGGTTGAACGGTTTCCCTATCGTCCAACCGGGATGCATGAAGCGGTCGCCGGAAGCGAGGTGTGAAGCTTCATGTTCACCGCTCGGGCTTGACCCAGATGCCGCGCTCGTGCATCAGGTCGATCTGCTTCTGGATGACCTTTTCCTTGTATTCGGCGTGTTTCATTGGTTCGCGGTCGAGATAGAGATTTTTGGGATAGATGGGCTGCTCATACAAAAGCTGGTAGAGTTCGGTGCGCAGGTCTTTCATCCAGTTGTCCCACTGGGCGCGGGCGCGATGGTCGCGTAGAGCCTCGATGTCGATGACGCCTGCCACATAGGTTGAGCCAGCGCCGTATTCCTGCCGTCCGACGATCTGCCCTTTATAGTTGATGATGAAGGAACGCCCGCCGAAAGTATCGATAGCGGTGTCGTCTTCGGGGAAGAGGTAGTAGGTACCCATGTTGGGGGCAATGATGTACATGTTGTTGTCGAGGGCACGTGCGCGACTCTGAATTTCAAATATCTCGTTGCCGGTGGCCGGATGGGGGTACGAGGCGCGATAGACGACTTCAGCGCCATTCATTGCCAGGGCGCGCGCGTTTTCGGGGTACGATCCCTCGTTTGCCATCATGATGCCCAGCCGCCCGATTTCAGTATCGACGACGGGCCAGAAGGCGTCCAGGTTTCTGCCATAGCGCTCAACCCACCAGTCATAGATATCGTGTGGGCAGACAGAATGTTCAACGGGAAAGAGCGGGGAGACTTTGTAGTGCTGGAGGATGACCTCGCCCTCGGGATTGAGAATGAAGCCGACATTAAAAAAGCGGTCTTTGATTTCGGGATGGCGCGCTTTGGCCTGCGCCATGATGAAGGCGTTATACTGGCGGGCGATTTTGCCCAGTTCATCCGTCTCCTCGCCTGGAATGTCAATCGCGCACTCACGCGCAAATTGCATATGATCGAGGTCAAGCACTTCGTCATTGAAGCCTTGCAGCGCGCCCTCTGGAAAGGCAATGAGGCGTACCGGAAGGTCGAGACTGGAGAGCCAGGAGGCGGCTTTCACCAGGTGAGAAAGGTGTTCGAGGTTGCGGCGAATGTCTGAACGAGTGCGAATGCCTCGCACAGTGGGGATGAGTCCAACGGCTGTGTAGGGCTTGATCATTGATTTGCTCCCTTCTTGAATTGCAGAAAACACACAAGCGATGGCACGATAGCTCTGTTATATCACATTCGCGGGCGAAACAAGCGAGAATTCCTCAGTATCCAAATTCTGGTTGGCGCGTTCTATAGATAAGACATACTTTTTTCCAATCTCTTGTCTAGAAATCAGGAATGTTATGCACGATATTCGTATTGAACGCTGGGCGCACACGCTCGTCCACTATTGTCTGCATGTAAAAGAGGGAGAAACGGTCGTTATTCGCGCTACGCAGCTAGCCAGCCCATTGGTGGAGGCAGTATATCGCGAGTTGCTGCATGTGGGAGCCTGTCCCGTCTCGTTGCTCGAAATGGAGAATCTTGATGAGCTGCTCTTGCGTGAGGGAAATGAGAAGCAGCTTGCGCGAAGTTATTCGGTGCTTGCGGCCCTGGCAGAACAGTTAGATGCGCAACTGGTGATCGGCTCAAAGAGCAACACGCGAGCGATGACCAATGTCGATTCGGCCCGCCTTGCTCAGCGCAGGCAGGCCTACGCCGAGGTATCGCGTGTGTTACGCAGGCGAGAGCAGGTCGGAAACTTCCGCTGGGCCTCTACGCTCTATCCCACGTCTGCTTATGCGCAGGACGCCGAGATGTCGCTGCGCGAGTTTGAAGAATTTGTCTTCGATGTTTGTTTCCTGAATGATCCAGAGCCGATTGAGCGCTGGCGAGAGGTTTCGGTGCAGCAGCAGCGCTATGTGAATTGGCTGGCCGGGCACAGGCGCGTGCGTATTCTGGGCGTAGGCACCGACCTGTCGCTTTCAATTGAAGGGCGGGTGTTTATCAATAGCGATGGCAAGCGCAACTTCCCAAGCGGCGAATTTTTTACCGGGCCGGTTGAACAGAGCGCGAATGGCGTTATCCAGTTTGATATTCCATCGACCTTTGAGGGGCATGGTATCGAGGGGGTGCGCCTGGTGTTCCGCGATGGCAGGGTTGTCGAGGCCAGCGCAAGGCAGGGACAGGTTTTTCTGGAGCAAATGCTGGAGATCGACGCGGGGGCACGCTATCTTGGTGAGTTTGCCTTTGGGAACAATTTCCGTATTACGCGGGGCATCAAAAATATCCTGTTCGACGAAAAGATAGGGGGAACGGTGCATCTAGCGCTGGGGAACAGCTATCCCGAGACGGGTGGCAAGAACCATTCGGCCCTGCACTGGGACATGATTTGCGACCTGCGTAAGTCGGGCGAGGTGTGGGTGGATGATGTGCTGTTTTTGAAGGATGGCAAGATTCTTCTCTAGTTGTAGCATTCTCAAGCGGGTCGTAAAAGGAACATGGTTCCAGCCCCCGTGGAGGGAAAGTATACCCATCGAATCCAAAAAGGTCAAGTGGAAATGCAGCAGATTCCATCAACTATTGGGTGTTCAAGCCAGGGCGACCCTCGCGGTCGCCCTGGCACACTATAATTGGTAGAACAACCCAATCTCAGGAGTTTCCAAGCCCTCTAAATAGTGATATGATGTGGTCGATTCGATATGAGGAGGGAATTATGGAGCTTTCGCTGAGACTTGATTTACTGGGAATGGTGGAGGTACGCTATCTGCGTACAAGAGAGCGCTACCGTGATTGGCCCCCATTTTTATTGTTTGCCGCTTCACGCCAGGCCCGAATCCTGGCCTATCTCAATAAGGAAGCCGCCGAGCAATTGCACCAACAGATACTGGTTGTTGAAGAAGCTTCTGGACTGGGTCTGGATGATGGCGAAGATGATGAGCTAGATGATGAAAATGATCTGGAGGAGTCGAACGAGACAGGCACTTCATCGCGCAAAGAACTGGAGAGCGAAACAGCCCCACTGTCACCGGCTTTTGCCCAGGCGCTTGAGCGTTTGAACGAACTTGCCCGCCAGCGTTTGCCGGATGGTGGAAGTAATATACAGCAAAATAGTGAAGAATTAGATCTGGATGTAGAGTTGGAGGGCGAGGAGGACGCCCTTGAACAATTGCAGGATGCCTTCGTGCAGATGATGGACGTGGTACGCGAACTGGCTGAGGAACTTTCGACCGACGCGCTGAAGTTGACCGGGCGTTTTCGCTGCGTGCGTACTGATATCTATTTTACGCAGGCGGAGCCTGAAAGTGATGGAGAAGACACGCCTGCGCGAGGTAGCGACGGCGGAGATAGCATGGTCGAACTCGACCTGATCTTACGCCTGTTTGAAGATGGCCGCAACAAGCCTGATGATTTGCCCGCCGTTGAACTAAGGCTCGATGTAGATGATTTTGAACGTCTGCATGAAACACTTGATGTGGCGTTGGAGCGTGAAAGACGGAGCCGCCGCAAACGCTAAAACCTCGTTTCCTACCTGCACTCTACTCTCTGTTCGAAAGGTTGTTTTTTTATGGCTATTGTTCACCAGGAATTTGACCCTGAGAAAGGCGTACTTTCCTATTATACCTATGAGGTTTTAACGCGCATTTTGCACGAGCTGGTCGAAGCCTATCCACACCTGGCAACCCTCGAATCGATTGGCAAAAGCTATGAAGGGCGCGAACTCTGGCTGGTCACACTGACAAATCAGGCGACCGGCCCTGCGCTTGAAAAGCCCGCTTACTGGATCGATGGCAATACGCATGCCGGAGAGGTGACAGGCTCGACGGTAGTGCTTTATACAATCTGGTCGTATTTGAAAAAGTATGGCTCTGATGAAAAAATTACCCATGTGTTAGACCGCTCGGCTATCTATCTCCTGCCCCGCCTGAGCGTTGATGGCGCGGAAAAGTTTTTGACCACGCCATACTATTTGCGCAGCAGCACCCGGCTGTATCCCTTTGAAGACGAGCGCGATGGCCTGTACCCGGAAGATATAGATGGAGACGGCTGGATACTCGATATGAGGATCAAAGACCCCAATGGGGCGTGGAAGCGTTCTGACAAAGATTCGCGTATTATGCGTCGGCGGGATATCGACGAAGAGGGTGGAGACTATTACCATGTGTTGCCGGAAGGGCTGATCCGCAACTACGATGGCTACCTGATTCCGCTTGCTCCGCCTCGTGAGGGGATGGATATCAATCGCAATTATCCTTACGAGTGGGCACCAGAAGGCGTTGAGCCGGGCGCGGGACCCTATCCGTTTTCTGAGCCGGAAACCAGGGCCGAGGCCGAGTTCTGGAGAACGCACCCGAATATTAATGGCATTTTGACTTATCATACCAGTGGTGGAGTCATTCTCCGGCCATATGGCACGCAGCCGGATGATAACATGCCGACTGATGATCTTGATGTGTATAAACTGATCGGTGAGATGGGCACGAAGATCACGGGCTATCCAAGCGTCTCGGTCTATCATGGCTTCCGCTATCATCCAAAGGAAATCATGCATGGCGCGATGGATGATTTCGGGTATGACCATCACGGCTGGTTCGGTTTCACAACCGAGTTATGGGATTTGCCGGGCGAGGCTGGCGTTGCGCCGCGTGACTTCATTCCCTGGATTCGCTGGCATCCTGAAGAAGACGACCTGAAGCTGATGAAATGGAACGACGAGGTGATGGGGGGCGAGGCCTTTGAGAACTGGCGACCTTTTGAACATCCCCAGCTTGGCCCGGTTGAAATTGGCGGCTGGAAAGCCAAGCTGTATGAATATAACGCGCCGCTTCAATATCTACCTGATATGTGTGAGAAGCACAGCCGTTTCACGCTGGCGCACGCTTCGCTCAATCCTTATCTGAGCCTGCGGAACGTGGTAGTAGAGCGGCAGGGCGAGGATGTCTTTCATGTATTGGCGGTGATAGAGAATAATAGCTTTCTGCCAACCTATACCAGCCAGAGGGCGCTTGAACGTAAGGATGTCCGCCCTATCGAAGTAGTCCTGCAATTACCTGATGACGTACATATAATTAGCGGCGAAAAACGACAGGAAGTGGGTCAACTCGAGGGACGTTCTAATAAAATCTGGAGCTGGTGGGCGAGTGCAACTCCGACCGATAACCGTTGCAAAGTTGAATGGGTACTTAAGGGGCAGGCAGGTTCGCAGGTGCAACTTACGGTCCTGTCACAACGAGCGGGAGTGATTCACCGAGAAATTACGTTGGAATAGGACGTGCCTTTCAATTTCCTGAAACGTGGAAAAAAGAGTTAAAAAGTACTAGTACTTGAACGTCTATAATGGTTGTTGAATCGAGGAAAATAGCCCTTCGAGCCTGTTGAGAAGTCAGATCAAAGGGGTTGTATTTTCGTGATAAGATAGGTGCTGTGTTACAGAAGCCAATTCGCTGGCAAGCCCGTGTTGTATACAGCGAAGGCACGGCGAATGGATGCATAAACACAGAGGTATCTATTATAGAGGATGGTGCAGTCGGTGAAAGTTACTCGGCTCTCGTTGGGAGGGCAACTGATTCTGAACGTTTTGTGGTTTGCCCTGAATGCGCAATCAGCGGCGTTGTTGCCCATTGTTATCCCAGCGCAGATTGTGTTGTTTATTTCTTCAACGCAGGTAGGAAGTGCTTCACAGGTCGCCTTTTTAAGCTGGTTGATGCTGGCGGCAGCGGCTATTACCCTCTTCATGCCGCCTATCATCGGGTCGCTCTCCGATCATACTCCGGGAAGTTGGGGGCGGAGGCGGCCCTATATTGTAATTGGCGGTCTGTTGTTGATTGCCAGTACGCCCCTACTGGTGAATGCAGGCAGTATAGCCATTTTCCTGGCCGGACTGGCGCTGCTGCTGGTTGGAAAAAACATCCTCACTCCGGCCTATCAGAGTCTGCTCCCCGATCGGGTGCCTGTCGAACAGCGCGGCGAATCGGCTGGGTATATTGGCGGCATGACAATCCTGGGAAATGTAGTAGGACTGGGCCTTGCGGCGTGGCTGCTCAGTGGTCTGAACCAGCACTCGCTCAATGCAAACTTAATTCGCACCAACGCAGGTATTTACTATCTAGTCACGGCGGTTCTGGTGTTGTTGGGCGTCCTGGTGACAGTCTTTGGCGTGCGGGAAGTTCCGCTTTTGACCGGCATAGCGAAGGAAGGAACGGCCAGTAAAAAGTCGTTTGGCCGATTGGTGCGCGAGCATTTACAGGGTTGGATTACTCCCTGGCACAATTTCAACTTCACCGTTGTTTTTCTCACACGCGCCTCGCTCATGCTGGGTCTCGCGCTGTTCATGACCTATATCGAGTACTACTTTGCCTCGGTACAGCACGTGGCGAATTTTGTGGTCGTGACGGGCATTGTCGCCATTCTCGCGCTCGGAGGTGCTGTAATAAGTGGTGTCATATCTGGCATCCTCTCAGACCGCATCAAGCGGCGCGCCCCGGTGGTCTGTGTGGCGACAATCTTCATGAGCCTGGCATCGTTCGCGTTTGTGATTTTTCCAAGTGGTCTGGTGGCCTGGCTCTGGCCCCTGGGCGTCCTCTTTGGTTTAGGGTATGGAGCGTTTTCAAGTGTTGATTGGGCACTCTCCATCGATGTGTTGCCCTGTCTGGAAAAGGCAGGAAAAGACCTGGGAGTATATAATGCCTCGGCTACTGTGCCGACCATCATGGCCCCGGTAGTTGGTGGTATGATAATCAATGCGTCAGCAGCCTTTGGACAGACGGCGCTTGGCTATCGTCTGGTCTTTGGCGCGGCGGCATTGTTTTTATTGCTTTCAGCCTTTGGCATACTCCTGGTAAAAGAGCAGCACAGAGGTAATATCACCAAAGAGGAACAAAAGGATGTCGCCTGATCTGAGAAATATCACGATTGAAGACCTCTACAAATTTAAGTTTGTCAGCCAGCCTCGTATATCTCCTGATGGGCAGCGCGTGGCGTTTGTGTTGACGACTATCGATGAGCGCAAGCATGAATACCGCTCGTCGATCTGGATGATACCGCGCGAGGGTGGCGAGGCTCAACGCCTGACATCTGGTCCGGCCAATGCGCATACTCCTGTCTGGTCGCCTGATGGACGCTGGTTGGCCTTTGTGTCTGACCGCGAAGGCGACATGACTGGTAAGAGCGAGAAAGATGCCAAAAAGCTGGGGAAGGGCAAGCAGCAGATCTGGTTATTGCCAACAGGCGGCGGCGAGGCCCATCAGTTGACCTTCATACAGCATGGAGCAGTGTATCCTGTCTGGTCGCCTGATAGTAAGCGGCTCATATTTTTGGCCCAGGTTGGGCCAGAAGATGAAGAGACCGAAGACGGCAAGCCGCTGCCCAAAGTGCGCGTCATTGATCGGCTCTGGTACAGGCTGGATGGTGTCGGCTTTATTCATGAGAAACGCACGCATCTGTTTGTGGTAGATGTAGCGGGTGGCGAACCGCAGCAACTCACCAATGGCGATTGGGATGATGGCGATCCAGCCTGGTCCCCCGATGGTTCGCGCATTGCTTTTGTCTCTAGCCGGGCCGAGGATCGATGGCGACTGCCATCTCCTGATGTCTATGTACTGGAACTGGCAAATGGAAAGGTCGGAGAGCCGAGATGCCTGACCGATGGCTCGCTTTCATGTAGCGCGCCTTCGTGGTCGAAAGATGGACAGGCTATTGCCTTTCTTGCCTCACTGAAATTGCGTTCGGGTGGTCATGTTGATATATATACGATACCGTCGAATGTGGAGCGCAGCAAAGCAACCTGCCTGACCTGGGACTTTGATGGCAGCTTCCAGGACTGGACAAACAGCGATGTTGGCGATGAGCATCTTTCGCCCGCCCCAACATGGTCAGCCGATGGAAAAACTATCTATGCCCTGGCATCATATCATGGCGCAACCCGTGTCTATTCTATTCCAGTGGGGGGTGCAGGCAAAGAGTTGCCAACGCTAACTCCTGGCAATATTCATGTGCGCGACTTCAGCGTTGACACGGCGGGGGACAGGATGGCCTTGTTGATTGCCAACCCGACCCAGTTGCAAGAGGTGTTTGTGCGCTCAACTGAGCCATCGGGCGAATTGAAGCGTGTGACCGGCTTCAACACCGATCTTTTGAGCGAAATGGCCCTTTCGACACCTGAATATATGCCGTATACAGGATATGAAGGCTGGCCAATAGATGGCTGGGTGATGAAGCCGCGAGATTTCGACTCTGCAAAGAAATACCCGTTGATTGTCGAGATTCACGGTGGCCCCGCGACGCAGTACGGCTACGGCTTTTTCCACGAGATGCAATTGCTTACGGCGGCAGGCTATGTTGTCCTGTACACCAATCCGCGTGGCAGCATCGGCTATGGACGTGACTTCTCCCTTGCAGTGCGCGGATCCTGGGGCGAAAAGGATTCGCTAGATATTCTGGCGGGTGTAGATGCGCTGGTGCAGAAGGGCTATATTGACGAATCGCGTATTGGCGTGACCGGCGGCAGCTATGGTGGTTTCATGACCAACTGGCTGGTTGGACATAGCGACCGCTTCAAGGCAGCAGTCACGCAGCGCAGCGTGGTCAATCTGGCTTCCGACTTCGGCTCATGTGACTTTGGCTGGACATTCGCGGATGATGAGCTTGATACCACCCCCTGGGATGACCTGGAACGCTACATGCGCATGTCACCTATTACCTACGTCAAGAACATCCATACGCCGCTTCTGATTTTGCATAGTGAACAAGACTTGCGCTGCAATATCGAGCAGGCCGAGCAACTCTTCGCCGCCCTGAAATATCTGGGGCGCGAAGTCCTTTTTGTGCGCTTTGAAGGGCAGAGTCACGGCCTCTCACGCGGCGGCCATCCTCATTCGCGCCTGGAACGCTTACGGCACATTCTCGGCTGGTTTGAGAAGTACCTGTAGAGAGAACAAAAAAGAAATCCATCGTTCACCCGCACCGAATGCAGGTGAACGATGGATTTCTTTTTTGTTCACCTTGACTTTCGATTATCGATAATCTATACTTTCTTCAGTGTTATGTAACCTTGTAGGTCACCGCTGATTCTGTTTCTTATTTGCTTCAAGGAGGAAGTCCTATGACGACCACAGGTGCGCAGGCCCTCGGTACTTTCTTTGGTGATGCAGAGTTCCCTATCGAGTGGAAAGAAGGCGAGCGGGAACTTTTCTGGATATACGACGACCTGCACATCCCCAATCCTGTTTCTCCGATGTTCTTTGATATTGGCGGCTGGTGGCTCACCTGCGACCACATGTTCCGCCGTTTCGGCACCCCTTTTGCCTGTGACTGGATCGCGAAAAATATCAATGGCTACGTGTATACGGCTGCTGTTCCCGCCGATTCATCGATTCATGCCGAGGCAACAGAGTACCAGAGCCGCTATGTTCCGCGTGTTCCGCGTGATCCATCCTATCCGGTAAAAATTGGTGCGTATATGGGCGCGGTTTTGCCGCACTACGCCGCGAACTTCCTGGATTGGTGGCGAGAGCGCCTGCGCCCGGAGATGGAGCGTAATTTTGCCTATCTCGACAATTACGACAAGGAACATGCAAGCCTGGTCGAGCTGGCTGTTTTGCTCGAGGATGCCATCGATATTCACGACCGCCACTGGAAGATTCACTGGATGCTGAACTTTGCCCAGTTCTCATCCACGCTCAATCTGAATGCGGTCATTCAAGAAGTGAAGGGACAGGTAGATCCCAGCTTGATGGGCCGTTTGCAAAGCTCGGTTGAAGATCGCAACTGGGACTCAATTGAGGCCTTGTGGCGGATCAAAGAAGAGATCAAGAGCGACCCGGAACTTACGCAGGCTTTCAAAGGCGAGACAGCCGGAGATGTCATGCGCAACTTGCAGGATTCTGAGCGAGGACGCCGTTTGATCGCTGAACGGATTGAGCCGTATCAGCAGGAATTTGGCTACAAATCAATCTGGTCGCACGAGTTTGCTTATCCTACCTGGAAGGAAAATCCATTACCGCTCATTGAAATGGTGCGCGGTTATCTGGAGACCGACTACGACTATCCCAAGACGATCAACGCCGTCAAGGAAGACCTCGACAAGGCTATTCACGAGCTGATGGATGATGTGCCAGCAGGTGAGGGCCGCAACAAGCTGCAAAATGCGCTCGACCTATCGTTGCGTATGAACCCGCTCACACCCGACCACCACTTTTACATTGATCAGGGAACGAATGCGCGGCTGCGGATTGTGCTGATTGCCATTGGCAAGAAGCTGGTTGAGGCGGGCGTGCTGGACGATCCTGAAGATGTGATGTTCCTGCGCTATAACGAACTGCGTGTGCTGATGGCGAATCCTGCCACGTTTGATGCTCGTACTCTTGCCTCCGAGAGGCGAGATGAACACGAAGAGGCTTATCGCATTCGCCCACGTGAATGGGTTGGTACAGCAACGCAGGTCGCTCTGGATTTCCCATACAACGCGCTATGGGGTTTTCCAGAGAAGTTTTACCGTGAACCACCGCAGAAAACGGGAGAGATCAAGGGACTTGCGGCTTCGCCCGGTGTGATCGAAGGGCCAGCGCGTCATGTCACCTCGCTTGATGAGTTCAACCAGGTCAAGGAAGGCGAAATTCTGGTCTGCCGGATGACCAATCCTGCCTGGGTTGTGCTGTTTACGAAGATTGTAGGGCTGGTGACTGACGCGGGTGGAGTCACCTCCCATCCCGCCGTCGTTTCCCGCGAGTTTAATATTCCAGCCGTCGTTGGCACATCCAATGCGACTGAGCGCATCAAAACGGGTGATCGTATCCGCGTCAATGGCTCTACCGGTGTCGTTGAGGTTCTGTCGTGAATTTAAACCGGACGGTCTTGCGCGACCAGGTGAGAGAGATTCTGCTCAAACGCATTCTTGATGGGGAGTACAAACCGGGCGACCGACTTGTGGAGATGCATATCGCACAGGAGTTTGAAATCAGCCAGGCTCCTGTGCGTGAGGCCTTGCGCGAACTGGAAGCGCTTGGCTTCGTTGAGTCGGAACCCTACCGGGGAACACGTGTGAGAGCCGTTACGAAGTCGGAACTGACAGAAATTTATCCTGTGCGGGCCGCGCTCGAGGAAGTTGCGGCCCGAGCGGCGGCGCAACGCCTCGAAAATGTCGAGGCCCTTGAGGCAGAACTGAGAGCAATGCACGCGGCTGCGAAAAAGGGCGACCTGTACGAGCAGGTGAAGCATGATGTCGAGTTTCATCGCCTCATTGTTGAAGCCTCAGGCAATCGAGTCTTGCAAGATATGTGGAGATCGTTGCGCATCGAGGCGCGCACTTTGATCAGTGTGCTGAAAATTGGTATAAGCGGAGACGAACTTGCTGAAATGCACCGGCCCGTCCTTGAAGCGCTTGCCGAGCGAGATGGGGAGAAGGCCGGTTTACTGATACGCAAACACGTTGAATACTTCGGCGAGTTGATTATGAAAGGAGATTCTGGTGACTCGTCTGGTTGATCTCTCAATGCCGGTACATCGCGATATGCTGACTTTCCCCCAAATTCAGCCACCGACAATGCTGATGTACGAGAGCTGGACTGAATTTGCCGAGCGCATTGGCGCAGCCGCGTATGGCGCGAAGTGGCTCACAGCCTCATATCTCTACATCGCGGGCGATCATGTTGGAACGCACTGCGATGCAGTCAAGCACATTCGCGGCCCTGAAGCGCCGGGTCCTGAAGGCATTCCCCTCGAGTATTGCTATTCTGACGGAGTCGTACTTGACTTTCGCCACAAGCCTTACGGTTCGCGCATCTTTGTAGAAGATATCGAGGAAGCGCTGAAGAAAATAGACTACACACTGAAGGAGCGCAATATCGTTCTTATTCAGACGGGCGCATCGGCTTACAATACTGAGAAACGCTATCTGACCGATCATTGCGGCATGACTGCTGAAGCCACCCGCTATCTGATCTCAAAGGGTGTGCGGATGATGGGCACCGATGCCGTGACGTTTGATCCGCCGGTCTGGGCCATGTTTGAGCAGAAGCATTTCTGGGAAGCGCACCTGGTCATGATGGACGAGGACTACTGGCACATCGAAAACCTGACCAACCTGGATCAACTCCCGCCGCATGGTTTCAAATTGTCTGTTTTTCCAATTAAGTGGGTTGGTATGACGGCTGCACCTGTACGAGCGGTGGGGATTATTGATGAGTAACAGCATACTCTGGTTTACAGAAGAGGCGTGCAAGGATGTTCGGCTTGCTGGTGGCAAGGGCGCGAGCCTCGCAAATATGACAGCGCGAGGTCTACCCGTTCCGCCTGGCTTTGTGATCCCTGCTTATGTACTTGAACAGTCGGTGGATGTTGAGCAACTGCGCGAACTGGCGCAGGCTCAAAATGCTGAAGCAGCGCAGGCCCTGGTGTGCCGGTCTCATCCCCCACGCGAAGCTATCATTTCCTGCTACGAACGTATAGGTGGGAAGGTAGCGGTTCGCTCATCTGCCTGTGCCGAGGACTCTGAAGCCGCGAGTTACGCGGGCCAGCAAGAAACCTACCTCAATGTTTCCGGTGGGGATGAGGTGTGCAGGCGCGTTGTCGATTGCTGGGCTTCATTCTTTAGTGAGCGGGCGCTGTTTTATCGGGCGCGGAAAGGTTCCCTGAACGATCTGCGGATGGCAGTGGTTGTGCAAAAGATGCTTGATCCGCTTAAATCTGGCGTCATGTTCACGGCTGATCCTGTCAGTCGGCGGCGTGACCGTATGGTTATCGAGTCGGTCTTCGGTTTAGGCGAGCAGGTTGTCTCTGGTGAAGTGACGCCTGACCATTATGTGGTAGACCGTGCCGGGAATATCAAGCGCGAACATATTGTGAACCAGCGCGTACTCGAACCAGAAGAGATACGCCAGCTTGTGGAGCTTGGGCGTAAATTGGAAGCGTATTTTGGCAAGCCCCAGGATATAGAGTGGGGTATGGAAAATGGAAACATTTACCTGTTGCAATCTCGACCTATCACAACCTTGTGAGCTAGAGAGAAGAACGCGATGAGTCGAACTGTTCCGCAATGGTTAGCTCCGAACTCACTTGAGGAGGCCCTGACTTTGCGCGCACAATATGGTGACGAAGCGACGGTGGTTGCTGGAGGAACCTTCATTGGCATCGTCATGAACCAGAAGATTATGCAGCCTCAAACCCTGCTCTCGCTCCGTAATGTCTCCGAACTCGCTTTCATTGAGGCAGGCCAGGATGAAGGCTCACCGCTGCGCATCGGAGCTATGACAACGCATCGAGCGGTGGAACGCTCTTCCCTTATTCGCCAGCATTGGCCTGTGCTTGCCTCTACGTTCGCGCTTGTGGCAAGCCCTCGCGTGCGCAACCAGGCGACCGTAGGAGGCGTGCTTGCCGACGCGGATTACGCTTCTGACCCACCTACATTGTTGCAAGCCCTCAATGCTACAGTGCTTGCTCGAAGCGAAAAGGGCGAGCGAGAGATTCCCGTAGAGCAACTGATTACGGGCTACTACGAGACCTCACTGCGACCTGATGAGCTGCTTGTCGAGGTACGCATTCCACGCAATCGAGAACGTGCCGTTTATCGTAAGTTCCGTTCGCGGTCAAGCGAAGACCGGCCATGCGTCGCGGTTGCTGCGGCGCGGGTTGATGGAAAGCTGCGGGTCGTAGTTGGCGCGGTAGCTGAGAAACCACAGTATTTTCCTGATATTTGCGCTCTGGCTGATGGCGAAACGACTGGCAACGCTCAAATGCTGGCGGCAGAGATTGGCCGACGGTACGCAGAGGCCATCGATCCCCTTTCAGATTCACGTGGTTCAGCCGAATATCGGAAGCGAATCATTGCTGTGGAGGTGCGGCGCGCCCTGGAGGAGATGCTATCATGAGTAATCCGCGTGTCACCGGAGCTATCCGCTATGCGCAGGATGTCGAGTTCGATGGCATGTTGTATGCGAGCATTCTTCGTTCGCCGTATCCACATGCGCGGGTGCTAAAAGTTGATGCCTCGGCTGTACCCAAATCGGTCGTTGTGCTGACGCTGGATGATATTCGTGAGCTTGGCAGCTATGGTTGTCAGATTAAGGATCAGACGGTACTGGCTATAGAGCGCGCGCGTTTTGTCGGCGACCCGGTAGCTGCCGTTGCCGCGCCTACAAAACGGGAGGCGGATGAGGCGCTCGACCTGATTGATGTGGAGTACGAGCCATTGCCGGGCGTGTTCGATGCTGTTGAAGCAGTGGCGGAAGGCGCTCCTCTTGTACACGAACATCATGCCATTTCGGACAACGACGCGGCCTACTTCGGCATACGACCCCAGGAAGGCACCAATATCTGCCATCGCTTTCGTATTCGGCATGGGAATATAGACGAGGGCTTTGAGCAGGCGGATGTAGTCGTTGAGGAAACATATCGAACGCCAAGCGCGCAACATGTTCCGATGGAGCCGCATGCTTCAGTAGCGCGTTGGGTAGATGATCGTCTCGAAGTCTGGACAGGCACGCAGACCCCCTTTAACTTGCGCATGGACCTGGCTGGCATTTTTTCCATCCCTGAGAGCCAGATTCGTGTTATTTCCCCACCGATGGGCGGTGCTTTTGGCGCGAAGACGTTTGTGCGTACCGAGGCGATTGCGGCCTGTCTTGCGCGTAAGGCGAATCGTCCGGTAAAAATCGTACTCAGCCGTTATGAGGAATGGCTGACACTGAACCGGCATCCAGCAACAATCCAGGTGAAGCTTGGGGCACAGGCTGATGGCACCCTGGTTGCGAAAAGGGTGGTTTGCTGGGTTGATACGGGTGCATATGCGGATTGCGGGCCGGGCGTGGCGCAAAAGATGGGCTATGCTGCGGTTGGGCCGTATCGCATTCCGCATGTCTGGGTCGATTCGCATTGCATCTACACGAATCTTCCACCAAACGGGGCTTATCGTGGGTATGGAGCGATGCAGGCGGTCTGGGCTTCAGAGCGTACTATGGATTTGCTCGCCGCAAAGTTGGGGATGGACCCGCTAGAAATCCGGCTTAAGAATGTGCTTGTGGATGGCGACCAATTTTGCACTGGTGAGGTTATGCACGATGTCCATTTTATTGAGTGCCTGCATGACATTGCGGAGAAGATTGGTTGGGCAGAAAATAAGCAGGGTAAGGGGCTGTGCGTGCTGATGAAAGGCATGCAGACGCCGAGTCGCGCCTCGATTGTGGTCGAGGCAAATGAGGATGGGAGCTATACCGTTTATTGCGCTACGGCTGAGATGGGGCAGGGCGCATGGCTTTCTATTCGGAAGATGGCGGCTGAACTGCTTGGCGTGGAAGTGGAGAAGGTGCATTATCCTGAGCCTGATACGGATATCATTCCCTATGATACACGCACCACCTCAAGTCGCTCGACCTACATGATGGGCCGGGCGCTTGTAGAGGCGGTGCGCGATCTGAAGAGGAAAGGCGAAATTGGCTACGGCGAGTGTGTCAATACAGGCGGCCTTGATCCCGATACCGGGCAGGGAGTTGCCTCGACCCACTGGCATCAAGGCGCTGCCGCAGCGGAGGTAAGTGTTGATGAAGAGACCGGGAAGTTTCAGGTACTCAAGCTTCATGCCGCCATTTATGCAGGGCATGTGGTGAATCGTCCCGGAGCGGAACTTCAAAATGAAGGTTCAATGATCATGGGCCTCGGCACAACACTTTTCGAGCAAATCACCTTTGAGGAGGGGCAGCCGACAAACGCCAACCTCTCGGATTACAATATTCCGGCGGCGGGTGATTTGCCCGAATCCTTTACGTCTGAGCTGCTTGAGCGCGAGGGAGCCGATGTGCATGGTCTGGGCGAAACTGCTCTGCCGCCGATACCACCCGCCATTGGCAATGCATTATACTCGCTTGGCATCCATCTAACCGACTTGCCTTTATCGGCTGAGGCAGTTTTACAGGCTATTGATGCGCGAGAACAGGCAAAGGGAGGTCGCTCGTGAACATTCACTTCAAGCTGAATGGGACTCCGACAGAAGTTGAAGCCGAGGCAGATGAAATGCTGCTTGAAGTACTCCGGCGCGAACTGAAGTTGAGGAGTGTGCGGGCAACCTGCGGCATTGGCATATGCGGAGCCTGTACGGTGCTGGTCAATGGGGAACTGATTTCAAGCTGCATTTTTCTAGCACCGCTTGCTGAGGGATGTGAAATCACGACGGTAGAGGGATTGGGTGGCGACCATCCTGTCCAACACGCCTTTGAGGAAGAGCATGCCTTCCAGTGCGGATATTGCACGCCGGGAATGATTTTGACAACGAAAAACTTCCTCGAAGAGAATCCGGCACCTTCGGATGAGGAAATCAAGGTCGCGCTTGGAGGAAATCTGTGTCGTTGTGGCTGCTATGTGAAGATCATTCGCGCTGTGAAAAGGGCAGCTAGAGAGGAACACGTGCAATGAAACTTGTGACATATGTTGCGAGCAATCAGGGGCCGCGTGTAGGCATGCTGGAGAACGGGAGAGTCGTTGATGTAGGCTTCGATGGCGATATGGTTGCCTTTATCGAAGCTGGAGCGCCGATTGGGAAACAAACGCCTGTTGATAATGCCCGCTTGCTTGCACCACTGCGGCCGCGCTCATTGCGGGACTTTCTCACCTTTGAGGGACATCTCCATAATGCTCTGACCCGGTTGGGGCGTCCCATCCCGCAGGAGTGGTACGAGGTTCCTGCTTACTATAAAGGCATGCCGGATACCGTTATCGGGCCAGATGAGGAGATTCCCTGGCCTTCCTACACGGATAGGCTTGACCACGAGCTTGAACTTGCTGCTATTATCGGGCGCAAGGGAAGGGATATTGCGAAAGCGGACGCCCTGAGCTATGTTTTTGGATATACGATCTGGAATGATGTATCGGCGCGTGATGTGCAGACTCGTGAATTGCCCATTGGGATGGGACCGGCAAAGGCGAAGGATTGGGACGGCTCAAATGTACTTGGCCCTTGCATTGTGACGGCTGATGAACTGGACCCATCTAATGTGGTCATGCGGGTGCGTGTCAATGGCGAAATGTGGGGTGAAGATACAACTGCGCATATGCATCATACGTTCGCCGACTTGATCTGGTATGCATCGCAGGCGCAAACCCTCTACCCAGGCGACGTTTTCGGCTCGGGTACGGCGGCTGGCGGGTCGGGTCTGGAACTGGACCGCCAGTTGAAAGAGGGGGATGTTGTAGAAATGGAGATCGAAGGCATCGGAATACTGCGTAATCGCATCGGAAAGAAAGGAGCTTAAATCGGTATGGCATACGTTGTAGCGGCAATCTGGACGGCAAAAGAGGGGCAGGAAGAGAAAATTCTGGAGATTATCAAGAAGATGACGCCTCTCTCCCGGCAGGAACCTGGATGTCTGTACTACCAGGCGCACCGTTCACCTGAAAATCCTCGCGTCTTTTTCCTGTATGAACAATATGTGGACGCGGCGGGATATGAAGCTCATATGGCAACTCCTCACTTTGAGCAGTATGTGAGGGGCGAGGCTATTCCCAACCTGGAGAGCCGCGAGCGCGCTTTCTATGAAACGATTGATGTATAAAGTCGTCGTGGATGTACTGAACTGTCCGAATCTTAGAGGCTACTTGCGAGAGAGGAGCGCAGAGAAATTGTCAAAAATTATAGACCTCAGTCCGCGTGTGCCACAAGGCTTCAAAGGGCCGCCATCAACGAACGTTGGCGTGCAGTTCGAGGTAAAAACGAAGCATGATAAAGGTGCTTACTGGCAATCGGGGCAGGTGTTTATGAGCCTGCATACAGGTTGCCATGTCGAGTCAGCTTTGCATTGCTTTGAAAATGGCGAAGCTATCGACCAGGTTTCGTTAGACCGGGTGATTGGTTCTGCCGTCATCCTTGATCTGACACCTGTGGAGGAGCGAGCTATCATAGATGTTGAGGGCCTGGAACGAGGACGAAAACGGTTGGAGGAGAGGGGCGAAGCAATTAAGGCGGGAGATATTCTTTTGCTGCGCACTGATTGGGCGCAGCGAGCGATAGGGACTCCTACCTATTTCCCACAGTCGCCTGGACTAACAGAGGCGGCGGCGCGCTGGTTAGTAGAGAAGCAGCCAAAGAGTATTGGTTGCGACTTTTTTGAGGAGCCTGCTGCTCGACAACCTGGCTGGACAGCGGATCAGTTTGTTGTTCACGAGACCATTCTGGGTGCGGGTATACCCTTAATCGAGGGGCTGGTGAACCTGAAAGACTTGCCGCCGCGCTGCCAGTTCTTTGCGCCGTTCTACCATTTTGCAGGTATTGATAGCGCGCCTGCTCGCGCCTTTGCCCTGGTCGAAGACAAATGAGTGCAGATGTATCGCTGTGGGTACATTGGGTTCGGCATGGAAAGATCGCCTCTCATCGCGGAGATACCCCTCTTACGAATGAGGGGCGAAGACAGGCAGAAGCGTTTGCGCAACGGCTGAGCAAGGAGCTTACCGAAGGCGAGCGCGTTTCTTTCCTGTACGCGCCCACACGTCGTACTCGCGAGACGGCTGAAACGATCTATAGCACGCTGAGAACCGTGTTTGAGCAAGAAGACTCCGGGCAAATCCAACTGCTTGCGCCTGTGGAACATTGGGCAGTACGCAATCCAGATATTTATGTTGCTGGAAGCCGCATTGAACTGGTAAGTACACCCGAGGCAGTAGCGGAGCAACTTCCAGAGGCTACCCTTAGCCCACTGGAATTGGCGAGCCTGCCCTTTTTGCATGGCTTCTGGAGCGCGCCGGACCGTATTGGTTACTGGGTAAACCATCCCAACCCGCCAGGAGAGGATGCGGACACTGTTGCTCGTCGTCTTTTAACGTTTGCTGTTAGTCTCCTGGACGTACAAAGTAAGCAGCCGAGGCGATGTATTTGCGTCACTCACTCGCCAGTGATGCGCGCTTTCTTGCGCCGCTATCTCACAGGTTGGGATATTGGAGAGCCTGAACACCTGGAAAGTGCCGATTTGCTCTTTGCTCCTGATAGAACGCTGACGATTCGTTTTCGGGATCAAACGAGGCGTGAGGCTGTCTGATTCGCTCTGACCTATGTGTTTTTAGCTGCCGTTTATATTTGCAACATACCGATCTTGTCGCTGCCAGCCTCAGTAAACCAGAAGGTGTTATTTTTGCCGATGACAATACCAAGCGGCAGGCTGTTGGTTGTTGGAATGCTGTAGTAAACGAAGCGGTGTGTAGCTGTGTCCAGACGGGCGATGACATTGATAGCGGGAATGGTGAGCCAGACCTGCCCGGCTGGCGTAATTGCAATTCCATATAGGCCACCGGTGTTGTCTCCATTGGGAGAGGGCGCGTAGTAGGTTGCGATGGTGCCTGTATCTGGATGAAGTTGTAGTAAGAGGCCAGCGTTGAAGCCTGTTGCCCAGATTGTTCCATCGGGGGCGCTGGCAATCTCCATGAGCGAATTTGACAGGTTCGGAACGGTAAATTGTCGTATCTGCCCATTTGATGGGTTTAACTCGCCGACAAAACTGCTGCTGGCGGTAGTGAACCAGATGTTCCCATGTGGATCAACCGCGATGCCGTAGGGATTGAACGACTGCTTGTTTTTTTGCGTGGGCAGTGGGAAATGCTGAATTGAGCCGTTGGAAGGATGCAATTCTCCAATTGCGCTGGCGTTCAGTTCCGTGAACCAGATGTTTCCCTGCTGATCGATGGCAAGATCGTTCGGTGCGCTGGGCAAGGTGAGCATTTTCCCAGGATTGGATGGATCAGGCGCGGTCGTTGTAGGAAGAGGGTAGACTTGAAATTGTCCTGTCGCTGGCATAAAGTGCCCGATATAATCCGCGTATTGTTCCGCGAACCAGATGGTATCATCGACTGCGACGGCCACCCCCATGATACCGAATTTGCCGTGTGGCGGAGAAAATTGCTGGAATTTGCCCGTAGCCGGGTCGAAGACGCCAAGCAAGTTACGATTCATCTCACCAAACCAGATGCGCCCCTTATGGTCAATGGCCGGTCTCATTAAGCCACTATTCGCTTGAGGCAAGGAATTTTCTTTGAATTTTCCTTTAGCCATAGAATATGGGAGTGGCCTGGGTTGAGGGCTGCTGGTGGGCGAATCGATAGGCCCAATGGGCGAGGTTGGCGTGAAGGCATCACCACAGGAGGAAAGCGCGATCAGTAAAAAGAGCAGCAGAAAGAGCAGCCGTTTCATGCGCTTATCCAACGAAGGTGCCAAGCAGGCCATCATCTATAAGCTGGGTGAGGCGCGCTTTCACCAGTGTGTTTTGCCAGTCTCTTTCGGGATTGGGCAAGCCTTCAAGTTCTACCCGCACGTAGTTATCGGTCAGGCCTTCCCAGCGCCCGTGTTTGACGGCTTCGATCAGGACATCGACCGTCTGACCCAAAAACTGTTCACGGAAGATACGGGCATGTGCGTCGTTCAGTTGCAGCAGGCGTTCGCTGCGAGCTTTCTTGATCTCGTCTTTGATCTGTCCCTTCATCCGAGCGGCTGCGGTACCCTGGCGCGGTGAGAAACGGAATACGTGCATTTTAGCGAAGTGGAGTTCTGTGGCAAGCGCGTAGGTCTGCTCGAAATCTTCATCGCTTTCGCCAGGGAAGCCTGTGATGATGTCGGTGCTGATGGCGATGCCTGGTACGAGTTGTTTGGCGGTCTGCACGATGGTTTTGTAACGCTGGCTGTTATAGCGGCGCGCCATACGACGCAATATGTAGTCTGAGCCGCTTTGCATGGGCAGGTGCAGGTGTCGGCACATGCGGGGGTTCTGCCAGTATTCTAGCCATTCCAGCCGGAAGTCCTCGGGTTCGAGGGATGAAACGCGAATACGTGGAATTTCGGTTTCTTGCAGCAGGGCATGAATTAAGTCGCCCAGGTCTTGCTGCTGGTTGCCTTCGGGGTGATAGTCTCCCAGGTGGATGCCTGTCAGCACGATTTCTTTGTACCCGGCGCGTACTTTGCGCTGAACGTGTTCCACTATCGAAGCGATGCTGCGACTGCGCGAGCCACCACGAACATATGGCACGATACAATAGGTACAGCGATTATCGCATCCATCCTGAACCTTCATCTGCACGCGGGTACGGGAATGCAGGCGGGCTGTGTCAGTTGGGTTGGAAACGATAGAGATGCGCGATGGATTATCGGGTTGCGGCTCCTCGTCGCCTCCAATGGCTGCATCACTGCCGATATGCTGACTATCGAGTGATATGACCGGCAACGAGCGCCCCTGGCTGGCGAGAGGCGGCATATCCTCTTGCACAGGTGCGATATCTTCCCTGATTTCTGCAGTCCATTTTTCCTGGATAGCTTCTATCAGCGAGTCTTTGCCACTGTTGCCGACGACAAGATCGACGCCGGGAAGGGCCGCAACGGCTCGCGGGTTGATTTCCGCGTAGCAGCCGGTGACGACCAGCAGGGCATTGGGGTGCCGCCTGCGCGCCTGCGAAATGGCATAGCGAGAACTGCGGTCGCCCAGGTGAGTGACGGTGCAGGTATTCACAATGTAGATATCGGCAATTTCCTCAAAGTCGCGTTGGATAAAGCCTGCCGCGCTCATTTGGTCGCTGATCGCCTCGCTATCGGCCTGATTGACTTTGCAACCGAGCGTGGCGACAGCAAAAGTTGCCTTCGCCGTATGTGTATCTGTCATGGTGTTTGTTCTTTAATATCATTATTTCGTTTGTGTGTTACATCTGGCCTGATTATAGCGTATTTTGGGGTTTCTGGCGACTACCTTTACGCTGTTTCAGTACTGGTGTCTGCTTGCTGGGGAGGCAGAGGAATGGATATGCGTGGCTGCATTGGAGTCTCAAGCAGGGTTTTTTGTACCAGGGGTAGGGCGAACCAGACATTGCCGAGGCCAAACAGCACGCCGGTAATTACACGCAATTCCCATGTGCTTTCGCGCCAGCCAAACATCTGGGTTGTCCCGTCAATTGCCATCGGCAGAATCAGCAGGAGCCAGAACCACCAGGGGATGCCTTTCATGCGTTTGCCGCTCAACACGAAGATCAGGCAACCAACGAACATCGAGCTATAGATGGAGAGGTTGCGGGCGCACATGCCAAGCTGATGGCCAAAGACGTAGAATGAATGCGCTGGAATCTGCGCGCAGACGGTGTGCAGGGCATAGAAGATCTGCTTGGACAGCCAGTCCAGACCGAGGTAGGAGAGGAAGGGCACGCTTATGGCGGCAAGCACAAGCAATCCGAGAGCAACGGTCAACATAGTTGCCCAATATTCGTAGATGAATTCGCCTATGCGATAGCCGAGAGTACTCAGCTTGCTTCTCCGGCCTGTATATTGTGTATAGGAAGGTTGTATTTGTTGCTGTACTGCCATAGTCTTCTTCTCTATTGCTCGCGTTCTCTATCGCAAATGAAAGGCCTTTGCCAGTTCGCGAAATTCGATCCGTCCTTCTAAGATGGTATCCGGGCCAACGAAAATTACCGGTATGCGATAACGATATTGTTCAAAGATTTTTGGATTGGCGCGAATATCGATTTCGGTCAGTTCATAGGAAGTCAGCGCGGCGATATCATCGAGCATATCGCGTGCCTCATCACAAAGATGACAGCCTGCCTTCGTATAAAACGTCACCTGTACAGGCGTGGTTTCCTTTGTTTTATTCACGAATGGTCTCCATGCGTATTGTTTCCTGAAGGTAATCATACCATATGTATGAAGATGGTGATAGAGTCAGGTTCGCTGTTTAGGGCATAAAAAATGAGGGGCGCGACCGGTCGCGCCCCTATTTCTTGCTTAACAGAATCGTGGTGGGGGTGGGCAGTACCAGGCCAGGGTGTGCGTGGTGTGAACGCCGCTGTGATGTTGCATCATGGGCATAGTAACCATGCGAGCGGACCAGCCAATGAGGCCAGCAAGCAGGGTGAGAGCGAGGATAATCAGGACGAACATTTTGCGCAGTGAGACCAGCATGAAGTACTCCTTCTCTTTTCACTTCGCGTCTTTGACGCGGAACTGTTTCTGGGAGGCTCAATTTGCGCCTCCGAAAAAACAGGTGCGAAAGCGGGAGCATAAACTTGCAATTTTTGGATGCAATTTTTTCATGTAGAAAAGTTTTGTGATTTATCCCTGCTTTTCGTCCATATTGATAGAAGCGGCAAGAATGGTAAAGAGTATTATATGTAAAAGCGATAATACGCTGTCGCATGATAGATAATGCATTGGATCGTTGAAAAGGGGGCCTTATGCTGGTGCGGAGTAGTAAGCTGAAGCAGCGGGTGCAACCAGTTGCCCAATGGGCTGTAGAGCAGTACGCGCGTGAGTTGCTTACTGTTGACGAGATGGTTAGCTTGCTTATGGACGAGTGGAAGCAGTACGAACTGGACGAGGAAGCACTTTCGCCAAAGCTACTCCGGCGGCTGGCGCAACGCATCTGTAGTCGTGTATTGCACGAAGCCTGTTATTCATCAGACTCTATCCGGCGCAACGCTGCTTTTGCCAATCTGACGCGCTACCTGGAGGCTTCGTTACGCCACTCTCCTTACGCGCAATTTTTGACAAGGCAGGCGGATGCCTGTTGTGATGTGCTGCAACAAACGCTCGAGGACCTCGATCAAACGCTTTTACAAAAGGTAGGACCTTCTGATCCTGCCGCCTTTTTGAAGTGGACGCTTACTATTTTGCTGCGCCACGCTTATGTTTTTGTACAGAAAGTGCAGCGGGAAAAAACGCTCGCGGCTGTTTCTATAGATGAACAGCCGGAAGTTATGAAAGAATATTTAGAGGATAATGGCGAGCATGACCCTGTCAGCCATGTATTGAGCCGGGAATTGCAACAGACACTGAAAAATGCTATTCTATCCCTGAGAAATCCGCGTTACCAGATGGTGCTGCTTGGCATCTATCTTGCGGGCATGGATGAACGAGAAATCGCGGAGTCTATGGGCGTACAGGTGCAGGATGTCTATCTGTGGCGGCATCGAGCGATAAAGGCGCTCCACAGCAATCGGGAACTGATCGAGACACTACAATCCTGGCTGCGGAGATGAACAGTGGTTGCTACTGATATGCGCAGGCTATATATTTCCGGGAAGGATATGCATGAGCTGCGAAGAGCTTCGGCACCTGTTAGGCGTTTTCTGGCGTGAGGAAGACAGAGATCTTGCTCTCAATCTGATCGCCACGCACGTCCGTTCGTGTCCAATTTGTTCTCGCGGCTTGCAGTATCGTGCAAAGGAATTGCTCGCAGATACACTGAGCTGCGAACAATGCCGTAACCTCTTTCCAACCTATTATGAAGCGACTCATCCAGAATTTCCCCTGGCAACGATGCCTGTCGAAGAGATGGCCGCCGTTGCGATTCACCTCGGCAACTGCGCTGCCTGTAAAGAGCAGTATGAAGTGCTTGTCCAACTCGCTCAATTAGAGGAAGGCGACAAGGAATAAAGCTCTATTCCTCATCGCGATGACGCGCTCGCTCGTGCTGCGTCAGGTACTTCTTGCGCAGGCGAATGTGTTCCGGCGTCACCTCGACCAGTTCATCGTTGTTGATGAAGTCCAGCGATTGTTCCAGGCTGAGCAGGACTGGTGGGGTCAGGCGTACCGAGATTTCTGCCGTAGATGAGCGAATATTGGTTTTCTGCTTTTCGCGACAGACGTTAACCACCAGGTCGGCTGGCCGCGAGTTCAGGCCAACGATCATACCTTCGTAAACCTGCGTGCCCGGCTCGATGAAGGTATCGCCACGCAACTGGGCGTTGCTCAGGCCATAAGTCATCGCCACACCAGTTTCTGAGGCGATCAAGGCTCCCATGCGGTGCGTGCCGATTTTGCCCAGCCAGGGTTCGTAGCCGATCAACATGCTGCTCATCGCCCCGTTGCCCCGCGTGAGGGTCAGGAAGGCGTTGCGGAAGCCGATCAAGCCGCGTGTGGGAATGCTGTATTCCAGGCGTATATTGCCCTGCCCGTCGTTGACCATGTTGGTCAACTGCGCTTTACGGGCTGCCAGCGTCTCGGTCAAGCTTCCTATATATTCGTCTCGGGTATCGATGACAAGCTGTTCGATAGGCTCAAGCGTTTCGCCATGCTCGCCCTGCTTGGTGATTACTTCGGGGCGTGAGACCTGAAATTCGTAGCCTTCGCGGCGCATAGCTTCGATCAACACAGAAAGGTGCAGTTCGCCCCGGCCAGAGACAATGAACTCGTCCGGCGTACTGCCATCTTCGACGCGCAGGCTCACGTTGGTTTCCAGTTCGCGATAGAGGCGGCTGCGCAACTGGCGCGAGGTGGTGAACTTGCCCTCTCTTCCCGCGAAGGGCGAGGTATTGACGCCAAAGGTCATCTTCAGGGTTGGCTCAGAGATGGCGATGGTTGGCAAAGCCTCGGGAGCTTCGACATCGGCGATGGTCTCGCCGATGTTGGCATTGGGAATACCAGTCAGGGCAACGATATCACCTGCCAGCGCCTCGGGAACTTCCACCCGCTGCAAGCCTTTATACGTTAATACAAGATTGATTTTCTGGCGCGAAATGACTCCGTCGCGGTTGATGTGGGCCACGAACGTGTTAGGCATGGCGCGACCACGCACAATGCGGCCAATAGCGTACTTACCTTTGTAGTCGTCGTAGTCAAGGGCGGCCACGAGTAACTGTAAGGGCGCATCGATGTCCACAACGGGGGCGGGAATCGTATTGACGATGGTCTCGAAAAGCGGCTCCAGGTCTTTGCGCTCATCTCCAGGTTCGTACATGGCAACGCCATCACGGCCAACGGCGTAGAGGACGGGGAAATCAAGCTGGTCGGCGCTGGTTGCCAGTTCCAGGAACAGGTCTTGTGTCCACTCCAGCACCTGGTCGATGCGGGCATCGCGGCGGTCAATTTTATTGATGACCACAATCGGTTTAAGGTGCAGTTCCAGCGCCTTTTGCAGGACGAAGCGGGTCTGGGGCATGGGGCCTTCAACGGCGTCGATGAGCAGGATGCAGCCATCGGCCATGTTGAGGACGCGCTCGACCTCGCCGCCGAAATCCGCGTGTCCCGGCGTGTCGATAATATTGATTTTGATGCCCCGGTAGCTAATCGCCGTATTTTTCGCCAGGATAGTGATGCCGCGCTCGCGTTCCTGGTCATAGGAATCCATAATCAGCTCACCCACCTGCTGATTTTCGCGAAAGATTTTGCTCTGTTTGAGCATGCCATCTACCAGCGTGGTTTTGCCATGATCGACGTGGGCGATAATTGCGACATTGCGTATATCTTCTCGTTTTACCAGGCGCTCTGTCTGGATCATATCGTTTACAACCTGCATAATAATTCTTGAATAACTCCCCGAAAACATAACAAAAACCGGACGGCAAAAGTCGCCCGGTGAAATTGTGGACTATTGACCGATATGTACTGCTACTATTGTACCCCTTAGCAGGCTTTACGTCAAGTTTTGTGCAGATGGGCTACACCGATGAGCAGCGTCAGACTCATCAATTGATCTCACAATCGATGCCTACGCGCTTTGACATTGCCTTGTTTTGAGCAGGCGTGTGAAGGCGAGCGCAATGACGGTCCCAGCAATCCAAAGGAGGCTCCAGAGAAACTGATCGTCTGGTGCGACTGCGAGTAATGCGCCCAGCACGAACCAGAGAGCGCTTGCTAGAAGGAAGGCCAGACCCAGAAGAAGGCGTTGCTTTTTCAAGGAAGCGTCTTCAGGCCAGAAAAAGCCTCGTATGGTATTCATCGCACGAATCCTTTCACTCTCTTTGTTTTCACTCATAAACCTCACCTTGATTATACGCAATCAGACGCAATATATCCAACACTGCGCTTTTGATTTAACCATGCGGCGTTTGATAGGTATAGAGGCCTGTTCCCTCGGTATTATTCAGCGCATTGTCGAGTGTGTAGCAGGCCGTAATCAACGAGAGGTGCGTGAAGGCCTGTGGATAGTTTCCCAGGGCTTCGCCAGTTGGGCCTATTTCTTCTGCATAGAGTCCCACGTGATTGCAGTAGGTCATGATCTTCTCTAGCATCAGGCGCGCTTCGTCCAGGCGGCCCGCTCTGGCGAGGGATTCGGCTAACCAGAAGCTACAGGGCGTGAAAGTGCCTTCGAGACTGCCCAGCCCATCGTCGGCGGCTTTCTTGGGATCGTAGCGATGCACCAGCGAGTCGCTTGTCAGCTCTTTTTGAATACGGTCAATAGTATCCAGCATACGCGGGTCTTTGGGGCCGGAAAACCTGGTTAGCACCATGAGCAGTGCGCTGGCGTCAACGGCATTGCTGCCGTAGTACTGCACATAGCTGTGTTCTTTCTCGCTCCATCCGTGTTGCATGACATCTTCGTACACGCTCGCGCTGGCATGCATCCAGTCCACCATTGGCGCGGGTAGTCCTCGATGACGGCTCAGTCGCAGGGCGCGATCAAAGGCGACCCAGCACATGACTCGCGAATGCACGAAATCTTTGGGACCCCCACGCACTTCCCAGATGCCTTCGTCCGGCTCCATCCAATGTTTGTTGAGCCATTCAAGCAGACGCCGCAGGTTTCGCCAGAGGTCGTAGGAAATGGCTTCATGACGATTGTAGATGTAGATCGCGTCCATCAATTCGCCGTAAATATCAAGCTGGCGCTGTTTGTACGCGCCGTTGCCAATACGCACAGGTTTGCTGCCCTTATACCCTTCAAGGTGATCGAGCGTGTATTCGGTTAATTTATGCTCTCCGTCGATACCATACATGGGCTGTAAGGTGCCGTTTTCTCCTAACTCATGACAGCGGGCGTCCAGCCAGCCCATGAATGCCTCGGCCTCTTGCAAAAAGCCTAAGGTGAGCAGGCTATAGAGAGTGAAGGAGGAGTCACGTAGCCACGTGTAGCGGTAATCCCAGTTGCGCGCACCGCCGATGGTCTCCGGCAGGCTGGTGGTTGGCGCGGCCACAATTGCGCCCGTCGGCTCATAGGTCAGCAGCTTTAGCACCAGCGCCGAACGCTGTACCATTTCGCGCCACCTGCCCTGATACTGGCATTGCGCGATCCAACCACGCCAGTAACGGATGGTATCCTGAAAGAGGGCTTCATATGCCCTGTTGGACAGTGGCTCAGGGGCCATATCGTGATCTTTCGCGCTTTCCAGAATGAAGTGGACGGATTCATTAGCGTGCAGCGTGAAGTGCGCCCGCACGCCGCCTTCGCCATCCTCTTCTAGCGGAACGGATGTTGCCAGCCCCAGACTGAGCGATTCGCTATGAAAAACGGCCCCTTTTTTGGACAGGCGAACTTCGTGCGAATCGCGAGCATAGTTGAAGGCTGGGCGGCATGTCATCTTAAGGGGCAGCGACCCGCGCACGACCTTCACGGAGCGAATAATATGATGCTGGTGCCTGGAACTGTCTCGCGACTTGATAGGCATAAAGTCCGTGATCTCGGCAACGCCATCGACGGTCAAAAAGCGCGTGATGAGGATGTTGGTTTCGGGCAGGTATAGTTGCCTGTGTCCCATACCTGGTGATTCGGGCGGCGCGATAGTGAAATGCCCGCCCTTTTTAACATCCAGGATTGCGCCGAAGACGCTGGGCGAATCAAAACGCGGAATGCAGCACCAGTCAATCGAGCCATTTTTGCCGACAAGGGCGACGGTGTGCAGGTCGCCAATGACGGCATAATCTTCGATGGGCAAATAGGGTGAGTGGGAATGTGGTGCTTCTTTCTTCTGGGTAGGTGGTTCCTGCTTTTCGAAGTTTTTGTGGTCAGCCATAGAAAAGTCTTCTTTCCAGTCTAGTTGGGGAGTGTTGTATAAAGTAGGTACACTTACTTGAAATCACGTTTTGCGACGAACTTTCGGTGATACTACCATAAATAAGCAGGGAGCAATGATATGTCTATCCGTATTCTTGCCGTTGATGTCGGCACAGGCACACAGGATATTCTTTTCTTCGAGAGCGGCAAAACGATTGAGAATTGCCTGCAAATGATTATGCCCTCGCCTACCGTCATTGTGGCCGAGCGGATTAAACGCGCGACTGAGCGGGGGCAACCTGTTCTTTTGACTGGCGTAACAATGGGCGGCGGTCCCTGTCACTGGGCAGCACGTGATCACGCGCTGGCTGGCTATAAAGTCGCCGTAACTCCTGAAGCGGGGCGCACATTCGATGACGACCTGTCGATGGTCGAACAGATGGGCTTTGAGATACTGGACGAAGATCAGGCAGAGCAACGCAAAACACATCCTGAATGGCTGCACATTAAGATGCAAGACTTTGACGCGCAGGCCATCATCACTGCACTTAGGGCTTTCGATGTAGACCCGGCTGTGGATGGATTGGCGATTGCCGCCTTCGATCATGGTGCGGCTCCCCCAGGTGTAAGTGACCGCCGCTTTCGTTTTGACTTCATTGAAAGAACGGTACGCACTGCTCCGGTGCCAAGCGCGTTTGCTTATCCCGCCCAGGAGATACCTGCTGAATTGACACGCCTGCGCTCAATCACGAGCAGCGCAAAACGCTATCTCGAACGCTCCGGTTCAGCATCAGATTCCCCTATCTTATTAATGGATACAGGTTCGGCTGCAGCGCTAGGTGCGTTGGAAGACCCACTCGTGCGTAAGCAAACAGAATGCATCCTCTGTAATATTGGCAATTTCCATGCACTGGCCTTTCACCTGCTCAACGGCAAGATTGTTGGTCTCTTCGAGCATCACACGGGCGAAATTGATCGCGCACAGCTTGAGCAGATGCTGGTGAAGCTGGCGGATAGTACGCTGACCAACGACGAGGTGTTTAATACAAGTGGACATGGGGCGTTGATCCTGGAAAAAATCCAGCATAGTAATACGGGCAATGGGCATTTTCCATTTCTTGCTGTAACTGGGCCAAGACGCGAGAAATTACGTGGCTCCTCTCTGCATCCCTATGAGGCAACGCCACACGGAGATATGATGCTGGCAGGCTGCTTTGGCTTGTTAAGGGCTTTCGCTGATCGCTATCCAGAGATGGCTGCATTGATTGAGCCTTCGCTGTTGTCCTCTACATAAATCATGAATGTTTAGAAAATAATCAGGGTTTTGTAGAAACGCGTTTCATCGCGTTCACTCGGCCTGTGATGGATCGTAAGCGGGCAGGACGGGATGAAGCGCGTCCCTACAGTTAGTGAATATTCATCATCTATGCTTGATCTTGTGTAGCACGCTTTTGACCTTTTAGAATAGAGAGAGGCGGAAGTGTGCTACACCCTTTTTGGCATGCTTCTTGCACGATAGCAAGATGTGTTCACCAATTGTGAGTATGTTGCCCGAAGTGTGCTATAGGAGGAGCTTATACGGGAACTGCTCTCTATGGTGGGGTGCCAGAACACGTTTCATTCATCGCCCGGTTGCTTTTTTTTACCTGTAGTTTGTCATTGGAGACAAGACTGCCGAAAGGAGGAGCTTTGTATGCACATGGGTTCTCGTGTCAGGATGCGCACTCGTTTTGTTGTCTGTGTATTGGCGTCATTATTCATGTTTGCCGGATTTTCCGGTGCTGTACATGCCAGTGGAACCGCACCTGGAGGGCCGGGAGCTTCATCGGTCTGGACACCATCTAACAACACGATTATTGGTACGGCTGCTAACACCACAAGCGATGTCTGGTTTACCGGCTACAATGGTATCATTGGCGAGGTCTACTATCCCACCGCCGATATGCCAAATACGACTGATTTGCAGTTTCTGATTGGCGATAGCGGCCATACCTGGGTAGATGAGGAAAAAGTTGCTACGACCTCGCAGGCACAGCTTTACGATAATCACTCGCTGGCCTGGACGGTGACAAACACGGCGATCAACGGCAAGTATCGCATCACCAAAGTTATTTACACTGATCCATCCCGTAACTCGTTGATCCAGCAGGTGACTTTCACCGCGCTGACGGGCAATCTTTCAAACTATCTGCTCTATGTCCTCTACAATCCGACCATGCATGACGCGGGCAACAACAACAGCAGTTCGACACAGGTATATAACGGCACGACTATGCTTGTGACGACTGATTCGAGCGGCAATTATGCCAGCGCTCTGGCTGCTTCGTTCCCCTATGTCTCGGGTATGAGCAGTTCCGGCTTCGTCGGCGTCAATGATGGCTGGACGGATTTGAAGGGTTCGAGCAACTGCGGCAGTGGCACCTGCCCCGACTATACTATGAGCTATACGTACAGCCAGGCCAGTAACGGTAATACCGCGCAGACTGGCGAGATCGACCTTTCCAATGGCGGCAAGATCAATTTGAGTACGGCTACCTCTGTGACATTTAATCTTGTTCTCTCCTTTGGTCAGAATGGCAACGGTAATTCGGCGACGACGAATGCTGAGCAGACGCTGGCGGGCACGCTTGGCGATACTTCGAATATGCTCAGCACTTACGTATCGCAGTGGAACTCGTTTGATAACAGCCTCAAAGCGCCGCCCGCCGTTGGCAGCACGCAGGCCATTCAACAGGCGCGCCAGCAGGAGTATTATCTGGCGGCGAATGTGTTGAAGGCTTCGCTGGATAAGATATACGGCACGTTTGTAGCGGGGCTTGGGACTCCCTGGGGCGAATCGAATGGAGATAGCGACGCGGGCGGCTATCACCTCGTCTGGGAGCGCGATATGTACGAGTTTTCCAGCGCGTTAATCCTGGCTGGCGATACGGCTGATCCCTTACGGGCGCTGCATTGGGCTTTCAACTACCAGCAGCAATCCGATGGGCACTTCCCACAGAACAGCTATGTGACGGGTGCGCCCTACTGGACAGGCATCCAGGAGGATGAGCAGGCCTTTCCAATTGTGCTGGCCTGGAAGTTGGGCGTCACGGATAGCAGCGATTACACGAACCATATCCGGCCTGCCGCAAACTACATCATCACGCATGGCCCATCCACCGGCGAGGAACGTTGGGAGGAAAACGGCGGCTTCAGTCCCTCAACCATCGCTGCTGAGATTGCGGGGCTGCTCTGCGCTTCGGATATCGCGCGGGTCAATGGCGATACAGTCAACCAGAATCGTTACGCCAGCTATGCTGATTACTTCCAGCAGCTTGTAGCGAACTGGACGTTTACGACGAGTGGGCCACTGGGAAGTGGTTCCTACTTTGAGCGTATTGATGATAATGGCAATCCCAACGATGGGCATTCTATCACGCTTGGCAATGGCGGTGGGACGTATGACGAGCGCTCAGTCGTCGATGCTGGTTTTCTGGAACTGGTGCGCCAGGGCGATCTGCCTGCCAATTCACCATATGTCACGTTGTCGCTGCCGGTCATCGATTCGACTATCAGCCAGGTGGTCAACGGCAATCGCTACTGGTATCGCTACAATCACGATGGTTATGGCGAGCATGCCGATGGCTCTGACTATAATGGAACGGGAATCGGGCGGCTGTGGCCGATTTTCTCAGGAGAGCGCGGCATCTATACTATTGCATCAGGGAGCGGCGCGGATTCGTATCTGACGGCCATGACGGCTGCTGAGAATGGCTCCGGCATGATTCCTGAGCAGGTCTGGGATAACAGTGCGCCATCTGGCTATACGCCAGGGACACCAACCAAATCGATGAATCCGTTGAACTGGGCGATGGGCGAGTTTATTACGCTGCTTCTTTCGGCGAGTAGCAATACCATTGCCGATGTGCCATCGCTTACCTACAATCGTTATGTGAGCGGCGCGTATCAGCCTCATTCAGGTTGGACTGTTGATTACGACAGCAGCCAGCTTTATCAGGGCAAGGCACTGACCATTTACTATAATGGCTGGCTCGACTCGCACAGCAAGGTCTATCTGCACTGGGGCGAGAACAACTGGCAGAATATTGCTTCAGACAAGCCGATGGTCAAGCGCGCCGATGGCTTCTGGCAAACCACGATCAGCGTCCCCGTTGATGCTACCCAGCTCAACTTCGCCTTTAATGATGGCGCGGGGAACTGGGACAACAACGGCGGCGGCAACTGGAACGTTACCATCAACAGCAACGGTCCGATCTCGCCAGACCTCGCTACGCCGGTAATGAGCTTCCCTTATGTACCAGTACAAGGGCAGCAGGTCAAGATTCTTTACAATGGCTCGCTGGCATCAAGTGCAACAAGTATGACGCTGCATTGGGGCTACAACGGCTGGAATGGTACAACGGATGTGACCATGACGAAGCAGAGCGATGGCTCCTGGATGGGGGTAATCACGTTGCCGTCTTCTGCCGGTACCTTGAACATGGCGTTCTATAACCAGTCGGGTATGTGGGATAACAACGGGGGTAGCAATTATAATCTGCCTGTGACGCAGAGATAGAAAGACTGCTTCCCTGTTCTTCCGGGCTGTCCGTCCTCTAAGCGAGAGCGGACAGCTTTATTCTTCTTTTAACATATTTATGCCTTTGACTATAAATATCGCCTATTTTAAAGTATAATGTTTGATAAATATTTTAGATATTATTGTCTCTGGGGTGAAGGAGCGTTATCATGCAAAAGTGGGAATATTTATTGTTGGACACAGATGGAGGGAGAGATAAGTTACCACGCTTTCTGAATGGTATAGAGATCAGGAATTGGCGGCGGGGCCCTTCATTAGTAGAGTTTATTAACCAGCTTGGCGACCAGGGATGGGAACTTGTTTCCTGGCAACCTCACTATTATGGAGAATCTACGGTGGAAGTGAGAGTGGTGTTTAAACGGCCTAAACCCTAATATAGTACAACAAAGAAAACCAAAGCTTCTTTATGCCCTTCATAGTTATTCCCCCTATTACGAGAGTTGATCTATCCCGTTGGGCTATTCTTGTTTGTTCTTAGAACGTCGCAGTTGAATTGGTTTTTTGCGCTCGCGTTTGGGTGGCGTTTCTGTCGTTTTGGTAGAGGTTTTGTGGAGCTGGATGCGGGAGACTTTTTCTTTAATGAGCGAGATTTGCGAGTGAACGGCTTGCCGGGATTGTTGAAGTTTGCGGGCGATTTCGGATGGTCTTTCGCTGTTGAGGAGGTATCTACAAATGGTCTCTTGTTTCTCTGTCAGGTCGATTGCTGGATGTTCGAGAGCCGTTTTTGCCAGGTCTTCTAGTTCACCATATTTACTGCGTCGATAATCGTCGAGATCCTGGGGGGAAAAGAGCCAGCGGTCAACAACACGTATGCCAGGGATGCGCCCTGCTTCCACGAGATGCATGAAATGCCAGTAACTCAAATCTAACTGCCTGGCTGCCTCGTGCGTGGTAAGCATGCCATTCAGATGTTGCAAGTTATAATGCAGTTCATCGCTTCTGAGGGCCATGTTTGACGCCTTTCTACGGGTTGCCGTGTTATATTCAGATCGCCAGCAATGAGACATAACTAGTCATGGTGAGTATATCATAAAGGTGCGCTATTGACAAGAGCAGTAAGTTGAGGTTCTGTCAATTATTGGGCGCTCAATTCAAGGCGGGTATAAAATCCAGGACGACCGCGAGGTTGTCCTGGATTTTGGTTAGAAGGAACTGTTAGCGGCGTGTTGGAAACAATTGTGGAACTCGCAGGGCCAGACCCATGTCGCCACTAACCTTCAGCTTGCCGCTAAAGAAAGCGCTCTGGGGGTCGAGTTTGCCCTCGGCCATTTGCAGCCAGTCTTTGTCGCTCAGGTTGAAAGTGACATCAGGTTTTTCGACGCCGCCGGGAATATACTCGCAGGTGCCATTTGCAACTTTGAGCGCGTATTTCCCTGCCTGTTCGCCTGTGATGTTCCATTGGAAAGTTTTGTTCATACCTGCCGCGGCAGCGGGATTGAAAATTTGCGTCATGGTCTGGAAGGTTTCTTCAACCGTCATTGTTGTGTACTCCTTCTGATTTGATGCAGGAAATGTTCCTGCTGGCACTGCTAGTAGTATAGCACATTCCATATGGGGGAACGGAAGCCTCACGCAACGGGATGGCTTCCGTTCCCCATCTTGCGGGAGGCAAAAAACTGACGCGCACTCTTTACTTGTCTCGTCTGTGCTGCCATGATATGCTGAATATCAAAGCGAGGAACAAATCAGGAGAGCCTGTTATGAATACACAACAAGAATTGCTACGGAAGGTAAAAGTAGAGGGAGGAAACCTCAAGTTTAGCTCGGCGCACTTTATCACCTATGGCGGAAAGTGCGAGCGGCTGCATGGGCATAACTATGGGGTGCTGGTTGAGGCTGAGGGGAGCCTCAATGCCGATGGACTGATCTTTGACTTCACCATTTTGAAGCGTATTACCCGCGAGATCTGCCAGAGATTGAATCACCGCTTCCTGCTTCCGCTGCATAATCCGCATCTTGAGCTGAAAGAGTTGCCCGGTGAATGGGAGATACACTTTGGTGAGAAGCGTTATGTCTTTCCGCGAACCGATGTAGTCGAACTGCCCATCGATAACTCGACTGCCGAGCGGTTGGCCGAATATATTTGTGGCGAACTACGCAAGGAATTGACGGCTTACGATATATCCAACCTGTCTACATTGATGGTAGGAGTCGAGGAAGCTCCGACGCAGATGGCCTATTATCGCGTTTTGCTGCGCTAGCTGGCTTTCCTGCTATCCTCCTTTGCCTGCTGGGCCACGTGCTTCATCTGTTTGTGAAGTCGTTCGCGTCTTCCTCCGGGCGGTTGATTCTGCCGGTATACGGCTTTGTAGGCCTCGAAATCCCAGGTCGCGAAGAACTCTTCTGCGGCTTTTCTGCCATTCTGGTAGAGCCTGTCAGCTTCAGCCGCGCTTAAGTTGAATTGAGTCGCGGTGATGCCTTCTACTGGAATAGCGATGGTGCGGACAAAGGTGTGATCGTCCATGTAGAGGCGGTCATGGGCCGACATCATGGTATTTAGCAGTGCATGACCGATCTGGAGGATGTTGTCAGTTGGATTAACCGGCCATGGACAATTGGGCGTGGGTAGATTATCGACCAGCCGCAGCCCAAACGTGGGATGTTGTGGAATGCTCTTGACGTCGAACAGGGAGACGGGAAAGTTGCTGAGCAGTCCGCCGTCTACGATCAGGCAATTCCTGCCATCATGATGTTTTTGAAGAACAGGTATGAAGAAAAATGGAATGCTTGCGCTCATGCGTACTGCTCGTGCCACATCAAGCTCATCGGGGTCAAGATCGTATTTCAGGATATCCTGGGGAAGGCGTAACATGCATCCGGAACTGATGTCTGAGGCGATGACGGTCAAGCGGTAGCGAAAATTCGAGTCCTTCGGCTCGTGTGGGCGAATGACCAGGTGCTTGAACTTCTGGATGCCGCGGGCGCTCAACTTCTCGCGCAGAAATTCCTCGATGTAGTTGCCCCTGTGTATACCGCCCAATGTGAGCAGGTGATACATCTCTACCGGTAAAAAGCCATCCATACCCTGTTCCTGAGCAAAGCGGTTGAAATCCACTTCGTTCTTCATGATGCTGTACAGTTCCTGCCCGCTGTAATTGGCGGCAAGCAATGAGGCCACAAAAGCGCCTGCCGAGGTGCCTGCGATATTCACCCAGGAATATCCCTTTTCTTCGGCAACACAGAGTGCGCCAACATGTCCAATGCCGCGCACTCCTCCACCTTCCAAAACGATGTCTGCTTGTAATGGCAAACTGTCCTGTGTATAAGACACAGTTTTATCTCCTTTCCTTGTATGTCTTTTGCACTACAGGATGGAATATGTCCAACAGATGTACGTGAAGCTCTGAAATTTTTGGGTCATGTTCCAGGTGTACTAATCACTGATGTGAAGAGTTAAGTTTTGCCTCAAGTTCGGCGACTTTCGCGGCAAGGGCTTCCTTATCCATACGCACACGCAGCAGTTCCTGACCCACCCAGGCGATGAAGATGCCGCGCGCAGGTGTCCATTCCAGCACCGTCCAGTTGAAGATTTGCTGTGTGCCGCTGCCGAGGGCTGGATTTGAGTCTTCAAGTGGAGTGCGCCCCATTTCCTCTTGCAGAGGCACATTTTCGGGATGCCAGTTATGTGAGAGGACATATTCGCGAAAGCCGCGCACGACCTTATGTCCATTTGGCGCAGTGAGAGTTGTCCCATCATCGCGCCAGCCATCTGGTATCACAGGAATGAACGGTTCCTTTCGTGGATCGAAGTTAGCGGGTGGGCGAGGCAGCCAGGGCGGCACGACAACGGTAGCACTGATGAGTTGCATTTTCGCGGCATCATAGGCGCGGGGTCCAGGACGAAGCGTATGGGGATTGTACAGGTCGGTGACGTTGGCGGGGTCGCGCACCAGAAAATTGTTGTCGTGCCGGACGCCCGTGAGAACGATGATGTGATTGCCAGAGGGATGCCAGGGATAGGGAACTGCGCTGCCAAGCTCCAGATCGCGAAAACTACTTTCCTCGCCAGCCACGATGACCGGATAGCCCAGGTGCAGCCATGCGCGCAAAAGGTCGCGGTCGGTTCCGGTAGCCTGGAAATGCAGACCAATCTGTGTGAGGAGATCATACAGTTGCACGAGGTTCATGCCATCCATGTTGCGGATGGAGTTGTCGCCGTTGTATCTGGCGTACCATTGCTCGGCCTCGGCGATCATCTCTTGCAGTGTTTGAGAGGGTTTTTGACCTACAGGGGTCATGGATTTGACGATGGCGCAACAGAAGAAGCCGCAGGCAAATTGCGTGCGTCCTGGCTGAAACTGGTCAACATCCGCGAAGGTGGCGACTTCGCCGGTGGGGGTTAAGGTTAGCATGAGGAATGCCTCCAGATGTGGGGAGAATGGCTCATTTTCTTATGGAGAAAAGAGCGGGAGGAATTGTTTCGAGGTGGAATAGTGGAGAGGACCACCTGCTAGCAAATGCAGCACGCTTGCTTAAAAATAAGTATAATCTCTAAAATGCAAATTGTCTAGCGTTTTGGGATACATATTTTTTGTTTGTTGCAGGTGTGCAAAAATTAAACACATGTTATAATACGTTCGGATGAGCTTGATGAATGGCTCATTCCGCTTATAGAGCCAGAAAGCGATGTTCCATCAACTTTCATTAGGTTAAGAAGGGAAGCAGCATGTATAATGGAGGAACTGAGCCATTACAGGTAGAGATGCTTGCAGCGTCTCATGTCAGACCTTTCTGGTCAGGATTTCTGGACGCTGCTAAAAGTGGGGTATCGTCCCGTTGGAATGGTGATGGGAAGCTGCGTGTACCATGTTGCTCATCAGAGTCTGGGCCAGTGGTTGAAGCAGGTAGGCCAGAATGTAGAAATGGCGAACTATACCCAGGCGCTCTACGACGCCCGCGAACTGGCGATGGAACGCATGCAGGCCGAGGCGGGAAATCTTGCCGCCCAGGGCGTGGTCGGCATGGCCGTCAAGGAGCGGAGTCATGGTTGGGGTTCGCACGTCATCGAGTTTTTTGCTGTCGGCAACGCTGTTGTGCCGGTATCCGATGACCACAGAGTGCAGCCGCCTGCTCTCACGCTTTCTATGAATGATTAGTTTGTAGTGACGCGATGATGGATTTTTACCAAGAAAGAGAGGATATCCAGGCCTGTCATCCTGAGCGCAGCGAAGGATCTCGGTCACGAGCCGAATCCAACGTCGAGGCCGGAGATCCTTCGCTGCGCTCAGGATGACATAGGGCAAGCATTCCCTCATATTTTGTAAAAAATCATCATCGCGTCCGGCTTCTCGCGTCGATTCACAAGCCGGGCGTGATTCATCGCGTCACTACAAAAGCCGGATTGGCCTATTCGGTAATCAATTCTCTTCCAACAGCCTTTGCCACCTCGCCAATCTGTGGCATGAGATCCTGGAATTGCGCAATAGTCAGCGATTGCGCTCCGTCCTTCAAGGCCTCGTCGGGGTTAGGATGGACTTCGATCAGCAGGCCATCCGCTCCGGCGGCGACGGCAGCTAAAGACATCGCGGGAACGAGGTGGCGATGTCCCGTACCCTGGCTGGGGTCGGCGACGATGGGCAGGTGCGAAAGGCGTTTAATCACAGGAATGGCGCTAATATCCATCGTGTTGCGGGTGGCTTTTTCAAAGGTGCGGATACCGCGCTCACACAGGATCACGTTGGGGTTGCCCTGCGAAAGAATGTATTCAGCAGCCAGCAGCCATTCCTCGATGGTGGCGGACATGCCGCGTTTCAGCATGACAGGCTTCTCTGTGCGACCAACTTCATCTAGCAGGAAGTAGTTCTGCATGTTGCGCGTACCGATCTGGAGAATGTCGGCGTATTCGCAGACGAGTTCAACATCGGCGGGTGTCATCACTTCGGTAATCACGGCCATGCCGAATTCGTCTCGTGCCTTTGCCAGCAGCTTCAAGCCTTCCTCGCCCATGCCGCGAAAACCGTAGGGCGAGGTCGAGGGCTTAAAGGCTCCGCCGCGTAAAATGACGGCTCCCTCTTTGCGCACTGCTGCGGCGGTGGTCATCAACTGCTTTTCGCTTTCGACGGTGCATGGCCCCGCCATCATCACTACCTGGTGCCCGCCGATGCGCACCACGCCATCAGAGACGCAGGCGGCAGGCACCTCGACAATGGTATTGAGCGGATGAAATTCGCGGCTGGCAAGTTTATAGGGCTTGGAGACGCGAATGACCTGTTCCACTCCTGGCAGGCTTTCTAAGGCTTCACCGATAGAGGGATTAATACCGCCCGCCGTTGTGCGCGTGCCGGAAGGCCCGACTGCTCCCAGTACGCCAATGATTGTGCGCTCGACGCCTTCTGAAATGTGGCCGCTCAGGCCGTGATTTTTGAGGAAATTGAGGACATGTTCAATGGTTTCCGCGTCGGAATGCGGTTGCATAACGACAATCATGATAGGTTCTCCTTGTGTCAAACGAATTGCTGCTCACCGGCCCCCTTTGCCGCTTCGCTGGCGAATCGTGACACCATTGTCATGATTGCCGAAGGTCTCCGCGTTGCAATTACTGGTTTGTTTGAAAATCCGGGCGTAAATTCACAGCGTCGCGAATATAGACATGCCGGATTTCGGCGGCGCTACGTGTCGTGTTGACATGTAGCAGAATACGAATACACTTTTTCAGGCTGCCGGGAACGGGAATTTCGCGCGTGCAAATCAGCGCAACGTCATGCCAGCCCAGCATGCGTGCTGCCAGGGCAGGAAATTCTGCGTTAAGGTCGTCCGTCACCGTGAAGATCGCGCTTGCCACGTCCTCGGCCTGGATATCATTTTCACGAATGATCAATTCCAGTAGCTCTCGCGTGGCCGAAAGAATCTCTTCGCGCTCATTCCGTTCGACGGTCGTTGCTCCCCGGATGCCGCGACAGTACATGTCTAGCCCCCTGCAATGGATTACCTGAAATTCTGGTAGAGTTTTTCAGATAATTCAATTGTAAGGGATGTTGGCAAGTCTGCTTTTTATCAGTCTAATGAACTTTGCTAAAAGAGCAGCCCATTCTCGCCCAATGTCATCCTGAGCGCAGCGAAGGATTTCATGTGCCAGCGTGTGGAGATCCTTCGCTGCGCTCAGGATGACATCTCTGGATAGGACCCCTCTTTATTTGTCAAAGTTCATTAGGCCGCTTCGTTGCCTCCTTCATAGAAGTAATATATTGTTTCACCGCCTCTACCTGCTTCGCTTCAGGATAGGAATCGATCAGTTTCACCAATGCGCTGCCAACAACCGCGCCATCGGCATGTGCGATGACTTCTGCAACATGTTCAGGCGTAGATATGCCGAAGCCGACTGCGATTGGCAACTGTTGTTCTTTCGTATAGCCAGAGACTCTTTGTATAAACTCGGCAAGATGTGGAGGTAGGCTGCTCCTTGCACCGGTAACACCGCTCAAGGAGACACCGTAGAGAAAGCCCTTTGGTTCCTGGGCGGCCATTTTGACAATATAGGCAATACGCTCGTCGGGTGTTGTTGGTGGCACCAGGAAGATGAGTGCCAGCCCATGTTGCCGGGTGAGTTTTTGTAATGTTGTAGCCTCTTCGGGGGGTAGATCAGGTATAATCAGGCCACTGACGCCGCTTGCTGCTGCGTTTTCACAGAAGCGTTCCAGGCCGTAAGCCAGCAAAGGATTGTAGTAGCCCATCAGAATTAAGGGAACGGCGCTCCTGGCTGCTGCTACCTGTCCGGCTATTTCCAGGCAAGCTTGAAGGGTCATGCCCCGTCCCAATGCGAGATGTCCGGCATGCTGGATGGTTGCTCCATCGGCGAGCGGGTCGCTGAATGGCAGGCCGAGTTCAAGGATATCGGCTCCGCCACTGATGGCTGCCAGCATGAGTTGAATGCTTTGCTCGCGAGAAGGATATCCGCACATGAAATATGGAATGAGAACGCCTTGCCCTTTTTGTCTGGCTCGCTCGAAGGCCTGCGTAATTTTGGTGGCAGGTAACGTGTGTGAAATTGTTGATTGCATGCTGTCTCCCAGGGCTTGGTTCCGCGTTGCCGGAATGGCGGACGCGGTATGCTGCTTATACAATATATCCGTTGTGAAGTTACCGCCCGCATAGGTTCTTAACAGGTCTAGCAAATCACGCAGGGCTGCCTCGATATCCGAATGCGCACGCTCGTGATGTCCCTCGATAGTGATAATGGCGGTGTTTGTATCGAGCTGCGCCGCGCTCTGTTCGCTCTGCCGCCAGCACCAGCGACGGGCCATCACCAGTCCCGTTCCATCTGAGAAGACCACTTCGCCCGGATCGGGATGATCTACCTCGTCGCGTCCAAGCGTAGTGTAACGCTCCTTGCCACTTGCGACATGGACGGTCAGTGTACCTGTTATAGAGCGCATATCGAAGACCGCTGTTGGCAGCGCGTAGCGAATACTCACCAGATTGCCGATATCAACCAGCGTATTGATACTGGGAATATTGCCTTTTTTGGTCAGGCGGCGCAACAAGGCCTCGGCTGCGCTGCGATATTGTGTTGGCTCAATGCCAAATTCACGGAACGCGCTTCGCCACGCGGCCAACGAGGGTATCTGGCTGAGAGGCGTATTGCCGATGCGCTCAAGTACGGCGCGCTGTTCAGCCTGGAAAGCCTCTTGCAAGGCCTGTGGAGACGGCCCATTCTTCATCTGTTCCCCGTAAATCACTCCGCCTACTACGCTGGGGAAACGCTCCACAATCTCAGGCGCGTACTGGAAGATCACCATGTACTACTCCTTCAACGTCACATTCAAGGCTTTCGCCACCGTCAGCATATCTTTATCGCCGCGCCCAGAGAGGTTTAACACAATCAGCGTTCCCGGCACGATCTTTCCTTGCCGTCCCAAGTCGAGCAGGTAGCCAAGCGCGTGCGCAGGCTCAAGAGCGGGAATGATACCTTCTAATCGGCTGAGCGTTTGCAATCCAAGCAACGCACTGGCGTCGTTCGCTGAAACGTAAGTTGCCCGTCCGCTTTCTTTCAGGTAGCTATGCTCTGGCCCGACGCCCGGATAGTCCAGACCTGCTGAGATGCTTTGTGTATTCAGCACCTGCCCATCCTCATTTTGCAGTAGATAGCTGTAGGCTCCATGCAAGACGCCCGGCTTGCCAGCTACTAGCGTTGCAGCATGTTCGCCCGGCTTCAAGCCTGCTCCGCCTGCTTCCACGCCGATCAGTTGCACGTCTAAATCATTGGCGAAGGGATAGAACATGCCCATCGCGTTGCTGCCACCACCCACACAGGCCATCACGATATCCGGCAGGCGTCCTTCCTGCTCAAGGATTTGCTGGCGAGCCTCTTCACCAATCACGGTCTGGAAATCGCGCACAATACGCGGGTAGGGATGCGGCCCGACCACCGAGCCGATCAGGTAAAATGTTGTCTCAACGTTTGTCACCCAGTCGCGAATGGCTTCGTTGATGGCGTCTTTGAGCGTGCGGCTGCCGCTCGTTACGGCTCGAACCTCGGCTCCCAATAGCTTCATGCGAAAGACGTTGAGCGATTGGCGGGCAATATCTTCCTCGCCCATGTAGACAATGCATTCCAGGCCGAGCATTGCGCAGACCGTCGCGGTGGCCACGCCATGCTGACCCGCTCCCGTTTCAGCGATGATGCGCTGCTTGCCCATGCGCTTTGCCAGCAAGCCCTGCCCCAGCGCGTTATTGATCTTGTGCGCTCCCGTATGCGCAAGGTCTTCGCGTTTGAGATAAACTTTCACTCCCGGCGCTACTGCCTCTGAAAAGCGAGGACCGTAGTGAAGTGTAGTTGGTCTGCCAACAAAGCTACGTAGTAGAGACTGTAGTTCGTGCTGGAATGCGGGGTCGTTACAGGCCTCTACGTATGCCTCCTCCAACTCTTTGAGCGGCATCATCAGGCTTTCGGGGACGAATTTGCCGCCGAATGGGCCAAAGCGCCCTCGCTCGTCTGGATAGGCGTTGTGCTGGTAGGGTAGCGACTGTTGTTTTTCTATTGACTGCATGTTACTTTCCTGGCGTTTCTTATAAAGCTATAAAATTTCTCATCGTCTTTCTGTCGATTGGTCTCCACGCCACTGCTGACATCCAGGCCCCAGGGATGTACCTGCCGGATAGCATCAGCTACATTTTCCGGCGTCAATCCTCCCGCGAGCAGGATAGGATACTCCTGGGCAATTTGACGAGCAAGCGACCAATTGTGGGTTTCACCTGTGCCGCCCCATTGTGGCGTGGGAGTATCTAATAGCACTCTCCAACAGGTCTGCGCATATGCTCGAACAAGACCAGTATCATCCTGAGAGCGCAGGCGTAAGCCCTTGATGGCTCGTACATGAAGTTCCTGGCAAAATTCAGGTGGCTCATCTCCGTGTAGCTGCACCGCGTCCAGGCCGACCTCTTGAGCAAGGTCGCGAATGTAATGCAGTTCGCGGTTGACGAACACACCTACTATCTCGACCGGCACTCGTCCCTCGTATTCGTCTACGATGGTTGCTACAAGAGCTTTTGCCGCTGAAGGCGTAATATAGCGGTGGCTTGGTTCGTAGAAGACCAGCCCTATCATGTCCGCACCAGCCTCGATAGCGGTGCGCAAGTGATCGAGAGTACGGAGTCCGCAGATTTTTATATGGGTGCTAGAATTTGCGCCACGTAGCAATGCTTGCATCTTTTCAGGAATATCAGGCGAGACGACCAGCGATTCGCCAACCAGCATGGCCTGCGGTTCGTAGCGAGCAATGCGGCGGGCATCGGCTTCGTTGTGAATGCCGCTTTCAGCAACCACAACACGGTCAGGTGGTATCAAGGGTCGGAGTTCTCGCAACAGGTTGGGATACATCTGGAACGTTACCAGGTCGCGGCTATTCACGCCGATAATCTGCGCGCCTGCTGCGACCGCTCGCTGTGTTTCTTCAGCCGTATGCACTTCTATCAGACAATGCATGCCGAGTGATTGCGCAAGGCTTAACAGGGAACGTAATTGTGTATCATCGAGTAGGGCGCAAATGAGTAAGATAGCATCAGCGCCCCACGCACGCGCCTCGTAGACCTGGTAGGGGTCAAGGATAAAATCTTTGCGCAGGACGGGCAATTTTACCGCCTGCTTGATGGCTTTCAGGTATTCGGGTGAGCCGAGAAAAAAGTGTGGTTCGGTCAGGACCGAGATAGCTGCCGCGCCGTTTTGTTCGTAAAGACACGCTACCTCTACCGGGTCAAGGTGTGGCGCGAGTAGTCCTTTTGAGGGTGAGGCGCGTTTGACTTCAGCGATCAACTTGATGCCGTTTGAGCGTAGGGCAGCATAGAAGTCTCTTGGCTTAGACTGTGCCAGAGCCTGGTGCTGTATCACTTCTAGCGGAATTTCGCGTTTGCGCTGCTCAAGATCGCTTGTGGTTTGTTGAACGATGCGTTCTAAAAACATGGCTCACCTGGCAATCGCGGTCGAGCATTCGACGACATCTTCCAGCTTGCGCCGCGCCTTGCCTTCGCGGAGTAGAGAACGAGCCAGATTTACGCCCTCGCTTATCGTAGAAACGCGCTCGTTTGCCAACAAGGCCGCACCTGCGTTGAGGCAGAGCATATCTGATGCCGTACCGTTGACATTGCCGCTCAACAGATCGCGTAGGAGCGTTGCGTTGTATGCCGGGTCGCCGCCTTGAATAGCTTTGCTGTCGGAGATGCGTGTCAGGCCAACATCTTCAGGCGTGATGGTGTATTCGCGGAGTTCTTCGCCGCGCCGCACTTCACAGACACGGGTAGGAGCGGCCAGTGAGCATTCGTCGATGCCATCTTCGCCATGAATGATGAGGGCGTGTTTGCAGCCGAGGTGGAGCAGCACTTCGCCCATCTTGCGCAGGAGCGAACCATCAGCGACACCGAGCATCTGGTATTGTGTATGCGCCGGGTTGGTGAGCGGCCCCAGGATGTTGAATACGGTACGAATGCCAATTTCACGGCGTGTGGGGCCGACATGTTTCATGGCTGGATGATAGGCGGGGGCGAACATGAAGCCGAAACCGACCTCTTTGACGCAGCGAGCCACCTGCTCTGGCCCAAGATCGATACGCGCACCCAGGCTTTCGAGAACATCCGCGCTGCCACAACGGCTGGTTGCCGAGCGATTGCCATGCTTGGCGACATGCGCTCCTGCTGTTGCCGCGAGTATGCCCGCGCCTGTCGAAATGTTGAAGGTACCGGCGTTATCCCCGCCTGTGCCACAGGTATCGATGGCCGAAGAGGCTGTTTGCTCGTCCAGATGTACGCGCACAGCCTTATCTCGCATTACGCGAGCCAATCCGGCGATTTCTTCGACCGTTTCGCCGCCGGGTCGCAGGCGCAGCGCGGTAAGAAACGCGCCCATTTGAGCGGGTGTAGCCGTGCCTGTCATAATTTCTTCCATTACGGCTGCTGCCTCGCCCTCGTTCAGTGTGGCTCCGGCTGCCACGTGGATGATCGCCTCGCGTATCATCTCAAACTCCTTTTCCAGATACAAAATTGCGCAGTAAATCTTTTCCTATAGGGGTCAGAATGGACTCTGGATGAAATTGCACGCCCTGCACCGGATAGGTGCGATGGCGCAGGCCCATAATCAAACCGTCCGCCGTCTCGGCGGTGATCTCCAGTTCAGCCGGGAGAGTTGAGCGCTCAACGATGAGGCTGTGATAGCGATTGGCTTCAAATGGGTCGGGCAGGTCGCGAAAGACGCCCTGTCCCGTGTGATACATGCGAGAGGTCTTGCCATGCATTGGTTCGGGGGCGCGGATCACCTTACCGCCATACACCTGTCCAATGGCCTGATGTCCCAGGCAGACGCCTAACGTAGGGATTGTTTTGCCAAAGGTATCGATGACTGCGCAGGAGATTCCAGCTTCAGAGGGTGTACATGGCCCTGGCGAGATCACGATTTGTTCGGGCTGCATGGCCTCGATCTCGTCCAGCGTCACCTGGTCGTTGCGCCTCACGACTACCTCAACGTCCAATTCAGAGAGGTACTGGTACAGGTTATAGGTGAAGCTGTCGTAGTTATCGATTAACAGCAGCATAGCTTTTCTCCTGCGCTTTCTGTTCTCTGCTAGCCTGCGCCAGCGTCTCTGCTTCATCAAGGGCGCGCAATAAGGCGCGGGCTTTGTTCAGGCTCTCCTGATATTCCTCACTGGGAAGCGAATCGGCGACGATGCCTCCGCCTGCCTGAATGTAGGCCCGACCATCTTTCATGACCATAGTGCGTAAAGCGATAGCCGTGTCGAGATTGCCTGAGTGACTGAAATAGCCGACCGCTCCGGCATACACGCCGCGCTGCGTTCCTTCGAGTTCGCTGATGATCTCCATTGCGCGAATCTTCGGAGCGCCAGAGACGGTGCCTGCGGGAAAGCCAGCGCGTAGGGCATCATACGGTGTCAGGTCTGGTCGAAGCTGGCCCATGATATTGGAGACCAGGTGCATGACATGCGAGTAGCGTTCGATCTCCATAAATTGCGTTACCTGCACGCTTCCAGCCACGCTCACGCGCCCAACGTCATTGCGCCCAAGATCAACCAGCATCACGTGTTCGGCGCGCTCTTTGGGGTCTTGTTTCAACTCCTCGGCAAGCTGCTGATCGCTCTCCGGGTCATATCCGCGTCGTCTGGTTCCGGCGATGGGATGAATGGTCACTTCGCCATCCTCGACGCGCACAAGCAATTCGGGTGACGCGCCAATAATGTAGAAGTCTTCTAGATTCAGGAAAAACATGTAGGGCGATGGATTGATGGCTCGTAAGGCTCGGTAGACCGTGAACGGTGCTGCATTGACATGCCTGCTGAGACGTTGCGAGAGAACTACCTGGAAAATGTCGCCAGCGCGAATATATTCCTGCCCCTTGCGCACCATCTCCTCGAACTCTTCTCTCGTGCGGTTTGAACGAACCTGTAGCGTGTTTTCGTCATGTATTGGTTCGGGTTCTTCGGGAAGTATGGTCTGGCGGCGCAAGCGATTTCGCACATCATGTAGAATGCCCTGCACCCGCCCGTATTCGCTTTCCAGGTCAGGAGCATCCAGGTGTAGTAGCGTTATGATACGAACGCGATGTTTCAAGTGATCGAAGACCAGCACTGTCTCTGTGAAGGTGAAGACGGCCAATGGAAGCTTCAGTTCGTCCGTCTCTGGGACGGGCAGACGCTCAAAGCGAGCCACTGTTTCATAAGCGAGATAGCCGACCGCGCCGCCAAAGAAACGGGGTAGTTCATCATGTGTGCCGCCAGGGGCTGAAACAATGCGGTATTGCCCTAATTCGGCCTCGATAAAGGCTAGCGGGTCATGGCAAGTGATCTCCTCAGTATGAGAGTATACACCCAATTTTTTCTCTGCATCCTGGCGCATGTGATGCAGGGTGGCTTTGTCGCCACGTGAAGTCATCACAAGGTAGGGGTCAATACCGATGAACGAGTAGCGGGCGATACGCTCGCCTCCCTCTACACTCTCCAGCAAAAAGCTGTATGGCCCCCCTGCCGCTTTACAGTATGCTGACACAGGCGTTTCCATATCCGCGAGAATATCGGAACAGACGGGTACAAGCGCCTGGCGCGCATCACTGCGGCTGCTTTCGATCCCTCGCAGCTTTTTTATGGCGTCCAATGTCGGATAATGCATTATTTCCCCTACCTTTCAAGCGAGCGCATGGATACATCGCTCATCCATGCGCTCGCGAATCACGTTAACCCAGCCCAACCACGTCCTTGATATGCTGAAGGGTCGCGGTTGCGATGGGCCGCACTTGATCCGCACCCTCGTGAAGGATGCCCTCCAGAGTTGGCAGATCGTTCATCAAGTCGTGGTAACGCCTTTGGATTGGCTCCAACGTCTCCACCAGCCGGTCGGTGAGCGCGGCCTTGAACTCGCCATAGCCCTTTCCGGCGAACTCGGCTTCGATTTCCTGCTCCGATTGGCCCGTCAAAGACTGGTAAATGGTGAGCAGGTTGTAGATGCCGGGACGGTTGGGATCGAAGGTGACGAGCCGTTCCGAGTCCGTTGTTGCTCGCGCAATCTTCTTCTTGATGGTTCTGGGATCATCAAGCAGGTTGATGCGCGAAAGCGGGTTCGGGTCGCTCTTGCTCATCTTCTTCGTCGGGTCATCCAGCGACATGATGCGCGCGCCGACCTCGCGAATCTGCGCTTCAGGAATGGTGAATACCTGCTGCCCATAATGCGAGTTAAAACGCTGCGCCAGGTCGCGGGTAAACTCGACGTGCTGTCGCTGATCCTCGCCCACCGGCACGTAGTTGGTGTGGTAGAGCAAGATGTCGCAGGCCATCAAAACGGGATAGCAATAGATTCCGGTGCCGACCGTCTCCGGATTCTCGCCCGCTTTGGATTTGAACTGCGTCATGCGGTTCAGCCAACCCATCGGCGTGAAGCAGGTCATGATCCAACTGGCCTCGGCATGCTCATGCACGTGCGACTGGACGAACAGTTTGCAATAGCGCAAATCCAGTCCCGCCGCCAGGTAGATGGCCGCGAGTTGCCGCGTGCTGGTATGCAGTTCCTTCGGATCTATCGGCAGCGTGATCGCATGCAGATCAACGATGCAGAAGATGTTGTCAAACTGCGACTGGGTCTGCGTCCAGTTGCGCAAGGCCCCCAGGTAGTTGCCGAGGTGCAGGTTGCCCGTCGGCTGAATACCGGAAAACACGCGCTTTTTGACTGGAGGTTGCGCGCCCGACGGCTCTGGTTTTACCTCCCTGTTCATGTCAACTGCCATTGTTGTACCTCCTCTAAAAAAACCATAAAAAAACGCCTCTTGTCCTCACTGGGACGAGAAGCGTGTAGCTTTCGTGGTGCCACCCTCATTTCAGATCTATCTGCTCCTAATACATTTTGAGATAGATCCCTCTTTGTCGGATACGCTTAATCACAAGAAATGCGACCAGGGAATATCCTGTCCTGCATAACGGTGGACGTTCCGAACGGGTCCTACTGATTCTTTCACAAGGGAAAGAACGTTTGCCCATTTGCTCCCAGGCCCATTCTACGACTGCCTTCGTGCCGGTTTCCACCAGCCCGGCTCTCTGCAACGCCGGCGAACTCGTATACTTTTCCTGTTCGGCGCTTTGTAATGTTTTGTTGTTCTGCAAAAAGTATACAGGTGGTTTTGTGATCTGTCAAGTGTCATTTTTTCTAATTTTGCAATTTGCGTGGGGAAATGGAAGCATGGGGGAATGGCAGGGAGCCGGAAGTGCAGGATGAAGGGCCGGAAGCCACCCGCAAAGGGCTGGCTCTACACTATCATCCCGCTTGTAGAGCCAGCCCTTTGCGGGTGGCTTCCGGCTCATGTCTCGACGCGGGTGGCTTTCGGCCCTTCACCTTACAAATATTTTACAAATTACTGCGGCTTATTTGACAAAATCGCCCTATCATTATCTCTGGAATAGACTCCGAACGGTTGGATTATTCTGACCGCTGAAGAACAAGGAGAATTGAATGGAACACCATTTTGAACATTGGATGGGACCTGGCCCGGATTTTGGGTTTTCCCCATTGATGTTTCTTGGCAATATTCTCTGGCTTGTGTTGTTGGGCCTGCTGGCCTGGACACTCATTCGCTGGTTTATTTCAACGGTCGCGCCACACTACTTTGACCATCCAGATGGCCCGGCTTTCCTCCCGCCGATGGAACCACCTGCGTTGGAAATTCTGCGCCAGCGCTATGCGCGTGGCGAGATTGATGGCGAGACCTTTGATCAGATGCGAGAGCGAATCGAAGCTTCGTATCATCCCCCTCGCCAGGGATGAGCTTCTTGCCTGGGTGGAAGAGGCTCGGGATTATTTTCCGGGCCTCGTTTTTTTGTGAGATGGCCGAACATATTAGCGATATCTCGCCATCAACCACTCATCCTTTAGTTCTCCTTGAGAAATCACGCTCATCTTGCGGCATCCTTCAATCACAAAGCCAAGTCGCTCATATAATCTCCTGGCTCCTTCGTTTTCTGTAAGTACGGTTAGTTCAACTCTATGCAACATTAGCCATTGATCTGCCAGATCCAATAGCGCGCGTATTAGCTGTGTGCCAATGCCCTGTCCCTGGTATTCAGCAGCCACGTAGACAAAGAGACTGCCGCTATGTCGCAAACGGCCTGTCCCAACAGTTAATCCAGCCAGCCCAACAACCTGCGCCGCCTTTTCGGCAACCAGATAGTGATCATTTTCGCTTAAGTTTTGCAATGATTCAATGCGCTGCTCTAAGCGCATGCTTGGTAGCGCCATCGTTGTTTCGATGACTCCCTGCTGGCGTGCTATCGTCCAGAGCGCAGGAGCATCTTGAAGACTGACAGGACGAATGATGAGATCATTACTTGCTGGTGCCATATCTTTCTCCTTCTTGTTTAGCCTGGTCTATTCCTCCACTCTACCATTTTCAGCCACCTGGTTACTATTCGGAGTTTTTGGGGCTTTGCTTGACATGGTTATCTTCGTACCATACACTTTTCTATAACAGACAGGTTATAGCAGGCGATGATGGACTACTCAAAGTACGAAGCAGAAATCCTCGAAAAGTTGCGTCCGCTAGGGGAACCGGAGCGGGTGGCTTATGCGAAAAACGACAAGAAATCGCAACTGGAATTTTTAGCTATCAGGGTTCCCGTCATGCAAAAGGCTGTGCGAGAGGGGTTCTCATTCTATGATCGCTCGCCAGAAGAAATTCTTGCCATCTGGAATGCTATCTGGTTCTCATCAGCTTATTATGAGGTGATGAGCGCCGCGCTGATCTACTACGAGATGCAACTTCCTCGCATATCGCCTGCGCTCTGGCCTACCCTTTCGACATGGAGCCAGCGTGTAGAGAATTGGGCGCATTGTGATGGCCTTGCTCATATTTACTCGTACATGCTTGCTCAAGACTTCGATGAAGTTTATCCGGTGCTTCAAAAGTGGAATGACTCAGATAACCAGTGGTTGCGTCGCCTTTCATTGGTGAGTCTCATTCATTATTCAGGCAAGAAAGCCGTGTTTTTGCCGCTGGACAAGGTCTTGCCGATGCTGGCAAATTGCCTGTCAGATACACGCCCATATGTGCAAAAAGCTATTGGTTGGGTGTTGCGTGAAACTGCTTACGTCTACTATGATGAGATAGTGGCCTTCATTGAGTTACACCTTGGGAGTATGGGAAGCATCGCTTTTGCGGCAGCCACTGAACGCTTTCCACGGGAAAAACGCGCCGAATTGCTAGCCAGACGGAAAGCGCTGAGGCAACTGAAAACTCGAATGGAACGAAAAGCCATATGACACACCATCCAACTCAGATTCGAAGAGTGTATCCATCGGGGCCTCTACACGGCTCCATCAGACCACCCTCATCGAAGTATCATACGCTCCGCTACATTCTGGCGGCATTTCTGGCTTCCGGTACCTCGCTCGTCAACAATCCTGCACAGAGCGACGATACAAGCGTTTTGCTGAATGCCTGTCGCCAACTCGGCGCGTCATTGCGTTTTGATGATCCGCCGCTCAGGCCGGATGAGCCGTATACCCTTATCGTACAGGGAACAGGCGGACATATTCAATCACCCGCGAACGGTATGCTTGATGTTGGCAATGCAGGGGCCGTTTTGCGCCTACTGCTTGGAATTTGCGCCCTTTCTCCCGAGCCGATTACGCTGACCACGCCTTATCCACAGTCGCTGGGTAGACGCCCAAATGCCGATTTGTTGCAGGCTTTGAGGGAATTGGGGGCTGAAGTACACAGTCCCAACGAGGAAGGAACGCTTCCAATTCGGATTTCGCGGGGACAATTGCATGGTGGAAAGGTGCAGGTATCGGGCAAGAAAAGTTCGCAGTACATCAGTTCGCTGCTCTACCTTGCCCCTTTGCTCGATGAGGGGTTGGAGATCGAAATTGTCGATGCCTTGACTTCTGCCTCGTTTGTGGACTTGACGGTGGGAATACTTCATGAAGCAGGCATAACAGTTATCGAACAGGAACCACGTGGTTACTATGGTGTCCCGGGTAAGCAGCAATATCAGTCTCGTTCATACAATATTCCCGGTGATTATCCTTCTGCTGCCGCGCTACTGGCTGCTGTTGCGGTAGCGAAAGGTGAGGTGCGCATTACATTCCTGTCACCGCAAGATCGGGATGGAGAAGTGTTGTTAGAAGTCTTTTCTCATATGGGAGTGGATATCAGGCGTGATGGGCAAAAAGTTATTGCTCGTTGTGAGGGGCCATTGAAGGGCATTGCGCTAAATGGTAATTTGACCATCGATAGCGTGCCAGTGATTGCCGCCGCCGCCTGCTTTGCCACGGAGCCGAGTCGTATCTATAATGTTGCTAATCTGCGTCTCAAAGAAAGTGACCGCATTTATGACCTGGCAAAGGAGCTAGGAAAGCTAGGATGTCGTATCACGCCACATGAAGACGCGCTAGAAATTGAGCCGATGGGAGCGGAGGGTATGCATGGTGGTGTCTGCGTTGATGCGCATTCCGATCACCGGCTTATTCAGGCGCTGGCTATTGCCGGTCTTGGCAGCAAGCAACCTGTGACGATTGAACACGCGGAACATATCGCCAAGAGCTATCCAGATTTCTTTTCTGATCTGATGGCGCTTGGCGCGAGGATAGAGTGAAATGCAGCGCATATTTCTTACCGGCCTGCCCGGCTCTGGTAAATCCACTGTTGGCCGTCGAATTGCGGCGATGCTGGGCTGGCAATTTTTCGATACTGATGATCTGCTGGCGGAACGCGCTGGAATGCCTGTTGGGGAAGCGTTGGTAAATCTGGGCGAGGAGCGCTTCCGGCAGCTTGAAAATGAGATACTGAGAGAAGTTGCCAGCCGAGAGCGCGTTGTTGTGGCGACAGGAGGCGGTATCGTTATCTCGAAAGTGAATCGGGAATTGATGCGCGAACGGGGTATGCTGGTGTATTTGTCTGTTCCTGTAGATATTGCCTGGGAGCGTGTTACCCAGCACCAGCAAGAAAGCGGCGCACAAGCTTTCCGACCATTGATTGCGGGGCCAGATGGCAAGCAGCGTTTGCAGGAATTGTATAGGACACGGCAGGCGTGGTATGAAGAAGCTCCAATTCATATAGCCATAGATGAACGGAGTACTGAACAGGTTGCGCGAAAGCTTGTCGCATGTGCTATAAGTTATGGGTATGTTGCTTCTGCTAAAATTCCCCGTGAAATCATCACGCTCAAGCTGGGGAATATAACTTCAGAGGCTGTTGTGGAATGGGGAAATTTACCGCAGTTCGCGCAGATGCTGCGCTCGCTTGAAATGCAGGAGCGCGTATTTGTGGTCACTGATAGCCAGGTGGGGGAACTCTATGCGCAACTGGTCAAGAATTTGCTCGAAGAAGTTGGCTTTGCTCCACAAATTTTTACCGTTCCTGCAGGTGAGTCGAGTAAATCATTGCCGATTTTTGAGCAGATAGTGGACTGGCTGGTGGAGCAGAAGGCGGAACGCAAGGAAGCCATCATCGCGCTTGGTGGTGGCGTGGTTGGCGATCTGGCGGGTTTTGTTGCTGCGAGTTATCATCGCGGCGTCCCTTTGATTCAGGTGCCGACTACCTTATTAGCGCAGGTTGATTCTGCCATTGGCGGCAAGACGGGGATTAATCATCCACGAGGTAAAAACTTGATCGGGGCGTTTTACCAACCGCAATTGATCTACGCCGATCCTGCCTTTTTGCTGACCCTGCCTGAGCGTGTATATCTTGAGGGCTGGGCAGAAATCGTCAAGTATGGCGTGATTCTGGATGCTGAACTGTTTGATACGCTTGAGAGACGCACTGGCGATGTGCTGGCCCGCAATCCTGCTTTACTTTCGGATGTCATCGCTCGTTGTATTCGTATAAAGATGGACGTGGTGCAGCACGATGAACGCGAGGGCGGCCTGCGTGCCCTTTTGAACTACGGTCATACCTTTGGGCATGCGCTTGAGGCCATTACTGACTATGGGCGCTGGCTGCATGGCGAGGCTGTCTCTATTGGCATGCAGGTCGCGGCACACATCGCGGTGGCGCGTGGCCTGTTTTCTCGCGAGGCGGCGCAGCGACAGACACGATTGCTTTCGGCGCTGGGTCTGCCGGTTCGCTGCCCGGGCGTCAATATTGAGGCCATTCTAGAGGCGATGCAGCGTGATAAAAAGGTACAGGTGGGGCGCACACGCTGGATTTTGCCCGAGCGCATAGGTCATGCCTCGATTTACGGTGATGTTGAATCGGCTCTGGTACGTGAAGCCATTTTGGCGGTTTGCGGAAATACATAGGAGTAGACGTGAAGCAGGTAGGTTTAGTTGGTTTTCCCGTCGCACATTCGCGGTCTCCACAGATGCAGAATGCTGGTTTTCGCACGCTGGGAATCGACGCGCACTATGCCTTGTGGGAAACGCCACCGGAGAGCCTTGAAAAGCGCATCGCTTCGCTTCGTTCGCCAGAATTTCTCGGGGCGAACGTGACCATCCCTTACAAAGAACAGGTGGTGGCGCTGCTCGACGAGTGTGACCTGCAGGCAAGGCGTATTGGAGCGGTCAATACCATTGTTCATCGCTATGGGAGATTGATTGGTTATAATACGGATGCGCCCGGCTTGCTTCGTGCCCTTGCAGAATGCCCAGGCTATCCATTTCATAGTGCGGGAAAAAAGGTAGTCATTCTCGGTACGGGTGGCGCGGCTCGGGGTGCAGCGGTTGCGCTATTGGACGCGGGAGCGGCGAGCATTACTTTTCTTGGACGCAGCGTGGCAAATGTGCAGGCTCTCCGGCAGCATATATTAGCACTCTCTAGCGGGACAGTGGTTCAGGGGGCCATATTTCATAGTATCGAAGCTGATACGTTTTTGCGTGAAGCAGACCTGGTGGTGAATGCCACCTCGGTTGGCTTGAAAAGCGGGGATGATACTATACTTTTCGATGTATCGTTGTTACCTGCGGATGCGCTTGTAATGGATATGATCTTCAACGTAGAACGAACTGCCCTCTTGCAAGCTGCCCTGGAGCGCGGGTGCCGTATTTTAAATGGACTGCCAATGCTGCTCTATCAGGGAACGCTGGCTTTTGAATTATGGACCGGGCGAGACGCGCCGGTAGCAGTCATGCGCGAGGCATTGGGACTGCAATCAAGAATCAGGTAGGGTTATATGTTCAGGTTTCTAACTTCGGGTGAGTCACATGGTCCGGGATTGACGGCCATTATCGAGGGTCTTCCTGCCGGATTGCCTTTGAGTGCTGAGGATATCGATATCCATTTGCAGCGCAGGCAGGGCGGCTATGGGCGCGGCGGCAGGATGAAAATTGAACGCGACCGGGCCACCTTTCGTTCGGGCGTGCGTCATGGATATACGCTTGGCTCGCCAATCACGCTCGAAATCGAGAATCGCGACTGGCAAAACTGGCAGGTCAAGATGAGCGTGGCTCCCGTTGAGGAAGCGGTTGAGCCTGTGACGCTGGCTCGACCCGGACATGCGGATTTCGCGGGAACAATCAAATATGGACATGATGATATTCGCAACGTGATTGAACGTTCCAGCGCTCGTGAGACTGCCGCTCGCGTGGCTGTCGGGGCTGTGTGTCTTGCCTTTTTGCGCCAGTTTGGCATCGAAATTCATAGCCACGTGTTGACTATTGGCCCCATTGGAGATACAGGAGCTTTGTGCAGCGCCATCGGCACGCATTTTGATGAGGCATACTGGCAGCAGGTGGAACAATCTCCAGTGCGCTGCGGCAATGTGGAACTGACGCAACAGATGATCGCCTATATTCAGGACTCCAAGGCGCGAGCGGATACTTGCGGCGGTATTTTTGAGGTCGTTGCCACTGGTGTACCTGTCGGTCTCGGCAGTTATAGCCAGTGGGATCGCAGACTGAGCGCTCGTATCGCGATGGCGCTGATGAGCATTCCCTCGGTAAAGGGCGTAGAAATCGGCAATGGTTTCGAGGCTGCAGGGCTGCCCGGAACGCAGGTACACGATGTTATCCGGCGTGAAGAGCAAAAGGGCTGGTATCACCTGACTAATAACGCGGGCGGCATTGAGGGTGGCATAAGCAACGGGGAACCAATTGTAGCGCGGGTGGCCGTCAAACCAATCTCCACGCTGGCTCATCCCCTGCCGACGGTCGATATTCGCAAGGGTGAGAATGTCGAAGAAGGGCGCTATGAACGCAGCGATGTTTGCGTGGTTCCTGCTGCTGGAGTGGTTGGTGAAGCCATGCTTGCCATTGCGCTAACTGAGGCATGGTTGGAAAAGTTTGGTGGCGATAGTATGCGTGAAATTCTGGCAAATTTCATGGCTTACATAAAAAGCATTTGAGGGTTCTGTGAACATAAACAATAATTCCGCTTAAAAAACACCTGCCAGGTGTTTTTTAAGCGGAATTATTGTTTATGTTCACTAGCCAAACCTGCTCATCAATGACAGCACATTGTTTACGTAGCGCCAGTTGAAGATGCCCCGGTGAATAACGTTCCAGCCGCCTTCATTGTAGGCACTGACCACTTTTGGCAGGTAGCCATGAAAGTTGATCCACAACCAGCGCAGGTAAGTTGTGCCGAGCATGATGTTGTCCCATAGGTGGTAGGGGTCGCGGCGGATGCCGGTGCTGCTGTTGATGGACATGGCCGTGTAGGGCATCAATTGCATCACGCCGATGCCACCATCCCAGGCGATGACGTGCTGGTACCAGCCGCTCTCCTGCCAGGCGATGGCGAGAACAAGATTCACGGGAAGCCCGTTGATGCGAGCCGCCTGACGCAGTAACGCTGCTACTTGCGAGCGAGTTGACCATTGTAGGGCATCGTAGGCGTACCAGCGAACGACGCCGTTCGCCAGAAGGCCGCTTGAACTACGTCCACCGCCGGCATTACCGCCCTGTATGTGGTAAGGGATGCAGAGCCGTTGACCGACAAAGATCAGATTCACATTGCGAATGCCGTTCACTTGTGCTAGCGTCCAGTAACTGGTATGATATCTCCAGGAGATGGCGCTTAGGGTATCGCCTCGATGGACTGTATACCAGTTGCACCCGTTTCCAGGTCCTGGATTTGCCGCCTGTGCAGTGTGCTGGTTGTTCGAGATCAAAAAGGAACTGAATAACAGGGTAGCAGTAAAAACGAGTAAGACAAACTGCCTGGAATAACGCAGTTGCATATGGGAATACCACTTTCCTATTGTGCGTTCGTCCCTGGACATGGTTGCCTTTATAGCGTTTTCTGATTGAATTACCATGTGTATCTCCTCTCTGTTTCCACTATAGCGAGCAACCAAATAGACGATGATCGATGAAAGGTGCGTGGAAATATTCAGGCTCCGTTCAGCCAATTTTCAGCAAATATGCTTAGATTCATAGCAGATATGAAATAAATGGGGTTGTTGTGACGTCATACAAGTACACATCCCAGGTAGTATGCCCGTTTTCTCTTTTACAAGATGCTGTGGCGTGGTACACTACTTGAGAAGTGGACGAATTATATTGCTCAGTTATATAATCTGTTGGTGCCGTTGTATATCTTGTTTCCTGTAAGGGCAGGGTAGCACAAGTTCCAGGTTTGGACCTTTTGGAGAGAAGTAAAGTATGCAGTCAATTCAAGACCTCGCTACTGCCGTCCAGCGTGTGATTAGCAATGTAGAAAAAGTCATCGTCGGTAAAGCTGAACCGGTAGCCTTCAGCCTGATCGCCGTCATCTGTCGGGGGCATGTTCTGATTGAAGATGTGCCGGGTGTGGGTAAAACGGTTCTGACGAAGGCGATAGCGCGCTCTATCGGGTGTACCTTTAAACGCATTCAGTTTACGCCTGATCTTTTACCGAGCGATGTAACGGGTGTTTCCATCTATAATCAGAAGACAGGCAACTTTGAATTTCGGCCAGGGCCAATTATGGCGCAGATCGTGCTGGCCGATGAGGTGAACCGCGCCACTCCGAAAACACAGTCCGCTCTACTTGAGGCGATGGAAGAGAATCAGATCACCGTTGATGGTATCACGCATCGCCTGCCAGAGCCGTTCATGGTGATGGCAACGCAGAACCCGATTGAGTACGAAGGCACCTTTCCCCTGCCGGAGGCTCAGCTAGACCGCTTCATGATGAATATTAAGCTTGGCTATCCAAAGCAGGTTGATGAAATGAACATCCTGGATTCGCACCAGTTCCATCATCCCCTGGAAGACCTGACGCAGATTATGACCGCCGACGAGCTGGTGAATATTCAGCAGCAGGTACGCAGCATCCATGTTGATCCCTCAATTCGCGAGTATATCGTCGCTATCTCCAATGCCACGCGCAATCACGCCAATGTATACCTGGGAGCAAGCCCGCGTGGCTCGCTGGCGCTCTATCGTGGTTCGCAGGCCCTGGCTGCCATGCGCGGGCGAAATTATGTCATTCCTGACGATGTGAAGCTGCTGGCGAAACCGACGCTTGCTCACCGTATTATCGTCACTCCGGCGGCGCGCGTGCGCTCGATCACATCTTCGGCAGTGCTGGACGAGATATTACAGACCGTTCCTGTACCCGGTGCCTGGGTCGGTGGCGGAAGGGGGCGCTGATTTATGCGTCCGTGGCAGGCCATTCTCCTGGTTCTCGTGCTGGCATTCTTTGCTATCAGTAGCGGGTGGCATGTCCTCTACTTGCTTACCTATGTTCTGCTGACTCTGCTGATCCTGTCCTGGCTCTGGGCGCGTTACAGCCTGCGGAAGATGATTTTCCGGCGCACTGCCAGCAGCGGGCGCGTGCAGGTGGGAGAAATCTTTGAGGAGCGCCTGATGCTTGATAATGTCAGCGTGTTGCCGAAGTTGTGGGTGCAGATCGCTGATGGCTCAACGTTGCCTGGTCATCGCGCCGGATACGTCGCCAGCATGGGCGGGCGCAAACGTGCCACGTGGCGCGCGCGCACGCTCTGCAAACAGCGCGGGCGCTTCCAACTTGGCCCCGTCACCGCGACCAGCGGCGATCCCTTTGGCATGTTCAAGCGGCGCATTTTTCTTACCGAGCCGAAGGATTTGCTGGTCTTGCCGCGTGTCTATCCGATCAGCAACTTTGTGTTGTTTACGGGCGGCTTACCGGGAAGAGGACGCAGTTCGCGCCGCGCTTTGCATACCACCACTAATGCAACCACGATCCGTGAATATATGACAGGTGACGCGCTTAATCGCATACATTGGCGGTCAAGCGCGCATTATAATAAATTAATGGTGAAGGAATTTGACCTGGACCCTTCAGTTGATGTCTGGATCATTCTGGATTTGAACGAGGCAGTTCAGGCCGGTGAGGGCGAACATTCCACGGAAGAGTATGGTGTCACCATAGCGGCAACCATTGCCAACTACCTGTTACGGCAGGACGTATCTTTAGGTATGATTGTCACTGGCGAGCATCGTGAATTTCTCTCGCTCGATCGCGGCGACCGGCAGATTGAGCGCGTGCTGGAATTGCTCGCTGTAGTGAGGTCAGGATCAGGCCCTGATTTGAAAGAGGCGCTGGCGATGGAGGCCTTCCAGTTTGGCAGGAATACGATGGCAATTATCATCACTCCCTCGTCATCGCGTGATTGGCATGATGGCGTGCGCCATCTCCAGCGGCGAGGCGTGCAGGTTGCGGTGATCGGTCTGGATGCTGCCTCTTTTAATGATGCGCCAGAGGATGAAGATACACTTGCTTTTCTTGAAGGGGCAGGTGTGCCGGTTATACGAGTCAAACGCGATTCCTCCATTAGCGAGGCGCTTGAGAAAGAAGCTGAGACGGCTTATGCGCGTCGAAGATAGCCTTTGTGTATATCGCTCCTGTATGTTGCCAATGAGGGTTCAGGAGCGGTCCAGGAGGTAAAAGCTATGCAAAATGCCTCGATAGAACAATTATCCCGCATCATATCAGAGCCGCGCCCTGAGGGTGGCTCGGGTCAGAATAAGCGCCTGCACCCACGCAATCCGCTCTCGCAGATTCACCTGAGTCTTGCCGAGGGCTGGTTTTCGCTCTTCTTGCTCGCCGTAGTCGTTTATAGTACCATCTGGTGTGTTCAGGCGGCTGACTGGGTAGCCAACCTCAATGTTCTGACGCTGACGACGGCGCTCGGGCTGCTTGCAGGCGTTATTGCCGCCAAGCAGCGTCGTCTATCACGCTGGTTGGTGCATCCTCTGGCAGTGGTGTTGGGCATTTTGCTGGCTTTCTGGCAGACAGCGCAGGCTGATTATGCTGGTAATACCGCTCAATTTATGAACGGTATACACCAGTGGTTTATTCTCGCTCTGAATGGCGGTACCAGTACCGATGATTCCATCTTCCTGTTTTTAATCACCGGATTGAGTTTTTTACTTGCCTATGCCAGCGCCTGGCTGCTCTATCGCACGCGCAGCCCCTGGCTAATGATCCTTGCCAATGCTTTTGTTCTGTTAATTAACCTGAGCAATATACAGCCAGGCTATATCGTCTTCCTGGTGGTCTTCCTGGTTGCTTCCCTGCTACTGTTGCTGCGTTTTAACCTCTATGAATCCTCTATTCGCTGGCGTCGTTTAGGGCTTCGTTGCTCAGACGACCTGGGATGGGAATTCATGCAGGCTGGAGCGATTGTTTCGATTGGCATTCTCATCTTTGCCTGGCTGCTTCCCTCGGGCTATGTCAATGATGCTGCCTATCAGATCTGGAGCGTCGATAATAATCCCTGGGTGCAGATGGAGAATCTCTGGAACCGGCTGGTCTCCGTGAATGGGAGTTATAACGCGCTCAATCATGGCAACTTTACCAATACGCTGACACTCGGCGGCAATCCAAATTTGAGTGACGCGGTGGTTTTCAAGGTGAAGACCGATGATGGCACACAATACCTGGCATCCATAAGCTATGATACGTATACGGGACGGGACTGGACGAATGGGGCAACCGATGGCATTTCCAATGCTTCAGGAGCGCCCATTTATGATGGTTCGCAGGATTTGCGCTCTATACAGCAAACGATTACTGTGGTTAATCCACCCGGGGAAGACGCGCCTTACCTGTTTGGCGCGTCCCAAATCGCAACAGCCGATCAGAGCGCAAATATCGTGTATCGAAAGTCGGACGGCTCTGTTGTGGCCTGGCTGCGCACAAATGGTGCCTTGGCGGCGGGAGATCACTATACTGTTACATCGTATATCTCAGGGGCAGATATCAAAACGCTGGAGGGCATTCCACTTCCCGCGGATGCTCCCTCGTATACTCCTAATCCCTATAGTCCTGACGAATCGCCGCCGGTTGGTTACTACAGCCCTGCTATTCTCAAGAGCTACCTGCAACTACCTTCAGGGCTGGATGTTAACATTAAAAACCTCGCCCAGAGAATAACCGCGCCTTACAAGACCATGTATGACAAAGCTTCTGCTTTGGAAAATTACCTGCGCGAGAACTATACGTATAACATAAATGTAAAAGTGCCTTCCGGTGAAGAGCCTGTTTCCTGGTTTCTTTTCCGTGGTCGCCAGGGTTATTGCAATTACTTTGCGGCTGCTATGGCGATTATGGCGCGTGAAGTAGGCATTCCGGCGCGTGTGGTGGCAGGTTATACGAATGGCAAATACGACGCGAAAACGCATCAATGGGTGATTCGCGGCACAGACGCGCATGCCTGGACGCAGGTCTACTTTGCGGGTTTCGGCTGGGTGAACTTCGAGCCAACGGCTTCTTTCAGCACGTTTACACGACCTGTATCCAGCGCTAACAGCTCCAACACCGTCACTCCAGGTGGAACCAGTCTACCGGGCGGCAATGGTAAGCCCAAGCGCCCGATCTTGCCTGATCAGCCTGGAAATGGCCTGTCAAATGTGCCGAATACCGCGCCGGATACCGCTGCTCAGCTTCCCAGGGATATTGGCCTCTTCCTCTCTGGTCTGCTTGTGCTGCTAGTGCTGGGCGTAATAGTCTTTGCTCTGTGGTGGCGGCGTTTGTTCAAAGGATACGATTTGCCTGTTCAGATATTCGGGCGTGTTTCTTTACTCGCAAGCTGGGCGGGTATAACTATGCGTCGTTCGCAAACGCCCTATGAGTATGCCGGAGCGCTTGCAAAAGCGGCACCAGAGCAGGCCGTCACTATTGAGCGACTAGCGGATATTTATGTCCGCGATCGCTGGGCAGACCCGTCGAGCGAGATACATCCGAAGCGCTCGGGTGAAGTCGCGGAACTGCCCATATTATGGCAGGTACTCCAACCGCGCCTCTTCCTTTACGCGCTCAGGCATCCCTACTTTTTGCGAGGGATTCCAACCGCAATGAAGAAGTTAATGCCCATGCGCAGGCGCAAGAGACGCGACGAGTCCATCCAGGTTGATAGTAACTGGGTGGAATAGAAGGCTTTCGGTTTTCTGGAAAGGAGCATCTTTTTATGGATTTGTTACGTGAGACTGCGCCATTTCTGGTTGGTCTATTTCTGCCGCCCCTGGTTATGCTGGCGGTGCGCCCGAGCTGGACGGGGCAACTGAAGTTTGTAACCACCTTCCTGGCGGCACTAGTCCTGGGTATTTGCGCCAGCACCTTAGCCGGTGAGCTGGCGGCAGGCTTTCCAGATAACCTGATTGCCATACTCATCGATACCTCGCTTGTGTATCTCGGCTCGCAGGTGGCCTACAGGTTCTTCTGGAAGCCTGTGCTGGAGCCGCGCCTGTCGCAGCCGCCCGAACTGAGTCCCAGGCGAGTTCGCAAATAACCCCGGAGATTGTGGCGCGGAAATGTTTCCGCGTCACATTTTTCATGGACGAAAAAGACGAACTGCGAACGTCTTTATGAGTGACAAGGCATAAAAACGGCCTGCGCCAAGATAAAATAGGCCAAATAGGCCAGTTTCTAGCCTTGACAAACCGGCAGTAGATTCCGTATACTCGCAAGAGTAGAGATAAATCTTATCTCGGACTTATTGAACTTCCCAGGTAGAAAACCTGGCAATTCACTTTTGCGCAATCTTATGAAAGGAGATGGCAAGCATGGCTAATCCGATCTGCTTGTTTAACATGATCACCATGCCTACGATTCCAACTTGCTCTGGCCATGCTATGCCCATCGGCCTCCGGCAGCGCTACGTGGATCGCGGCATCCTTAACAGGACTTCTGCGCCCATTTTCGTCTTCGCCGACGGCCGCATTGTGCCCATCTCCAGGGGGTCTCCACCATTCTACGATTGAATAGGTGACAAAAGAAGAGATTTCCCCAACCGTGGGCACTGAAGTAGCAAACGAAAATTCAGTCCCACGGTTTTTTATTGTTCTCGTATTTTGTCAGGAAAGGAAGTTTGAACACATGTACGCAGAGCGCGTTAGAAACTGACGGGGGATGTCAGGAATTGCCAGGTATACTAGTTCTGTCGAAAGAAGAACGCTACGAAGCTCTGGCAGGCCTGATCATCGTTGGGGGATGACAGAAGAACAGGCCCTCACTGCCCGGTTGTACAGGTACACATCTGTTCTTATGAGCGATGTTTTTATGGAAGCAATGTTCTATGTTGACAATACCAACTGGGTATAAAGGAGAAAAGCATTCATGGCAGTTCATAATCTCGAAGTACCAAGCTTATCAGAAACTATCACTATCGATGCGACTAAAGATGCAGTGGTCATCGATGGTGTTTCAAAGATATTCCGAAAACCAAAGCCCCTGTTCTCTTTCTTGAGCAAGAAGCGCGAGCAGGAGGCGAAGCGCGAAGTGATTGCCGTCGATAACGTCTCGATGACCGTCAAACGGCGCGAGATCATGGGCATCCTGGGCGCGAACGGCTCTGGCAAATCGACGCTCATTCGTATGCTCTCGACGCTGCTCATTCCAGATACAGGGCAGATCAGCATCTTCGGCTATGATGTAGTGAAGGACGAGCGCATGGTGCAGCGGCTCATCAACCGTGTGAGCGTTGAGGCCTCGTTCTTCAAGAAGCTGTCGCCGATGGAGAACCTGATATATGCAGCCCGGCTGTACAATATGACAACGCTTGAGGCGCGGACAAAGATTCAGGATATTCTGACGCGCCTGGGTATTCCACAGGATCGTATCGGGCAGCCTCTTGAAAACATGTCTCGTGGCATGCAGCAGAAAGTAGCCATCGCCCGAGCGTTTCTCACCGCTCCGATTGTCCTGCTGCTGGACGAGCCGACGACAGGCCTTGATCCGCGCTCGAAGATCGACGTGCAGAACTTTGTCCAGGAGTTGCGCGAGGTTCACGATGCGACCATCTTGATTACCACGCACGACATGGACGAGGCCGAGGCCCTGTGTGATCGGGTCGCGATTATCGACCAGGGGCGTATCGTGGCGATGGGTAAGGTGGACGAACTCAAGCGAGCCGTTACGGAGCGCATGGAGCGCACCACCCCTGTCACGATGAACGAAGTATTCATGCACTATACCGTTGCTCACCTCATCACTGACGCCGATATCGAGCGCTACGGAAGCTGGGAAAAGGCTTTCGAAGCGTTTGAGGCGCAGAAAGAGGAAGAGAACGAATAAACGGGAGTTTCTACCCATGTCTTCAATGATGCATAGAGGGCGCGCATCCTACGCCTTCTTTGAACGAAACTGGAACCTGACCAAGCGATACTGGGCCTGGGAGCTTGTATGGCTTGTCTACAATATCGTGAACGCGATGAGCGTGACCTACATCGGAAAAAGCGCTCAGTTGATTACCGGCGTGAAGGGGATCGATATCGACCGCATGGTGCTGTACCTGCTGATCGGTACCTCGGTCTGGTCGTACCTCAGCGTGACCTTCGAGGGTGTCACCGACATGATTACCATCGAACGCTGGGAGGGAACTATCGAGCATACCTTCATGGCTCCCATCTCGCGCTTCACGCACCTGATTGGCAGTTGCTGGTACGCGATCGCGCATGGCCTGCTCTTCACCTTCATCCAGTTGCTGGTGGTGGGAGCATTCTTCCATCTCGATCTGAGCCACGCCAACTACCTGACGGCGGTCTTTATCCTGTTGATTGGCAGCATCTCGTTCGTTGGCTTCGGCATTGGCGCGTCCATTTTGCCTCTGCTGTTCACGGAGCGCGGTTCGCAGATGTCCTATATCGTGCGCGCCATCCTGCTGCTGATCTCGGGCGTCTACTACCCGATCTCGGTTCTGCCAGGTTGGATGCAGCCGCTGGCAAGCATTTCTCCGGCTACCTATGTGCTGAATGGGTTGCGTGCGGGTGTGATGAACGGGCAGGTGATCTGGTCAGCAGAGATCTGGAGCTACACCTGGCCGCTGTTAATCACCGGAATTGTTAGCGTTCCGCTTGGCATCTACATCTTCCGCATTGCTGAGCGCTATGCAAAACGAACCGGCAAACTCAAGAGAAACGGATAGCTTGCATGGATGGAGCAGAGGCGTTTGAGCAAGCATGAAGAAACGCTTCTGAAACGCGGCCTGCTCTATCCTGTAACCGAATAACGATAAAAAATAAGGAGAACTATAAAATGGCCCAGCAAGTGTTGACAGATTTTCAGGTGCGCCGACCAACGATGAGCGACCTGAATGCAGTATATAAAGTGCTTGAAACCTGTGATCTTGCCGATTTCGGCGCACCGGATATTACCCTGGATGACTTACGAAATGCCTGGCGATCTCCAAGCTATAGCCTGGAGGACAATGCCTGGGTGGTTACTACTTCAGATGGAGAGATCATAGCTTTTGCTGATGTGGAGGAGCTTGAACATGTGCGGAACTTTGCCTACGTGCGAGTGCTTCCCGGATATGCAGGCACGGGCATCTACGAGTACCTGTTGCAGCAGACCGAGCAGTGGGCAAGGCGGCAAATACCTCTGGCGAGACCTGATGCACGTGTCTCCATTACCAGTTGGATAGCTCCCCATAACGAAGCTGCCCGGCGTAGTTTGTTAGAGCAGGGCTTTCAGGAAATTCGTCGCCACTGGCGCATGGAGATCGAGTTTAACGAAGCTCCGCCCGCGCCGCAGTGGCCCGAGCATATCACGGTACGCACCTTTCAACGAGGGGAAGAACGACTGGTTTTTGATACCGACGAAGAGGCCTTTAAAGATCACTGGGGCCATCTTCCAATGGATTTTGAGCGCTGGAAGCATTGGACGGTCGAGCGCGAAAACTTTGATCCGACGCTCTGGTTCCTGGCCTTTGATGGCGACCGCATAGCTGGCATCTCATTGTGTAAGCGAGAACACGAATTTGGTTGGGTTGATACCCTGGGCGTCCTTCGTCCCTGGCGGCGTCAGGGCCTGGGTATGGCTCTCCTGCTGCACTCGTTCAATGAGTTTTACCGGCGCGGATGGCGCAAAGCAGGATTGGGAGTCGATTCACAGAATTTAACTGGCGCGACCCGGCTCTATGAACGAGCGGGTATGCACGTCGCACGTACATTTGTCACGTATGAGAAGGAGCTACGACCGGGCGTGGAGTTGAGTACGCAAACGGTTTCGGTCTAGAGCGGAGTGGAAGCGGCTATTCCTTCCCCTCCTTCTCAAAAAGCCCGTAGAATGGAGAACCTGGCAATGTCTGTTTCTTTGAAAAACCTGTCGGCACGTAGACCAACATTTGAAGATGAGGTAGCCATCTCTGAGTTAATCAGAGCGTGTGACATTGCTGAATACGGTATACAGGATAGCAGTGTGGATGACTTGAAGGCGATATTGCAAAAGGTTGGTTTTCACCTGGAGAGCGATGCCTGGGTCATCACAACCCATAAAGGGCAGATCGTTGGATTTGCCTGTGTCTGGCACCAGGATTACGAGGAGATTCACACCTTCGTCTGCGTGCATCCGCACTATCGCAAGCGCGGTATAGGTACGCTGCTGCTGCGGCTGGTAGAGCTGCGAGCCCGCGAAAAGATGCGCTGCGCCCGTGAGGACGCGCGAGTGATATTGAGAGCAATGGTGAGTGGCACCAACATCGAGGCGAGAAACCTGTTCGAGCGGGAAGGTTACACGACAGTACGCGAGTTCTGGCGGGTAGTGGTAACGCTCGATGGGTCCACCGATAGCGGCTTACCGGCTGGTAAGATGACCCTCGATCTCGATGTAGACTCGCGACGGTTGATCGGTACATCGCCGCTGTTCGACCGCGATGGCATCTACAGCATCCGGCAGTACTACACGTATGAGAAGGAGTTGCGTTCTGGAGCGATTCATCCCCAGATCGAAGATGAGCTTCAGCCGCTCTCCGCGTAGTTGTGGTTTCTTCTAAAGATGCTGGGAATATGTTCGTCAGAAAAAGATGGGCATATTCCCAGCATCTGCGAAGTACTATTTTGGACGGTGCTGGCGTTACTATCATTTTCTTTCTGCCGTTTGAAAGGATGTGGGTGAAGTCCTTATTTCAGGAACATGTATAACAGAGGAAAACTCGTATGGTATATGCAAGTATGCTGGCATCTGTAGCCTCCGGGGGCATACGTCTCGTTTATTTATTGTTGGTGATACTGGCAGTGCTGCTGCTGCTGGTAGGATGTGGTATTGCGGTGTATACGTTATACAATCTACGGAAAGATTCGCTTGCGCTCGTTTCCATGGAACAACTGGATAGCGAAAACCGGTAAACTATCGCGTCGAACGGTCATTCCACTGCTCGTTGGCACGTTGATTTTGCGCGCCAACGGGGGAGCCAGTTCGATTGTGCTGGGTCGTTTCCTCGCGCAACTTTCCCGAGAGCATGGCCATCCCATCTCCAATATCGATGTCGGCCTGATTTCTGCGGCCTTTTTCGTTGTAGAACTTTCCCTCGCGCCAGTTATGGGGGCGCTCAGCGATCGCTGGGGCAGGCGCTTTTTTCTGACGATCGGTCCGTTGTTTGGGCTTGTCCAGGTTGGTCTGCTTATTTTCACACCCTCGACGGACCCTTTGCCTTATTTACTCAGTCTGCAATTTTTGTCCGGTATCGCTTCGGCCATGCAGGTACCGGCGGTTCTTGGCTATCTTGCGGATTATACCAGGGACAATAACGCGCTTCGCATGCGCGTGATGAGCTTTTACGAACTGGTTACGAGTGGCGGATTGGCGGTAGGCGTTCTTCTAGGCGGTTTTGCCTGGGACCGCTTCGGGCGCAATACCTTCGCCCTGCTTGCGCTTGGTTATTTGATTGTCACTTTCTGTATGCTGCTGGTTCCTGCGGTGAGGCAGGTGATCGAGCGCGTGCGCTTGCGCGCCCTTGCTCAGCGCTACTGGCGTGTTCTGCGCACTCCTCGCCTGTTCATCTTCATACCCGCCTGGATCAGTATCAGCGCGCTGGTAGGTGTCTGGCTGAGTTCGCAGTTAACCTTCGTGCTTTCCTCGCGGCGTGACCCGCATCAACTTTTGATGGGCAGCATGAGCGGACACGGCGGAGGTGGACGTATCAGCCTTATTCTGGGGGCCTATGTGCTATTCTTTGGCCTCAGCCTGCTTTTCTGGGCTTTCTTTCTTAACCGCGCTCCCCGTCTGTTCTTGATGCTCGCCTCTATCACAGGCGTGTACCTGGCATGTATTGCCCTGGCCGGTCTCAATCACACGGGGGAGGATGCGCGGCCTTTGCAAATTATATGGCTCGCGCTGTTATTTGTCGGTGTTTTCGCGGAAACGAGTTTCGCGCCAGCCGCTCTGGCATACCTCGCTGATGTCTCTGAGGAGGCGGCCAGAGATCGCGGTTTGCTCATGGGCCTGTACTCCGTCTTTTTAGGCCTCGGCCAGCTACTCGGTAATGGGCTGGGAGGCGTTTTCGCCCAATACTGGGGCTTTGATGGCATGATCTACCTCACGGCTATCCTGGCCTTTGTGGCATTGGTCGCGCTCCTGGTACTCTTTCGCATGGAGAGAGGTTCCTCGCGTTTGGAATAAAACAGCAAATACCTGTTGTTTGTCAGAATATAATCACTTCTTTTTTCCTTCTTTGTACGCAAAATGGATAGGTAGATCTGCTATGACGAGAAAAGCAAAAATTATTGTCACTATTGCCCTGATGCTTGGTATGTCCCTGGCCGCGCTCGATACTACTATTGTAGGAACAGCGCTGCGTTCATATACATCTAATAACCTCTCCGTTAGTACCATCATCCCTCACCTCGTTTCTATCTGTGAAAAAGATTAAATCGTGGCATTCTTCACGCTTGGTATAGGCAAGTGACCAATATTCCTGACCGCTGAATTCACGCGCTTTGACTGCTCCTCGCATTTTGGCAATTGGCTCTATGCCTATGCCGTATTCTTCCAAAACTTGCACATCTTCACGTGTCATATACGCATCTAAACGGTGGGACGCTTTCGGGATAAATCGTCTCCCGCATTTGCGCAGGCCCATATTAGAGATAGCGGTTTGTGAAAACTTCGGCAACGCTGCCAACACTTCTTCAACTGGCGCATTCCGCTCCGCAAGGGCTTTCAGTGTTGCAATATCTTCAGCAAACCAGTGGTATTTATCCCCTTTGTTGAGCCAAATAATACCTCTATCACTCTGCCAGAAGTCCCATTGGACTTCAAAACTCCAGATGTGGTTGGAGCGTGGAGTGAGCAGAATCCCTTTACAAAAGACATTGACGACATCTCTAATTTTTGCAGGCGGCAAGCTATCCCAATTTTCTCGTAGCTGCTCTAATCGGCTTAACAGGTCAGGTAACGGGATATACTTTGATGGTTTGCTCAGTACTGCATTTAGACGGGTTATTTCCGCTTCCCGCTCTGCAACCTTCTCATACTTTTCCTGAATGGTTCGCGGTGACATTTTCGCCCGTATGACGGGATTTTCCAGATCGTCTAAGATTGCCCGTCGCTGGGTTTCAAGTCCGTCAATGGTTATTTGGATGTGTGCGCGTTTTTTAGCTTCTGCTTCGTATAAAGAACTTGCCGCTTGTGCATACTCATAACACTTATCATTGAGTAGCACACGGTAGGTAAAGACATCTTTGAACATGGTTTCAACTGTTGCTAAGGGGATAATATCCCGTCTGTTGGGATGCATACGATTTTCTGTCTCTTTCCAGGCATAACTGATTTCCCCATTATGAGGTGAAACTGAAACAATGCAACCTGGAAACGGACGAAGCAGCAATCCTTTCAATAGGGTATCGTAACGCTTCTTTTTTTGTTGGGAACGGATGCTCTCCTGTCGTCTGTCTAAAAGGTATTGCACCGTATCCCATATCTCCCTGGAAACAATCGCTTCATGATTGTGAGGGTATTCTTTACCACCTGTTTTCCATGTACCGATGTAAACAGGGTTGCGCAAGATATTCAGAAGGGTCTTATATGTTCCGATACGGTAACCGACTCCTGGAATTTTGATTAGCTCAATTCTGTTATTAAATAAGGGATCGTCGTACCAGGGAAAATGAACAGGTTCCTGTTCTAATTCATGCAAAAGCGCGAACGCATCTCCATCCAACTCAATCAGGCGTAAAAAGATTTTTTCCTTGACTGCATGCGCATGCTTGGGAAGCACTATGTATTTTTTGTAGGTGGGGCTGTGTTTGTTTCTATCTACAGTATATCCGATGTTAATAGCACGGCTATCGTACTTACCTGAATGGGCAGCAAAAGCACGCATAGGAATCAGTCGTTTGTTTAACTGTAAGTCGAGAGCCTGCCATGCTAATTTGCAGTCTTCTATGAACTTATCGTAATCTTCCGATATCCACATACTATAAATATAGTCGCTGGTGATAATGAGAATTTTCTTTTCGTAACATGCCTTCGCAAAACGGATAACATTCTCTAAAAGCTTGTCACGAAATAACCTGTCAACCAGAAACACATAGATTGCTTTAATGTAACCGCTTTGTATGTCTTCTAGCAATCTAGTGATGCCTACTCGCTCACCAAGACCTAATCTGCCACTATACGTAAAGTCTTCAAAGTATTCAATGATAAGCTCTTCATCCCAGCCGTACTGAGAAGCGAGTATTTTGCGTTGTTCTTCAATCTGATAATCTCTGCTCTCGGTCTTGTTCTCGAACTGGAATAAGGATGATTGTCGCCCATAGAGAGCGATAGGTTCGTTTACAGGAAATTTCACTGGTTCTGCTATCTGGTAGCCTGCTAACCGGTTTGGCATCGTAATCATGAGATTGCCTTCATCCAGTCTGTTTTTTGTGTGTTCGCTGTTCTGCATGTAAATTATCCTCTTCGTTTTCTCGTACTTCTGCTTTTTTTTAGTGTTCCTGGCAACTATGAGAGAACTTCCCAGAGTTCTTCAAAGTCGTCGATGTCAAATGCTTCTAACACCTCTTCAATGCTGCTATACTCCTGTTCCAGCACACCTACGCACGTATCGCGTATCAAGGCCGTCAGTATAACGGTAATGGTCTCACTGCCAGGGTCTTTCTTCACGCAACTGACCCGAACAATGGTATGACAGGTAAAAATAGCCTGTTTTCCCTGATCGATGAGGGTTCCTATCTCCTGGTAGCTATAAACGCGCTTCATGCTTCTGCTCCTATGAGGATTTCAAAGTGGATATGGCCTGGGTCTTCAGGTAGAGATGCTGGTATAGTTGCGTCTTTAATAAAGCCGGTGCTAAGTAAGTACTTCTTTGCTTGCTCTGGCGTTTTCCCTGCTATTTTCTGCGCTAAAAACTCCTCGTAGTCCTGTGAAAGTAGATACACCCATGTCCCCCTGATTTGAACCTGGAACGGTGCTACTCTAAGCACTTTTGAAGACACCTGGCCTATAAGCTGATAGTTAGCACCTGGGCGGGTCGAGGTAAAGGCTGCATCTATTTTCTTCTGTAGCTCCTGAGTATTATACGCAATACCGCTGCAGGTATACTTAGCTTGTATTGTTACTGTGCTAGCCTCTTGACCGATGCCATGATCGGCAATTGTAGCAAAGTGACAGTTCTGAGGAACAAGATTTTCATTTGGGCGCAAGGTAAAAGCACCGGGTATTTGCTGACTAAGAGTCGTTTTTAATGTTGAGATAAGGCTATCTACATCGGTTTGTGCAACCGTTTTGAAGTCCCGCTCATCTCTACCGCCTGTAAATTGACTGTTCTTGACTAATACCCCATTTGAGATAGTTGTATTTATATCACCATAAGAAATATTCCCTTTTTGTCCTGGCTTTATGGCATGTGCTGAGACGGTAGCGATAGAAAATTGTGGTGGCGCTGCTGGTAAAATAGTAACGGTTTCCTCTGTCACTACTTTTATACCGTCTGCTGCGGTGAAAACCGTTCCAGCATAGATCGTCTGAGATGTAAAGAGGCCGTTATAAAATGTGAGAATTCCTCTTGCCTCGGTAGCGTTCTGATGGCCGTGACCTGTGGTTTTTCCTGTAGCTTGCTTCGTCAAAGTAACTGGCTGCAACTGCCGAACAGACACAGATAGAGGCGTAGTGATTGTCACATGTTTAGAAAGAGGAACAATGGTGATTGTCACTGTTGGATAGGTGACAATTCCTAGAATTGCTCCTCCAACAAAAGAGAAAAACATCACAAGAACAAGCCATATTGCAGGCCAGCAAATTTCTTGTGGCTGGTGTAGTGGTATAGTATCGAGTTTGCTATACTCTCGCCTGAAAATAGTCTCAATGTCGTCTGAAAATTCGTCGTCGTCCTCTTGTTGCAAGTGGTTGGTATCTTGTACCTGCTGAGTAAGTTTCTGCTCCTGCTCGTCCTGTACTTGCATGGCTCTCTCCACAAAACAGAACGAGAAGCGGCATTGCTGCCGCTCCTCTTATGCCTGACCGACGAATTGCTTCCCATTATTGAGGAAGACGAGCGTATAACTGCTCGTCTCATCTCCCACTTTAATCAGCATGTCTATGCGCCCGTCATGGTTTACATCACGGAACGCCAAGGTGACAGGCGTGGTACTGTCGTTATTCCTGGCGACGTAGTAGATCGCATCATCTTTCGGGTTCGTTGGGTTGATTTGCACCACCACAATCAACCCATTCAAGTTCATCGCCGCGAAGTGATCTGGATAGGCCTGGCTGTCACCTAACCCAACAAACTGATCGGTTTGGAAGGTCCGAGGCATCCCATAGGTCCAGCCTTCTTGCATTCCATGCCACCACGCGCCAACAACTGACACGACCATCCACCCTAATGCGCCGATGAGAAGGACACACAGGATGAGCCAGATCAACCACCCAGCATGACGCTCTGGTAGTCGGCGCGTCTCTGGCGCATAGGTACGCCTCAGCGCGTTGGTTGGTCTTTTCGGTGGGGTTGAATCATCGTAGTCGTAGCCGTCCCTTTCTTCCATCAGGTCATCGTCTACCACAGGTGGAGGTGTCCGTTTGACCCGGCTGGCAGTGTACGGCGACTCGGCTGTAAACGTTCTCCCGTTCGTGCGTCTCGCGGCTAACTCCTCTTGGGTAGCCGTTCTGCGCCGGATAGGAGGGTCATAGCTGTAGGTCTGTTTGGGGTCTGGCTGTTGGTGTTGTTTTTGCATCGCTTCCCCCTTACAGCATCTTGCCCGCGACAAAGTCCGTGGCTTCCTCTGGTGTCAACAGACCGTCTTCCACAAATTGCGCGACCTGAGCGATGTTGTCAGCGTCTTCATGACATGGACACGATGCTTCAGGACAAAATGGATTTTCTAACGTATGGGGTAAATACTCCTCTTCCACAGGGACAACTATAGAGAAATTATCGGGGATCATGTGGTTTTCCCTCTCCTGGTCTTGACTATGGGGCTTCCACATGCGTTCAATGCGTATGGAAGCCCAAACTACCTGACAGGGTATGTGTGGTTTTCTCGCTGGCTCTCATGTTGCCGCATGGGAGCCAGAACAGTATCACCCTCTTTCTTTGATTTTCACTCTCACCAACCTTCTTGAACCTAATTATATATCATGCTTTGATATTTTTCAAGCTTTATTTCACCATATACCTTTATTCCGTACTGTTCATGATTGAATGGTGTGGAATAAAGCCAGTGTTGACCTATTATCACCAGGACACTATAATGGTTGCAAATATGGTAAGGAGCGTCTTTGCCTATGTCAAAACAACAAGATGAGCAAATGCTTACCGTGAAGCAAGTTGCTCAACGAATAAATGTCGATGAGGCGACAGTGCGCCGATGGATTCAAGCTGGTGAATTACGGGCGGTCAATATAGGTCGCATTCGTCCTGAATATCGTATTCGTCCTTCTGATCTCGATGAGTTTATTTCAAGCAGAGAAACAGATAGAGGCTGATTTCTTCCAGGTTCACAATACAAAAGGGCTGTTTATGCCCTTTTTTTGTTGGTATTTTTCTCTAGGGAGAGACAAGTAAGAGAAGCTTCTTACTTCAACCACTACAGTGCCCATCTATGGTAAACTTGCCGACCTGTACGGGCGCAAGCCGCTTTTCCTTTTCGGTACTGCTCTCTTCCTGCTTGGTTCGGCTGCCTGTGGCGCGGCGCAATCGATGGAACAACTCATCGTATTTCGCGCTATTCAGGGACTTGGTGCGGGCGCGGTGATGCCAATTGTGCTGACTATCATCGGCGATATCTTTGCGCTGGAGGAGCGTGCTCGCGTGCAGGGGCTCTTTAGTGGTGTATGGGGAGTATCGAGCATTATTGGTCCAGCTATTGGCGGCGTCATTGTTGACCATTTCACGTGGCGCTGGGTCTTTTATATTAACGTTCCCTTTGGTCTGCTCTCCGGCCTGCTGCTGATTTTCTTCTTTAAAGAGCAGGTTGAACACAAAAAACGCTCGATTGACTATGCTGGCACGCTGCTTTTGACGGGGGGTATTGTCGCGCTGCTTTTCGCCTTGCTTCAGGGAGGTGTATCCTGGGCATGGCTTTCTCTACCGAGTATAGGGCTTTTTGTGGCCTCTATCGTCCTGATTGTCCTGTTTGTAGCGCAGGAAAACCGAACGCTCGAACCTGTGCTGCCGCTAACCCTTTTCCGCAATCGGATCATCAGTGTTTCGAGCATTGGTGGTCTGGTTCTCGGCGTGATCCTCTTTGGAATTTCATCGTATGTCCCGCTCTTTGTGCAGGGTGTTGATGGTGGTACCGCGACGAACGCGGGTATTGTGCTGGTTCCGTTCCTGGTCGCCTGGCCCATAACTGCGACGCTCAGTGGTAAAATGATAATTCGCTATGGCTATCGTATTACTGCCCTTGCGGGAGCCATCCTTGCCGTAATTGGTACTGGCATGGTCACGCTTTTCAATGCTGGTACCAATCTTCCGTTTATCATCGTCTCCATGCTCTCTATAGGTGCCGGGCTTGGCTTGATGAGTACCGCCTTCATCATCTCTGTACAGAATGCAGTTCCCTGGAATTTGCGCGGCGTGGCGACGGCTTCGACGCAATTTGTGCGCACCATCGGTGGCACCCTCGGAGTTGCCCTCATGGGAACCATTCTCAACATCCAGATGGCAGTCAACTTTTCGCCGGTCTTCACTCGTTTTTCCGATGTCGTAGCCCGTCTGCCCAGGAACATCGCGCCTTCGAATGTATTGCTCACGCCATCGGTGCGCCAATCGCTGGCCGCCGATTTCCTGCAACAGCTCCAGGCCGCCCTTGCGCACAGTCTCCTCTGGGTCTACCTGCTCATCTTTGCCATCGCGGTCGCTGGTCTGGCTATGATGTTTTTCCTGCCTGGAGGAAAAGCGGATCAGTATACATATAAGGGTGAAAGTGAAACAGAGGAGATACCTGCAAATGTCGAGGAAATTACAACCTTTGGATAAACATCCAGCTTTTATTTTGCTCCATTCTCCTTTTGCCGCGCATAGCTGAAAGTGCCAAGCGCCTTCGCGATAGCCTGTCTTTCGCCGTTGACGATGTTGTAGACGGTGGCTTCCAGTACGGCTGTGGAACGGCCCTGGTGAAGGATGATGCCTTCCGCCAGCAGTTCTCCTGTGCGTACAGGCAGCATGAAATTGATCTTAGCTTCAACTGTGCCGAAGGGGGTGCCCTCTGGCAGTACTGAAAGCAGCGCCATCGACATGGCGCTGTCAGCCAGGGTGAAAATGACGCCGCCGTGTACAATCTGCTGTGGGTGCATCAGCCGCTCATCGACCGAGATGCTGACCCGGCCAACTCCGGATTCGGCGGCTTCAATTTTCATGCCAAGCAGGTGCAGGATGCCAAACTGGCTTTTATCCTGCATCCAGCGATCAATGGGCGCATTTGTCTGTTCGTGTTGTGTCACTGTTATCTCCTTCGCGCGATTCGATCAAGCTCGCGTTTCACATCGCGTTGGGCTATTGCCTCGCGCTTATCGTATAGTTTCTTACCGCGACACAGCCCTATTTCTACCTTTGCTCTGCCTCCCTTGAGATAGAGCTTAAGCGGTATGAGCGTCATCCCTTTCGCGGCCACCTTTGCTTGTAGCTGGTTGATCTCGCGTCGGTGCAGGAGCAGCTTGCGGTTGCGCATAGGCTCGTGGTTGTAGTAGGTACCATGTTCGTAGGCCGCGATATGGGCGTTTTCCAACCACATCTCGCCATTACGGATAATAGCATAGGAGCCGCGCAGGTTCACCTTGCCCTCACGAATCGACTTGATTTCGGTTCCCATCAAGGCAATACCCGCTTCGACTGTGCGCTCGACGAAGTAATCGTGATAGGCCTGGCGATTGACGGTAATCACCTTGATTGGCTCATTTTTGGGAGGCGATTTTTCTTGCTGGCTGTGCGCCGTTTGTTTCGCCATTGAAAAACTCCTTTTTATGGACGTCTATCTGTCGCTATTGACTATTCAAGTCCTGCGACAGGAACACTGCATGTGCTTGTGTTGCATGCAGGACGATGAGAAACCCTCACCGTTGGCCTGTCAACTGTAATGTACCCCCTGGCTTCTGCCTTGAAAGGCCTGTAGCTTGATAAGGAGATAGTCTGAACAGTTGTCGGCACGTTTATCATACAACACCTCGGCAAGCTCGTCGAGGGGAATGGTGTGCAGAGTGTTACCCTCACCAGAAGTGGTAAGCGTCAAGAGTTTGATGTACAGTATTGAATGAGGAAGAACGTAGCAGGGTGAAAGAGCTTCGTTCAGAGAAAGGTGCGCGCATGTTTTATCGTCTCGGCAGATTTGCTTTTCGTTTCCGGTGGTGGATTGTAGCAGGTTGGATGATTGTTATCCTGGCAGGATTACCCTTTGCTCCACAGGCAAGCAGCGTTTTGAAATCCGGTGGTTTCGTCAGCTCTGACATTGAATCGGAGCGAGCTGTCAATCTGCTGGCGCAAAAGCTGCATCTTGACCTTACGATTGTGCAGGTTATCTTTACCAGCCAGCGCTATACAGCCGATGACCCTCAATTTGTCCGAGAAGCGCAAGCCGCTTTAGCTAATGTGCGCACCATGCCGGAAGTTGCGGGCGTCGTCAGCTTCACGGATAACCCGCGTCAGATTTCGCTTGATCGACATGCCGCTTATGTCAATGTCTTATTGAAGCCAGACCCGGATAGCGCGCCAAAACTGCTGCCGGAACTTCAGCGCCGCTTGCAGGCCGTTCCCGATCTGAAAACCAGCATAGGTGGAGGGCCAGTCTTCTACGAAGATATCCAATCTGTGAGCGAGCGCGACCTGCGGCGGGCAGAAATGCTGGCTTTTCCTTTTGCTATTATCGCCCTGCTGCTCGTCTTTCGCTCGGTGGTGGCCGCCATTTTACCTGCGCTGGTTGGCGGTGGCGCGGTGGTCGTTTCGCTTGCGCTTGTCTTCGGCCTCGGCCATATCACCGACCTTTCCATCTTTGTCCTGAACATCACCACGCTTTTTGGCCTCGGCCTCGGCGTTGATTATTCGCTGTTCATGGTCAGCCGTTTCCGCGAGGAACTTGCGCATGGGCGGCCTGTGGAAGAGGCTGTGGCGCGAACGGTGGCAACAGCCGGGCGCGCCGTCACCTTCTCCGGTTTGACTGTCTCAATCGGGCTGATGGGCCTGATCCTTTTCCGCATCAACATGCTGCACTCGGTCGGCCTCGGAGGAGTCCTCGTAGTCCTGCTGGCGGTATTGGCCGCCATTACGCTGCTTCCGGCTGCTCTCGCGATTATTGGTACGCGCATTAATGCCTTTCCTGTGCGTCTCCCGAGGCGCAAGAAAAGCGCTGCGCAGAACTCTGCACCCGGTCGAAATGGTACGCATCATGGCTTCTGGTATCGCCTCTCTCACTTTGTCATGCGCTACCCGGTGCGCGTCTTTGTGCCGGTGCTGCTCTTTCTGATTGCGCTCGGTCTGCCCTTTTTGAGTGTGCGCTTTTCCGCGCCTGACGCCTCTATTCTTCCCCAGGACGTTCCCTCGCGCGCTGCCTATGACTTACTCAATAGCCGTTTCAACGCGCGTGAAACGACGCCGATCATCATAGCTGTGCAGACAACGGGTAATGTTCTGACGCCTCAGAATATTCGCAACCTCTATGCCTACGTGCGGCGTATTCAAGCCGATCCGCGTGTAGCCCGCGTGGATAGCATTGTCAGCGCCGACCCGCGTATCACGCTCGCGCAGTATGAACTACTCTACCAGCATCCCGAGCTGATTGCTGATCCCTACCTGGCAGCTTTTCTCAAGTCATCCGTATCAGGTAATGTCACCATGATTCAGGTTATCAGCAAGTACACTATGCTCGACCAGAACTCTATTGATCTGGTGCAGACCATCCGCAATACGAACCCTGGACATGGCATGACGATTCTTGTCGATGGAGGAACGGCTGGCAACATTGATTATGTGCAGTCGCTCTACACGGATTTTCCTATAGCCGTACTTGTAGTGGCAATTACAACCTATATTGTGCTGTTTCTCTTTTTCCGTTCGGTGGTGTTGCCTTTGAAAGCTATTTTGATGAATACGCTTTCTATTCTGGCGAGTTATGGTGCGCTGGTGGTCATTTTCCAGGATGGCTTTTTGCATCAAGTGCTTGGATTTACGCCACTTGGCTTTGTCGAGGCATCCAGTCCGATATTGCTATTCTGCTCGCTCTTTGGCCTGTCGATGGACTATGAAGTGTTTCTCCTCTCTCGCGTTCAGGAGGCTTTCTGGCAAACGGGCGATAATACGCAGGCTGTGGCTCTGGGTTTGCAGCGCAGCGGGGGAATCATTACCAGTGCGGCGGTGATTGTGATTGTAGTGAGCGCCTGTTTTGCTACCGCAGATATGATCCTGGTCAAAGCGCTTGGACTGGGTATGGCGCTTGCAGTGGCGCTCGATGCCAGCCTGGTGCGCGGCCTGCTGGTACCTTCCACTATGCGCCTGCTCGGCAACCTCAACTGGTGGCTGCCCTTTGTAGGTGTCCAGCGTCGTCCACCAGCTTTAGTTGAGGGCATAACTGAAACATACCCTGTGTCAGAAGATGCCGAAGCAATCGATCAGGATGCCAGCATTGGAGGGACAAGATGAGGAAACAGCTAATGCGGAAATTGCACAAACAATCTCTGTTCGCTCTCCTTGCTTTGCTGGCATGGCTACTTACATCATGTGCCTTCCCTGGTATGGCATCTACTTCTGCACAGTTGCCAATTGTAAGCGCATCGCCAACGCCTACCGTTTTGCCGCCGGTGCGTTTTCCGCAGGATGAGGCGGCGCATCGCGATCTGACCGAGTGGTGGTACTATACCGGGCATATGAATGCGGTCAGTCCTTCGGGCCAGCAGCATCATTATGGCTTCGAGCTGGTCTTCTTTCAGGTACTGCGAGGCGATTTTCCGCCCGTCTATGCGGCGCATTTTGCAATCAGCGATGTTACACGAGGCGAGTTCCACTTCGACCAGCGCCAGCAAACCGAACCGAACGCCATTATTCCAAATGGCACTTCAACACGTGGCATCGATGTCCATATCAATGACTGGTCTATCCAGGGCGTGAACGGGTTGGATACGCTATCCGCTTCAATGTCGAATTATCTTTTGCATGTGACCTTGCATGGCTTAAAGCCGCCTGTGCTGCATAATGGTAATGGCCTTATTACCTATGGGCTGGCCGGTTTTTCCTACTACTATTCGCGTACTCGCATGGCGCTGGCAGGTTCGCTGGTCGATCATGGGCAATCGCTCTCCGTCACTGGCGAGGCCTGGATGGACCACCAGTGGGGTAACTTCTTAACATTGGCAGGTGGCGGCTGGGATTGGTTTAGCATTCAACTGAACGACAATACCGAGATGATGCTGTATTTCATCCGCGATGCCTCTGGCCATGTCATATCAACCTATGTAAGTTATATTACGCCGGATGCCAAAGATATCCTGCTCCCGGCAAGCGCTCTTACGTCGCGTGTTCTGAGTACCTGGCATAGTCCGGCGACCGGCGCGACTTATCCCTCTGGCTGGCAGCTAGAAATAAACGATCCTCGAATACACGCCTCATTGCGTCTTATTCCCGAACTCAAGGATCAGGAGTTGCTCGCTTACTCATCGACGGGCAATAGCTATTGGGAGGGCGCGGTCTCGATTACCGGTCAGAGCGCTGGAGGTGCGGTTTCTGGTGAAGGCTACGTTGAATTGACGGGTTATGCGCGATAGCAGAGCTTACTTTTGGCTCTCTTCATTGACGAACCTCATCCCTTATATGGTATACTCTTCAGGTACCTTCAGGCTATTTTAAGCTAAAGAAGCTGAAAGCTGTTGATAAACAAGGTAACATTGTAATGCAATATGTGTTACAATGTGTAATTATGCTGTTGTGTTTATCATTTTGTGAAAGCGATATGAGGCATCACCACCAGATTGATAAATATCAACGCTGAACGGTGAGGGGAGTAGAACAAGATATGCAGACCAACATCCAGATACCCTCACCAGAAGAGTTTACGCTGATCGAACGTGTTGCGCGCATCGTCTCTAGTATGCGCGGAGCCAGACCCGATTATGCGCATCTCGCCGCAGAACTTGCGCCCGTTATTCCATTTGATGTCTTTGGCATCGTTCTACTCCGGCATGACCGCCAGGCTGTTCGCGTGAATGTATGCACGCGCGAAGAAGAGGGTTGGAAGGCACATTACCACCAGCATCCTCTCGCAGATTCCATGCTGGAACAGCTTCTTTTGCAGGGCACACCTGTTGACACGGAGCAGTTGCCTGATACAACCACGCCCGTCTCTCTCTACCTTGATTCTGTAACGGGGATGGTTGTGTGCAACTATCCGACCGGCCTGGATGGTTCACCTGCTGAAAGCGGGGATGCTCTTAGTGGTAATCCACAGCTTCATTCAACACTGATTGTCCCGCTTGCGGTTCGAGACCGGATACTGGGTTCCCTGGAACTGGGGAGTATTCGTTCAAAGGCATACGATGACGAGCGGGTGCAGCGGCTCATTGGGGTGGTGGCGCGTGTGCTGGCAGCGGCCATTGAAAGCGCTCAGGTCGGAGGCAGCGTCGAAATCCAGGATCGCCAGCGCCAGGAACTCAAGGAAGTGACGAGCGCCCTCACTTCCAAAATGGATCTTTCTATGATCCTGAAAAGAGTAGCGGTTGGCATCACCAATGCGTTGCATGTGGCCTCGGCGATTATCATCTATGATTCGCAAAAAAGTCGTTTGCGCCTGGAGGCGCAGCAAGGGATAGAGGCCGAACCGCTTCGGCACTTTATCTCGCAAAAAGGGGTATTGAGCAGCGGCTGTATAATTGGCTATTCCCTCAAACATCGCCAGCCTTGCATCTCGAACGATATCTTACAAGATGAGCGGTTCCCTGTGTGCCAGACATTCGCTGCTCAACATAACATGCGTTCGGTATTTTGCTATCCTCTTGTTGCAGATACCCAGGTCTTTGGCGTAATTCTTTTACTCTCGCCAGAGCCTGGAGGGTTCACCCCGCTCAAAGCTGATATTCTTTCGTTATTTGCCAGCCAGGCTACGATTGCCATTCGTACCAGTATGTTACTGGAAGCCGCTAGAAAGCGCCAGCGCTTTCAGAAGGCTCTGGAACAATTGGAAAAATCCAGCCACGTTTCTATACCAGAACAGGATGAACTGGCTTTGTTGAAGCGAGTGCAAGAGGAGACCGAGCAGACTTTTGGTATCAGTTTTAACAGCCTCTTGCGTTTCATTAGCGATCATCTTTTAGCTGGCAGCGAGCGGGATTGGCAATCCATCCTTCAGGCCCTTGATGAGCCATCGGTTATTGGTTTGCAAGGAGAACCCCCGCCTCTCATAGAGAATGCTTTGGTCGAGCCGAGAACGGGTTTCGTTGAAGATGGATCCGACCTGTTGATCCAAACGGCTGAGGCAGCGCTGAATCGTGCGGATTTTATTGATCATGTCGGAACAGCTTTTTCGCTGGACACGAGTGAGATATCTTCGCTTGATACGACGATTATCCCGCAATTTTACGAGCGTATGGCTCGCGATATGCAAGATTCCTGGTTTATCGTTGATCTACAGGGGCGTTGTATCTATTTGAATCCGGCAGCGAAAATCTTTTGCGGCACGCAATTGGATACGGCAGGTACCGTGAGTATGGTTTCTCAATTGCTGACGCCCAGAGCCGATCAGATTTTGCGCCATACACCGCCACTTACACTGTGCGATGCCTTAGCTGGAGTTGTTGCCCGCGCCCGCCAACCAGATGAAGTGCAGTCTTTTCTTGATGATTTTACTTCTGTCCAACAACCAGTAAGATCATCGTCTCTGGCAACTGCCGGACAGGAACAATCAGGAGCATCACGACCACAGACAGCGCCATTGTATACATTGCGCTGCGCTGTGGCGGCGGACCCCGTATCTGAAGGCGACCAGACTGCGACGCGGGAACACATGCATTCTTTGGGGCGCTCAGCTGGTCTGTCCTTTCCTGATAATGCGCCATCTGATCATTATTTTCAATTTATTCGTCATCCACTCTATAATGCTGATGGCCAACTCATCGCCAATGCTTTACAGGTGCATGATGTGACCGCTCAGGTTCGAGATGAGCGCAATAAATCAGTCTTGCTTTCTTCGGTTTCTCATGACCTGCGCACTCCATTGACTGCTATCAAGGCGGCGGTAAGTGGCCTCTTGCAACCTGGAGTCGAGTGGGATGATAAAACCTATCGCGAGATGCTTGAGGACATTGATGCGGAGGCAGATCACCTGCACCTGTTAATCAATTCGATGGTGGAAATGTCGCGAATTGAAATGGGAGCGCTTGTCCTCGAAAAAGAATGGTGCGATCTCGTTGAAATCGTACATAGCACGCTTTCACGCGCAGGGCGTGTCCTCGAAGATCACAAGCTTCACCTGGACTTTGAGCCGAATTTACCGCTGATTTACGTCGATTACTTGCAAATGAAGCGCGTCTTTCATAATTTGCTCGAAAATGCAGCGCGGCATAGTCCACCTGCTTCCGAAATTTTACTTACTGCGCACTCGACCGGAAGCAGCACAACACCTGGTAGGGGAGAAGAGGGAGGCTTTATTCGCGTACAGGTTATCGATCATGGAAGAGGAGTACCTGAGGAGGAGCGAGAGCGCATCTTTAAAACGTTTTACAGCCTGGACCCGCACAGGTCAGGGCTTGGTCTGGCTATTTGTCGCGGTATTATTGAAGCACATCATGGGCGTATCTGGGTAGAATCTGCTCCAGACGGGGGGGCCTGTTTTGTCTTTGTTTTACCTGTTTCCTCGTAGTTGCAGTACCCTCAAGTGGGTCTAAAAGGAACATAGCTCCTGCCCCCGTAGAGGGAAAGTATACACAGCGAATCCGAAAAGGTCAAGTGGAAATGCATTAAGGAGTGCTGGCTACATGAAAAACAGGGGTAAACGTATCCTTGTGGTTGACGATGACCCACCAATTCAACGCGCTCTACGGCGCAACTTACTCGTGAGTGGGTATGAGGTGCTGGTTGCAGATAACGGTAAAGAAGCTGTTGAAATCGCGCGTGAGCATCAGCCGGATCTCATCCTGCTTGATCTCTGGCTTCCAGGTGAAGTAGATGGACTTGAGGTGTGCGCCCAGGTAAGACAGTGGAGCCAGATACCGATTATTGTGGTCTCAGCCCGTACCGATGAGCAGCAAAAAGTGCAGGCGCTTGATCTGGGGGCGGATGATTATCTCACCAAGCCGTTTAGTAATGATGAATTGCTTGCCCGCATCCGCGCTTGCCTGCGGCGGGCTAATGCCAGCCAGGAGAGTGAACTTGCCCAGGAGCCGGAGGTGTTGAGTAGTATCGATGGCTACCTCTGCATCAATCTTGCTCGCCGACTGGTAACGGTAAGAAATAAGGATATTAAGCTGACGCCGACTGAATTTGAGCTGCTGCGCCAGTTGATGTTGCATGCTGGTAAAGTGCTTACCCATCGCTCCCTTTTGAAGGCTGTCTGGGGACCAGAGTATGGCGAAGAGGCCGATTACTTGCGCGTCTACATTCGACAGTTACGCCGGAAGATTGAGGAGAAGCCTGCCGAACCCCGGTACATTCTGACCGAGCCGGGGGTAGGGTATGTCTTCAATGTACAGGTGACAGCGCAGAGCGGTATACCCTTTTCTCCTAGTTCGGTAGAGGCATAAATCGGAAATAAGCAGCTTTTCAAAACCAATTTTTGAGATTTTTATACAATCTTAATGCATTTTAACTGGATTTTTATGCCTTTGACTTTTATTTTATCGTAAACTGCATGCGGTACAGTGTGGCTCAGACGAGGAAAACGATGAAGCAGCAGAAAATTGAAAAAAGAAGCATGTCAGAAACGGGAAGTTCGATGGGCCTTCCCGCTTCTGTTACATTGCCAAAAAAACGGCTGCGCGTTTTAATTGCCGGAGAAAGGAAGCTCCAGAGCCACTTCAATCAGATTCTTGCCGCGAATATTCGAAGTTGGGGATACGAGGCCGTCATCCTGTCCTGGTTGAACTTACCGCATGGTGGGGGTGTTCCAGTTGAAGGAGATGTGTTAATATATGACCTTGATGACTCGTTTTTCCCAGCGGTTGGGGAGGAAGAAGGTGGAAAATGGAGGAGTTTTTCATGGGAAAATGATTCAGATGAGCAGCCTGGGGTGCGGCTTGCGATTGTCTTGAGTACCCGGTCCATCTCGCGGGATATGCTGGAGCGGATGGGAGCGGTAGCCTTGCTGCATAAACCATTTGAAATGGAATTATTGCAGCGTTATTTAACAGTATTTCAAAAGCTCTTATATGATGAACCTGCCAGGCAGGAAGCGGAGCGGCGTGTGTTGCGCAGTGGACGTAAAGGTTCATCACGCTCGTCGTCATCTCGACAGGTGAGTAGACGATCTCGCATTCTGGTGGTTGATGATCATGTAGAGGTTGCTCGGTCGATCTGTCAATGTCTGGAATTTGAGGAGCAGTATGAGGTAAGGGTTGCAAATGACGGGTTACAGGCGCTTGAAGAGTGCTTGAGCTGGCAACCTCATTGTATCATTACCGACCTCATCATGCCCTGGATGAATGGATTTCAAGTCATGCGCTGCCTCAACGTTGGCGCTCCACGGAGTTTGCCGCAGGTAGTAGTGTTGAGTGCGTTGATGAAGCATGAATTTCCGCTCCAGCGCTCCTATTTGCGTGGAAGAGCGGTAGTCTACGTTGACAAACCATTTTCAATAGATCAATTGTTGCGTGCCGTAGCTCAGGTGCTGGCACAATCATAAAAGCGCTGCTTGTAGAACCTGCCGCAGGTCTTATGTTAGGGAATGTGTGGCATGTATACGCAGAAGGCTGTTTTCGGTAAAGAAGAGGGAATCATGGAGCCACAAGATCGCATAATGGATGGAGATTTGCAAACGCTCGGTCTCCAATCTATTCTCAAAATGCTTGCACTCAGTGGAAAGACAGGCACGCTCATTGTGCGTTCTGGGCCGGAAACACTTTCAATTAGCTTGCGTAAAGGTCAGATTGTAGCCCTGCGCGAGGAGGGAGTACCGCAACCTGATATTCTTGGCATGCTCTGTTTGATTAACAAGCTTGATCCGACGCGGGCACAGTACATACGAGAATCGTCCCAGGGAAATATGCAGGTTGCTCTGAGGATGCTTGTTGAGCGTGGCTGGATGAATCCTACCGAGGTGCAGCAGCGCCTGGAATTTGCCATCATGCAATCCATCAGCCACGCTTTGCGCTGGGTTGATGGCCGCTTCTCCTTTCATCGTCAAGTGATACAGCTTGAGAATGGCGTGCGCCCTCTGGATGTTGATAGCGTCCTGCTTGAAGCCCTTCGTCAGGCCGATGAATGGGAGGAGATGGGGGAGATGCTGCTGACGCGCACCACTGTTGCGCGCTGGTTGCCGGAAGTCAGCAAAGATGTGCGAAGCCTGGGCCTGAGCCAGGATCATATCGAGGTATTGTGTCTTGCGAATGGAGAAGTGCCTCTACAGGCGATGGCAATGGTTCTCATGCTTCCCGAAGCGCGTGTTGCGAAAATACTGCATCGTCTGATCGAATTGCGTTTGATCGAGGTCGTTGATACGGCTTTAGAGGCAGAATTGCAACAAAACCTCTCCAACATTATTATCATGTCTCAACATACTCTCGCCAAGCAGCGCCAGAATTCGACACCGGAAAAGCATCTTCTCGGCTTGATTAAAACCCTTACGCAGTGTATTAATGGCCTGTTGATTCATCATGGTACCTATGCCAAAAGCCTGCGCGGGCGTGGACAGGTACCATTTGGCGAGGTCGTGCGCTACCTTGAGAAACGTTTTGCCCATCCCTTGCAGTTGCTTTCTCGCCAGCAATATCCTATCCTGGATACCGTTTCTTTCGTCAATGGCCAGCTCGATTGCAGTGAGATAAGCAATCTTGATCAGCTTGTCAAAGGCGAGCAACTGGAAGAGTTTTATTGGGAAGCCGTGTTGGGGCTGACCGTCTTTCTGCGAACGGTGTTTGCGACACTGCTGAATGATGAGGTTGGCAATTCGCATACTGGGCGACAGCTCAATACGGCCTGGAAAGCGTTTCTCACGGAACTGGATCAGGAAATCCAGCAGTACCAGTTATATCGCGCTCATCAAAACGCACAACGTAACCGGAATAATGACACCACGAATTGGAATACCAGAAATATGATGTCCCAGAGTGAAGGCCATTCCCTCTGGTCGCCTGAAACGCAAAGGAGGTCCATGTAGATGATCGAACCAATTCCTACGGTACTGGTAGTGGATGACAGTCCTACTGTGCGTAAGATCGTTCAAATGACATTACAGCGCGAACACATTCGGGTGATTACTGCTGGCGATGGCCTGAGCGCCCTGACATCTGTCGCAGATGAAATGCCTGCCCTGATTTTGTTAGATATCCAGTTACCACGTATGGATGGGTACCATATTTGCCAGATAATTCGTAAAAACTTGCAGTTTCGTTCAATACCTATTATTATGCTCAGTGGGAAGGATGGTCTGTTTGATAAGATGCGGGGGCGGCTGGCAGGATCAACTGAATATTTAACGAAACCGTTTGACTCAGCCGAATTGATCCAGACCGTGAAGAAGCATCTTGTTGGCTGGCAACAGCGCGTGCCTCCACGCCATGAGGGAATGGGGATGCGAACTCGCCTACGGCGGCGCGGATAAATGGAAATCATCTGCGCCTGGCGGCAAAGCGAGCATTATTACCTCCTGCATGCTTATAGCCCATCTTTCCCATTGTCCAGGTGCAATGGTTTGCATCGTTTCAAAGGAAAGGTATACTGATATGCCAGGGCAGAAGGTTCTTGTAGTTGATGATAGTTGGACGGAGTTGACAATGATTGCAACTCCTTTACGGAACAGTGGTTTTGATGTCGTAACCGCCGTTGATGGCGACGAGGCAATGGAAAAGGTATTCCGAGAGCGGCCACAATGCATAGTTCTCGACGTGGTCTTGCCCAAGCAGAATGGTTTCCAAATCTGTCGCAGATTGAAGAGTCTTGATGCAAGCAAGCATATTCCAATTATCTTGTTGACAAATAAGAATACAGCATTGGATAAATCGTGGGGGTTGCGTCAAGGCGCGGATATGTACATGACAAAGCCATTTAATGAAGACGAACTGGTGAACAACGTTCGCCGTCTCATTTAGTTGTAGGAGCCTGGTGATGTTGCAACGAGATGCTGGAGCGCAGCCTCCTGGCACAATGCGACGCCAATCAATGGCCACTTCCCATCAGTCGATGGGAAGTGGCCAGGCAGATGTTCCGCGTGGATTGCCCGGAAATGTGCTGACTGCTCAAAACCTGGCTGATGCCACTGTTGTTGGCGATCACTATTTGATTTTTTCGTTGCTGGAGCAGGACCTTGCTATTAAGGCCGAGCATATCCAGGGGGTTGAGCGCCTGGCAGATGTGACACCGGTACCAAATGTGGCATCCTGGGTCAAGGGCGTCATTAATTTGCGCGGTTCGATTGCATCGGTGGTGGATTTACGTGTCTTTCTAGGGATGGAGCCACTTCCTCACAATCCCCGTACCCGGCTTTTGTCACTGGCCTATAACGAGATGGTTATTTGTTTTGTGGTTGATAGTGTGAGTGAAATGGTACCTATTTCTGCCTCGAGCATACTAAGTAATGTGCGTCACACGTTGATTCCATCCTGGTTGACGCCGTATGCCGAGGGAAGCGCTCTGGTGAATAGACGAAATGTGGTGATACTGGATGCAGCAAAATTGCTGTTTTCAGAGAAGATACAGCATTATTCTTGATTCATCGTGTAATTTTTTATGAACAGGACATCCGAAAGGGATGTCTTACTATTTACGCTGTTTCGCGCGAGAGGAGGCCCGGCGGATGAATGATACCGATAGAGGCGGAATGACCATTAGCTCCCTGTTGATGATGGGACTTGTGTTTTCCCTTGCCATTCCAGAAATTGCCATTTTTGCGCTAGGAGTTTTGCGAGGACCCCTGGATCAGACAGCTTTCACCATCGCTCTGGTGGTTTGTGTGCTGGTTGTGCTGGTGGGAGTGCTGGCGGTCTATTACTTTGTGCGGCGTCGCATTCAGGAGCGTTTTCTTGCTCTGGTTGAGGTGTGCCGGAATTTTGCCGGTGGAGACCGGGCTGTTCGCGCAACGGTTGTGGGCGATGATGAGTTTTCCATGCTTTGCCAGTCTTTAAATTCGCTGCTGGATAACCAGAGTTTCTCCTCCGGTGGTACTCCCTCTGCCGCTACTGGTGATGCTGCCGCCCTGCAAGCTCAGATCGAAAAACTCCTGCAAGAGGTCAGCGCCGTTGGTGATGGTGACCTGCGCGTGCAGGCCGAGGTGACGCCTGACACGCTGGGCGTTCTGGCCGACTCTTTCAACTACATGATTGAAGAGCTTGCCAAAGTGGTGGGTCGCGTGCAGGCCACAGCCGTTCAGGTTACAAATGCTACCCGCCGCGTGCTTGATCGTTCCGCCGAACTCGCTCAAGCTTCTGAAACACAGGTGAAGCAGATTCAACAGACCACCCAGGCTGTAGAGGCGCTGGCTATCTTCATTCAAAATGTAGCCCGCAACGCCCAGTTGAGCGCCGAGGCTGCTCAGGACGCCCTGCGTCATGCCAGCACTGGTCAGGAGGGTGTGCGTCAAACGATTGATGGCATGATGCGCATTCGTGAAAACGTACAGGAGACCGCGAAAAAGATTAAGCGCCTGGGCGAGCGTTCGAATGAAATCGGTGAAATCGTGCGTATCATTGAAGATATCGCCGATCAAACGAACCTGCTGGCCCTGAACGCCGCTATTCAGTCTGCGATGGCGGGTGAACATGGACGTGGTTTCGCCGTAGTGGCCGATGAAATCCGACTCCTGGCGGAACGTTCAACCGAGTCTACGAAGCGTATCGAAACCCTGGTCAAGAGTATTCAGGGCGATACCTTTGAAGCGGTGGTCGCTATGGAAGATAGCACCCAGGAAGTGGTGAAAGGGTCGCAGTTGGCCGATGATGCAGGACGCGCTCTGAACTCCATTTATTCTGCCGTAGAACGACAGGCGCAAATGATTGAAACTATTGCGCGCGCCGCTAACGAGCAGGTGCAGGTCTCTGAAAGCGTAGCGGTGGCGATGGGTGAGATTTCCGAGATTACGCGCCAGACTAACAACGGTATGCAGGAGTCCGCGATGAGCGTGAGCTATCTCGCTGAACTGGCGGATCAGCTCCGTACCTCGGTCTCGACCTTCCGCTTGCCGGAGCAGGCCAACGAAATGGTTGATGTCTTCCCGAGCATGCAGGGCGTGCCTGCCCTTCCTGGCGCTGATAACAACCAGTACTACCAGCAGGATATGGGCGCAAATAATAATGATTGGAACTCTGGCTTCTCATCGGATTTTCTTTCTTTACCCCAACCGCAAGAAATGGCAAATTCCGGGCCGCAGTTCGCGTTTAGTAATCAACAGGATTTTGTTCCTCAGGCCAGCTTTTCAAACGGCGGTCAGTTTGGTGAGCAGCAATTTGGTACCCAACCTGGTGGCTTTGAGCAACATTTTAGCGGTCAGCAATTTGGTGCCCAGCCTGGTGGCTTTGAGCAACATTTTAGCGGTCAGCAATTTGGCAGCCAGCCCGGGTTTGACCAGCACTTTAATGGTCAGCAATTTGGCAACCAACCGGCCAGTTTTGGTAATCCCGGTGGTCAATTTGACCAGTTTGCGTCCGATTTTGGCGGCTTTGATAGCCAGCAAAGCTTCAATGGGCAGCAGCACTTTGAACCGATGCGCGATAGTGGCTTTAACAACCCGCCAGTTGTTCCTAATGGACGCATGCCGCAGCAAAACGCTGGTCCGCAGCCTGGAACGTCGGCTGGTGGAATTCGACCGCGTATCAGACCACAAAATCCACAATCGTTTAATCAAGATCAGGTGCCCTTTCCGAACAACGGACATATGGGACAGTAGCAGTTCAGGTTTCCATCAAGTGAGGTGGCAGGCAATACTCTGGAACAGCACAAAAGGCAGGTACCTTTTCACGTTCCTTCCCGCGTAAGGAGAAAGTGTGGAAGGTACCTCGTGAGATGTGGAAGGGGTCTATCCTGCATTTCCTGATGGATAACTAGAATGAATGGGTGTGCGAAGTATGTCAAATACATTTGATAAACTCTCAGTCCTCGACTCGTTTATCGAAGAAGTCAATAGTTATTTGCCCGAAATCGAGGCAAACCTCGACAAGTTGGCGGAGACTCCTGGAGACACGGAGGCGCTGGAAGAGACGTATCGTCGCACACATACGATTGGTGGCTCCGCCTCAATGATGGATTTTCCAGGCCTTGCACATGTGGCGCAGGGCATGGAAGATATCCTGGGTGATGTGCTTGACAACCTCGCCACCCTTGATCCACCTACTATTGGCCTCCTGCGCCGCTCACTTGCGCGTTTGCATCGCCTCGTAGATGGCATTCAGCAAGGCATTGATGAAGAGGCCGTCATTGCTGAAGATGATGCTGATTATGTCCAGTATCGCACGTTGATGGAGTCAGCTAATCGCGGTAATAGTCAGCCACTGGAGCCAGTAGCAAATACAACAACACCGCTTGCGCAGGATATTGCGCTGCCCTCGCTTGATGAGATGCTTGCGTCATTCCGCACGCCCTCGGCAGGCGAAGATACGGCATGGCCGGAAGAACCCATACCTGCCTCAAATGAGCAATATGAGAGTGAGCAGCCTACTGCGCCACAGCCACCAGTTCAAGTTAGCCCTGAAGCTGTTCAACCGAGCGCATTGGAGATTTTGGCAGCAACCGCGCGCAATGTCGCTTCCCCAGAGACTCCAGAAGATGAGCCTGTAGAAGAGCAAAAGGCGACTTCTCCCGCTCCTCAGCCTGCCCAACACTCTATCACAGTGTATGAGGATGAGCAGGCAGCGTCCTTGCCTGTTCCGGCAACGCAGGTGGAAGGCGAGATATCCCTACCTCAGGCTTACGAGCAAGTGCAGCAAGATTCGCAGGTATTGGAAGAGCAGGCGGCCTCACTCAGACGTACACTTGCGCAGTTACGACAGGCGGCTTCGATCATAGCAGAGCAACGGGCTGAATTTAAGGGATTCCTCGACGGTTCCCGGGATGCTCTCGATCGCATGGAAGAGTGGGCCGGTAAAGCGATGGGGCTGAACCTGCGGAATAGTCCAGAACAGGTGCGACGCTTCCTGCCTCTTTCCGTGATGTGGGTGGTCAATAAAAAGCTCAAAAAGGTGCTGGAACTCCTTGCGCAGATGACTGAAGGTGTGGAGTCTACGGACGAGCAACTTCGGATCAATATTCAGCACTTGCATGCTTCCATTGAAGCGTGCGGGCAAGCTTTTGAACAACTTCAGACGACAGGCCAGCTTTTTACGCATGATCCTGGCTGGACTCCCTGGGAAATGCAGGTTGAGCGCGATGGAGATGCGTTGCGAGAACGAGTTACCTTTGAGCGGCGTGGTGATCCTGTAGCCTTGCGCGCCGAAATAGAAGCTGAGGTGCGCGAAGAACTGCGTCAGGAATATGAGAGCCGCTTTGATACTCTCGCGGCGCGCGCGGAGTTGGAGCAGCAAATTCGAAAAGAGGTACGCGAGGAATTCGAGGCCCGGCAACGCCTGCAAGAAAGTGTTATGGGCACTAACAGCCGCGAATCGCTGCAAGAGCTTGAGGCCCGCCTGCGTAGTGAGATCGAGATTGAAGTTCGACGCGAATTCCTCCAGCAGTTGACAGGTGAGGTCGATAATATTGATCGCACTCAGGCTACTTCTCTGGTTCAGGATGCCTTTATGACTCCGCCTGCACCTCCTTCAGGGATGCCGTTGTCAACTTCTTCGATTGCGCCAGTTGAACATCACGCTCCTCAGACTGTTTCGTCGTCGATGGCAACCGATTTTGGCGAGGAGGCTGCCGAAATATTCCGTCTGGAGGCCGAGGAGCATCTGCAAACTATCAGTATGAACGTAGCAGCGCTCGAGAAAGCGCCGATGGATCGCGAACCTATTCAGGGTATTCGGCGTGCTACTCATACCCTCAAGGGTGCGGCTGGCATGATGGGCTTCCGGGCGATTGCTGATCTCTGCCATATTTCTGAAGACTTGCTGGACAGCATTATGGAGGGATCGATCTCCATCTCTCCTTCCGTTCTCAGTATCATTCTCGATACTGCTGAGGCACTGGATTTGCTCATCAATGGTAAGGGCGCAGCTGGAGAAAGTGAAAGAGCCGTCCAATCTCTCCGCAAACGTTACACCGAGTTACTAGGTGAGCAATCGACACAGGCAAATGTTGTCGAAGAAGAGATTGAAGCTGAGATGGAGGAGCAGGAGTCCTCAGTACTGGAAGAGGTGGCTGTCACAAGCGTAATTGGCGGTGAACAGCAGGGTGCTGCCAGTGGTCTGGTTCAGCAGGCACGTAGCGATCTCAGCGTGCGTGTTCCTCTACAGAAGCTGGACGAACTGGTTAACCTCTTTGGCGAACTGCTTGTGAACCGGAGTATTCTGGAAGAACGTCTCCAGCGCTTGATGCGGCTTGTTGCTGATACCAGCGTCAGTAGTAATCGTTTGCGTGATGTTGGTACGAAGCTGGAAAGCCGGTTTGAAGCAGCAACCCTGCCGAGCGGGCGCTCAGTATCGGTTATGCCGGGTGAGGGCGACCAGAGCAGAAGTCATTCCGGTAATGGGAGGAATGCCCGCACTGAACCGGCTCACCTGGCTGAATTCGACGAACTGGAACTCGACCGCTATACAGAATTCCATATGCTTGCTCGTGGTCTGAGCGAAGGTATCTCCGACATGACCACGCTAAGCAATGAGATGGAGGCGCTCATTCGTGACTGTGAGGGCATTTTCAACCGCGAAAATCGCCTGAACACCACTTTCCAGGATCGATTGATGAAGGCGCGCCTGGTACCCATTTCGACGATGATTCCGCGCCTCTATCGTACAGCGCGCGCGGTGGCCCTCAAGCAGCACAAGGAATTTGAGTTCGTGGTGGAAGGCCAGGAGACCGAGGTTGATCGAACCGTGATTGAAGAGATCGCCGGGCCATTGCTGCACCTGATTCGTAATGCTGTGAACCATGCGATTGAAATGCCGGAAGTTCGCATCCAACGTGGGAAGCTTTCTGCAGGCCAGATCAAGCTTTCTGCCGCGTATGAAGGCAACCAGGTCGTCATTACTGTGCGCGATGATGGCACCGGTATCGATCCCGAGGCGGTGCGCAAGGCGGCGATAGCTCGCAACCTCATTCGCCCGGATCAGCAATTGACGGATAGCGATATTATCGAATTGCTTTTCCGTCCTGGTTTCTCGACAGCGGAGACGCTCAGCGAGGAAAGCGGGCGTGGTGTTGGTCTGGACGTGGTGCGTGATAGCGTTTCCCGCTTGCGAGGCACGCTTGAGGTGGAGACGACGCCAGGACAGGGAACCGCTTTCACCATGAAGTTCCCAACCAGCCTCGCGATTCAAAGTGCTATGATGGTGCAGGTAGGCGAGCAGCAATTTGCCATACCGACGGTTATGGTAGAGGCTATCGGTCGTCTGGATACCTTCAAACACACGAGCGTTGCCGGTCGTCCAGCTCTGCTTGTGCAGAATGAGACATATCCCATCACATCGCTTGGTCAGTTGTTGAACGTGCCAATGAATGCTCCAGAGGACAAAGCGCCTGTTCTGCTGGTACGCACGGACCGTCATCGTGTCGCCCTGGTGGTGGATGATATTCGCGGTAAGATGGACGTGGTGATGAAGAATCTCGGCCCGCACCTGCGGCACGTGCATGGAATTGCCGGTGGCACTGTTCTTGGTAACGGTCGCGTTGTCCTGATCCTGGAACTCGTCGAATTGCTGTCAATGCAAGGCAATGTTTCCATGCCAATCAGCATTCTTGGCTCGACCACCGTATCTGCTCCCAGGGAAAGCAAGCCGGTTCCAGCTCAGCAGTCCGAACTCGCTCGTGCCAGCATCTCGGCTCCGGTTGCCCCGCCGGAACGTCGAAGCTCGGTTATGGCGACCTCTACTCCACCGCGCCAGCCACAGGCAGCGCCACGCGGTAAGCATGTGCTGGTAGTGGATGATAGCCCAAGCGTGCGTCGTGTGGTGGGCAATATGCTCAAGCAAAATGGCTGGGAAGTGCAGCTTGCCCGAGATGGCGTCGAAGCGTTAGAGATGATCTCGCGTGAAACGCCTGCCGCCGTTCTGCTTGATATTGAGATGCCGCGCATGGATGGCTACGAACTGATGGCGACAGTGCGCGCTCAGGAGCAGTATCGGACGCTACCTCTGGTTGTTTTAACCTCGCGTGCAGCCGCCAAACACCAGCAGCGCGCCATGCAGATTGGCGCGAATGCCTACGTGGTCAAGCCCTATCAGGATGAGGAATTGCTCAACACCCTCAAGTCCCTTGTCTACGGAGCGACGGTGTAGAACCTACAGAAAGAAACTGGCTGCCTGTTATGAACATTTAAAAAAAGAGGCGATATCTCTGTAGGGACGTGATTCATCGCGTCCACCAGCCCAGAATCGGCATGAGAAGCTGGACGCGATGAATCACGTCCCTGCAGAATACCGAATCGTTTTATGTATGTTCATAATGTGTGGCCAGCATACCCTTTCACCACATCGCTGGAAAAGGAATGCTGTTGTGGGAGTCGAACGCCCTGTAACACGCTGGTATATCAAACGGCAGCAAATTCTCAATGAGATCGAGGCCCTGCAAGCAAAGCTCGATAAGCAGGCACAGGAGCCAGCAGCGACGAGCGGCGAGGCAGCGGGAACTCTGCATGAGCAGTTGCAGGATGCTCACGAGCGTTTGCGCCAGCTTGGCCCCTGTCCCAAGCCAATGATGGGCTAAGCGCTCATAGCATCTGTAATCAGTTGGCCCATTTCTGCGGTGCCGACCATCTTTTTCCCAGCCTGGCGCAGGTCTTCTGTGCGGTAGCCTTCTTCAATTACGCGCTCCACTGCTGCTTCGATAGCTTCTGCTTCACGATGTAAGCTAAAGGAATAACGCAGCATCAGGGCGGCAGTCAAAATCGCGGCAATGGGATTGGCAATGCCTTTTCCTGCAATATCTGGCGCTGAGCCGTGTATCGGTTCATACAGGCCGAAGCTGCCATATGAGGTTTTGCGCGTTCCCAAACTTGCCGATGGCAACATACCCATCGAACCGGCCAGCATAGATGCCTCATCGGTCAGAATATCGCCGAACATGTTTTCTGTGACGATCACATCGAAGCCCGTTGGCTTGCGCACCAACTGCATCGAGCAGGTATCGACCAGCAAATGCTCCAGCGTCACATCGCTATAATCGTTCGCCACGCGGTCAACAACCCGCCGCCATAAGCGCGAAGAACTCAGTACATTGGCCTTGTCAACGGATGTCACCTTTTTTCTTCGGCCTCTAGCCAGCTCGAATGCTGTGCGCGCTATTCGTTCAATCTCCTGCTCGGTATAGAAAAGTGTATCTACAGCCTCTAACCCGTTGGGGGTCTCGCGAATCTCGCTCGGCTTACCATAATACAGGCCACCCGTCAGTTCGCGCACCACCACCAGGTCTGTGCCTTCTAACACCTCCGGCTTAATTGTTGAGGCGTTCAGCAATGCGCGAAATGGTCTTACCGGGCGCAAATTCGCAAATAGCTCCAACTCTTTGCGCAGTCGGAATAGCGCCCGCTCAGGCTGCTTCTTAGCATTCGGCCCTTCGAAGCGCGCCACTCCGCCGACCGCGCCAAATAATACTGCGTCACTGCGCTGGCAAAGCTCCATCGTCGCATCAGAAATAGCATCACCCTCCGCGTCAATTGCGGCAACCCCTACCAGCGCTTTGTGCATCTCAAACGTATGCCCGAATAGCTGTCCAACACGCTGTAACACGCGAGTGGCCTGCTCGATTACTTCGGGACCGATGCCATCTCCTGGTAAGACTGCAATAGAAAATGTATCCACGATTGCTCCTCGTTTTTTTACAAAAATAACTGTCAAAATTATATCCAACCCCAATCAACTCCGTCAAAACCGCTAGCCACTTTTACGAGGAGCGTGACATATGACATGGATGCTTTTGCAGGAAACAAGTGAAAGAGAAAGTGAGTCCTTCTCACAAAATGCCTGTTACCTTGTGAGAAGGACTCACTTTCCATGCATATCGAGCTTAGGAGACCGTAAGACTGTCTTCTACAGGCACGAGAACTTTCTCCTCTGATAAGGAGGCGGTAGATACCTGCTCTTTTTGCTGAACTAATCGGCGTGTTCTGAGGGCAGGTGGGATGCGGTAGACATCGTGAGCAAGCCGGAGACGTTCAAGCGTCCAGATGAGATAGCCGGAGAAGTCAAATTGCCACCAGTGTAGTCCGTGAAACGCCGAACGCGGAAAGGCGTGGTGATTGTTATGCCAGCCCTCTCCGAAAGCCAGTAGCCCAACCATCCATTCATTGCGGCTCTGATCGTTCGTTTCAAACTCCCGCTTGCCAAAGGTATGACAGACGGAATTGACGCTCCAGGTGACATGGTGTGTCAGGAATATACGCACGAGTCCTCCCCACAGCAGGCCCGTCCAACCACCCAGCGCAAATGGGATAACCAGCGCGAGCAGCGACCAGAGAAAGAAAGTGCGACTGACAAAGACCACGATCGGGTCTTTTAGCAAATGACGACAATACACATTGGGGTCGATTTTCTCATCGAACAGCCAGCCGATGTGGGCGTGAAAAAAACCTTCGACAGGACTATGTGGGTCGCCCTCGCGATCAGCCTGTGCGTGATGTTTAATATGTGTTGCAGCCCATTCGAGCGCCGGTCCCTCAAGTGACATAGAACCGAGTATGAGCAGGACGAGTTTCACTACTGGATGGGGACGAAAGCTGCGATGCGTCAGCATGCGATGAAAGCCGACCGTGACGCCCAGCGCGACAAGCGAGTACATCACCGCTAGCAGTACGATATCTGACCAGTGAACGGCTCGTTGCCAAAGTAGCCCGAGAGCCAGAGCTGTAGCCAGTAACGGGACAATCACAACTACAAGGACAACAGCTTTATAGACCGAAAAGGGTTTCATGTAACCTCCATGTACATGTTCCACCGCAGATGGGGAACACTTGTTGGAGTAATAATTCAGCCCTTTTGTTTCACGACATTTGCTGAAAATAGGTGTGGTGGTGGATTTCAAAAAGGCCGGGAAGCTTTTAATATATTTTGCATTATCATCAAAAATAATGTATACTCAGTGCAGGAAAATGAAAAGGAATTGTAGTGCCAGAAACTTTTGTCAGAACTGCTAGCAGAGAAGCAAGTAAGGCTGTATGTAGGGAACTTCCCCGTCGAGGAAGAACAACAGTCTGAAAAGTAGCGCCCCCTCTAGTAGCATCCCCTGCTTATTCCTGAAATGTGTTTCACCCTGTTGTGATACTCCTCCCACATTCCTCTCATTTGAGGAAAGCGTATGGCGAGGATCGAATAGAAAGGAAAAGTCCCATGCCATCGCTTATTCTCCTGATCCTCGTTTTGTTGATCTTTGTGTGCGCTTTCGGGTATATGATTTATAGCGACTCAAAAAGACGCGCCAGAGAAAAGAGGCGCAACCAATACCATGACCGCGTCTAGCGCCGGGCGAGGTGTTCTAGTATCGTTCCTTCATTACGTTGCACCTGTGGCATACAGGCAGAAGAGGTGAGATATGCGACGGATACCAACAGGAGTTGTGGTTTGGAGCCTGAAACGGTACACGAAAGATCAGAACTTATGGGATCGCACCTGTTTTAGATGCAAGCAGAAGACCCCCGTTTTTGCATATGAACATCTTGATGATGCACAACGGCCCGTTTTTAGCTATCTTTGCGAGGAATGCGCGCAGAAGAAGTTGGCGGAATGGCTTCAGTGCGCCGATAGTCCCGATTATGTCCATCTTGGATATCAAACGGACTTTGATACCGCGACCGTTTTCTACGAACAAAAAAACGAGGGTGAGACTTTGCTGCTGACGCGCTGGAGCGTGGAGCAGCGGCGACGAAGGCTACAAATCAGCGAAGAAGCATAAAAAACCTTGCCACAACCACCGCAAATGACACAATGGCTGATAGCTCTTTCCTCTAAACCTATACTAAAGCCGCTTTAGTAGCCGCAGACCGCGCTTCGTCTATGGCACGCCCTCGCTCAACGTGCTATAATTAGGTAGGGTCAGGAGATGCGTGAACTAATCTCCTTTTCCCAATATTCCATTCTACACATTTACCGAGCAAGAGGTGCTGCTAAACCTGTTGCATGGAGTTTAGATTATGAGCAGCGAACAGAACGAAAATGGGAACGCGCCGGTTGTTGTACGACGCAAGCCTGTGCCAATTGCTATGGCAAAGGGGCCGTTCGAGTATACACCTGGCGACCAGGAATTGCCTGTGCAGTTGACCAGTCTGGTTGATATGCTGCAATGGGCGCAGAACTGGGCGCGTTCAAAATCTGTCTGGCCGCTTGGCTATGGCCTTGCCTGCTGCGCTATTGAAATGATGGCCAGCGCACAGGCGCATTATGACCTCTCACGTTTCGGTTCAGAGGTGTTCCGCTCCAGTCCGCGCCAGGCCGATTTGATGATCGTCGCTGGCACCGTCTCTGTCAAGATGGGGCCGCGACTGCGCCTGCTGTGGGAGCAAATGCCAGAGCCAAAATGGGTGCTGAGTATGGGCCAGTGCGCCAACTCTGGCGGCGAATTTTACGATAGCTATTACACGGTACAGGGCGTTGATACCATTGTCCCGGTCGATATCTATGTTCCAGGTTGCCCCCCACGCCCTGAAGCATTGATTGAAGGTATTCTCAAACTTCGCGAGAAGATTGCCAAGCAAGGTCTAAAAATACGTGGTGTGACCGAATAATTGAGAGGTGTATAGTTTATGCGTGGTATTCTCGAAGGCATGGGCCTGACCTTTAGCCACCTGTTTCGCCCGAAAGTCACGCGCTATTATCCCTATGAAAAGCCGAAGCTTCCGCCACGCAGTCGCGGCCTGATTCAACTGATTGCCGAGGAAGGCCTCAAAACTGAATATAACCTGAAGTGCGAAGCCTGCCTGCTTTGTGAAAAAGCTTGCCCCCCGCGTGCTATCACCATTGAATACGAGCCGATGCATCGTTGGAAGGAACGGCCCTGGTACGTGTCCTATATCCGCGAGGGCGCAGAGAAGTTTACTTCCCAAAAACTGCGTCCCGCCTCTGGCACGCCGAAAGCTGGCTATTACATGGCCCGCGTCTCTGAATACGCGACCGAGTATCACAACAAGCCGGTTGCGCCCTGCGTGTCGATGCCGGTCAAGGACTACCTGGAGCCAGAGATTGATCTGAGTAAGGTCGATGAACTGCTGGAAACGTGGCCGGAGGATGCTGGCGCGTTGCCAACACTTCTGGATGCAATCATGGACATCTACGGCTATCTGCCTTTGCAAGCAGCCAAGCGCGTCGTGCAGGTGCGCGGCGTTGACCTGAGCGATATCTTTGGTATCGCGACCATGAGTCCCAAATTCAAGCCCGCTCCGCCAGCGAAGGGTATGTTGCGTGACGATCAACCCGAACGCGGTCTCTCGCCCGCTACTCGTGGGGTGTATGGCAATATTAATCATGTGAGGCAGCCAAATGCCTGAGTTTGATGCTTCTTATCGTCTGATTCGAAAACGCGGCGAACCTGATATGCGTTCGCTCGATGCATATCGCCGCGCTGGCGGTTATTCCGCGCTACAAAAAGCTATCCGCGAGCTGGCTCCCGAGCAGATCATCCAGCAGGTGGGTGACGCGAAATTGCGTGGTCGTGGTGGGGCAGGTGTTCCTACCGCTGATAAGTGGCGTATTGTGCGCCGCCAGGATGACCCCATTCGGTACGTCATCTGTAACGCCTACGATGCCGACCCTCGTTCCTGGGGCGTGCGCACCCTGCTCGAACGCAATCCGCACCAGGTCATCGAGGGAATCGTGCTGGCGGCATATGCTGTAGGAGCTTCAGAGGCCTATCTTTTCACGCGCAGCTTTTTCGTCGAGGGCATTGCCTCGGTCGAGAAAGCGTTGCAGGAAGCAGTGGATGCCAACCTGGTCGGACGCGATATCTTAGGGACTGATTTTAGTTGTACTATCAATGTGCTTGGCGTTGACCTGGGCCTGATGGGCGGCGAAGAGACCGTCCAGATAGCTGTAATCAAAGGTCGGCGCGGCATGCCAGAACAGCGTCCTCCCTATCCTGCGCAATTTGGTCTCTGGGACAGGCCGACCGCTATTAACTCGGTTGAAACGCTTGCCAACGTTCCGGTGATTGTGCGTGATGGCCCGCAGGCTTTTGCCAGTGTAGGTACGGCTACGACAGGTGGCACCAAAGTGCTGACGGTCTACGATTATGTGCCTGACAGCGAGCCTCGTGTGGTAGAGGTTCCTTTTGGCGCGACCCTGCGCGGGATTTTGCGCCATGCGGGCTACAGCCGCGCAGAGGGTGAACTGCGTGCTATTGTTGTGGGTGGCGCGGAAGGCGGTGCTTTGCCAACTTCATTACTGGATACACCCTTTGACTTCGAGCCTCTGGCTGAAGCGGGGGCTATCGTTGGCTCCGGCATTATCGAACTGCTGCCCGCCAATACCTGCATGGTTTCCTGGTCTATGGAGCGCAGCCGCTATCTCAGCAAAGAATCCTGTGGTAAGTGCGTTCCCTGCCGTATCGGGATGAAGCGCATCACCGGTATTCTAGAGGGCATTATCAGCGACCTCGGCGTCAAAGCAGACATTGATATGCTTAACGAGTTTGCTAAATACGTGCCTGACGGTTCACTGTGCGGATTCGGTATCGAGGCGGTGAACGCCATCAAGACGGCCATTCGCTACTGGCCCGATCACTTTGAAAAGCATGTTGCGGAGCAGGAATGCCCCACTGGCACCTGTGTTCCAGTGCGAGCGCATCGTTTCGTAACGAAACATGTCTTACCATAGATGTTGTAGGGGCGCTGAAAGCGCGCCCTCATCTGGTTAGCGCGAGCAATCGCGTCCCTACAGAGAGGTAATATATGGCGATAACAATTCGAGAAAATCTCTCGCCCAGCAATCAGGACCCGCGGGCGGTCATGGTGAGGAACGATGTCGGTCAGCCCAGATTCACGCTCACCATCGACGGTAAGACTGTCACCGCCTACGAAAACCAGTCCATCCTGAGTGTGGCGGAGGATAATGGCATTACTGACATTCCCAATATGTGTAATGATGAGAAGTTAGAGCCGACAGCCGCCTGCCGTATGTGCCTTGTGCATATCGAAGGCGCTGACCGCCCGCTTCCATCCTGCACAACGCCAGCCCAGCCCGGCATGGTGGTAACCACGAAATCGGATGAGCTATTCCATATTCGCCGCACGAACCTGGAATTGCTGCTCTCCGACCATAATGCGTACTGTCAACCGCCGTGTCAGGTCGATTGCCCGACGCACATCGACATCCCCGGCTATCTGGAATTGATCGCAAAGGGATCGATGAAGGAAGCGGCGCGCCTGGTCAAGGAAGTGCTGCCTTTCCCCTATATTCTTGGCCTGACCTGCCCGGCTCCCTGCCAGAAGGCCTGCCGCCGCACGCTGGTTGAAGAAGAAATCGCTATCTGCCGCATGCATGGTCATGCTGCCGAGACCTGCCTGCTCGATCCGCCGCATCCCTATCCGAAAGACCCCGCGACCGGGAAGAAGATAGCTATCGTTGGCGCTGGCCCTGCTGGCCTGACCTGCGCTTACTATCTCACGCTCAAAGGACACTACTGCAAAGTGTTCGATATGCAGCCGCAGCCGGGGGGTATGTTGCGCTATGGTATTCCCGAGTATCGTCTGCCGAAGGACATGCTCGATCGCGAACTCAACCATGTCTTCGATCTGGGGGTAGACTTGCAGAGCAATGTCAAACTGGGCAGGGATTTCACCATCGATGACCTGTTTGCCCAGGGCTTCGATGCGGTCTATCTTGCGATTGGAGCCTGGACCAGTAACCCGCTGGATGCTCCCGGTGAAGATGCCGAGGGCGTGGTGAACGCTATCGCCTTCCTGGCCGAAAAGGTTGAAGGCAAGCCGGTGCCGGTGAAAGAGGGACGCGAAGTGGTCGTACTTGGTGGTGGATTTACGACCTTCGACTGCACGCGCACCTCGCTGCGCCTGGGAGCCAAAGTACACACGGGCTATCGCCGTTCCATCAAAGAGATGACGGCGACGATGGAAGAAATCGAGGATGCCGAGGCTGAGGGCACCGAGTTGATGTTCTACGTTCAGCAGACGAAGGTCATTGTCAAGGATGGCAAAGTCGCAGGCCTTGAATTCATTCGTAACAAGCTTGGCGAGCCGGATGCCAGCGGACGCCGCCGTCCGGTACCAATTCCAGGCTCTGAATTTACGATCAAGTGCGACGTCATTATCCCGGCGTTTGGTCAGAAGCCAGATACTTCGGTGTTAGACGAAAAGTCCGGCGTCAAGTGGACGAAGTGGAGTACCATTCAGACCAATCCGCACAATTTTATGACCGACCGCAAAGGCGTCTTTGCTGGCGGTGACGCGCAGATGGGCGCGAAAACCATCATTGAGTGCGTGGCGCAGGGTAAGCTGGCCGCCCGTTCTATCGATGCCTATCTCAATGGCGAAGACATGAACGATGTTGCCCATCGCCTGGAATTGGAAGAGCGCAAGCCTGACCTCTTCGACATTGTGCCCTACAAGCCAGTCGAGCCGAAGGTGAAGATGCCGATGTTGCCCTACGAGGAGCGCAAGCGTAACTTCCAACTGATCGAGCTTGGCTATCTCCAGGCGCAGGCCGAGCGTGAAGCCGCTCGCTGCTTGCAGTGTGCCTGCCCTGCAGCAGGACAGTGCGACCTGCAAAAGTACAGCATCGAGCATGGCCTTGCCGATAACCGCTTCCATGATGGTGAGCCGAGCGACTATCATGACTACAACCTTGATATGTCGCACAGCTTCATCCTGCGCGATCCCAACAAGTGCATCAACTGCACGCAGTGCGTGCGTGTTTGCCATGACGTGATCGGCCCGGACTGCTACGGTATGTTCGGTAAAGGCTTCGACACCATCGTCTCTACGCCGTTCAACGTCAGCCTGCATGATACCGACTGTGTCTCCTGCGGTGCCTGCGTGCAGGTCTGCCCAACGGGTTCGCTGATGATGGCTGAGCGTTACCTGAAGCGTTACGCCTTCGCGCTTGACCGCTGTATCTTCTGCGGCGATTGCGTAGAGGTTTGCCCTCACGGCGCGTTGGGTGAGACGCCGAACTTCGAGCTGTCGTTCTTCAACCGCTTCGGCCCGGACGTCACTCTCGAAAAGGGCGACCTGGCAGTTGCACCGAACTACCTGGTGCGCCAGCGTCTGCCGCGTGGTAAGAAGGACCTGCCCGTCATGAGTCCGTTGGTGCGCCCGCTGCCTGCGCGCGGCATTCGCGAATAGCTCATGAGGGGTGCCTGGAGTGGTCAGTACTGACTCCGGCAATATCCTTTTTAACAAGAGAAACAGGATGGAAACCACCAAAGCCATCCTGTTTCTTGTTTTATAAGTACTTAATGTAGTGAAACATGGAGATGTATTGCTTTCCAACAGTGAGAATAGTCTCCCATTGTGCCTCTGCGACCGTGATACAATGGAAGCAACGTAAATTCACGACACGAGGAGTCTCATGGCAAAATCGCGGGTTCTTCGCTTTCCTGAAGGGTTTCTCTGGGGTACGGCATCCTCTGCTTACCAGTGTGAAGGGGGCAATACAAATAATCAGTGGTATCGCTGGGAGCAGCAAGGACATATTCTGACAGGTGATCGCTGCGGCAGCGCCTCGAACTGGTGGGTTGAGGCGGAACGGGATTTTGCCCTGGCCGAACAAATGGAGAATAACGCGCTGCGCTTGAGCGTGGAGTGGAGCCGCCTTGAGCCAGAAGAGGGAAAATGGGATGACGCCGCTCTAGACCGCTATCGCGAGATGCTCTTGAATTTGCGACGCAGGCACCTCAAGCCAATGGTGACGCTGCATCACTTCACCGACCCGCTCTGGTTTGCTGACCGCGGCGGTTTTGAGAAGGTTGAGAATATTCGTTTCTTTGTGCGCTTTGTCACGTATGTAGTAGAGCGCCTGCGCGACCTCTGCGATTTCTGGCTCACGATCAACGAGCCGAACGTCTATGCATTCCTCGGTTACTTGCTTGGCAACTATCCGCCGGGAGAACACAATGTGGTGCGGGCGTTACAGGTCTTGCGCAATCTGATTCAGGCGCATGTTGAGGCCTTTTATACCATTCGCCGGATACAACCTGTCTCGCAAATTGGCTACTGTCTCGACTATCGCATTTTTGATCCTGCCAATCCGCTTTCGCTGCTTGATCGCAGCGCTGCCGGGCTTCAGGATACGTTTCACAACTGGGCCATCCTGCAGGCTTCCGAGACAGGCCATTTCCCTTTTCCGCTCAATTTGTTGCTGGCCCCCATTCCACGCGCTGCCGGAACACGCGATTATCATGGCGTCAACTATTATACCCGCGATATGGTGCGCTTTGACCCGTTCAAGTGGAATGAGGTCTTTGGACGCCGCTTCACCAAACCCGACAGCATGCGCAACGACCCCGGGCTTGAAGGATTTTTTGGTGAGATTTATCCCCTTGGTCTGTATCGTGTCTTGAAAGGCATCTACCAGCAGACACGTGGCAATAAGCCTATTTATGTCACAGAGAGTGGGTTCAGCGATATCCAGGATGATCGACGCCCTCGCGCTATCCTTGAACACCTGGCGCTGGTGCATCGCGCTATTAGCGAAGGGATACCTGTGCGCGGCTATTTCCACTGGACGCTGGTTGATAATTTTGAGTGGGCCGAAGGCTGGGGCGTGCGCTTTGGTCTGATTGAACTTGATCCCACAAGCCAGCGACGCATTCCGCGCAGCAGCGCCAGCATGTTCGGCGAGATCTGCCGGGCAAACGCCATCACTGAGAGCATTGTCGAGCGTTACGCGCCCGATGCAATGGAAAGCATTTTCGGCCAATCGCAAGCAGATACGTCCCGGCTTTCTGTGGAGCAGCGATAGGCTTATCCCTTGTTGCTCTCGTTCTCCTGGCGTACCGCTTGCAGAATGAGCCGGTCCGGGCAGTACTGCGGAAACTTGCGGGCGTAGCAGACCAGGCAGTAATCGCCGACCAGTTCGTCGTCATCGCCGGTACCGTAATAGGTGATGGTATGTGGCGCACAGGCATAATGTCCACACGGACGCAATTCTGCCTCGTCTCGATGAGGTAGCGCGTGCGGAAACTGTTCTATATAGCAGGTGTGTTCGCTCATGGTCGTTCGTTCTCTTGTCTTTCAGGTATTGTATGGCGCTTTAGGATGCCATTCATAGGGCATGATATCCCTCTCGTTAGAGGGTGTCAAGCCTCTCTAGAGCGCGCAGTAATCACGCTTGTCATCTTTCTTCAGGACGTGCTACACTCTTATTAGAAGTATATAAAGGCCATTCTCTGCATCGTTTTTCGATGTTCTTATTTTTTTGTTATGTGAGGTTGGTTGTATGCAAAAGCTGGTTTCCATTTCCGAAATGCAGAAGTTCTATTTCGGAGGCAAAATAATTTGCACTGATGGCGAAGGAGGTACCCTTACAGACCTGATTTTTGATCCCGCAACCCGGCGTCTCACTGCGCTTGGTGTGAAACAGGGTCGTTTTTTTGGCAAGACTGTCTATCTTCCCTTTGCCAAAGTAGTGAAGGCGTCCGGTGACGGTATCACGGTGGACATGAAGCGTGATGACGTTGCATCCGCTGAACATACGCCCCCTGGCGGTACTCAGCTTAGTGGTAAGAGTGAAGTGGTACGCACTGGCGGCAACAAAGGGAGCTTGCGCATGGTAGCTGTGCATCCTGATAGCGGCCAGCTTGCCTATGTTGTGGCGCGCAACCTTCAACAGGGGCAGGATACGCTTATTCGGAACGAATATGTCTCCGGTATCGCAGAGAATCAGATTACCCTCTCGCTTTCCGATGAATCCCTGAACAAGCTGCCACCATATCGGCCAGATGACGAGTTGCAGCAGGATGTGGAGAGCGTCCTGTTCGACCTGACACCCATGCATATCGATATGAAAGGCATTCGGGTCCGCGTACTGGATGGTGTTCTCTACCTCGATGGCAACATTTCCAGTGCTTTGCGCGCTGATATTGCCCAGGATCAGGTGCTGGGGGTGCCAGGAATCCTGGAGATTAAAAACAACCTGGTGGCGGATGATCGCCTGGCAGCCGATCTGGCAATGGCGCTGGCGCAAGATCAGCGAACTCGTGAACTGCCGATTGGGGTGTATCCGCGCCTCGGGGTAGTGCGCTTAAGTGGCGCGGTACATAATGCCCAGCAAAAAGCGGCAGCGGAAGAGATAGTACGCAAATTTCCAGGGGTGCAGGGGGTGGAAAACTACCTGGTGATTGATCCAAAGGCCGAGATGCTGCATGTCATGGCTCCCCCCGAGGGCGGCGAGTCGGAAGACCTTGTCCCCGGAAAATATATCAGGCACACGCAATAGCCCATGCATAATAACGAACAGCCTGATCCTGTAGAGCAAAAGACGCTGGTATCGCCTGAAGTCGCTGTTGAAACTGAAGCTCGGCCACAGGAAGAACAGCTTGCAGGTGATGCAGCTTTAGATCATGGCGCGAAGGAAGCACCGTCTTCAAATGGAGAACCGGCTCCTGTTCGCTCCAGGCCGCGCCCTATGCCCACGCTGCGTCGTGAAATAGCCATCCAGGCCTTAAAAGAACTCTGGAGCGACTTGCAAATTGCCGATAGCGCGCCGCTCATTTTTGCCTCGCCCTTACAAAGACGGGTGCAGCTTGAACATCATCCCTTGCTGCTCAATCAGTTAATAGCGAAGGGCCGCCAGCGAAAAAAAGATGCTTATGGGTATCTCAAGAGTTGGGAACTGCTGGTGGCACCACCCTATGCTCCTGGCATCGCCGCAAATGGCGAAATCGGTACCTTGCTGAAATCTGATATGCTGCGTCCTGCTGACGTGGGTGATCGTGGTACGTTACCTGCCGCCCCCTATAGCTGGATTTGCTACATCTTTAAGAATGGCTGGAAGGCGCTCTCCGTCTATTTCTTTGACTCCGACAATGGCGAGTCATATACCTTAAATGCTGTGCCCTTTGGCCATCAAGATGAATGGATGGCCTTCCTGCAACACCTGACAGATGCGCATGATGCCATCTGGCGGCGCGAGCGCCGGGGCACCATCGATATTCTCGGCGGACCGGATGAAATGGCGAAAAATATCGAGCGGGCCTCATATGAAGATGTCGTATTGCCGTCTGAGACACTGGCGCAGATAACTGCCCAGCGCCACATGTTCGATGAAGAGGTGTTGAAGCGCTACGAGAAGCTGCATATACCGCGCCTGCGCAAGGTGTTAATCATTGGCCCATCGGGTACGGGCAAAACAACGCTGCTCAGAGCCGAGGGGGCCTACCATGCTAGTAGAGGGGGCATGGTTCTCTATGTGTATCCGATACCGCCAGGGCGCACGAACAGCCCTGCCCAGCTTCTTGTGCAGGCTCTACACTTTGCCGCAGAGAGTCAGCTACCAGCGCTGATTCTAGTTGAAGATATAGAGACCTTCATGACCAATCCGGTCGAATTGCAACTGCTTTTGCATGTGCTTGAAGGTGTGGGCGCGCCTGACAATCCGGCGGGTACGCTGTTACTTGCTACCAGCAGCGATCCTGAAAAAATTGACCAGCGTATCCGGGATCGCGCCGGGCGGATTGATGTCATTATTGAATTGGGGCTGGTGGAAGACATTGAGATGGCTACCCGCTTTCTCAAGCACTTTCTTGGAGAGATGTATCGCGAGGAAGAACACGCCGCCATTGCGCCCCTGCTCTTGCGCAATCCTGGTTCGCACCTGCGCGAGGTCTGCCTTGCCGGTATGATGCGCGCCGCCGAAATGGGCCGATCGGAGGTACTGGCCGAAGATTTGCGCTGGGCGCATGAGATGATCGTCAAGGGCCGTTCTGTGGTGGAGGAGGTCGAGCGCTACTATCCTTCTACCTCGCGCAAACGAGGTAGCTACTTCGGCCGCAGCCAGTAGTGGTACGCCTTTCCTTTGTACCGCTCGTTTCACTCGTAACGTGTTATAAACGAACCCCGCTGGTTCAAGTAGGGGCGTGGTAGTGTTCCTGGTGGAGAAGCAAGAAAGGAAAGGCGTACTATGACGAAGCACGATGACGAGCGGCAGCAGCGCAAAGACGAGCCGTACCATAAAATGGTTGGCCGAGAGAACTTCGGCAACGAGGTTGGCTCCGGAGTCCCAGACGAGACCAATACAACGGTTGGCGCTGGCAATACCGACAGTGGTACCATTCCTGAAGGTGTCGAAGCGAGCGGCTCCTCTGTTGGTGGTATCAATACCAGCAACAGCATTGTCAGCGGTGGTGGTACCGCTGGTGGCACAAATATTGGCCCTGGCGCTACCACCGATCGCGGTCGTATGAACACCGCGCCTGATCTGGCTCAGAACAGCGATCCCATCATGAGCATGGGACCACGCGCGGATGCTGAGGCGCATAATCCGCCGCCGAAACAACAGCAGACTGACAATGATACCGTTGTGACGGATGGCCAGATCGTACCCGACACCGACCAGTCAAAAGGGCCATCTCCGCTTTCGGAAAAGGAAGCCCACCGTATTACCCGTGGCGAGCGCACCTCGGTTGATGTGCCAGTACCTAACGATGTTGGGCACGAACGCTATTAGCAATACAGGCGAGAGGAATTGGAGGCTTACCCTGATCTTCTCGCCTGTACTGCTTCAGATTAGTCTGCGAGGGCCTGTTCAAGGTCTTGGAGAATATCTGAAATATCCTCGATACCAACTGAGAAGCGAATACAGCCCTCGGAAATACCAATTCCCTGTCGTTCTGCAGCGCTAAGGTTGCGATGAGAGGACATCGGTGGGTAGCTTACCTCGGAGTAGACATCGCCCAGGGTGGTTGCAGGCAGGCAGAGGCGCAGCCGATTCATGAAGCGAAAGGCGGCGTCTCGTGTCTGGTCTTTTAACTCAAATGCCAGCAAGCCGCCGTAATGCTCTTTTCTCAGCAAGTGGCCCGCGAGTTCGTGCTGGGGATGTTCCGGTAAACCGGGGTAGTGAACGCGGGCAACGGCCTGATGCTGTTGGAGATAACAGGCTACCTGTAAGGCATTGCGGCAGTGCCGTTCCATTCGCAGCGCCAGCGTTTTCAGCCCTCTCATGACGAGATAGGATTCGAAAGGACTCAACATCGCGCCCAGCATCGTCGCGTAGGAGCGCGCCGAATCCAGTTGCGAGCGTTTGGAGCAAATCAAGACACCTGCCGTACTATCACCATGTCCCGCAAGGTACTTGGTAGCGCTGTGTACCACCAGGTCGAAACCATGCTCTATTGGGCGCACCAGATAGGGTGTGGTAAAGGTACTATCGACGATAGTGATGGCTCCGACTTCCTGTGCCGCCGAACTGATCGCGTCCAGGTCTGTCAATTTAGTCAGTGGATTAGAAACCGTCTCAACATAAATCACGTCGGGTTGTTCACTACGAATAATGTTTCCAACTGCGGAATTGCAGAGATTTCGCAGCACAACCTCTACACCTAGAGGGGTGAACAAGGTGCGCAGCAAACCAATTGTTGGCCCGTAGAGGTCGGTTGCCGCCAGTATTTTTGTACCCGGGCCAAGTCCTGCTGTGAGCAGCGCCGCGTGAATAGCGGCCATGCCAGAGCCAAAGACTATTGCGCCGACACCCGCCTCGGCTTTGGCCAGGATGTCTTCAAGCGCCTCGGCATTCGGGTTGCCCTGCCGGGCATAGACGTAGGCAGATTCACCGGAAGGAGCATGCCCGTCAAAAGCATGGTCAAGCGCTTCGACATCTGAGTGCAGGTAGGTCGTCGAGGTATAAATAGGTTGAACCGTTGGAACTCCCGCTTTGCCAGCAACAGGAGGACGCCTGCTCCCGTGTACGAGGAACGTATCCAATGTCCACGAAGATTGATTACTATTCGTCAATTCGAACCTCCAAAGAATGTGCAAGAAGTGATCTTCCCAGGTCTCCTACCGTCAGGGAAGCGCAGGCATAGATACAGGGGAGCCATAATGGAACGCCAAGCATATCTGGATGCATGTAGGAGAAAACGCCCGCGTTCACCAGGATCATCTCTATCAAGGTGCCTGTGATAGCTGTCACGATGGAAAGGGCAATATTTTGCCAGCCGCGCCCCGCCAGGAACCAATAGTGCAGGTAAATGATCGCGAGCAAGCCCGTTTTTGTGAAAGTATCGAATGGTATGGCGCTGATGAGGTACATCAACAGCAGCCAGCTGAGCGCTGCGATACTATTCGCCAGGTGGCGCGAGCGATACTGGTGAAGCAGTGGATCAACCAGCCGGTGAGAGTAGCCAATCACTACAGCAGCCGCGCCAAACAACAGTGGAACCCACCAGGCCAGCCCAAACAAAACCGGGGCCGGATAGTGTTCTACTCTGCTATAGACATGGAAGGCATCCAGGCAGGTTCCGAACGCTGCCCCGAGCAGAAAGAGGAGCAGCCCACACCTGCTTTTTCTGAAGATGTGCAACATTCAATCATCCTTACGCCTTCATGGTGTACAGAGCTTGTTCAGATAGCGTAATGACTCCAGGAGTTCATCGATAGCGGGCAGCGTTGCCTCGCTGTTTGCAATCCATTGCTGGTACAGGGCGTTGTAGCGGTCGGCCAGCACAATGGCCGGTTTGCAGGTATGCTTCGTTGCGTCCCAGAGCGTATATTTACGAATGACCGAACCATCAGGGTTCGAGAGGAGCGCGAAAGGCAGTTGTAATGTCTCCTGAGCCTCTAGATTGACAATCACCGGGTCGGGTGAAACGGCCAGTATGGCACAATCCTCTTGGCGGAAGTCTCGATAGCGTTTGGCGAAAGCTCGCAGCAGGCCCCGGCTCTCGTTATCTGTAATCCCCTGTATGAAAAGCAGTATGAGATGTTCGCGCTGTTTATAGTCCCAGGGGCCATGCGGCATACCATCGGCTCCCGGCAGGTTAAAGGCCGGAATGATTTGCCCGCTATGCAGAAACGGCTCGTATATTTCTCCCGATTGTTGCGACGTTGACATGGATGCCTCTCTCTCATCGACGACCTTTTCACACAACTCCTTGTATAGAATTGTACATCATTCAGGATGGATGTTGCTTGTAAAACTGTTGACCGCCTTTTAGAGAAAGGGCTATGCGATCCTATGGCTTGCAATCAGAGTGAGACAGAACGCATAATTAAGGTGGATGATTTCTCCTGTACAGTGGTGTATGAAAGAGGAACATCCTGCCGGGTGAAATAGTTGGAGGATTACAATGGAAGGAAAGATGAAGGCGGCCCTCAAGGCTGAGGCAGCGCCTGGAGCAACGATTGCTCTGGTTGATATACCGAGGATTGGGCCTCGCGATGTACTGGTGAAGGTCAAAGCGGCCTCGATCTGCGGAACTGACGTGCATATCTACGATTGGGATGCCTGGGCTCAGAATCGCATGCAGGTGCCGCGTATCTTTGGGCATGAGTTCGCGGGAGAGGTGGTCGAGGTTGGGCGTGAGGTGACGCAGGTTGTCCCAGGGGATTTTGTCGCTGCCGAGACCCATATTACCTGCGGGCACTGTTATCAGTGCCGGACGGGTCAGGCGCATGTCTGCCGCAATGTGCAGATACTGGGCGTGGATCGCGATGGGGCCTTCGCGCAATATATTGCCATCCCCGAAAAAGTGGCCTGGAAGACAGGCAAAGAAATCGATCATAGCGTCGCCTCGATACAAGAACCCTTTGGAAATGCCGTTCACGCCACCTTTGCCGGAGAAATCGCTGATATGACGGTGGCAGTCTTTGGCTGCGGCCCCATCGGATTGTGGGCGGTTGGCCTTGCGCGAATCTCCGGCGCGAGTACCATTTTCGCCATCGAGCCGAATGCTAAACGCCTCGAAATTGCCCGCAACATGGGTGCAGACTACAAGCTCAATCCGCGCGAGCTTGACCCTGTTCACGAAATCCTGGATGTCACGGATGGGCTGGGCGTCGATGTGGTGCTGGAGATGTCTGGACATCCTACGGCCATTCGACAAGGCTTCAAAGCGTTGCGCAATGGTGGACGAGTCTCGCTGCTCGGCATTCCATCAAGCATGGTGGAACTCGACCTTGCTAACGATATCATCTTCAAGGGGGCGACTGTCCTCGGCATTTCTGGCCGCCGCATTTACGATACCTGGTATCGCACGCGCCGCGTACTCGAATCAGGTCAGCTTGACCTCAAGCAGGTGATTACTCATACCCTTCCTTTTGAGCAGATTTCTGAGGCTATCGAGATCATGAAGTCTGGCGACTGTGGAAAAATCATTCTGACATTCGATTGATGGGCGCAACCCCATTTATTTTCTACGAAAGAAGGAGTACATGGACAAGCTGCAAACCTTTTTGACCAACGAACTCAATGCATTACGGGAAAAGGGCGTATTTAGCCTGCCGCGTGAGTTGCAATCGGAACAGAAGGCAACCGTCACCATTGATGGCCGCGAAGTCATTACCCTTTCCTCGAATAACTATCTGGGCCTGACGGTGCATCCGCGCCTGCGAGAAGCCGCGGTTAAAGCGATCGAGGAATATGGCGTAGGTTCCGGCTCGGTGCGCACTATTGCGGGTACGATGACGCTGCACAACGAACTGGAACGCCGTCTGGCCCGCTTCAAGCATACCGAGGCCTCGCTGACCATTCAATCGGGCTATGCCACCAACCTGGGCGTCATTTCGGCGCTCATGCAGGAAGGGGATATGATTATCAGCGACGAATTGAACCATGCGAGTATCATCGATGGCATTCGTCTCTGTAAAGCGCCGCGTAAAATTTATCCCCATAAGGATATGGCGGGACTGCGTAAGGTCCTGGAAGAGTCGAAGGGCGCGAATAAGGTGATGGTCGTCACAGATGGCGTCTTCAGCATGGATGGCGATATCGCGCCTCTGCCCGAAATCGTCGAACTGGCCGAAGAATACAGCGCATTCGTGATGGTGGATGATGCGCATGCCAGCGGCGTGCTGGGGAAGAATGGACGCGGAACGGTCAACCACTTTGGCCTGGATGGCCGGGTCGCGCTGCAGATTGGCACGCTCTCGAAAGGTATTGGCGCGCTGGGCGGCTACGTTGCGTGCAGCCAGGATATGCGCGATTATCTGCTGCAACGGGCGCGCCCGGTGCTGTTCAGCACCTCTCATCCACCCTCTGTCGTCGCCACCTGCATCGCCGCGCTGGACCTGTTGGAGAACGACAATAGCCTGGTTGAGCGCCTGTGGGAGAACACGCATTTCTTCAAGCGCGGGCTGGAACAACTCGGCTTCAACACGGGCAAAAGCGAGACCCCGATTACTCCGGTGATTGTGGGCGAGGGCGCGCGTGCCATGCAATTGAGCCGCCGCCTGTTTGAAGAGGGAGTGTTTGCGCAGGGCATTGTCTATCCCACTGTTCCCGCCGATAAGTGCCGCGTGCGTACTATCGTGACGGCCATTCATACACGCGAGGAACTCTCAAAGGCGTTGGATGCTTTTGAGAAGGTGGGACGGGAACTGCACATCATTTAACTGTTGGCAAAATCATAGTTTCGATCACGGCAGCAACACCATCTTCGGCGTTGCTGCCGGTGACGTAGTTAGCAGCCTCTTTGACCTCTGAGTGCGCGTGACCCATTGCTACTCCCAGGCTCGCAAAACGCAGCATGCCGATATCGTTGTGATTATCACCGAAGGCCGCGATCTCCTCTGCTGAGATGCCCAGGTCTGCCGCGATGCGCCGCAGGGCTTTTTCTTTAGAAACATCGGGATGCAGGAACTCTATCAGGTCAAACGAGGATTGGGTGACATACAACTTTCCGGCGTACATCTCTTCTAGCATAGGGCGTCTGGCTCGAATAACCTCTTCTGTGCCAATACCAACCACTTTGATACAGGAAAGGGGGTAAAGCTGCTCGACGTTTTCGACCTGTACAGCGGGTGGAACGGGCGGCCGATACCACTCTTCGGAGCGAGGCGTGTTGCGATCAACATAGACGCGGTGAATGGTGTGGTAGGCGCGATAAAAGCCCTGCTCGCGCAGCACTTTCAAGGTAGGCAAGATATATTCGGTCGGCAAGGGCCGTTCGTAATAGATGTGTCCGTGAATGTTGGCGATCACTGCGCCATTTTCAATAATTTGCGGCCCATTAAGCGGTAGGTCTCCACAGGTATGTTGTAATACGGCCAGATTTTGTCCTGTGGCGATTACAATAATGATACCGACTTCAGCGGCACGCCGCAATGCTTCGCGAGCGCGTGAAGTAATAATTTTTTCTGGCCGGGGAGTAAGTAACGTTCCATCAAGGTCTATTGCCAGCAGGCGGTACACGTTTTTCTCCTGGTTATTTACTGTTTTTCTCAGTATAGCTATACCGGGCGGCTTTTCGCAAGGAAAGTTGTGGTTTCGCGACCTTGCCAAATGCATCGAATGCCTTTTATACTACATGCAAGTAGAGCTAACTGACCTGATAGATGAATGGCCCCCGGCTTGAAAGCAAAGAAAGGACGCTTGATGAAGGAGAAGATAAAAGGCTGGCTGGCGGGGTTGATCTACCGGGTAATTGTACTACTCACATTGGGACAAATTTCTCCACTACTGGGTGCAGGCATTATTATCGAACAGGATGGCAAAATATTATTGATTGACCGGGCCGATGGTTTAGGATATACCATTCCCGGTGGCATCGTGCGGCATAAAGAAACCGTTGAGCAGTGCGTGCTGCGTGAAACGCTTGAAGAGACGGGTTATTCAGTGAAGATCACCGGATTGGTTGGTGTCTACTCCTCTCCCAAACGTGATCCCCGCTTTCGCGCCATTGCCATTACTTACAGGGGACAGGTTTTGAGCGGCGAGCCGCATGGCTCCAGCGAAGGACAGCCCTGCTGGCGTACTCCTGAAGAAGTGTTGGGACATATGGCCTTTGATTGCGAACTGATGCTCAAGGATTATTTGAGCGACTCTATTCGGCTCTCTTGATATCGAGGAACAGACATATAGTACTTTTGGGTGCAGCTTGACCTTCCTTATTGATGTGTCTAAAATTACTAGACATAACAAATTAATCTTACAGAATAATGATTCGGGCTATTGTTGCGCTGGTAGATTATTTATCTCAAGAAGTAGTACCCCCTTTGACTAGAAGTGAGGTCTTCCGGGTTCTCTTCAGAGGAGCAGAAAAATTGAAGAATGTAAATGTACGTACACGGAATACCTACACACTTGTAGGAGGAATGGGCTTCCTGGCTTTTGTGATGTGGTTGGTGTTGGGGCTGCATGTAGGGGGAAATGCCATCGTGCAGATTGGCAAGTATTCACAGTTGCTGGGCGCGTTCATTGGGGGTACACTGGCGATTGTAGCAGTTAACAGTTCGCGCAGGCGAGGTGAGCAGATGGAACCCTGGTTGGGGCGCGAACAGCTTGCCTGGACATTGATTGGCGCTGGCTGCATTATGTGGGGCATTGGCGAGTGCTTCTGGCGCTATTTTCTTTCTCAGGGCTTACAGCCTTTCCCGTCACTGGCAGATATCGGTTACTCCAGTTTACCGCCTCTGGTCTTTCTGGGCCTGCTTCTACAGCCTAATTCCGGCACCACTCGCAAGCGTGTGCTTGTGCTGCTCGATAGCCTGATCTCTATGGGCGCGATTCTGGCTATAGCCTGGTTTTTGTTGTTGGGGTCATTGGCGCAGGCGTCGGCTGAGTCAGCGCTGGCGAAGTTTCTTGGCCTCTACTACCCCATTACCGACATGGCTCTGCTCAGTTGCATTTTATTTTTGCTGATGCGCAGTGAGGGACGTGTCTATCAGGCGACCGCGCGCCGGATCAGTCTGCTGGTGATGGGGGTGGGCCTCTGTGTATTTGCCGCTTCCGATTTCTTCTTTAATATTCTGAACAACGCGGGAACGTATGTCGATGGAACATGGGTAGACCTGGGCTGGCCGTATGGCATGATGATTATCGGGGTCGCGGCTTATTTACGCCGCTATCTACCCGGTACTTCCAGTGAGATCATCGAACAGCGCGTGCGCCAGCGCGCTGAACGTGTCAGTTTTGGACCGGCGCAGATAATCCCTTATGTTTTACTTGGCATTCTGTTTATTGCGCTGGCATATAATGTTCTCTCGAGCGACCCTGCCCAGGCAAGTATTCGACCGGTGCTGGTGTATGCTACACTGCTGGTGGTTGCGCTTGTGGTCTTCCGGCAAATTCTGACACAAATGGACAATGAGCGACTTGCGCGACGACAGGCAATCGCACTGGACCGTCTTGAGGTGGCGAATAATCGCATAGAGGAGCAGGCGAGGCAGATTGCGGAACGCAACGCGAACCTGGAAGAGGGTATCGCCCATTTAAAAGAAGTGCAGGCCCAGATAGCCAACGGCAATTTGAAGGCTCGCGCGCGCTTGAATAGTGGAGAATTGATGTCGCTTGCCGGAAGCCTGAACCTTATGGCTGATCGATGGATGCGCTTTGAACAATCAAACGTGCAGGGGCAGCGTATAAGCAAAGCTCTGGTCGATCTCTGTACTGCCCTTGAGCGATACCGGGCTGGAGCTCGCTTGATGATCCCGTCCTCATGTACTGAATTTCCAGAAATTCAACGGCTCCTTTATATTATGGGCGTGCGGCCTGCTGGAAATGCGCAACAACTGCCTTCGCAGCCGTTTCAGTCACCCCCAGTTACCCCCAGACAAGCGCCTGTAGCTCCTCGGCGCGCGGGAAGTGGATTTCCCTCAAGCCCCGGTCTGTTTCCACAGCTTCCCGATACAACCCCTGGCGGATTGAATGACGGCGAATTTAGAGGCCAGGGGAGGCGTTCGCAAAGCGGGCCTTTGACAGATAGGCTACGAGATGATGCTGCACGCCGCGAAGGGTGGAAATCCAGTTAGCGCTTTCTCTTGCGAAGTGGGTTGAGCGAATCGACTACGAATTTGCTGCCGATAATCAGCGAGGCAATGATGATGCTGAGGGAGAGTCTATTGGCAGCGCGGTTCAGGCTTTTAACTGCTTGATCTAACTGATCAATTTGAAGGCGAACGGTCAATTGATCGTTCGCCATTTTATTGAGGATAATCTCTGTGTGGCGGGGCGTGTGCTCGAACAGGTGCTTCATATCCAATAACCAGGCGAAGACGCGCCCTGGGGAGAGTTGGCCCATGACCCGCTTTTCCATGACTTGCAGCATATAATCGCGGATCACCTGCACCGGATCGAGTTCGGGAGAGAGAACGCGAATAGCTCCATCCAGGTTCAGCATGGCTTTGCCAAGCAGGGTCATTGCTGTGGGAACTGGCGTGTTATGGGCCTGGGCGAGCCGGGTGAGGTCGAGTAGTGCTGTGCCTATTGCCATTCGACTGCCGCTCATATCATGGTATCGGCTAACCAGGCCACAAACATCCTGCGTGAAAGCCCGGCGGTTCACATCCCTGGGAATTTCGATCATCTCCAGGTAGGTATCGGCGACTCGCTCACCCAGTCGTTCCGAGAAAGCCAGTAGGAGCAGAATAATACGATCCTTCTGATCGGCGTCAAAGCGTCCGACCATGCCGAAGTCCATCAGCGCTAATTTCCCATCGTCGGTGAGAAAAATATTTCCGGGATGCGGGTCGCAGTGAAAAACACCGTCGATCACGATCTGTTTGAGATAGGCAGAAAGCAGGTCTTTGGCGATGGCGCGTGAATCGAGGGCATCCAGTTCCTCCCGGCTAACTTTTGAGAGATGCCGCCCGTGTACAAAGCTGAGCGTGAGGACGCGCTGCGAGGTATAGTCGGTGTAAACGATAGGGGTCGTCAGGCGTGAGAAATCAGCGATTTGCTTCCCGATCAAACAGGTGCTATCTGCCTCCAGACGGAAATCAAGTTCCTGGCTCAAGCTGCGTTCTAATTCGCGCACAATCTGCTGGAAGCCATAGCGCGAGCCAAAGGAGGTAAATCTTGCAGCAAAATTCGCCAGCTCATGCAGTATTTCGAGATCGATCTCGATTCTCTGCCGTACTCCTGGGCGTTGCACCTTGACGGCTACTTCTGTGCCGTTATGAAGGACCGCCCGATGTACCTGAGCCATTGAAGCCGTAGCGAGCGGTTCGCAGTCGAACGATTGAAATAAATCGCGAAGCGGTGCGCCCAATTCCTTCTCGATGATGGCGATGATCTTTTGCCCGCTAACGGGGGTGACAGTATCTTGAAGACGTGCCAGAGCCTCGATGTAGCCGGGAGAAAGCAAGTCGGGCCTGGTACTCAGGAGCTGGCCTAATTTGATAAAGCAAGGGCCAAGTTCCTCCAGGGCAGAGGCGAGATTTTGGCTATGGTCGTCGTAGTCTTCATGTGCCTCAAGGAGATGATCGTTATCCTCTTCCTCATGACGGTGGCTCAAAATCAAACGCGCAAAGACATGATGGAGTTCGTACTTGCGCAAAACGTTGAAAATGTCAAAATATCGTTCGGGATGCCGGGAAAAGCGGCCTGTAAGCAGGTTGGCGATTGATCCATCTGCGTTCAGATGACTCTTCAGATTCGACATGATGTGGACGGTATACTATAGGGCAATGTATACCGCTTCCTCCTTCCCGCATATCAAATAAAAGGCTTTCGACTCTCATTTTCCCTTGAACGATAAACGTAAAAATGAGCGAATTAGATCACCAGGATAATGGTTTGCAAACGCCATACACTGTGATATAGTGCAGGTAGCAGAATTTGCCTGGATATTCAGCGAGGAGGACAGAAATGCCTATCTGCCCAATTTGTGATGATAGCGGTTTGCAAAATTCGGATTCGGAGCATCCCGAATTTTGTTATTGTTCAGCAGGCAAGCAGGCGCGTCGACAGTGGGAGGCCAGCCAGAAAGGTGGAGGCCAGGGAAAAAATGCGCCGAAACCCGCCAGCTTTATCGATATTGCTCATCTGGAGGAAGTCAACGCCAGCGTTGATGCGATGCGGGCCTCGCTGCTTGGCTCACTGAGTAGTGAAGCCAGTGCGCCCACTCGCCACCCGGCAGTGCAGCTTCTTTTCCAGGTTGCCCATGCGAATCATGAGGTGACAGTGGCGGAAGCAACGCAACTGTATGAACTGGCGAAAGCTTTGGAAACGTTCTTAGGAGGGCTGGCACCCATTGGACGCAATCTGAAGCGCTAAGTACTAGGAATATTGGGTAGTATGTATTGACACGCATGCATATTCTCATCTACTATACTCTGCGAGAGCATTCAGGTTTTCCCAGGACAGACGAGCTAACCCGAGGTATGTACCTCGGGGTTTGTTGTTAATCGATCAAATATTTTTTCAGGGACGTTGTTAGAGCCTAACAGCAGTTTGACCGGTGCAGGTAGGTATTTGCTGGTCATAGGGGCAAAGAGAGGGGTGCATTATGTTATGTCCGCGGTGCGGTAGTGAGTGGGACGCAAGTAAAGGTGCTTGTACCAATTGCGGTTTAACGCTGCGTACTACTCCCCAATCAGGTTCAACGATTCAATCCCCTAACGCAGCCTCTTCATCAAGAGGTTCGTTTACTTCGGCACGACCGACAGGAATGCAGCAGCAAGCAGAGTCTTTTCCGACTTTTGATCGTCAGCAGGCAAATGCGGCGACACCTCCACGGCCACAATCTGGAGGATTATCATCACAATTCCCCCCAGCGACGCCGCGCGCAGCGAATCCAGCTTCACCTATACCTCCAAGAGGGGCCAGTCGCGCCCCTCAAGTGCGGCCTGATAGCGCGAGGCCAGCATTTGAAAAGCCCGCTTTACGGAAAGTATCTCCGGCGCAGGAAATCAGCCCGGAGCAATCTGCATCTCAGGCGCTTCCAGGCACCGATTCGCTGGCTTTCAATGCTCGTGTGACACCTCCGCCTGTTTCGCAGCCAGGCTGGTCGGGAGTACAACAGGAAATACGGCAACCTACATCCCAGCCGCTTTCTTCACCACAAACTCCTCGCCCTGGCATGTTTTCTACCGGAACGACAACGCGCGGGAATAGCCAGCCGTTAAATGCCTCTGCTTCGCAATCCACTGCGCGGCCCACCTCTTCACCGCTCAGTAGTAATTCCGGCCAGACCGCTACCACTCGACCATTGCTGCCGGGTGTAATGTTGCGAGGTGGCCGCTACCGCTTACAGGAATTGCAGGAGCGACAAGACTGGCTAGGAGGTGTCTTTGAAGCAGTCTGGGTGGGCAGAGATGCACACCGGAATGCTTCACAGGTGATGATTACCGAGGTGGTTTTACCCGATAACACCTCAGTCATGACTCAATCGATTTTGCGCACTGCGACGATGTCGCTGGCCTCGGTGGGTCGGCACCCGCGCATTCCTGCTCTGTGGGATGCTTTTAGCGACCAGGGACGCAGCTTCTTTGTCTTTGAACCCATTGAAGGCGAATCACTCCTTACTCGAATGCGCCTCACCGGCAGACCCCTGTCGGAGCAGGAAGTTATCGAGTGCTGTTTGCAGATGACCGATGTGCTGGAATTGCTGGCGCAGCAAGCACCGCAAATGGTGCATGGATTGATCCGTCCTGAGCATATCATTATCGGACGCAATGGGCACTATTATCTCACGAACTTTTCGATTGTGCTGGCAGGAGGGGCAACCCAATTTATCACCGGAATGGAACGCTCACGTCTGTCGCCTTATACGGCTCCCGAGTTTGTGCGTGGCGTGGCAGATGTGCGTACCGACATGTACTCGTTGCTTGCAACGGCCTATCACTCTGTAACAGGCTCTGTTCCTTCCGGAATAAGTGGAAGCGTACCCCAGGCGCAACGTATCAACAGTAATATTTCCTCTGAATTCGACGCCATCCTTACCAAAGGGCTGCGTGCTGTAGCAAACCAGCGTTACCAGCGGCCTTCTGAACTACGCCAGGATCTGCTGGCGCTGCGTTCGGTGAGCGGATCGCTTGTGCCGGGCGTTGAGGCAAGTAGTCCTTATGCTGTTGAGACAGGCAGGACTTCTTCGGCGGTGAATGCTCCGAATGAGGATAACCTCCTGCAAGCGTTGCCCATTCGTATGGCGACGTCAGATGCTGACGAAGAGCGCGTCATGCTCTTACCCAGACCTGAAGAGTTGCCGCCCTTGAAACAGGGAAACGATACCTTCAGTGCAATGCTGTTATTGGGAACGGTGCTTGCTTGCCTGATTGTGATTGTCATTTTGAGCCAGGTGCTGGCCTGAGTAATCATTAAAAAAAAGGAGGAAGTAGAGTCTACTCCTCCTTTTTTTAATGATTACGGGTTACCACAAAGTCAATGAGCTCATCCAGTACCTGTCGGTTGGACGAGGCGGGAAAGTGATAGAGCGACTGCCTGGCTTTTTCGGCGTATTGAGAGGCATCGGTCATAGAGCGCGGAACGCCCACGCCATGTACAACCCAATCAACTATCGAGCGAATATCTTCTTCCGAGTGCATAGTGCCGTTCATCAGCTCTTGCACTTTTTGATAATGGCCATTCAGGGGTTGCTCTTGCAAGGCATAAATCAGGGGAAGTGTGACCATGCCCTGACGCAGGTCGTTACCTGCTGGTTTTCCTATAGTCGATTGATCTTCGGTATAGTCGAGGACGTCATCGATGATCTGGAAGGCGATACCAAGATTCATACCATACTCATAGAGCCATTCGATTTGCTCTGGAGTAGCCTCGCTTACTATCGCGCCACCTTTGCAGCAGGCAGCCATTAAACAGGCCGTTTTATGCTGGATTTTTTCATAATATTTTTCCAGAGTGAGGTCGATGCGGCCCGCGGTCATCATTTCCAGGATGGTGCCTTCACAGACGGTGGCGACGGTATCCGAAAAAAGGTGGTCGATGCGGTTGTCGTTGATATCGGCGATCAGCCCGGCGGTCTTGGCAAAGTAGTAGTCACCAAGCAGGATTGCGATGTTATTTCCCCACAAGGCATTGACGGTGGGGTTTCCCCGGCGTGTGAAGGCATTATCGACAATATCATCATGAATCAGGGTGGCCAGGTGAACCATTTCAAAGGCCACGCTGAGGGGCAAAAGCTTATCAAAATGGTACGAATTCAGCTTTCCTGAAAGCAGGGTAAGCGCAGTCCGAAGACGTTTGCCGGGTGAACTGAGGGCATGCATGGAAGCTGAGTTGAGAATATCCAGTCCAGAGGTAGCTCGTTCCTGGAAAGTGACATCAACTCGCTCCAGGTCATCCTGGATTCCGGCAAACAGGCGGCTCAATGTGGCCGTGTCATTCATAGGACACTCCATTTCAGGCATAGGGTACATGAAAAAGCGGACAGTACGCATTGTACGCCGCCTTTACTCAACACAGGTAGAATTTCTGTTGGCTCTCTTAACAGATTATAGCACGTGCTATCCATTAAACCGTACTATACATAAGACGTTTCATCCAGTTCCATCAGGTCTTCCTGGACGTATCCGGCAGTAAGCTGGAATTCTTCCAGTGCGTCCATTGCGGTGCGATATTCCTGCCAGGTAAGCCTGCGGTTCAAAATGGAATCATTGACCGCTTTCCAGGCGGGAAAATATTGATCCATCAGGCTGACAGGCGTATCGGGGCCGAGTTCTTCGGCGATCCAGCGCAGTACCTCGCGTGTACCGGAGATATCCTCTGGCATAACCAGGTGGCGAATCAGCAGGCCACGCCTCCCGATGCCGTTTTCATCTACCTGCAAGGGGCCAACCTGACGATGCATTTCGCGCAAGGTCATTTGATTGGCATCCACATAGCGCGGCATTTTTGAGGTGCGCAGGGCGTGTTTGTTATCCGAGTACTTGGCGTCCGGCAGGTAGATATCGACGACGCCATCCAACAACTTCAATGTTTCTAGATTTTCGTATCCGGCGCAGTTATAGACCAGTGGCAAGCGTAACCCTTTGCCGCACGCGATGACCAGCGCCGCCAGGATTTGAGGCACGAAATGGGTCGGTGTGACCAGATCGAGGTTATGGCACTGCTTTTTTTGCAGGTAAAGCATCATTTCTGCCAGCCGCTCGGGACCGACGCGATGGCCCAGACCGCCCTGGCTGAGCGAGAAGTTTTGACAGTAGGTACAACGTGCCTGGCAGTAGCCAAAGAAAATGGTTCCCGCGCCTCGCGTTCCGCTAATGGGTGGCTCCTCGCGACGGTGAATGTTCCAGGAAGCCACAATGGCCTCGGTGCCCGACCTGCATACCCCTGTCTTTCCCGCTATGCGGTTGCAATGACAGTTTTGCGGGCAAATGGTGCAGTTCGTCAAAATCTCCCAGGCAGCGGCGGCGCGTTCTGCCAGTTCCCCAGTTTCGTACAGGTTGAGATAGCCAGGGTACAACATGGGTGCTTTAGCCTCCAAAAGTAAGTAAACGCTTCGGTGTCTCGATGAGCATGATGTTGATCTCTTGTTGAGAGACGCCTGCATGTCGCAGACGCGGTACGATGTTGGTCAAAATGTGATCCCAGCCCCAACCTCCGTAGCGATGGAACTGCAAGCGCGTGCAGATATCATGCGCCAGGGTGATCTGCGAACCATATCCTTTGTCGAGCAGGGAGAGCATACATGCGATACGATCTGTATCACGTGGCTCTTGCGAGAAATCGCGATCGAAGTAGGTTTCTGAACCAAAGGTGTCGAACGAGAGTACTGCCCCTCTTTCCGCGATGCGGGCGTGCCACTCCGGTTCGATGAGTTCATCGCAGTGACTGATCGCCACACGCCTTAAATCGGCACCCTCTTCCTCGAGGATATCGAGGATGCGCAGGTGTTCATGTCCCCAGATCAAGGGGTGGACATTGATACTCGCTCCAGTTTTTTGTTGAACGCGAGCAGCTGCGCGAAGCTGGCGCTCCTCGAAAGGAAAAATGGGAGAACTGGTGCCTAATTCTCCCATCAAGCCAGCCTTTATGGTTGTGCCGTACATGCCTTCCTGGAGCCATGTTTGCAGGTCATCCTCGATTGCTTCGATACTGCGATCATGGAGCGATTCAGGCAATAGCGGTTGCCGGTAATAGCCACATCCGGCGACCACGTGTACTCCTGTTCCCTGCGAAAGCGTTTGCAGTGCCTGTGGGTCTGGATGAATGCCTACAGTGGTCATATCAATTAAGCTTTGCCCGCCTGCGGCCTGGTAATACTGCAACTCGCGCATACTCAGGTCCAGGTCATCGAGCAGGAGATTTACCTTTGAGTCATAGGGATTGCGCATCAAGGCCCCCCGGTTTACCAGGGTTGGTTCCTGGTTAACCAGGTAGGCGCGATTCGTTGGTGGTTCTTCCCAGAGACCACGCAAGTCGATGAGCAGATGTTCATGACCGAGCGTAATTCCTAATGCTTCCGGTGGTATATTTCCCAGAACAGTTCTGACATACATGGATCGCTAACCTGGGGCTTACTCTTCGCGCGTAGGCCACTTATAGCCACGCTGAGAAGGGCGCGTTACCGGCGGAGGTGGCTGCTTTTTACTGCGAGTTTTTTTCTCGCGTGGAGCCTTGCTCTCAGCGCGGTTCCCAGCTTTTTTCGAGGGCTTTGCAGGTTGTGTCTTCTTGTCCTCTCTTGAGGCGTGATAAGGTTCAGGCAGGTGCGGCAGCATTGTTTCGCTTTCTTGTTCGACCTCGTTCCAGAATGCTGCCTTTTCGCGCTGCTCTTTACGAGTTCCTTTCAGCACGCGACCATTTGGCAAGCGCGTGACGTGCCGCTCTGGCACCGGGGCGCGGTCCTCGTAATCGGTGAAGCGTTCATAATCGCCCTCGAAGTACTCGTCTTGCGGCTCATCTTGCCTATACGGTCTTCGTCGCTGGTTTTGCGGCCTGCTTTGCCAGCGTGGATTGCTCTTATCCGGGCCGCGATAACCCGCTTCATTGCCACGTCGCCGGGTATCTGAGCGCCCGCGAGCAGAACGGTAATTGCTTTGATCTGGCTCTGGGCGTCTGGATGTGCGTCCATATGATGCCTGCTCGCGTGGTTCTCTTCTTTCATATGATCTTCTGGTAGATCGAGCGTTATCATCACGCGAATAGCGCTCGTTGTCTCCATAAGAATTCCGGGAGTTTTCTCGCTCATCGGAGCGATGCCTGCTCTGGTAGCGATCTTCGCGACGGGCTGGATAGCGGTCATCGTTCCGGCGGGCAGGATGGCGATCGGATGGCGATCCTGCGCGCCTGTTATTGCGTGATGAGGAGCCTTGAGAGGAGCTGCGAGTGCGATAATCGGGGTGGTTCGGGCGCGCTCCATGTTCCCAGGCATGGTCTACAGTCTGGCGATTGAGACGAGGTTTTTCTGAGCGAGGCGGACGCCCGGCTCCAGATCTATTGGCGCGTGGCTGCTCGTCGTTACGCCATTGTTTATTGAACTTTCTGATCATGTGTCCTTTCCAAAATTGGCTATGTGGAGGTAGGTATTACGAGGTGGACGGATTGGCAAGGTCGTGTATTTTCCCGTCGGTCATTCCGCACTCGCTAGATGGACGCGCACTCTGTTTCTATCGGGAATTGACGAAGGTTGCGCCCTTTATGTATTATAGCACATTCTCCTTTCAATGGGCCGAATTGCCTCACCAAAAATCTTACTTTGGCAGATACGTTGCCTCATGAGAGAATCTTACCAGCCGCCTGATTCTTCAAGGGTCAGAGAGCTGGAAGGAAATGAGGTTATGATGAGTTTACAGAGCC